>SMTZ1_10003594_pt1 | contig 28779 bp, 18 predicted proteins | sample DeeMarSWOR136_30_FD_25667 | JGI IMG/M metagenome (IMG submission 25667)
TTAAAAGCTAAATTTGGATTTGTAAAATATGAATTTAACAAATTAGGTTATATAACAAAATTAGATTTAACTAATGTTGATCCGCAAGGAATTATCATATCAAATTTCTTAGATTTAATATATTCTCTAAAACATTTAGAAGAACTTGATTTAAGATTTAATAATCTAATAAAACTTTCAGAAATCTCAAATGAAGCAGATTCAGTTATATCCTTAGATTTAAGTTATAATAAGCTAATTAATCTTCCAGATTCATTCAGCAAGTTAAAATCATTAAAATATTTAAATTTAAAGTCTAATAGGTTAAGAGACCTTCCTAATTCTCTAAGTAATTTATTATCACTTCAAACTTTAAACTTACGTAATAATATGCTGACTTATATCCCCAAATCAATAAAATCCCTTAAGAGCTTAAAGAGTTTAAATTTACATGGAAATAAATTAAATTCAATTGATTTTTTACTAAATAGTTCAATTATAGAATTAGAATTAGGATGGAATAATTTTTTAGAAATGCCATCAAATATAAAATCACTTACTTCATTAGAAAGATTAGGTGTAAGTGGAAATAAATTGAAGAAAATTCCTAAATGGATTTCTTTATTTCAATCATTAAAAATATTAGATTTATATGACAACAAAATTAATAAATTACCTATTTCAATAGGCAAATTGACTTCATTAGAAACATTAATTTTAAGAAACAATAAATTATCCCAATTACCAGAATCTTTAAAAAACTTAAAAAATCTTAAAAAACTCAATTTAAGTTGGAATTTTTTTTCTTATCTTCCAGAATGGATAGGAAAACTTTCTTCATTAGAAGAATTAAATCTCTGGGGTAATCAACTTGAAGCACTCCCGAACTCTATACGTGCATTACCCAATCTAAAAATATTAGATTTAAGTTTTAACAGATTTGAACATATACCCTCATTTTTAGAAGAATTTGAAAGAAAATCAGATTTGATTATTAAAATTTAATTAATAATAACAATTAGGTTTTATATAAAGTGACAGCAAAAAGCAGTATTGAAATAAAGATTAATGAGGAAAGATGCACCGGATGTATTATATGCAAATTATGGTGTTCATTTACACATTTTAAAATTTTTGATCCTTCAAGAGCAAATTTAGAAATTGAAGATAAATATGGTTTAAAGCCTAAGATTATTTTCTCAGACAATTGTACCAATTGCGGTCAATGTGCTCAACATTGTCTATATGGGGCGCTAAGTATTGTGGAGGGATCAAACTAATGGAATTGAAGGGGTATACTGGTAAAATACTTAATGTTGATTTAACAGATAACAAAATTTCTGTTATTAATGAGTCTCATAAAGATATAAAGAGATTCATTGGCGGTTTCGGGATGAATTGTAAACTAGGGGCTGATTTGACCAAACCTAAGATTGATCCCTTATCAATTGAAAATCCAATTATAATAGGAACAGGACCCTTGGTTGGAACAATTACTCCAGGAGCATCGCGAACTGTTGGCTTCACCAAATTCCCAGCCACTGGAGCAATGGCTAACTCGTGTGGCAGCATGAGTTTTGGATTTCATCTTAAGCAAGCAGGTTTTGACCATATAATTATAACAGGAATAGCTGAAAATCCTACTTATTTATTAGTTATTAATGATAACATTGATCTTTACAATGCTAAGGATTTATGGAATAAAGATATTGTAGAAACTACTGATTATTTATGGAAAAAATATAATCCTTGCGGAGTTATAGCAATTGGTCAAGCTGGTGAAAATTTAGTAAAATCATCATTAGCTTTAATAGACAAAACTTCAACATTTGGACGAGGAGGTCTTGGAGCTGTGATGGGATCGAAAAATCTAAAAGCTGTAGTTACCCAAGGAACAAAAGGCATTGCAATTGCATATCCAGAAGAATTTCATAAATTATACAGTAAACTAATTGAAAGGATCCGTAATTATCCTCAGAGAAAGTCATGGATTGATTTAGGAATGTTGAGAAGCCTGCCAGTTGGAATGTTATTACAAATTCGAGGTGATAAAGAAAAAGCACGACAATCTGGTGAGCGCCCTTATCTTAAAACAATGAAAAAACGCCGAATTGCTTGTCCATCATGTCCCATGGCTGATAAGGATATCCTTGAAATAAAGAAGGGAGATTTTAAAGGATTAATAAATTATACTTCATCAGTTATTAATCCACTCCTCACATTCATGCTAGAAGGACTGGAAAGTTCTGCTCAATGTATTAAAATGTATGATATTATAAATAGATATGGATTAGATTCCCTTACTATTACCTCTCTTCTTGAATTTTTATCTAGATTATATAAAGAAGGAATACTTTCTAAAAAGAATACAAATTTTGAGTGGAATAATGATTTCAAAACAATTATTAATTTAATTGAGATGATTGCATTTAGAAGAGGCTTTGGAAACCTTTTAGCTGATGGTTGGAAGAAAATAGCTGAAAGTTTCGAAGATGTTAAAGATAAAATGCTTATAGTAAAAAATCTCGACATCATATTTGAACCTCGATTAATGCGCCTCGGAACGATGGAATTTGAACAAATTGTGAATCCTAAAGGCGCTCATGTTGCCTCAGGTGGCTCACCAACATATGTTGGTGCTGCTAGCACCCCAGAGAAATTTAAAACCCATTTTAAAAGAATGGGTGTTCCAGACCTAGCCAATGAAAGAATTTTTTCACCTCCACTAAAAGTAATGGGAATAAATGTGGGGCGACTTACTCGATATTCTGAAGATTGGTATACAGTTTTAAGTTCTTTAGGGCTCTGTGCAAGAGCTCAAATGAATCGATTTTGGAGTCTTAAATCTGCTACTGCCTTCTATAATGCCATTACTGGTATTGAACTGAGTTCTGAGAATCTGAGAGAAGCCGCTGAGCGTTCTTGGAATCTACTTAAATTATTGAATGCTAAAGAAGGATTTTCTAGAAAAGAGGATAAATTTCCGGAAGAATGGTTCAAATCATTAAAGTTTGGAAATATCGAACTTAAATTTCAAGACTTTTTTGGTGAAACTGTTATAACTCAAGAAATTGCAGCACAGCTACTTAATGATTATTATGATGAAAGAGGCTGGGATGGTATTACTGGAAACCCAACAAAAGAGAAAATTAAGGAATTAGGTTTAGAAGATTTTCTATAAAGTATTACAGGATTTCTAAGGAAATATCAATATATGAATCATCATCGTTTTGTGATATATGAATTTTTTCAATATTACATATTACCATTCTATTAAGATTCTCTAAATATATTCCTTCAGTAATCCCACAGGCAATATAAAAGAAATATATAAACTCATCATTATCTTTTAGATATTCTGAATTAATTAATCGAAATATAGCCCTATTCTGAGAAAGTTCCTGTATTGAAATATAGATTTCGTCTTGAAAAAAATCATAAGAGTTATAAAATTTTTCAAATAATTTCAACTGAGCAATTGGATCTTTAGTTTTTCTAGCTTTCTTAAATTCTTCAATATAAGCCTGACCGATAGGGAATTGAAATTTTTTAAGAATATCATGGCCAATTTCTTTAAATATATCTTGTCTATTGGGAAATTTGCTTTTTAAACTAGATAAGAAGGCTTGGAGGAACGAATTGACTAACTTTTTACTCAAATATTCTCTTTTCTTACTAAAGTATAAATGTGCTGAGCCAATCTCCTTCTTAGACACTAAACCTTCATTTTCTAATGATCTTAAATGATTTGATACTGTATTTCGATGGGCTCCTGTTTTATCAGAAATATCTGATATAGTCAGTCCAGAGGGAAAATCATCTAAAGTTTCTAATATCTTTGATTTATAACCATTTTTTTTTGTTAATTCCATCATAAAATTTTCGATTTTATTACATTCTCTAATCAATTGTTGTGTAATGCACAATATTTATATATTGGTTTTAACCCTAATATAAATTAACATCTATAGTAAAAAAAAAGTTTTAAAGGTCAAATAATGAAAGATACCCGCATTTTATTGACTACTCCTACTTATCCATATCCAACTCTTCCAGCAAATGATTCTCTAACGGATGCTACAGGGCAACGTTTTACTCATGGTGACGATATCTTTACAATAATTTCTCACACGCACTGTTTTGGAAACCATATTTTGGCACAAAATATTAATACTCCATCAACTTTACTTGAATACCCAAGATGGAAGCATTTTACAAATGAAGTTGATAAAGGTTACGATTATATAGGAATTAGTTGCTTCCCTGTACATTTAGATAACGTATTAAAAATGTGTGAATATATCCGGGAGAATTCACCTGATACCACAATTCTTATAGGATCATATGGTGCACAAGCGTTTAAAGCAAAATATGACGAAGAAACTCAAAAGAAATATGTGGATTACGCAGTAAAAGGAGAGGGTGTGAATTTTCTTCGTAAACTACTTGGTGAAGATACAAATCGCCCAATTGAGCAAAAATTGATGCCCAAATGTGGTGGATCTCTCTGGTTTATCGATAAATATCCGAGAGGGACTATTGGCTTCTTAGTATCTGGTCTGGGATGTCCTGGTGCTTGTGATTTTTGTTCTACCACAGAAATGTTTGGCTATAAAAGAATACAATTGCTTTCACCAGAGGAACTAGTAAAACATATGCATTTATATCATAAATATTTTCCAGATATAAGTCAAATATTTGTAATTGAGGAAGACCATTTTCGTTATCCCGAATATCTTATAAAAACTAAGGAGTATTGGGAAAGCAATCCCAAAGTCGTAGAATCCCTTGATTGGTTTGCATTTGGTTCAGTAGACCATATTTGGAATTTTGCTGATAAATATGGATGGGATGCTGTAGCAGAAATTGGAATTGGTGCAATATTTATTGGAGTAGAATCTAAATTCGCTGGAGAACATGGTTATACTAAAGTAAAAGAAGCAGATTCACGAGAAGTTTTTAATAAGCTTCATAATATGGGAATTCGTACTATTGGTGCTTGGATATGCGGATGGGACTTTCATGATCATTCAAATATATATGAGGATCTTAATTATTTTGTTGCATGTTATCCAACATATGAACAATTAACTCGTTTATCTCCTTTCCCTGGTACTGCATTGTATAACAAAATGAAAAAAAGTGGACGATTAAGAGATGTTCCATGGGAAGATGTACATTTTTGGAGTGGTTCTCAAGAAAATGTTGCGTTAGAAATCCATGAAACTCTTAACTTAACCGAGTATGGCTATGATCTAATCTATAAAACGTGGGGTCCTTCAGTTCTTAGGAAACTTGATGTTATACTCAGGGGATATGAATATTGCTTGAATTCTGATAATCAGATAATGCGAGATCATAAATCCAAATTCTTTAAACAACAAGCAGCTGTATTGCAGAGTGTTTGCGGTGCCATGGATCGCTTTGCTCCTAATGGAGTAGTAAGAAGAAGAGTGCGTAAAATTGATCAAAAATATCGAGATTTAATTGGTGAACCAACAGCAATCCAAAATGTATTATCTCGCAATTTAGAAAAACGTGCTAAAAAGTTAAAATTAAGAAATTTCTTGGATCCAATTAACAGATATCCTAAAGAAGAGCCAGCAAAACGATATCTTTATCTAAAAAGCAAAAAATTAAGAGAAGGAGATATTCCATATAAAACTCAATTATTATCCAATAAACCATTTGATCTACGATGGAACCAATTTAGATTCAAACAACGGTCAGTTTTTTTGAATTTTTTATCTAAATTAAAATCTAGTAAGATTAATAGCGGATTAGATAAACATATCATAAAAGGATTAAAAAAACAAACTATAGCATCAGCTTTTTAATTTCTTTTTTAAAAATCATAATTTTTATGTTTGATTTTAAATGAGTTCAAAAATAAGAATTACTCAATCTCAAGGGAATACTCCCATAAAAAAAATCCCTAAAGATTATTTTCCAGAAAAATGTGGTTTTTGGTTTGAGCTTTTGGAAGGTTTAGATGCAAATAAAAAGATGTTTTTTAGAGATAGCAAACACGGAAATGACAATCCTGAAAAAATAATTTTATTTATCCATGGAAATCCAGAAAATTCATATACCTTTAGGAAAGTTATAAAAAATATTATTGAATGTGCTAAAAAACCATATAGAATTGTTGCAGTGGATCATATTGGGTTTGGATTATCAGATCAAGCAACATATGAAATGGTTTGCATGGATCATGCTGCTAACTTATTACAACTCATAAATTACCTAAATTTAAAGAATGTAACTCTTATAATACATGATTGGGGAGGACCAATTGGCATTGGTGCTTTCTTAAAAATTCCAGAACGAATAAATAATCTTGTTATTTTAAATAGTACTGTTTTTCCTATACCAACAACTGGGATAACCTACCAAAATTTTCCTGGTTCTTGGGTTAATTGGGCCAGAGGACCAAAAATTATCCCTAACCGCTTATGGGGAGCATTTGCTGCTTTTTCGATTTTTATCAAACCGATGACTCCAAGGAAGTTATTTCTTAGGTTAATTTTTTCAATTTTAGCAAAGCAGTTAGGTATTTTCAAGAGAAATGAAAGAACTGCCAAAAAAGTTTTTAAGAAACAGTTTAGAAGCATATCAAATGTCATAAGTTCAAAGCGTTTAGTACTACAAACTCCAGTTTGGGGTTACGGAAACATTTATGTAGAACCTCAACTTGGAAAACGAGACACTTCAACTTTCTATCACTTTATTCAATCTAACATTGCCGATCTCTGGGGTTTGAAAGGGCAAAAAATTGCTGCTAAGCTAATCTGTGGAGAGTGGGATCCATTAGCTAAATCTGAAGTAATTGAGCAATGGATAAAACATCTACCTCAACTAAAAGGAAATATTAAAATTTTCAATGGTTTAGGACATTTTATTGAAGAAACTAAACCTAAAATAATTGCTAATGATATTATTAACCTCGCTGGATTAATTTAAATTTTTAATTAAATTTGCACATTTATAATAAGATTGCTTTACAAAAATTATTAAATTTTCATGAAAATATCTCCAAAATTTATTTATAAAGAATTCAAAAATGGAAACTTAGAAAAACAATCTGCTATAAATCAATTGTTTGATTTAATTAACAATTTCGATGATCCAAATTTAAGAATTGAAAGTATTGAAACTTTAGGAAAAATTGGTTCAAAAGATGAACAAGTTTTTAATTTGTTTGAAAATCTCCTAATATCTGACTCCCACGAAGAAGTTAGAAACATTGCAATAGAAGTAATCGGACAAAATTTTATTGAAAAAGCGTTAAAGCCGATGAAGTGGGCATACCAACATGAATCTTCCATAAATTGTTTGATAACTGTCGTTTCTACATTAGGTATAATAAATAACGATAAAGCTAAATCATTTTTAATTGAAAAAATAAAGAATATTGATATTTATCAATTTAATAAAAGTCTGCAAAATATATTTAATTCCGGGGAGATATATAAAATCACTAATAAACAGCTTTCAGAAATCCTAAGTAACTATCTTCTAATAAAATATTTTAAAAAAGAATTCAAAGATATAAGTTATAACTTAACTGATGGGTTAGTAACCTCATTAGACTTGTCAGGAATCAGTACAAACGTATTTGGATGGAAAATTTTAAGAAAATTACCAGAATTCATTACAACGCTTAAATATATCAAGAAATTAGATTTAAAAGTCAACAGAATCGCGAAATTACCTAAAAATATTGGAAATCTTGATTATCTCACATATTTAGATTTAAGTAATAATAATCTTAGGAGTTTACCTAAGTCTTTTGGTTCATTGAAGTCTTTAAAATATTTATATTTAAAATATAACAAAATTAATGAGATCCCAAGTGTTATTGGAAATTTAAAAAACTTAGAGATTCTAGATTTAAGACATAATAATGTTAAATCTCTACCAAATGAAATTTCTGATTTACATTCATTAAAAATTCTGGATTTACATGGCAATAAATTAGACAGTTTACCACAATCAATGGAAGGATTTAAATCTTTAAATAAATTAGAATTAGGTTTAAATAAATTAAAAATGCTTCCTGATTCAATTAATAATCTTCAATCTTTAAAAAGTATAGGTTTAGGTGGAAATAGTATTACAATCGACTTTTCTCTTTTAACCAACTTAAGTTCACTTGAAGAATTAAATCTTTATGATAATAATATAAAATTTCTACCTGATGAAATTGGAGGGCTAAATTCATTAGAAACATTAATTCTACGGAATAATAAGTTGACTTGTTTACCAGAATCATTTAAAAATTTGAAATCTCTTAAAAAATTGGATTTAAGTTGGAATAACCTTACAATGCTTCCTGAATGGATAGATTCTCTTTGTTCATTAGAAGAGTTAAATTTATGGGGGAATAATTTAAAATCTCTCCCTACTACAATAGGTAATCTCTCATCTTTAAAGGTTCTGAATTTAAATTTTAATAATTATATCAGAAAAATACCAGAATCTCTTAAAATTTTAGAAGATAAAGGTCTAAAAATTTACAAATAACTTTTCAATTATTGCGTCTCATATAACTCTTTAATTTCTTCTGTACTCGTTATATCTTTTGGATCCTTTTCAGGACGTAATCTTACAAAGACCGGAAACCTCATAGAATATCCAAGTTCAGCAAATTTATCACTAATAGTTATTTCGTCTCCCGTTATTTCCATCACCACCTCAGGTTTTAACCAAACATCAGGTTTGTCTTCACAAATGACATTTTTTGGTTTTTTTTCTATAATACATTTTTTCATATCTCTTGTTAATGATTCAGATAATTCATCAGTTAGTCCAGAAAAGAATCGAGTAAAAGCTATAAAATTATCATTTTCAGGATCGTAAACTGCACCGATATATGTTCCATATACGCCTGTTCTTCGACCTTTCCCATAAAAAGCACCAACTAAGACTACATCAATTGTATCTTTTAACTTTCCCCCTTCTAAACTTTTTAATTTAAGCCAATTATAACCACGATTTCCAGCTTGATATATGGAATCATCTTTAATTGATTTTGCCATTATTCCTTCTGTTCCTTCTTTTCTAGCTTTATTAAAGAATTTAAGTAATTCATCAATTGAATTTATTAATACAGATTTAACTAACTTTAATTCATCTCTCTCTTTAACAATCTCTTCAAGCTTTTTCCTCCGTTTTGGGAGAGGGCAATCAACATATGATTCATTACCAAATTTTAGGAGATCAAATACAAATAGGCATACTGGAACCTCCTTAGCTATATTTTCAATATCATATTTTCTCCGTCTTTGACTTAAAACCTGAAAAGGGAGCATTTTTTCATAGAATGCATCCATAGCTACAACTTCGCCTTCAATTATAATATTTTCCGCTTCTATATTTTCTCTAATAACTTGGCAAACATCAGGATACTGATCTGAGACATCTAATAGACGCCTTGAGAAAAGGATTATGTTATTACCCTTTTTATGAATTTGGAGCCTTTCTCCATCTAATTTATACTCAGCAATAAAGGGAGATCCTAATCTATCAATGAAATTGGTATATACTTCTCGTGAAGCAAGCATACTTAAAATAGGTATTCCATATTGTATATCAATCTTTTTAACTACTTCCAAATCTTTTTCTGCTAAAATTTTTGCAATCTCGCCTAGATCAGGATAAAGTGTATATGCCCTTTCAATAAAATCTTTATTTTCTTTTAAATCAGTAAAAGCAAGAGCTAATCCTTCTATTATAGTCGGCGATTGAACACCTACTCTCAATGTTGATGTAATGATTCTTAATAAATACTTTGTTTCTAATGGAGAACATTTTCTCATCAATCCTCGTAATATCCCTAACTTTGTATCATGTGAACCAGCTCCTTCAGATAATGCAATTCTTTTTAGTTCAGAGTATAATTCAGAAATACTTAAAGAAGTGCCTAAAATCTCATCATTTTGATGATAATCAAATAATGATTTTTGTTTTTTTTTTTTTGATAGAATTAATTCTGCGGTCGCACCTATATCCCCTTTTTTTACTAAGACTTCTTTTATTCTTTTAACATCGACTCCAGAATGTATAGTTAATGCTTCGATTATCATTTTTTCAGCAATTCCCATTTTGGGGAATTGTTTGATATTTGGGGCTAGTTGACCTTGTAGGAGATAAATAATTTTATCTAAATCCTCAAAATCTTGACTTTGTTTAATCTCTTTAAAAAATTTTGATAATAGATCGATCATTTCAAGTCTTTTTGTAGTACTTTCAAGTTCGGAAAATAACTGCGATAACTTATTGAATTTCATAATTTATCATTAGAATTTTTTTGAAATTAAGATTTTTCACTCTTCCAAAATCTTAATAATAATAAAAAAGAATATAATAAAAATTATAATTTATGCTATAATTTTTGAGAGTTCGATAAATTTCTTTTGAATTGCTGTTTTTATTTTAGTATCAACACCAGTAAAGCTATTAGCTGTAAAGTTCAATTTTGATCCTTTAATTGAAAATTGGCATATGGGACCATCCATCTGTTCTACAGCAAAACTTCCATCTGGTTTCTTTGAAATCCAAATGTCATCATAATGTTCTAAAATTGCTGAAAAAACAAATGACACTTTCGCGTCAGTAATTAAATTTGTTGTTATAGTTTTTATTACTGGATTAGGTTTTGTTTCTACTTTAATTGAAGGCATTGGTTCATCTAAATCATATTCCGAACCTGCTTCCATTGTTTTTACGGGTGTGATGGGTTTTGAAATCACTTTAGTTGGTTTTGATTCAACTTTTTTTGATACAGAAGGTAAAGGTGCGGTTTTCGGCACAGGTTTTGTTTCTTCTTTTACTGGAGTAACAGGTTTGATTACTCCAGCTTCAAAAGTAACAACAAAATTTTCTAATTCAGTAAATTTCCTATTTAATATATCTTGAAGTTCTTCATTCATTTGGGTGTCTTCTGGAACTTTTCCAACCTTTCGTTCGTCTATTTCTTTAATACCTTTAATATCCCTGCCAATTATGCTTTTACCCACGATATATCCATGTCCTTTAAGTGATTCTGCTTGCCTAAGAGCTGTTCTCCGAGCTACTAATCCTTGTTTAGCACCATGCCATAGATAAACATTTTCACTACTTTCATCTAGTACTATTACGGAAGTATCTGGCATAAAGCTGTTTTTACTCCATTTAATCGGGACAATTTCCCCGCCTGGACGAGCATCGAACATTAACGCATATGAAGCGATTCTAATCACCTATTAAATTCAATTAATCATGACTTTATGTTATAAATAAAATAGAGTTGATAAATTTAAAAATTGAGTTTTCGAAGTTTTTTTACTTTAGAGATTTCATCTAGACTTCTATAAATTTTATTATTTTATTAAAAAAATTATAGATTTAGAGCTTAGAATTTCTAAATTCCATAAAAATCAAAAATCGAGAAATTAAAAGATTAATAAAAAATTTAATTACATAATTATTTAAATGATTATTTGCATGAGAAATTCACTGGAATAATCATATTAATAAAGTTACAAATGGGTACAAGAATGGAGTTAAATAAATTGATAAGAGAAAGTCTAAGGAAATATTCTGCTTATGAAACTGTTGAACAACCTGTAGAAGATGGCTGGGTTAAATTAAATACAAATGAAAATCCTTTTCCTCCAATCCCGGAAGTCTTAAATGATTTAAAGAAAGCAATTAATGAAAACTTACGACTTTACCCTGATCCAACTTCTTTTGAGTTGCGGAAAGAGATCTTAAATGTTTTATTACGAGATAAAGATACACTTACGAATCGTAATTCTATATTTATTGGAAACGGTTCAGACGAGATATTAGATGTTATATTTAAGGTTTTTATTGACCCAGGAGATGAAATCGTAATATTTTATCCTACATATGGATTATATAAAGTACTTGGTTCACTTTATAACGCTAAGATTACTGAACTTCAACTGAATGAAAATTTTTCAATCCCAGATAATGCATTTTCAGTTAAAGGAAAATTAATGTTTATTAATTCACCAAATGATCCAAATGGTAAATCTATCGGAAATGCAATAATTTTAAAGTTATGTGAAAGTTTCCCCGGTATTGTCGTTGTTGATGAGGCTTATGCTGATTTCTCTTCTCAAACATGTTTACATTTATTAAAAAAGGCACAAAATTTAATTGTATCTCGTTCTTTTTCGAAAGGTTTTTCTCTTGCTTCTTTAAGAATGGGTTATGCTTTAGCAGATGCTGAAATTATTAAGGAAATGAATAGAGTTAAACTACCATTTAATATTAATTATCTTGGATATATAGCAGCTTTGTCATCTATTAAACACCACAGAAAGATAATTCAGCATAATGAGAAAATTTTAGAAGAAAGAAAGAGACTTACTGAAGAGTTAAATCAATATGATGGTATTACCGTGTTACCTTCTGATGCTAATTTTATATTTATAAAATTTGAAGATAAATCTAAAACATTAAAATTTGTTTGGGATCTAAAGGAATTGAAGATCTTGGTTCGCCATTTTAGTAAGCCAGGGCTCTATAATTTTATACGAGTTACTATTGGAACAAAAGAAGATAATGATAAATTTTTGAATGCTTTTAAGCCAATGGCAAAGAAATACTTATAATATCTTTAGATTAATAATCCTTCAATTATTCATCAAGGTGATAAAAATTTCTAATTCCTTCTTTCGTTCAAATAAAAAGCAAAGTAATGTTAAATGTCCAAATTGTAAATATATAATCACAAAACCTTATCCGAAGGATAGTTTATGCCCTAGATGCAAGAAATTTCTAGCAACTCTGTTTGATTTAACTAAAAAAGAGGAAGGAAAACCGCAACCTCAAGAATTTAAGACAAAGGATACAACTCTATCTTCAAAACTAGGAACAAAAGTACGAGTTAAGGAAAAACCTTTATTCATAGATTTAAATATCGATAAAATAAAATTGAGTAAGGGAGAATATATAAAGTTAATGGGAATTACATCGAACGAAAGGACGCAACTATATTGTAGTAATAATAATTATAAATATTTATTAGAATTAACAAATAATCTTGATTTTATCGCTACAGGTATTTTAGAAGGAGAACTTGATAAAATGCTTCTTATTTCAGAAAAAAAAGAAAAAGAAGAAAAATGCCAGTTTTATGAAAAAGATAATATAATTTACCTTGTTTATGGGAGATTTCCTGATAAGAAAGGTAAATGGGTCCTTGAACAGATGTCAAATCATTTCTTAGAATTACTTCAAAATAAGGATCCAGACAAACTAAATAAATTTGAGAGATATCAAATTCAAATGGAATTTAAAAGACGGACTAAATTTATATTACAACAATATGTTAAATTACAAGAGGTATTTACAGATCAAGAAATCCCATATGTTGAAGATTCCATTAGAATTGATTATTTAGGATTATCTTCAATGTCTATTGGAGTAATTTCGCTTTTAATAGGGGAAGAAAACTTAAGGTTTGATACTATAGGTCAATTCAAAGATCCAGAAGACGAAAAAGAAATGAAAGAATCAATGCTTACAGCCTCAATCGAAGCTATTGCTGCCAATACCCTAGGAAACACGGGTGCTACACCTCGTTGGATTGCAGTAAAATTAGGTTTTCAAGCGTATAGATTTTTGACGTTCAAGAAATATCAAAATGATTACTTTCTTTCAATGCTCTCAGAGGGAAATTTAGAAAAAGTTAAAGAAGTAGAAAAATTATTAGATCAACAAATTAGTGTTATAACATCAAAAGTGTTTTCTGGAAATTTAAAACCCTTTAATGAATTAAAAATCACATTAGAACAGAAATTTGATAAGAGAAGAAAATTCCCTCCATTTGAATTCACTTAAATTTATTATTTTGTTAGATTGCTAAAAATACTAGTTATCTAAGTAGGTAAATTGTTATTAGTTAGATACGGTATTTTTTTTTTCCAATATTTATTATTGATAATTATATCTATATTTAAATAAGAAAGAGAATTGATAATTTTTGATTGAGATAATCAATGAAAATAATAACCAATTCGAAGTTTCTAATAGTATAATAGGTTTAAATTTTTTTAAAAATGGCAGAAATAAAGGGAAATTTGAAATAAGCTTTAAAAAAAATCCAATTACCAAATGTTTCATTAAAGATTGTTATTCTGCTATAAATTTATTTACTTCTGATAAGGAAGAATTGATAGAAATTCCCTCATATAAATATTCCTTTAAACATCGAACGGAGAAAATTAATAACTTTATAGGAAATGGATTAAAAATTATCTTTGATTCGATCAGGGTTAATGATTTAGACATTTCTTTTAGTATTCAATTTGTATTATATGACAAAAAAGATTACATCTTGGTTAAATTAATAGATATAGATAATGATAACCGAAATCAATTACCTGTACACAGTATATCTCCTTTAACGATTAGAAATAATGCTTTATGGCTAAGTGGAACCAATAATCCAACTGAATTAGATAAGATCTCTTGGTTTAAACAAGGTTGGCAAAGTTGGAGTCCATGTAAATTAATAATGGGTAATGAAGCAGATAATGAAGGACCTAAAGTAGATATTTTTAAACGTACATTTGATAATCAAGATTATGAAATTAAGGGAAGGTTTTACAGTGAATATTGCACTGCAATAACAGATTTGGTATCAATGAATTCATGCATTTTAGGATTTACTACATTACAAACCCAATTTACTAGGATAATTCTAGATTATGAGAAACAAAATGCATTGAAATTATTGACTGCTTTTGGATGTATGGATGGGGTTCAATTTCAAAATTCCAATATTGATTTTTCTGAGGAATTATTTATTAGTTTTAAAACTGAAAATTTAGGGTATTACGGGTTAATTGAGTATGCAAAATTAGTTAAATACAGGAATAGCATAAATATAAACGAGAATATTCCAATTGGGTGGTGTAGCTGGTATTATTACTTTACAGATATTACGCAAGAAGAAATGATGAAAAATTTAGAATTTTTTAAAGATAATAAAGATTTCCCCATTGATTTTATACAATTAGATGATGGATATTTCACACATATAGGTGATTTTAATGATATTAATTTTAAATTTTCATATAGCTTGAAACCATTATTTACTAAGATTAATGATTACGGATTTAAGAGTGGGATTTGGACAGCTCCCTTTTTTGCTGAGAAGAAAGCTCATTTATTTAAACAACATCGTAACTGGTTTTTAAATGATAAAGCAACAAAAAAATTACTTAAAGTTCATTATGGACTGAGTTGGAATGCCTATTTATATGGATTAGATTTATCAAATTTTCAGGTTTTAGATTATATAAATGATTTTTATAAGAATTTATTATATCTAAATGAATTGAATCAAAATAATAATCAATTCAAGATTGATTTCTTTAAAATAGATTTCTTGCATGCTGCAGTTCCTATTGAAGGTGATTTTACTAATCAAAATCTTACAAGAGCACAAATTTTATATAATGGAGTTAAAACGATTAGAAATGCAATTACTAATCAAAGCTTCCTGTTAGGCTGTGGAGCACCTTTAGGTCCCTGTGTTGGCTTAGTTGATGCTATGCGTATTGGAGAAGTTAAAAGTCTCATTAATCAATATAATTTATAGATCTTTTATGCATAGATATTTCTGGATAAATGATCCTGATTGTTTGATGATAAGGCGAAGTAATACAAAATTAAATCTTGATGAAATTAAATTACAATTAACAATTATGGGATTATCAGGAGGTCAAATTCTAATATCCGATGATATGACAGACTTATCGGAAGAAGAACTTAATGATGCAAAACTTCTTATTCCTCCTTATAGTTCAAAAGAATATGATCCAGTAGCAATTGATGCCTTTATGTCAGAATTGCCATCAATATATATGGTAGAGACTCAGGAAATTATAGGTAAAAGATATTTAGTAGCTATCATAAATTGGGATGATAAGTCAGTATCAAAAAAGTTGAAGATTTCAGATTTGATACCAATTATTTCTGATGTGAAAAAGAATTATTATGTTTATGATTTTTGGAATAAATCATATTTAGGTAAGTTTAAAATCAATACAGATATTGATTTGAGAGAAATTAAGCCGCATTCCTGCATTTATTTAAACATTATTCCTGTGAATGAGAAATCAGAAGAAAATCCAGTATTTTTCTCATCAAGTTTACATATAACTCAAGGCTGCTGTGAAATAAAAAAATTTGAATTCAATAGTAAATCTAATCAATTAACTATTAACTTAGAGTTAAAAGGAACAAGAACAGGCTTTTTGGTTATGAAATTACCGCACAATTGGAAAATAATTAAATCTAATTTCAAAAGTATGAAAATTGATTCAAAAGAAAATTTGTGGAAAATATTTGTACAATTTAAAGATTTCCTTGCATTTAACATTGATTTAGAAAAAAATTAAAAAAATTTGTACTTATGAAAAATAATGGATTTAACGCCCACAAAATATATAAAGATTTTAGTAATAACAGATTAAACAAAAATACTGCTTTCAACTTACTTTCTTCTTTAATTGAAAATAGTGAGAATGAGAAAGTAAGATTAGAGGCTATTATAAGTTTAGAAAAAATTGGGTTAATAAATAATAAGGTATTCAATTTTTTAGAAAATTTACTTATTTCTGATTCAAATAGTTTGATTAGAAGTGCCGCAACCAAATTTTTGAAACATATGTTCCTTGAGAAAGCAATCAATCCGCTAAAATGGGCTATAAATCATGAGACAGATTATGAATGCTTGGTCACTATAATCCAATCATTGGAAGAAATAAATAATTTTGAATCTAAGTCGATTTTGGTTAATGAGATTAAGAAAATAATGAAAACTAAATTTTTCAGTAAAGAAAGGAGAATTGAGAACAAAAAATTTAGAAAAATACTTAAGAAACTCATAAAATCAAAGAAAGTAATGGATTTTACCCATAAAGAATTCGCAGAAATTTTAATTAATTATTTAACAATTATGAATTTAATAAGTAAATATCCTAATGTATATTATGAATTAGATCCACAAAGTGGATTAATAAAAGAATTAGATTTGTCAGATTATTTAGAATATGAAGTTAAAGGTACTCCTTTTGGATGGAAAAATAATATTCAATCAATTTCGGATATAATAGGTTTAAAGTATTTGACATCCTTAAAAAAAATTGATCTCTCAAATAATATGATTGAAAATGTTAAAGAATTAATCCATTTAAAAGAATTAACGCATATAATTTTAACTAATAATAATATCAGTGAAATTGAGAATTTAAAATATATTAGCGGCTTGCCAAATCTAGAATATCTAGATCTAAGAGGTAATAAACTTGGAAATAATATTAGTTTAGTTAAATTTGATCCTAAAATAAGGGTTCTTCTAAAAGAATCTTACTTGTAAATAAAATTAAATAAAAAAAAATTATTCTTCTATTAATGCAGTCTTTCCACTGCCCCATACTCCAAGAGCTATACCTAATTCCTTCTTTTGTTTCGCAACCTCTCTTACATTCTTACCCTCCATAACAGCATCTATTGCTTGTCTAAATGCTTTAGCTCCTGCTATTGGGCCATCAGGATGACTATGAATTCCACCTCCACTCCCTATAAGAATGTCTTTACCTGCTTCTTTTATGCATTTCTCAACCATCCCTGGAGTAATTCCTCCTGATGGCATTGGGAGAGTTGGTTTAATGTGCTTCAATGGATATCGTAACGCCTTAAGATTTTGTTCATATCTTTCTTCAACAATTTCAGCTTTACCATAAGGTGCAGGAATTACAACGGTGTCTGCTCCACATATTCGTGGTAATTTTGCGAAAGTTAACATACTTGTTATTCCTGTCCACTCTCCTCCAAAATATGCACCACCAAAATCCATATGTCCTAATATTGGCACTTTTATTGATGGATCTTCTGCTATTTGCCTTAAAGCTTCAAAACCTGTTGTTAAATAATTAATCATTAACGCATTTGCACCCAGTTCAATCATTTTATCTGCGTATTCAAACATCTCGGGGAATTTCGTAGTTATATTAATTGTATATAATGTTTTTTCTCCTTTTTCAGAATCAGCTCTATCTACAGCTTCCATCACTTTAACTATCCTATCTTCAAGTCTATTAAAAATAGGATCTGAAATTAATTCATCGTCCTTTACAACATCACATCCACCAACTGCAGCTTTATAAACTAAATCGGCTGCGACATCTGCTGTATGTCCAGTACAAGGTTTAACCATGTTATTTAAAAGTGGACGTTCTGGTATATTCATTAGCTCTCTAATCCCATCTATCCCAAACTTTGGACCCTTGAAATCTTCTAACCAAGTTTTAGGAAATGCAAGATCTACTAATTTCAAGCCATGAGTGATACTTATATTTCCAATAACTGTCGTTAATAACATTGGTATGCCCATTCCTTTGATATTTTCTATGGGAAAACCAATCTGCGCAAAATATAGCCTCTCCTTTTCTTCTTTTGGCACAACAAATTCCCAATGTGGTAACTCATATACACCTAGAACTCTTGCTACATGATATTTCCTCACTTCTGCAGTTTCGGCAGGTACTCTTACCCATGTGCCTGTAGATTGTTCAATTGCAGCAAAACGCGATAGATAATTGACATTCATGCCCCTTGGACGTTTAATGATATAACTTGCAATTATGTATTTTTCTAAATCTATACCATCTAAACCTATTGCTTCTGGAATATCAAAATATTGCTCACAACTTTTTTCAAACTCGTCTTGTTTTAAACTTTTCATTTATTTCACTTTATATAATTGATTATTCTAATAGAGATTAATGTCAATCAATTCAAAAATTTTTTGTTATTAATTAAGAAGTTAATAAAAAAGTAAAAAAATATATTAAATTTTAGCTTTTTTTTCAGCTTTAATTGCTGCTTTAATATCTGAGTAAGAATTTTCTAATACAGTAAGATATTCAATTAAGACTTGATTTGGTTTTGATTTCTGGTCATATACTTTCTTAATAATGTTTAAGAGATATTTTGGAAATATTATATCCAAATAAAAATCTGAAAGGAGCGCATAGTATTCATTATTCCTATCGTCTTGGAAGACTTGAATCATTTGAGTATCCCATAACATCTTTAATACATCATCAAGATCATCAACACCTTTCTTTCTTAATTTTGCAAGATCATTTTTAGTGACAATTGCAGTTCTTAATAACCTCAAAGTTTCATAAACTTGAGGGTTAATAAGAATATCTATGATTCTAAGATTATCTCCTTCAGTTGGTTGATAATTTTGAAAGAATTTTTTAACCTCTATTTTATAATCTTCTACAAGTTGAGTTGGTAGACCATGACTAACAGGATCATCTAATAATTTAACAGGAGGTAATCTTAAAGCAAGAACATCTTGTATGAGAAATATTAATTCTGAAGGCATACCTTTTACTGACGTCTCCTTAACGATTTCACGCTTAACAAGTTCAATCAGTACTCCTTCTAAATCTACAAAGCCTTGTTTATATTGATCTTTTAACCACACCATCAATTCTGATTTAGAAACCACTCCTTCATCTCTTAAGCGATTGAGAATCATACGTTTAATTTCATCTTGATATGTAATTGCAAGACGTTGTTCATTATTTAATGTTGGATAAACAGAAAGTCTCCTAAAGAGGGTAGGTATCATTGATATATAGTCATCATCTTTTAAATTTTGCAATATAATACGCGAAATCTCTATTAATCCTCCTTCATATGAATCTGGATCATCATCAAGACTTAGCAGTAGAAGAATGTAAATTCCTTTATCAGGACCAGTATAATAAGAAGCTATGTTTAAGGAACCAATCATTAAACTGATCATTCCAGATTCTCCACTATATTCATGAGTACTATAGACTTGCATGAGTGTTTTATCAGCGACATTAATTTCCTCGGGATATTTAGCAAGAATAGTTGTTCCAGCTCTATCATCCCATTTCATTACAACTAAACCTATTGGCATTAATCAACACCTCCTTTGAATTTTTCCTTAAGTTCAGGTAATCTCTTCGATCTCTTACCTTTTACATCTATTATATCCGCTAATGATAATCCAATTTTTTCCCAATTTTCTCCAAGTTTTTTCACAATATATTTATCTTTTGTTGGATATAAAAGCGATACTGAGATAGATTTCTTTCCTTTTATATTTTTCTTCATTTCTCTTATTCTTTTAACGAAAGTTGGAATTCTAGCTCTTTGTATAAAGTGATAAGAGATTAAACTTCCTCCTATAGCTACAACACTACCTAACATAAGCAAGAAGTAAAACATTGGAACTCCAGGGAAAATTTCTATCATGCCTACTATAATTGTGAGAGATGTTATGTTTATCTCATAATTTTCTAATTCCACAGTAATTTGACCTGTTAATGTTTGAGGCATAAAAAAAGCATTTATGTTGTTCGTATGAAATTCTAATTTATAAGTCCCAGGTGAACCGGGGATTTCATCCACAGAATAATCCTTTCCTTCGACCCTTAGTGTTATATTTGCTCCACTTAATAATTGGATTCCTTCTGTCTCATCAGTAAGAACAATACTAAAATTAATCGTTCTTCCTTGAACAACATTTATTCTATTACCAGATAGTCCTGTTGCGCTTAAATCCATTGTTATAGGTCTTTTATTGATCGTTAGAGAAATAAAAGCATTCCTGACTTCATAATTATTTTTCTGCATTGTAATAAATAAAGAATACTCTCCTATTTCTCTGAATTCTGTATCAAAATCGAGTATGTAGATATTATTTGCTCCACTTGCTAGATCTCCATTACCTTGATTTCCGGGGCCGCTGAGAGGATTTCCATTTTCATCTAACCTGAACCAATTATAACTAACAATATCTAGATCTCCCAATCTAATATCCTGAAGACTATCTTTATACTCAAACATGTAATTAACTACGTCAAAAACATAGATTTTTGGTGAAATTTGAAATAAAGAGGTTGTTCCATTAATGGATGTAGGCCTTGGGAGTACATCTATAATAATTGAGTCTATAATAGTGCTATAATTAGTAAGAGTTGCTGTAATATCAATTATATATTCTGCCACATTTGGTGTAGGGGTCGAATCAAATCCAAAATAGTATAGATTCGCATGTAACGGATCATTATTAAGTATTCCCGACCCATAATCCCATTCATACGTAATTAAAGCCCCTGGAAGAGTATTTCCTGTATTTATATCAAAATAATCTACTGTTATGTTAACAATTTCACGATAAATAACCGAAATTCTTTTATTTGTTAAAGGGTTCAAAGAATAGTCATAATATTCTATATCTGTTCCAATAGCTTGAAGAATTAATGGTTTATACCCAATACTGTTAAATAGATAGTTTTTGTAGTTTCCAATAATATTGAAATAATAAGTAGTCCCTCCAAGAAGATTAAAATCATTGCAAGTAAATGTATAATTAAATACACCAGTAGAAATCTCTGATGATAAGATATTGATTTTTTCACTATATTGGGTAAGTTCTTGATCAAAGAATTGAATATAGAGTTCATCTGGAGTTACTTTTGTAGGTGTAGGAATTATAGGATCTTGTTTTGTGAAATTGAAATGTATTGATCCATACTCTCCCCAAAAGAAGTTGCTTGTGTAATCAATAATTGTAATAGTAGAATTCCATGCATCTTTATTTAAATCTATTTCTATTGACGCATAATCTTGAGATTTAAGAATAAATTCAAACCCATCTCCTGCAATTATTGGGTAAGTACCATTTGCAATAAAACTTTGTTCTGAGCCTCCAAAATAAACATCAACAGTATAATTTCCCCAATTTTCATAAGAATCACTGAATGATATAAATCGCGCAATTCCATTAATATCAACTGTAACATTTGCAATTATTTCAACTTCATTATCAAAATCTGATGAGTTGTAGAATCTCAGTTTAGCCATTGTAAATGGTAACTTTTCAGGTGTAGTATCAGTAACATTAAATATAATTTTTGTAATTTCAGTTGAGACATCATTATCTGTTGTTGCATTATCGCTATAAATTTCTAAATTAGGATACCTATATATTGAATTATCTGGAAGGAAATCATAATCAAAATAAACTTCATAAGTATAAGATGTATCATTTATCCAAGTGATAGATCCAGTCCCAGTATCACTAAGTAAGGTTTTTCCTACTGTTTCTGAACCACTTTTAAGTAAAACAAAACCATATTGAATTGGATCATCATCTTTATCTTTTATATTAAAATCAAATTTAGATAAATTAAGATATGCAGAAACTTGATTGGTTAACTGTGTGATTGGATAATTTTCATAATAAAATACAATTGCACTTTTTGGATTGTTAAGACCATTTTGGGTGTAATTAACTGTAATATTATAGATGGCATCTTTCTCGATATCTTCGAAAATCCATTCTCCATTCTCATCAGTTTCATGGTCTTGGTCGTATGAAGGAGATAAGTCATTTGTAATATTAATAAGTGCATTAGGAACGGGATTCATATCCTCATCCTTACAGGAAACTTTTAATATGTAACTAATTGGCTGGATATCTCCCAATGTTGTTTGAAGTGAATTATTTGGAGTAGTCTGGACAGGTTTATTCCATATTGAAATATCATCCCAATACAAATCCAAAAAAGTAACAGGGGAAGGTGATGGATCATCATCAGCAATATAAACAATATGAGTAAAAGTACTTAAAGTTATTTCTGTGCTAGGTATGAACGTATACCAGAAAAACGTGTTTGTGGCATAATATTGATTCCTAAATTTATAATCTCCTGCTATGCCCCAAGTCTGTAGACCTCTTATATTATAACTATCATATTCGGAAGGAATATCATTAGGGGAATTATCGAATCCTATTCCAGATATTTCTCTTACAATGCCAGGGTCATCAAATCTCATTCTTGCTGTAACCCTAGTGTCTGAATTTACTGTTATCGAACCTGTAGCAGACATTTTCCAGCAATTTCCCCAAATATGGAGAGAAGAACTTCCTCTTGCTGAGGTTATATTACTTATTTCCCAGAAGGTTGGGTGGTAATTATCTTGACCATCAGTAGGTCTTAATATATCTCCAGATCGATATTCTTCAAATCCTTCATGCCAAATCCTAATTATATCATAATTTGGTTCTGGAAGATCCAAATTTGTTCCATTATTAAAATATACAAAGAAATCTCGAGTTTGCCCATTTAAGGTTGTTCCATTTAAAATCCAAATTAAATCTCCAATAGCATTTGTTTGATTATTATAAGATCTCAAATACAGATCAAATTGGCTTTCAACTTCATAATAATTTGAACTTGAGAGATATTCAATTACACGGATTGTCGATGTATTTAATTCAGGATTTTGTATATTTAAATCTTTAAAGTATTTAGTGAAATTTATAAAAAGTTCTACTGGAGCGTCTTGCTGATTCCCCGAAGCTTCAATAGACACTGGGACTCGGAAGTTCCAAGAATTATTCCACCAATCATATGTTGTTGGTGGCACACTAAAATTTAGTTCCTCATTTTTAATTGAAGTATCTTTGATTGAATTGATATTATTATCTTGTGATATTCTTGGAAAGCTATTAAACAACAAGGGTATTAACATAATTATGAAGGTAATAATCATTCCTTTGATCTTCTTATCTTTTACAATTAACATTTTCATCGTTTCTTTGAATTCTCATTTCTAAATTGTTTTTCATTTTTTAATTTAATTAAAAAAAAAGATATTTTATCATTAAATAAGCAAATTTTAATATTTAACTTTTTATTAACAGAGGAAAATCTAACAAGGGTGATTATAAATTTCTTTCTAGGTTTTAATAATTATATTATGATAAAACTACGTATATTTAACCATCCAAAAAGTAACAAATGTACAAAATTTTTTCAAAATTTTTTATCTATTTCTTGTTAAGTAAATAAAAAGCAATTTTAAAACTCTACTTATTATCTCTTATATACTTTTCAATTTATAAAAATTTAAATATATAAATTTAGATTGAAGAATCAATGAATTATATCAAAGTTATATTTGTAACTCTGAAAAAATGAATAGTAACTTCTTTATTATTAAAATGGTATAACTTTTAGATTGAAGGATATGTTAAGGCAAGTTTATATTTTAAAGGATGAAAAAGTAATATACAATAAAAATTTCGGTAAAGCAATATCTGAACAGGATCTTAATAAATTATATCAAGAGATAATGGAAATATCTACAAAGGGGACTGGGATAGAGCTTACCAGCTATGACTATATCAAATACAAAATTGTTTTTACATTAGAAGCGAATTTAGATTTAATGTTTATGTTTATAACTGATATTAATGATGAACTCTCACATACAAAACGTGAATTAAAAAATCTTCAAAAAGAATTTTTAGATACTTTTGAAGATGCTATAGATAATTTGGATCCATCTCTTATGGAATTAATTGATCCTATAGTGGATTCCACTCATAGAAATCTTAAAACAAAAATTTCTTTAGTAGGATTTTCAGGTGTAGGAAAAACTACTACGACAAAGCTAATTTGTGCTACTGAGATCCCATCAGTACATATTCCAACTATTACGGGGAAAATCTCAACAGTTAAAATTGGAAAATTATATTTTCACTTATGGGATTTTGCAGGACAAGAGCAATTTAGTTATTTATGGAGTGATTTTATTCTTGGTAGTGATGCTGTTCTAATCATTACAGACTCTACATTAGAAAATGTAGAAAAAAGTAAATTTTTTATTGAATTAATAAAGGAACATGCCCCGTATGCTCATACTGCTATTATAGGGAACAAACAAGATTTACCTAATGCATTAAGTGTCCAAAAAATTGAAGAAATACTTGGTTTAAAAACCTATTCAATGGTTGCAATCGAACCTGATAATAGAGAAAAGATGATTCAAATTATAGCAGATATCCTAGAAGTTAGTACTGATGCTTCTCCTTTATTGAAACCTCTTTTTGAAAGAGATCAATTAATTCATCAAGCAAAAATTAGTTTAGAAAATGGTAATATTGCTCAAACCGCTGAATTATTCGAAAAGATTTCTGATTTATGTCTTGAATTGGGTGATGACAATCTTTATAAGGAATTTCATGAGAAGGCGAATAAATTAAAAGGATATTTATCTAATCAATAAAAATTATTAAAATAAAAAAAATACAAAAAAAATATTAAATTTTATTCTTCTTCCTCTGTTTCAGCTTTTAATTTCAAAGAACGATAATTATCGTCAAGTACATTTAGATATTCAACCAGAACGCTACTTGATTTTGATTTTACTTCATATTGATGAACGATCGTATTTAACATGTATTTTGGATATACTAATGAATTATGAAAGTCAGAAATTAATGCATAATATTCATTTCCTTTACTATCTTGAAATACATGAATTATTTGATTTTCCCACAATTTCTTTAATCCTCCATCTATATCATCGACTCCTTTTTTACGGAGTTTTTCTAATACGTTTTTCGTAACAATTGAAATCCTTAGTAGCTTAAGAATTTCATAGACTTGTGGATCTCCAATAACTTCATCTAATATCTTAAGATTATCTTCTTCTGAGGGACGATACTTCTGGAAGAATTTTCTTACCACAATGCTATATTCTTCAACAAACTTCTCCGGAAGGCCGCGTTCTACGGGATTTTTAATTAATCTAATTGGAGGACTTCTTATCATGAAGAGATCATTAATAAGAAAGATTAATTCAGAAGGCATTCCTTTTACTGATGTTTCTTTTATAACTTCTTTTTTAATCAATTCTATTAAAATTGAATCAACGTCAAAAAAGCCCTCTCTATATCTATCTTTTAACCATATCTTTAATTCTGATTTAGTAATTACCCCCTCTTCTCTTAACCTGTCTATTATCAATCGATTTACATTATCTAAAAAAGTAACAGCAAGACTTTGTTCTTCATTTAAATGAGGATATGTAGATAAACGTTGGAATAGAAATGGAATCATATCTAGATAGGCATTATCTTCATAATTTTGGAAAATTACACGTGAAATATCTGATAATCCTCCTTCATATGTATCAGCATCTTCATCTAAGTTCAACAATAATATAATATAAAGTGGTTTATCTCTACCTGTGTAATACGAAGCGATATTTAGCGGACCGACTAATAAACTTATCATACCTGGTTCTCCTGTATATTCATGTGCGGCATAGATTTGCATCAAAGTTTCATCACTAATTATTAGTTCTTCAGGGTATTTAGCTAGAATTTCCGTACTTACTTTTATATCCCATCTCATAATAACTAATCCTATAGGCATTACTCATTTTCACCTCTTTCCTTTATTTTTTTGTCTGTTAAGGATGGTTTCTTTTTTAGATCACTTATTCCTAATGCATCATCAATAGAAAGTCCAATTTCCTTCCAATCATTTCCAAATAAGGTTGAAAGCATCTGTTCTTTTGTTGGTACTGAAAAAGACTCTGTGATTCTCTTATTAGATTTTATTAAACCTTTAACTTTTCTGATCTTTTTAACGTGTTTAGGTATTCTTGCTTGTTGGATAACTCTATATCCGATTATACTTCCTGCAACCCCAACAATAGCGGATGTTATTAAAATAAAGTAGAAAGTCACTGTAACTGTAATTGTAAATTCTTGGCTAGTGAAATTAGCAGCTTCAATATATAGTTTACCTACAAATATTTGTGTTGTAACGAATGTATTAATATCCCTAGTTAATATTGATTTATTGTATGCACCGGCTTCACCTGGAATTGGATCTAGAGCATATGGTATGCCTCTAAAATTAAATTCAATAATAGCATTTTGCAGTGCTTCACCTCGAGTATCATCCCATACATGGATCTCAAAATTGAGATCACTTCCTGGAGTTATAACGATTTGATTGGTAATTCCTAAATGTGGTTCTATTATTGTTACTGTAAATTCTCTTAGCTTTATTTCAAGGTAGATAAAAGCATTTTTTTGTTCATAATTGTCTTGTTTTAAGGTTACATATAAGAAATAGTATCCAACAGGTCTAAATTCAGTGTCAAAATCTAAAGTATAACTGTGGTTTAAATTTTGAGTTAGAGTTCCCGAACCAATGCTCCCAGGAACTTTTGTTCCATTCTCATATAATTCTTCCCAAACATAATTAAATATAGATAAATCTCCAATTATATTGTCGGTACTGGAGTCTCGGTATGTGAAAAGGAAATTTTTCTTAGCTTGAACATATATCCATGAGCTAATGTAATATAAGTCCTCTGGTTGGTCATTAAGCTTTGTTTCTCTTTCAAGAATGTTAAGATAAACCAAGAAATCCGATTGGGTAGTATAATTTTCGTAATAAGCCGTAATACTAATAACCTTAAGACCTGTAGTCTGAGCATCTGCAGTATCTAATGTAAATGTATAAAAACCTACATTTATTGGATCGGAATAAAATCTAATAGGAGCATGCCCTAACCACTCATATGTTAAAATGGCATCATCTAAAGGAACTCCTGATTCATTTATTGAATATTTAACCATTATATTTACACTTTCATCAAAATTTTCTATATAAACTTTATCAAGTACTTCTAATTGAGTGTCATAGTCATGTGCACTAATCTTTGTCGGAATACTTTTTATTTCGACTAGAAAATTTATAGTACTGGGAGCTGGGAATCCTGGATATGAACCTTCAATTCTTATATCATAGAAAATGCTTGTACCACCTGCAGATAATAAACTAGAATCAATATTGCTTGTAAAGTTGCCATCTCCAATACCATGTCCCATTAATCTATTAACTAAATCCGTTGATGTGCCAACTCTCCTAATATATAACCTACAACGTGCACTTGGATCTATCACTGGATACCATGTAGCTCCATTATCATCAGTATATTCAAATAATGTCGAAAAAGTTAATTTTTCTCCCCAATAAGCCTGTTGAGTACCAGAACTATTGGAAAATGTAGTAAGATATTCTGTTGTATTTATCGTTAAAAACACAGTGAAAGTTATAGTCGTTCCGCTAATTAAAGTATGATTATACTATTTTAATTTTCCACTCGGTACCCATTGAGGGGGATCAATTTCAGTAATATTAAACTGAATATTTTTCTCATTATAAGCATCTATAGTAAAATTATAAGTGTGGTCTTTTAAATACCAAAAAGATAAGCCATTTGTATCATGCATGTACCCCGTACCTGTCAAGTTTACTAAAGAATCACCTGTTGTGACATTATACACTCTTACTGCAGCTGATTCAGGAGTTCCGTATTCATCAATCACCATGATATTCAATCTAGATAAATGAGTTCTATTATACACATTGCAAGTTTCAATCGTTTCAATTTTAATTATACCATCACAAGATTGAGTAAAATTATCGCCCAGAACTTCAATTAATAATCCATAAACTTCGAAATTTTCACTTTGTAATTTTGCATTGTCTATTAAAGGAATATCTAACTCGATAAAATCATTAATTATGCTAGGCTCATAATTATCTTTTGAATAAAGTAAGTGGTTAGCAGTTCCCGAAGAATTATCCTTATCAATATAATAAATTTTTAATTCTGAAATTTGATCATTCATATCTGTCAGTGAAATGTTAGCTTTAATTATTTTTTTGTTCCCAAATTCAGTTCTAGAACCATTTGTATACACACGTTCTTGAACAAAATATGTGGTGGCAGTTTTCGGATTTTTATTAGTATTATTTACCCATAATGTTTGTTCATTGTATTTTTCACCTTCTTTTAAGTACAAATCTCGATTGATATACGATTCATTGAGTAAAAGAG
>SMTZ1_10000914_pt1 | contig 28766 bp, 36 predicted proteins | sample DeeMarSWOR136_30_FD_25667 | JGI IMG/M metagenome (IMG submission 25667)
AACCGTTCAAAAGAAAATCGGCGGGGGCGAACGCGGACGGCGCCTGCTTTGGCACCGTCAAAATACGCATATACCGTCCCTTGATACGTTTTTTATGCTCCTCATCGCGCAAGGGAACACCGCACTCATCTCGCACTTTGTCGAAAAACTTATCAATCTCATCTCGCTTTCGTTTGCGACGCCGTGTTAGTGGCATCAGAACCTCGCGAATCTAATCGCTAGCGATTGGTTTGGGCGGTGCTGACCCGTTCTGGCGGGATCACCGGGTAAAAAAAATCCCGCCAAAAAATATTTGGCGGGATTGTGATTGTGAGGCTTTCAGGATTTACGGCCCTCAGAAGCGCTCGCTCACAGCGGTTTCTGATTTGGGCGGCAACCTGGTGGTGCGCACACCAACTTTACCCCGTCAAAATGTTCGACGGGGTAATGCTCGGTAACGTCAGGTAAGTCCATCCGATACCGGAGCGGGAGCCTAGCCTGGCTTCCCGACTCTTCGCTCCTCATTGCTCTCTAGTACGAATACTTGGCTAGCAATGATTGTCTGGGAGTATACGCGCATCAGAAACGCCGTCAAGCATTTTTTGCGACAGCGATTTACGCGCCTCCTGTCACCTGTTTTTGGGCGATCCTTCTCGCTACTTGCTCATCTCAAGAATCTTGCGAATGAGCTTCTCGCGCTCTTTTGGGATGAGTGTGGACCAGCTTCGCCCCGAGCGCATGCGTTTTGGTCTGTTGCGCTCGCGTTCTCTTTCCGCTTCGCTTGGAACCGTTGCGCCCAATGCAATCGTCTCCATTCCAAGCCCCGCGTCTTTTAGCGAGCTTTCCAGGTACCAGCCGGATAGATCGACTTCTCTCCCATCGGCAAGTTTGACGGGATTGCCTTTCTTATCCCTCAGCACGGCATCGAGGTATATCGCCCATCCCTTTTCGGGGATATAGCGAGCGTCTTTTGTTTCGCCTACGATTTTCCGTTTTGGATGCACGTAGACAATGGGGAATACATATTCCCCGGCTCGAAACTCGGTCGAAGCGACAACTTCGCCGTCGATGCATTGATCGCGAATGTGATCTTTGCAGATCGCAGGCTTATCGCCGATTTTGATGACCGGCTTCGGATTTGGTTCGCTCGCAACAAACGGATATACCGACATTTTTTCTGGCGGCACAACACGCTTTTTTATGCGAGCCTTCCGTTTCCATTTCACAGAAAATGCCCCCTCTCAGCATGGAGTGGTTTAGGTCATTATTGACCAGTGCCCTGGTAGGTTGTGAACCCTACATACCTTTCCCCGGCCCAATCGGTACCGGGGAAAGCAGGGCTGGAGAATCTGTCAGTCCAGATTCGCCATGAGAGCGGCGACGTCGTCGGCGCTCAGTCGGGCACGCCTGCCCTTCTTGCGTCCAGCCTTTTCGCTGGCATCCTTGCCCGCCGCCACAGCCTCGGAGCGCTCCTTCATGCGAAAGTGCGCCACCGTCTCACGGTCCCGCTGAACGTATGTGAACGAAAGCGGGTGATCCGGCCTCGGCTCGAGCGCGGACAGTTCGCAAGTGATCCAGGCTTCCTTGCGGGGAGCCGTTCGCACTTGCTCCTTCCCATTCTCGTCCAGAATGGGATTCCCGTCGTCATCGACCAGCATGGTCGTGACCTGGGGAAACCGGCAGTGACCCTGGCCCACGGTCAGGTCCACGTACCAGTTGCCATCGGACTCCCGCCGGAGCGAACGATCGCGAAGCTTGCAAGCTCCGAAGTCGTGGCTCTTTGGGTTGCCCTCCGACCCCGCGGCCTTCACCGCGTAGTCGAATCCGAAGTCCCTGATGTTCTGTCCGAACATTTCGCCAGGGGTGTCGATGATCTCGAACACCGAAGCGTCGAGAATGAGGTTGCCCTTCTCATCGCGATGTGCCCAGTCGACGGGAAACCCGTCCAACTCGGCCATCACATCGGAGATGGTCGCAGCGTTCTCGGCAGTCTTGTCCTCTGCCATTCTGCTCTCCTTTGGTAAAGCTGCCCGCTAGAATCACACCACGCAATCCTAGCTTTATGGCTTATCTCGACATGAGAGGCAGCCTGGTGCGCACGAAGCCTACGCACGCAAGTTATGACCCGTCGACCATAACCCTAGCTAGACACGCGCAATAAGCCTCGCACGCATCAAGCTGCCTCCATGCTGAGGGAACAACCCTACCGTCGCGCCCCGATTCACTAGCTATTCGCGACCGTAGATTTTCTTCATGTCGTGGTCACCGCGGTGCCATATGCGAAACCTATCCGCAAAGCGTCGCACATAGTCCGCGTTTTGCTGGTCATCGAAGCGCTCATGCTCGCCCATATGAGCAGCGAGCTTGATTGCCCGATGGGCTTCAGACTCGCTCACGAATGTCTGTGGGTCATTACTGTCGGACTCCTCGTAGAGTTCGACATGCACACCGATTCGCTCGCGATGCCCATTATCGTCGGGCGCCGACCATGCACCAGACCACGTTTCCTCCCCGACGTAATAGCGCCCGTCGTCTGCCTTGAAGCAAATCACAAGCGAATCGGACTCGCGCGTGGGGTCTTTGCCCTGATTCGAGCCGACAAGCACCGAACGCAGTTTCTGGTCCGGTACCTCTTGCCTACGCCATACGAACAGGTTATGTTCGTAAGCGGTCAGCAAGTCATCAATGAGTGACTGCTTCTGCTCCGCACGGAGCTTTTCCTTTGCCCTCCGAATCGCCTCCGCATCCCTGGCCTTCGCCATGAGCTTTGACGCTTTGTCGCGCTCAATATCGAGGATACGAGGGGCAACTGCGGGTCCGGGGCGTCGTCCATTGGCATCGAAAGCGCGGACGATTCCATCCCCGATCTTCGCACGGCCACCTAGGACCGTGAAAAGAGAAGCAAACTCCAGTGAATCGACGTGGATTCGCTGGTGATTCGAGCCCCGGATTGCACCAAGGGCTCGAGCCCGTTGCATACGGGCTTGGCGTCGCTTCCACCGACGCCCGGATTTGTCTCGCCTGCGCTTTCGTGGCATATCCGCTCCTTTTCGCGAGTGAATAGCCGCGATTCACAAGTGAATCCGAGGCGCGAGGGTAGGGCTGTTCCAGCTTTCCCTGTGCTTTTTGCGCGATTTTCTTTTTGGCTTGGTGGGGTCGGGCGTCCCCGCCGCACGTTGGCGGCGATTCTAGGTCCAGCCTAGCGGGTGCTCATGCACGCGCCGCGCGCAGTCGGCGCGTTTTCCCCTATTTCAAGCTAGGGCGTGCGCCCTAACCCGTGCGCCCTAACGCATGGCGCAAAACGTGGCCCCGTGGGCCAAACCCCGCGAGCAACCCCGCGGGGTAGCTTCATTTTATGGCTGCGCGCAGTCTCGCCACCTTGGCAGATGAGCCCCATAACGACGATTATCGGCCCCTTGACAGCGGTCTGGACTACATGATAAAATTTTTTTTGACCTAAAACGGTCATTAGGAGCATTTAGGTCAAAAAAAATCACTGATTTCATGCAAAACTGACATGCTCCAGAACCGAAAATCTGAGCCTCGATTTTCGCCGCCCCTCGGCGGGGCCGTAAGCGGCCGGCACGATTCACTTGCTTTTCAATCACTTGCAAATGATAAAAATAACACAAATCCATACTGAAAACCTATCAAAATGAGCGAACGCGTTCAAGCAATCTTCGAAAAAAAGGTCCGAAAAGTCACATCGGACTACGAACGCGGGGTCGGCGTGAAAACGATCGCCTCGAAGGTCGGGGTATCTCAGCCGACCGTTTCGAAGTGGCTCACCCAGGAGGGTTACAAACACCGCCAAAGGGGACGATACCCAGTTGCTATGAAAGCCAGGGCTCGAGACCTGAATCTACGCGGCTGGACACCAGGGCGTATTTCGAGGCTTTTGGATGTACCCCAGAACCGCATTGATGAATGGCTTCGATTGCGAGAAAACCCTATTTTAGGCGGCGAAAAAGATCCATTAAAAATAAAAGGTGGCCGAAAACATAAAAGAGACAAAGCTAGATCTAAAAAACACGGTCGCCCGAAAAAAGAAACTATACCACCATCATGGCCTCCGCGAAGACATAAATGCAGAAAACATTGGACGGCAATTGAGGAAAACTATGTACTTAAATTGATTCGCGAAAAAATACCAATTCGCGAAATCTATAAGCGAATGCGAGCGTCAAGAAAACGTCAATTATATATCTGGAGAAAATACGGCAACAAAGGGAGGCCGCCAAACTTTCCACCTCGTAAGCCACCGCCATACGAGCCAGAGCTACCACACCTTCCCCCAGAGGAGGTTGCCAGACGCCGTAAAGAAGCCCGTGAGCTTGAGGAGGCCGGCGTTAAGCGGCTCATAGCTCTTGAAGAAGAAGCCGCAAAACGGCAACAGCTTATTACTGAGAGAGAATCTGAAATCGGCGCGCAGGAGCAACGGCTGAAAGATTTAGAGGACAGACGTAAAGCGTTAGCAACAGAATATCGTGATCAAACGAAAAGAATAAAGGCGATCGAAGCCGCCCTGGAAAAACGACCAAAAGCCGAAGAGCTACCACGACGTGTTATGCCTGGAAGTTATGAGGATGTTGAATTGGGACTTCCAATCGGCTCGTTAATCGAGCCAAAAAAGCGCGGAAGGATGCCTAAACCAAAAGGCTTTGCGCGATTCGCAGATAATCAACGATATTTTGTCGTATCCAATGACTGGGCCGATTTGGTTGATGCAACACCGGATGAGCTTGCGGTTTTTGCCAACTTTCTAACACGTAAAAAGTTCCCGGCCAGAGTCGAGCGCCATGGTGATCAGCCTAGAGCATACTTTGAAAACACATGGCCACCCGAGATAGAAGCCCGATGGAATAAGGTCGTGGAGCAGGGTCTTGAGCTAATTGAAAAATACGCAAAACGTAGAAAAGGCCTTGAGAAACGAGACGCGTATTCTCCGACGATTGCTCGATATCTTGCGACGGCTTACGATGCTTATCGAAATCCAAAACTCAATCAAAGACAAAAAGAACAAGCGCGTCAAAAACTTGCTCAAATTTGGCGTGATGCAAAATTTGTTGAACGTCAGATTATGATCTATGGAATGGCGATTGCCGAGCCAAATGGGGCACCTACCACTAAAGGTATCGAACGCGGATTCAGTGCCAAGGTTTTATTAAGTAGAGAACCTACTGTAGTAAAACACAAATTAGAAGAACGCAAACAACGCACAACCAAAAAAATCGAGGAAGAGAAAGAAGAAGACGAGGTAGCTGCGCTTTTAGCCGGTGCAAAAGAAAAATTCGCACTACCAGAAGGCGAAGAAGAATAGCTTACGCACCGATGAAGGCGTTCCAATTTGACTGACCATTACTAACGAGAAGAATCCAATCATCATCGGCGACCAATGTAATATTTGAGGCTTTACGGTTAATCGTATCTGGTGGCGTTCGATTGAATAAAACATTCGCTACCGCCCCAGCGCTTGGGCATAAATACCACACAAAAAATCCTCGAGGAAACAGCGAGGCCGGGGGAAGCGTTACAGTATGAACAACGGTCGTGTCGACGGTAACGATTCCGGCACTATCTGACGCCTGTACAGCCGACGCCGCTTCGGCGCCCAAGATATCGCGTTGACGTACAAAAAGCTTAGCGTTTAAATTTATATTTTCTTGAGCATGATGTTCTGGCATGGATTAACCTCCTATACAAAGGGCCTTAGCGCCATACAAACTCTTGCGCCTTGAATTTCGGTGATCATAACCGAAGCGTTTCTCGCCTCATCCCATTTAACATCAATCTTTTCATTAGACCGTGCGAGAATACGATATGATGCGCTGCGATATCCACGCTCTTTTGTGTACGTGGTCATTCGCAAAAAATCATCAGAATCGAGGCTTATAACTGGGATCTGTTCGAGATTGTTACCTCGTATCTGAATAGAAACCTGATGATTAATTCTATTACCAACTGCAACCGAGACATCGGCTTTAGTCGCCATTTTCGTCTGGCTATAAGCTCGAAATCGCGATCGGCTCATCTTAAATATCCGTTCGTACTGCTTTCTTGATCATTTCTATCCATGTACTAAGAAGATCACCTGAAAGACTGTGACCGTGACCTTCAATTGGATAAAATTCAATTGGCAACCCAGCACTAGTTGCACGACTTAAAAAATCTGCCGTTCTTTCGAAACTTACGGTGCGATCTTTTGTACCATGTATGGCGATTGTTGACGTAATTGCTCGAGGCCAAAGATTTATAGGTAACCAACCCGATACTGGAACAGCCGCTTTCACAAGTCTTGAATTTTTGGCGGCTACCGCATAAGTCATCATTCCGCCTTGAGAATGTCCGACAATTATAGGTCTTCCGGTAGTGGGAAGACATTGAGAGGCCTGCTTGATAAATTCTAGAATTGCCTCAGAAACATCATTCATTTGTCGGGCCAATTCAGCCTGGTCCTCTGTCTTTGACCTCAGACGCCACCAGGCGGGCCCACCGCCATAAGTTTCGTGACCATATGGCATTACTACTCGGACGGGGATTGGAAACCCTTCCAAAAATTTCGTCATTCCATTTGGATCTGCGCCCAATGAATGAAAGAAAATTATCATAGGCAACCGATCACTTAATGAAGCGCCTCCTGTCGTAAATTCTATATAATCGAATCCGGCTAAATTTCCTCTACCAGGCGATAATAGAGGGCATTTTACTTTAGAAACTGCTACCTTTTTCTTTCTTCCCGCAAGAAGAAAAAGCGCACCACCAGCTAATAGTAGTACTGTGGGGCTCACTTCCCCCTCTTAGAAAGAACAAGTGCCGCAATGCCCAAAACGGCAAGTAACGGTGTGGCACCCGCTGACTTTTTCCTTGCACTTCTAACAACTCGTTTGGCAACAATATCGGAAATTACGAGCTTCTCTGGCTCTGGTACCTCTTTTTCTTTGTCAGTACCAAATACACCTTCTTTCGGAGGAAACGCAGCGATATGCGTTATTCTATCAGTTACTCCCCTTTTCTCTAGTTCTTTTTTATATTCAAAATCAGGAACATTATTGATATCGACTTTATATTTTGCCGGATGATCGAGAAGTTGTCTTTTTCGAAGCTCTAATCTGTCCTTAAAATCTGAATTTTGTTTGAACGCGCCAAATCCTGGTGTTATATACGCTACATTAATTGTATCAAGTGATTTCCATTGGCGCTCGCGAAGTTTTTCTAAAGATTTAACAGGAATTGAATTATTAATATCAAAACGTTCTTCATACGGCATATCCGGTTTCCAGGGGCCGTATATGTTACCCCCGACAGGACCGCCGCCTGTACCGCCCGCCAATCCCCAAAACTCTTCTTTGAAATATACAAGCATCTTATTTATATGCGGCCCCGAAAAATACTTACGAGCCCCTGGGTTCGGATTAGAACGACCCGAAATTGGCTCGCCACGTAACCACTCGCGCAAATAATTTAATGCGGTTATCCATGCATTCAGCGCTTTATCTGCATTAATACAAAAAAGAGTTGGCCCTTCATTGAGAAGCGTTCCCCAGCATTGCGCACCAATTTGTCGTGCTGTAGGAAGCATGGAGCCCGTGTCTTTAAAATCGTTACCGACCCATTCCCAATGGCGATTAATACGATCCGTACCAGGAACCACGCCAATCCAATGATATCTTGGGTCTTCAGAACCGGTAGGATCCTTAGCATATCCAACCCGATAACATTCACGTCCCTCCGGACCGGCCATTTTTGATGCACCCGCACCAAAATGAGAATAATTTGGACGCAAACCGCATGGAGGCAAGAATATACCGGTCCAATCATTTTTGGTTTTTGTAAGATCTAAAATATGTGCCGCATAAACCCAATCAATCTCTGGATTGTATAAAGTCTGACTAAACACAATATTTTCAGCAGATCCATATTCAGGCTCATCAAGCGCCGCCTTAAATGCTTTTACAAAAAAGGTTGCAATCTTAACCACTGCACCAAGTATTGGAATTGATGAGACCGAATCAACAGCAGTTCCAATCAATGATGTAATATCGGGCAAAATATTTTTCAGAACATCTACTGCGAAATCTTTTGCTAAATCACTCGCCATATCTATTAAAGATCTCATAAAATCAGATGCGAGGCGTTTGGCCTCAATAGCAACCATTGCCCCATCAAACACTCGTCCTTTTGGTATTCCTACATTTTGAATATAGTTAGCAAGGATATGTTGACCCCCCTTTTCCGCGATTGTTACTTGATCCCTTTCGATCTCTTCGAGCGCAAGCCGAATTGAGAGGCCCTCCTGAGATCGTTGAGCAATTTCCACAAGATCCGGTGATATAACCTTGAATTTTTCTAAATCGAGAATCGCCGGATCGCTTTTTAAAATCGGCATTCTTTGATCTTTCTATTATGACACTGGATTCAGGCCGCATACAAAATGCGAGAACCAGCCATATGAAAGGGCCCAAATCATTTGTACATAATATGGCGATCTACCTTCGACTGGTGGTAAATGGCTGCTTGGAATTTGCGGCCATATCTCACGAATGACTTTCGCGACTAACGCTTCTCGATCTTTGTTAACCACCCAAACGCCATTTACTAATTTATCCATTGCGCAGACTTTTTTCTTATTTGATTTTTCATATTCTTCAAGAAGCTTGTCTTTGACGCGCTTAAATACATATGCATTCCAAAAAACCCTGCACTGACCATCTGCATCGAAAGCAGCGTAAGTTCCTTCTGGCGATCCTTCCGGCGGCGCACAACGAGCCCACGGCTTTCCTACCTCTCCCGTACCAGGAAGCACCAGGCGCGCTCCGGGCACTGCCATTCCAGGTCTGGGCTTCGGCCTCTCGGGCTCTACCACACCCTCAGGGAGGGGCGGAGGAAGTTCTTCCTTTTTCTTTTTCTTTTTACCGCCGAGCAATAATACGCCACCAGCAAGTAACAGGAGTGGAACTGGAATCGCCATTTTTTTTCCTCTACTTTTTCGAAACCGCGAGAATGCCAAGCGCCGCTGCGCCAACGATCAGCATTGTATTGTCTTTCTTTTTTGGTTTTGGTTCTTCCGGCTTAAGCTCTGGCAACTCGGGCGGAACCGCCTCGGCGGGAGTAATGAGCCCAGGATCGAATTCTTTTTCTTTTGCCATCTTAGCGGCTAGCGCTCCGATTTCGGGACGTTCAGAAACCCGCGCCTTAACTCCTAAACCAACCTGCATTTTTTTGTTTCTGTTATAAATACCAACCGCTGTAGCTGCTTCTTGTGCGCACCGAGCATTAATAACTGCAGCAAGACCAAATCTGCAAAACAACTCACGATCGCCCGCATGAGTATGTGCATCAATTGCGCTCGGGCAGCCAATTTTAATTATATCCCAATCTCCACGAGCGCCTTTCGATTCATTCCAAAATTCATGATCAACCGTTTCTGGCGCCCGTTTACTACCACACAAACTACTAACCGCTGGTACCACACCCTCGAATATATCCATTTTGTCCAATGGCCAACCATCGACTACATAGTGAGAATTTGGAGTAAAATATTCCGTTGCCCAATAAGACCAAAGCCGCTTTCCATTATCTATATACTTACCTGCCCGCTTAATCAACGCATCAATTATTCCATAATTTTTTGGATCAATAAGCCCTTCTTTTTTATAGCCTTCAAGCATCTCTCTTGCGGAGTAAACAAATTCACCGATACTTCCATCATCTAATCTTTTTTTAACCGCGCGTGATGTCTTTATAAAATCTGGATCCCCCATCGGGTCTGGCATGATTTCCATATCGCCAAAAGGTGCAAGATGCACTTCATATTTATCAATATTTCGAAACGGAACACGAACCCTAACCGGATCGTTCCAGGACACACCGCATAATTTTTCTGAAATCTCCGGGGCAGGAGATTTCATCTCCGGTGTTTTCGGCTCAGAAAAACTTGGTCTATCCATTCCGTTATCCTCTTATTTCGGCAACAACCTCGATCAGAGCCGCCGCCGCTCTCTTGGCGCGTTCTTTAGTTGACCTCGAGCCAAAAGAGAAGCGAATGGCCCCAGAAAGCAAGGACTCATTAGTACCAATAGCTTCAAGTACATGGCTCGGATCTTTAGATTTCGAACATGCGGAACTACGGGCTACACAGATCTCTCGCTTACCAAGCTCATCCTGAATTCGCTCAGCGCTCGCCCCATAAAAGCATACATTATTTATCCATGGAACCTTCATTTCTGAATTGCCTTGAAGATAAGACATTGGAATATTAGTGCGTACTATATCCAGAAAAAGGTCTCCAATTACTTTGAGCCGCTTATATTCATCACGCATACTTCTGCAAGCAAGTATAGCTGCCTCGGCCATACCAACGATTCCAGGAACGTTGAGTGTTCCAGCACGAAGCCCTTTTTCTTGTGATCCTCCAGAAATCTGACATTTTATTGGCATATTCTTGGTCGCATAGAGAACCCCCACACCTTTTGGTCCATAAAATTTGTGGGCCGAAATAGATAACATATCGATATTTGTACCAACCCGAATTGGCAACTTTCCAAAACCTTGCGTTGCATCGGTATGAAACGCGACACTTCGTTCATGGCAGATATCGGCAATATCATCAACTGGCTGAATGGTACCAATTTCATTATTTACTAACATAATCGATACCAAAACAGTATCAGATCGCATGGCGTCAATGACGCTTTGCGGATTAACTACACCATCTCTACCTGGCGATACATAAGTTACACGATGTCCCCAAACCTCAAGGCTTTTCATCGCGTTCAATGTCGCTTTATGTTCAAATGACGATGTAATAAAATGCCTTGGCTCATCAAAACATTCTGCCAACCCCTTTATAGCAAGATTATTAGCTTCAGACGCACCAGATGTAAAAATAATTTCTGATGGGTCCCCTACCCCAAGCAAATCAGCAATTGACCTTCGTGAACGATCAACTGCCTCAGTCGCCTTCCTGCCACATGAATGTTTACTTGATGGGTTCGAGAAAATTTCGCAAAAATACGGAACCATGGCCTCGAGCACGCGAGGATCCACTGGTGTGGTCGCGGCATAATCGAGGTAGATCATTAGCGCGATTCTACCACGATTGCGCCAAAGCCTTCACTAGTCAGATCAACAGAACTCGAAGCGAATTTAAAAATGATAATTTTTGAACCTTTTTAGACTCATTATCTTAGTGGCCCATCTCTTAAAGACAATTTTTATTTATTATTCCTCCGAAGATTCTGGCCCCTCTCCTGTATCTGGAAATTTTTTCCAATCGCGTTTTCCGACTCGACTCCATGTGTCTCTAACAATTTTTTCAAGACTCCATCCGCGTAAAGCGCATAAAAAACTAAGCTGAATGATCATTTGGTTAATAAGTTGAACGTTTTCACGATTAGGTGGATCGGTTAATTTTCCTATAATTCTAAAACACGCAAGAACGCTTTCGCGGGTTCTCTTGGGGTCGTCGTTTTTTTCTACATCATCACGAACTGCTAAATTGGTAACCTTTGCCTTTATTTTACTTAAATAATTTAAGGTATAAATCATTATGTCTCCAATTGCATCTCGCAATTCATTATCATGCTCTTCCGGAGTTCCACGAATCCCCTGTTCTTTTTTCAATACAGCATGACAAAGTTCGCCAACTTCTTCACATACCCCAAGAAGAACGCGTTCATTGTCTTGATCACCAAAGTTATAAATTTGCCACTCATATAAAGACTCCTGCAAATCTTGTAATGTTTCGGGATCAAGATTGTGGCGATCATTCTGCTTTTGAAAGGCTTGTTTTTGCATGAACCTGACCATCCTTGGAACGCCGATAGGCTATCACCTGTACACACCCTGTACAAGATATTTCTTGACCACAAAACCCGGTTGGATTTAACATAATTTTCATGCCTTCTTGGCCCGTTCCCATACACCCGTCAGGTAAGGGCACGCGAGGCAAGCGCACTCTCGTCGTGCGCGCACCAACATCACTAGAAGAACAAGCATTTTTTCTAAAATTAAAAGAAAAAATGAACTCACCCACAATGTCAGATCTGATTCGCTATTGCTGCGTTCGTATATCTATTGAAGAGGATCTAAGTCTTGCATTGCCAGAAAATTGGCGCCAATACTATCGGCGCAATGATGATTTGTGATAGAATAATCACATGGACGCCGAGCGCGCAGTTCGCATAATTCGAGTTGCTAGGCTTGGTAATCGTACACTTAAAGCACGACGACGCATGAAAGGAATGTTTGATGATCAGCAACGCCAAATTGATCATATGATTGATACCATTGATTTAATTCGAGCAATCCGCGACAAAAGGGTTATTGCAAGCGATGTACATACTTGCACACGTTTTGCAATAAGATTTACACCCACCATATATCGAAAAATTATTAAAGCAACCAAATCTAAAAAGAAACAAGATGCGAAGGCGTAAATTATATCGCTATTCGCAAACGCATCATCACCCGATGATCGCTGCTGGTTATACGCCTCACGAAATACAACAGCATTTACTCAACACTGGTATTGCTATTGGATTACAGATGGCTGCACAACGCTCTCAACAATCTTCAGTAACCCGAGAGCGGGCAGATCTCGCCAGAATCAACCGCGAACCATTTATGGCCATGGCACGTCACAATGGCTTTGAGGCCGGTTTTGCGGCCGGCATGCGAGCAGCACAAAAAGCAGAGTCGCCAAAAGCTGCACAATTTACATATTCTGATGTTGAAGATGCTCGACGTCGCGGTTTTCAAGAGGGAAAATCATCAGTATCTGCATCTTCTGGCGATGCCAAAACTATCCGATCCAAGATGCGTGATGAAATGCTCGAGCAATGTCACGTCATTGCTGAAAGCAATCCAAATATGGCCCCTGGCGTAAACGCCGTTCGGCATCGTATAAAAAAACTCAGATAGTTACGGAATTGGGCCAACCAAGAATGCAGCAATTCGATCTAGCGCATCCTTGACATTGGTTGGCTCTGGCGGGGCCCACGGGCCGGGAATTATCGCCTCATAATCATCGGTTCTACTAACAACCAAATTTAATGGCGGAGCCACAAGGTTTGTTGTAAATAGCCGATCACCAGTCGCTGTTGCAATATTTGCCGTTCCCCCGCCTGTAATAAATGGATTCGAGCCAGGGCCGCCACCATAGTCAACGCCCCCTTGGGCACCGACCGGAATCAGGGTTAGTATCGACCCGGCAGCAACATCGAATACGCCAACGCCCCCCAACGAACCATATCGCACGAAGTTATTTCGTACGAGCAGCGTGGATCCGCCATCGATTTGGAACATTGGAAACAGTGCCGCCGGTCCCACTGCAATATTTACATAATCAAATTGCATATTATATGTTGCGCCATCAGTAAAAGAGAATACTGGCGCGGTATTTGCCACGGCGCCTATGAGCAACGACACATTTCGGGCACCGTCAAAATTTGTAAGAACTACGTCATCGAGAAGCACGCTATTTGTTGGATCGGTTCCAACAAACGTAATATCGGTCATATCATAAGTACCAGACGGAATCACGGTCGAGGCCGCAGCAAACAGAATCTCTTTCTTGCCAGTGATATTTTCTAATACACTCAGTAACGAATCCCAGTTATTGAAAACGACATCAGTTTGACTCGTTGCCGACTGGTCAAAAAGATAGGATTTAACACCCATCTCCGGCTGAAAATTGATCGCCTTCTGTTCGTATTGAAGCGTCATCTCTACCTCTTCATGAGTACGATTGCACCGATTCCTGCAGCCGCGAATAAGATTGCAGTATTATCTTTTTTCTTTGGTTTTACATACCCCTTGGCCGGTTCAGGCACTGGTATGGAAGGAACTTCTGGTTCGGTTAGGTCAATATCTCCCTCTTCAAGCTCTTCGGCCTCTTTTCTTGGGAGAGCTTCTCTAAGCGTAGTAATTCTACCGACTTCTGGCCGTGTAAATACAACAGCGGTTGCACCATCACGAAAAAGTTTCATTATAGCCGATTCAGAAGCGCCTCCGCCATACATCTGACGCCATTCAGAAACATTTTTTACAGGCATTGAGCCAAACGGCCCCTTTTCGGATGGGCCTGTTACGTGAGGATATAATCCATCATCGATTAATAACTCACAGGTTTTTGCAGGATCACTCGAAAATCTATAGAAAGCCATATCATTACCAATATTAAATGCATGCATCAAATCTCTGGGTATACCACCACCAAAGACTTCAAGATATTCATCAATATCTTTCAATAGAGTAAGCTTACATTCTGGGCCTTTTGGGGAATCCCCGCTCGCTATGGAAATACGATGTATTTTAACCCCTTTGGGGATGACTTCCTCTTGCGGTCGCCATGCTAAACGAGTAATCTTGTCCTTTTCATCATCCCCATCTTCTGTAGCAAGACCGTTTATGCCAAATCTACGTCCTTTATTATATTCCCATATTTCTTTATTTCGATGACGTATCGTTGCGCGCTTAGCAACTTCTTCTGCACAACGTAAATTTCGTAAAGAAGCCTGTACTAGCTTCTTCCAGGTTCTCTCGTCGCGCCCATGACCCTCGAGAATGCTTGCAGAAAACTCTCGATCAACAACGCTGCCAAGGGGCCACGCTGGCACTTGACCACCGCTATGCGTCTCAAAACCAGATGCCCATCCTGTTTGAATCTTCACGGCATCGATGACATACCGCGCTGCGCGGTCTAACATATTCTGAATATTTGCGATTTGATTTTCTGTAAATATATCTGAATTGCGTTCGGCAAATTTTGCTATCCGCTCGCGATCTCCTGCTATCTCCTCGAGAATGTCAGAGTCAAAATACTCGACCTGGTCAACATCACCCAACAATGGAAGTTTTCGAAATGCAATATCAATATGACGATACGGCGCACGAATCTTAATAGTCTTCCACCAATTATCACCACATTTAGAAACTGGTGAAATTATTTTTTGGGTTGTTATGCTGATTCGCGGAATATTGGCTTCGCCAGGCATTCTTATGTCTGGTTAGATTGTACCAGACAATCAAAATTTCAGCTTGCCTTTGTCTGTCTACACGCTTTACATGCCGCATAAACAATAAAATTACCCTGTTTCAATTTTATACGACCTCTATCATCGCATATTTTACATTTTGTCTGTTTTCTTCTTGCGCCGTTTTTATCTTTGCTTCTTGCTTTCTTTGCTGCTTTGTTTACCGTTTCTCGAAATCCAGGAATTTTTTCATCTAAAAAAGCACCAAACAAACCAACAAATGTATTTACAAAAACTTCTGGTTCCAAAATAGTTGGATCAAGAAGCGTTGGATCAAAATCATCAGTTCCTAATGAAAGCCCAACATCATAAAGTTTACGTTTTTCCGGATCCCTAAGAACCTCATATGCCAATACTGCATTTTTGAAATGCTCTTCAGCAATAGGATCGTTCGGGTTTCGATCCGGATGAAATTCTATGGCTTTTTTGCGATATGCAGTTTTTATTTCGTCCAGAGTAGCATCTGGTGATATTTCGAGAGATTCATAATGGCTAGGCATTGGAGACATCAGCCTAACGCTCCGATGTCAAACAGTCAACAGACAATCAAACCATCGGCATCTTTAACATGTTGTTGAGTTCGCCAGACTCTGCGAGACGTACTAAATCGTTATATCCACCAATGAAACGACCTTGTACAAATATCTTTGGAACCGTTGGTGAACCCGTACTCTGGGCAAGATTCGTCATCATTTGTGCATTATTTCCTATATTTATTGCTTTATGCGGCAGATTATTCTTTCTGACAAATTTAATCGCCGCACGGCAATATGGACAACCATAAATGGTGAAGAGGACAATGGGTGCTTGCCTATGCATTTTTACTCTTCTCCAATCTCTATCATTAAATTTTCTAAATCAACCCCCTCGAGCCTTTCTTGCTGTTCTAGATAATTAACACCATTATACACAATTGTTCCGGCGCCGCTCAGGCCCAATGCGACCCGTACCCACATCGGTAATTCTTCGGCTTTTACAGCGGCGTAAATCATCAATGGCCCAATTGCAAAAACATCTGCCAATCGGACTAATTGCGTTTTTTGTACTTGATCATCCATTATCGTGCAATGGTTCGCTGCATATAGAAATAATCCACCAATGTCCTTCTTGCGGCAACGGCCGCGCCGCCCGCTCGGTCGATAGTTATTATTGGAAATGCATTTCCAAAAAGTGGTGGATTAGTTGGCAGATTTGTCGTACTTGTTGCAACCAGGCTTCCATTAATAAAGAAATTACATTGCGAAAGATCCACATAATATCTCGCACCAAGCGTAAACCATGTATCTGCAACAACAAGCACACCGGTATCGATCGTTGTTGTTATCTCGCCACCGCCGCTATTATCGGTTACGACCAACCAATTTGCAGAGGATCGACAATCATATATAAAACCAAAACCATCGGTAAATGTACCGCCGCCAACACCGCCCGCAATCGATACAATATATGCAAATTCTTCAACCGTTGGCGTTCCTATATCAACAAGATTGATTTCGGCCTGGAATCTTATACCAGCAAGTGGGACTTGCGCTTGGTTGATTGCCACAACGCTTGGCGCACCAGCCCCTAAAACAATTTCGGCTTGTCCAATATGATCAACAATGCCAACCGATGATTCTGGTATTCCGGGTACGCTTCTTATTCGTCCAGAATCAACGACTGACCCATTCCAATTCTGCTCTCCAATACCATTGGTAGTGCCAGGAGCAATAAGAGAATAAATGCCCATAAATTCATCAAAGAAAGAAAAATTTTCGCGCAATGAGCCCAGATTTGGATCACCGTCATTAATATCGCGCTGCGGGTATTGCTCGGTCATTCTTACCTCAGCCCGATTTTACCACGATCAACAATTTTTCAAACATCAAAAATAAAGCCTAAAAAAGATGCATTTTGAGCGCGTACCGAGAATCGAACTCGGTTCTCCAGATTGGAAGTCTGGCGCCTCACCATTTAGGCCTCACGCGCCTCGAGTGCGCGGCGGGCTTTGAACCCGCGGCCTCCACATTGGCAATGTGGTGTTCTACCAACTGAACTACGCGCACTAATCTGGCGGAGGGTAGACGAATCGAACACCGCGCTTGTTACACGCCCCCGGTTTTCAAGACCGGTTGCTACCCAGTTAGCGGTACCCTCCAGCGGAGGGAGGGTGAATCGAACACCCGCCGGTTTTTTAACGCCGGGCCTCTGGTTAGCAACCAGGCGCCTTACCACTCGGCCATCCCTCCATATTCAAATATCGGGCGGCCCTATGTATTTTGCCGCCCAGCAGTACCCCGAGCAGGATTCGAACCTGCAATCAACGGATTAGAAATCCATGGCTCTATCCAGTTGAGCTACCGGGGCAAAAAACCCCGGAGGCTTGCCCAGCCCCGAAGGACTAGGCCCTTCTGGATGAGAGCGAGGTACTACCAGGCGACGAACCTCGTCCTCCCATACCCAGTCCGCCGCATGTTGCAGCGCAAGTAGGGCAAAGGATTACGATTTGGTTCACGTTGGTCATCGAAATTACCTCGTAACTCATGGTAATACACCCTTATCTAGTCACATGCAAGAACTTTTTTGATATCCTTGTTCTATGCTGACCGAAGCAAATGATGCCACATTTCAATTAGAGGTATTGCAAGCACAAGGCCCTGTGCTCGTAGAGTTTTACACGCCAAGCTGTGGACCCTGCCAGCAACTCGAACCACACCTTCGAAAATTAGCACAAAGATATTACGGACGACTCAAGGTGGTCAAAATCAACTCATATAATGCACAAAACGTAGCCTCGCATTATGGCGTGCGAATGGCGCCGACTATAATTATTTTTCAAAATGGTTATCCAATCCAAACAATAAATGGCGCACCACCACCGCAAAGATTAGAACAAATTGCTCAACAATTCATTTAAATTTTTAGAAAAAATTATTTTGCTTTCTCTTCGTTGGTTTTTGCTTCAGCCTTTTCGTCGGATTTTGTTTCTTCCTTTTTTTCGGTTTTCTTTTCGTCAGCCTTTTTCTCTTCGGCTTTCTTCTCTTCGGCTTTCTTTTCTTCTTTGATTTCTTTCATCTCCTCCTTCGCGCCACAGGCAGGAAAAAAGAGAGTTGCTACGAGAATTGTGTGGAGTCTCATGGGGCGGATTGTAACACGAGAACCCGGCGAGATTCGAACTCGCGACCAAGGGATTAAAAGTCCCTTGCTCTACCAGGCTGAGCTACGGGTCCAGCGAGCCGGGAGGGTCACGATCCCCCAACCTGTGGGTTAAGAATCCACTGCTCTACCAATTGAGCTACCGGCCCAAAAAACATACTCGCCCAAGACTTTAAAAAAGCCCTGGGCTAAAGTTTATGTTTGGACCCGGTCCCTCGAGATGGATTCGAACCACCGACGCTGGGATCTTCAATCCCGCGCTCTACCTGCTGAGCTATCGAGGGGAACGTTGCTTCGGCCGGCATGCGCGCGCATACCGGCTCCGCAAAACGCTCCCCGTGGAAACGATAAGCGATCATGGGTGGTGCGACGAGATTCGAACTCGCGCCCTCCTGGGCCACAACCAGGCACTCAACCGCTGAGCTTCGCACCACACAAGGATGGTGCGCCTCGTCGGCCTCAATATGTCGCTCGATAATCATCGTTTCCGCTCTTCAAAAAGCAACTGCGGGCAAGTTAATGACGGGAGGTATTTCATTCGGATGAAAAGTCCGATCGCCGATAACCTCGAGCCTTCGGCCCGCATGGAGGCACCCATTAGGAATCGAACCTAAAAGAGTTGAGTTCCAATCAACGGTAACCACAATCGTTCGGCCCAGAAGGGCAAGTTGATGAGAGTGGAGATTTTCTTGTTGCCAAACTGGGTGCCAGAAAACCTTCTTTTTTTTTAGTGATGGGGGCAGGATTTGAACCTACGACCTACGGCTTGTAAGGCGGTAACGACGATTCGGCGGCCCCGAGGAGGCAAGTTTGTGAAAGGTCGAAATTGACGTTGCTCTACCCGCTGAGCTACCCCATCAAATTCGGGCACGTTAGCGTCGACAGGATTGGTCCAAATGGTAGAACGATAACCTGAAGATCTTCGGCCCGAGGAAGAGAGAATAGACGGGGTTTGGCACCCCGTCAAGCTTTTTTTTACTGACCAAACCCTTCACGAGCGAAGTCAGCCATGATGGAAGGCGCCGACGTGTCGAATCCGGCGATATTCAGCGATCCGACATCGTCGGGATTCGCGATCGTGCATTTGCTCGAACCGAAGCACACGCAAATAAGCTTCGCGTCTCGTCCTATTTTTTGACGATATCGCTCGAGCCACTGATGTGGATGACCGTTACCGGCCCACGTTTGCTCGTCTGTATACATGTGAAACACGTCAACAGGAATCTTCCCGTTTAGTGCCCATTGGATAGGCAACGAACAATCCGTTCCCCCCATTGGAATTCGATCGAATTTATTCATTGCGTCTGTTAGACGATCTGTGCTGGTGATATCTACCGGCACGAGCGTGTGTGAAAACGCCTGAATATGATGATTTGGCTCGACACGAGCCGTCACCATAGACATGGCAACCGCAGCTTCTCTCGAACTCATGTTTGAAAGACCGCTCACGTTATTCTGTGGCCACGACATCGATCCAGACACATCATTTGCCAAAAGGACGTTCTTGCCCGTTGGCTCAAGCGCATCAAACGACAGGTAGAAACCATCTTCAAGAGCCTTCATGTTCTCTTGATTTGGATCCCATGTTAGTTTCCCCTTTTCTGCGCGTCCCTGTCGATAAACACGCATCGCTTTAAGAAGCGCAATTGGATGCACGCGCGCTTTCTTGATGGCTTCGAGATTTCGAAGCAACCCGGTAACCTTTTTCTGGCCCTCCGAAAAAGGATCAAGAAGGCCCAAAGACGTAAGCCGTCCAAGATTACGAATCATCGCGTTCATCGGCATGCTCTCGAGCAAAGCCTCCCACACCACCGCGTGCTTCAGCATATCGCTCGGAACCATTTCATGGGTGAGGCGGTATTCTGATACGAGCTTAGCTGCTGAACGCGGATTTTCTACGCCTTTAATCGCTTCGTAACCCTGAATGATTCGGGGCAAACTTGCAGAATCAAGCGCCGCGTACTCTTTCACAATGCCATTACGATCGACTGCGCGCGCGCCCATTCCATCAAGACCTTTTACAACCCAGCGCAAAATGGCTTGCTGTTCGGATTCTGCATCAATCTCACCGCCGCATTTACGCAAAACATCGCGATGCGTCCAACCATTACGCTGGCGATACTTTGTAACTTGCAATCCCAGCTTATTAGCATCTTTCTCGAGATACCAATTGGCTACCGCCCGACGCAATCCACGACCCCAACCCCGAAATCCCTGCACTGAAGTCAGGAAATCGAAAAGGTGGGTTCCAACACGGCACACCTTTGGCATTGCTGCAAACGCTGCTTGACGCGTAGCAGAACAAGAATGTCCCGCGGCCATTGCGAGCGCGAAAATAGCAGCATCGTTTTTTGACGCACGACCGGCATTTGAAATCTCAACGATTCGATTTACCGTCCGTACGCCGTCTGTGTTGAGACATTCCTGCAATGAGACTGCATTTTCGCGCACGAGCTTACGCTCGCTCGCGTAATAGGTCCCACCTTCGGCGCCAAGAATCAACCAACGATCGAGACGCGTCCAACAATCGATAACAAAACCATATCCACCCGCGTCATTTCGCCCCTGGGCTGGATGCGCCTTTTCGGTTTGAGGCGTCAAAAGAGTGCTGAAATGTTGTGCATAGCGTGTCATTTCCCTTCTTCCTTTCAGCCCGATATTTTCGGGCAAGTTCAGTAGCGGGAACGGGATTCGAACCCGTGATATCCGGGTTATGAGCCCGGTGCCTTACCAACTTGGCCATCCCGCATCGTGGGCGCGACTGGATTTGAACCAGCGACCTATCGCTTATCAGACGATTGCTCTACCAACCGAGCTACACGCCCGGTTGTAATATGGGTTTCATCCCTGGTCATTTTCGACTTTTCCTTTCAAAATATCTCTCAGCTTGCGCAAAATCGTTAATAGGGATTCGTCAGCGTTTTGATTCGTCACAAGCACTTCTTCGATGTACTGCAGCGCACTTCCTCCGGACAAAAGCCTTTCGCGTAATGTTTGAACCTCTTTGGCCATCTGCATCATCTCGACCGGCGTTCTAGTTACAATGAGAACCTTATCGTCTGATACTTGCTGCAATATGACTATGGGTTCCTCAATTGAGAAATTGTTGAGATCTTTGACATCTTTGATGACTACTTTGTCCATGATTTCCTTCCTTGGTAGGGGATGAGGGCCTCGAACCCACGACCTGAGCTTTGTAAGAGCCCCGCTCTGACCATCTGAGCTAATCCCCTCTTTGGAATCCTGCTACGTAAACTTCTGAACTCGAAAGAATCTCTCCTATTCCTGCGCAGTCTGGATCGCAGTATGGGGCGCCCCCACACGTTTCGCATGGTGCGTATATATATGTGCAATCAGTTTCCTCGAGATGGGAGAGGGGTCCCTGTTGACCGCAATAATCACAGCGAAAAAGCATTCCGTCAATTCTTGTCATTAATTGGTGCGGGACTTTGCATTTGCAACATAAGCTATTGTAATTCTTATGCTTTTCTTTTATGAAGCTCCCACACCTTCCGCAACCTTTTTCTTTTTTCAATGGACCTCCGGGCGGGGCTCGAACCCGCGGTCTCTCGAGTTGCAATCGAGCGCCTTACCAACTTGACCACCGGAGGCAAGCTGGCAGGCCGCCAGAGAATCGAACTCTGCCCCTGGGATTTGGAGTCCCTGGGTGCCGCCAGGACGCGACCTGTAGTGTAGGTCACTACAGGATCGCCAGAGTGTATCTCTTACCAATATATCCATGGTAGATCTCGTTTCCAGATAGGAGGCTCTCTCCTGTTCTTTACCGCGCTTTTTATTTTGGCGCGAAAGCTTCGATTATGCAATCGCCGAATTTCTGCAGACCACCTTTTGGAACCGTGGTTCATCCACCACCGGTATTTCCAATAAGAAGCATCTTTATGCAGGTCTTTTCGGCAACGTATTGCGTCTTTGTATGTGCGTGACATTTATGTCATAGCGATATCCCTCCTTGGTGGAGCGCCTCGGATTCAAACCGAGCTGATTTCCTGGGTGCAAACCAGGCGACCACTTCTAGCAGTCCCGCGCCCCATATGGGGCGCCGCGTACGAGAATCGAACTCGTGTCCTTCGGGAGACAACCGAAGAGGATAAACCACTACCCCAACGCGGCACAGATGTGCGGCGGCTACCGCAGCATCATCACTCGCGCTGGCGTCTTGTTGAGACTCGAGCATTTTTCCTCTCCTTTCTAGGGCCGGCGACAGGCGTCGAACCCGCAACCCCCTGATTACAAAACAGGTGCTCTGCCAATTGAGCTACGCCGGCATTTCCGGCGGCCGTCTTGGCTTCTTCGTGCCGGGCCCCCGACGTCCTTTTGTGATGTGCTCGAACGCCGGGAAACTCTCAACACTTGGGTGCGCCCATGACGCGGGCGAACCAGTCACAGACGGCCGCCGCGACGGTCGTCGTGCTGGTTGTTGTGTGATGTTTCCTCATGGCGTGAGTCCTGCCTGGGCTGCCAAGGCCCAGGTACGATGGTTTACACGAGGTCTCCACCGGAGTCAAGTGGGTTGGGTTAAAATGTTGTGAAGATGCAGCCCCTGCTTCTCGACATTCGTACTCCAGAGGAATTCTCTGCGGGGCACTTCGTTGGCGCGATCCTAGTTCCAACACCCCTACCGCCGCTTGGATCGCGGCAACTACGCACCCTCAAACGGCGGCTCTCAGATATGATGGTGGACGAGTCTTTCAATCGTCCAATTTGGGTATATTGCAAAAAGGGCATCCGATCGGAATATGCAAAAAAAATCCTAAAAGGATTTGGTTTTACAAATGTAATTAATCTCGGCGGGATTACGACAGAACCTCTGAAAAGCAAAATAGCAAAAACTGGTTGGGGTTTTTAGATAGGGCGGCGGGGGTCGAACCCGCAACCTTGAGGACCAAAACCTCACGCTCTTCCAATTGAGCTACGCCCCATTAATGGCCCCGCTCGGAGTCGAACCGAGAAATAACCGGATTTTGAAACCGGCGCGTTTACCAAAATTTCGCCACGGAGCCACGGTACCGGGAGAGGGATTCGAACCCTCACGTCCAAAGGACACATGATCCTTAGTCATGCGCGGCTACCAATATTACGCCATCCCGGCTTTTGTACGGAGGGCGGGGGTCGAACCCGCAAAATCTCTCGAGACTGAATCGAGCGCCTTTACCAGAATTTGGCCACCTCCGCTTGTCCGTGGGGGAAGAATCGAACTTCCCTGCGCGAAAACGCCGCCGGGTTACAGCCAGCTGTCATCACCAGATGACGCCCCACGGGGAAAATCCGTGGAACGTAATAATAAGATTCCATTTCTTTTTTCCTTTCTTTTTTTTTCTTAGTAGGGGTGGTGGGATTCGAACCCACGATATTCTCCTGGTCCCAAACCAGGCGCCCTAACCAGACTGGGCCACACCCCTGCACGGCGTGAGAGATTTGAACTCCCGACCATTCGGTCCGTAGCCGAACGCTCTGTCCGCTGAGCTAACGCCGCAAATGACGCCGTTTTAAAACGCTGGCGCCTCAGCGCTCCTGTCCGCCTCACGGGCAGACTAGCCAACAGGGCGACACGGCTGTGGATAGCTGTCAAGCAACAAAAGCAGAGCTTCGCTCGACAGCCTAGCTGGCCGGAGCGGCACTGAGCCTTGGATGTCAACAGCAATCATGATAGAAGAGATACCCCATGTCGTATCGGCTGTCAAGGGTATTTTTTCGGGGTTTTTATGAAGGTTCTGAAAGATCTCGAGCAACAAGTCTATGACGGCAAAAAATTTGCCACAAAAAATGTTCTTTGGCTAATTGATATCGCCGTAGAAGCCGAAGGGCTCGCTGTTTTAGTGGATACTGATGATGGTGTCGATGCCGCGAGCAAAAATTCAGCACGCAAAATTCTAGCCATGCTCGATGCTGGCCCTAGTAAACACCTTGAGGCGGTATACGAACTAAAAAGACAATCAAAGCGTTAATCATGTTTTTTGAATCGACAATCTTAATTGCTAACTACCATCGAAATGCACAATTACGATGGAACCTAAGAGGTTTCGCGCGACAAAAACCTAAAAATGCACAATTTGTAATCCTTGACGATGCCCCCCAATCAGACTTTGTATGCAAAAAACTTATTGAAGAATTCAATCACCAATTAACCATTCAATATATTCACACTGGTATAAACAAAAAAAAGGACCAATGGCGTGTGCCGGGATTCGCTTTTAACATCGGAGCAAAACGTACCGATAGCGAATTTTTGTTTTTATGTTGCGCCGAAACACATCATCATAATGACACTCTTGAACCTATGTTAGCCGCGCTTCGGCAACATAAAACAGGAGTAATGGTAATCCCCCAGGGTAAGACTGATGCCAATGGTGCAATTACTGGACTTCTTAATCGCGACGGCTCAATATCAGACGAGGCCTTTGAAGCGATTAAGGCACGGCTTTTAGTAAACTATCCATTTTTCATGGGTTTGGCTCGCAAAGATTTTTTTGATATTGGTGGTTATGATGAAGATTTTGTCGGCGTAGGTGTTGATGATAAAGATTTAGTTGAACGCCTTAAATGGAACGGTTGTAAATACATCCAAGTTCCAGCAAAAATTGTCCACCTTCATCACTCGAGAGCAAGAAAAGGGCGGGGTTTGGTCAATGGAATCACCGACCCATTACAATATAATCGCAAGCTATTCCAGAGTAAAAAAGGTCAAATTATCCGCAATCAAAACCGCGAATGGGGAACGTTGTGAGGCGAGGGAGGCCAAATAGAATTATTTTTGAAGCAATTGCTAAATATGCACATAATCGTAAAACCTTAGACATAGGATGCGGTAACAAAGCTTACTCTCATGTCAGCATTAACACAACGACGTTAGACGGTTGGGATGCTGTATCGCCAGACTTTCTCATTAATCTCGAAAATGAAGATCTTCCTTTTGAAAACAATGAATTTGAATGCGTGCTTATGATCGATTTAATAGAGCATCTAACACGTAAACGTGGTGAACAAATATTAGAACAAGCGAAACAAATCGCTTCTGGCCGTATTTACTTGCTCACGCCCCTCTGGTGGGATACAAATGAAAATCATACCAGTGATCCAAAATGTTGGGCATACGGAAACGAGCTAAATCTCCATAGAAGCCTTTGGAAACGTGAAGATTTTCTCGATTGGACAGAAATTAGACCAAGAATTCAAGGCGGAAAATACTATTTTGGATATTGGAAAAATAAATGCAACTCTCAGATCTAGAAATGAAGATATGGAACCATGGTGAGCGCCTTATACCGGGCCGCACTCACGATTCTGGTGAAGTACGCCGCCATAAAAGCTCATATAACTTTTTTTGCCGCGTCATTCGATATGATATCAAAACAAATAAAGTTAAAAACCCAAAAGTGCTCGATCTGGGATTTGGGTGCGGTTTTGGATGCTTAATGCTTGCTTCTATTCCGGAGATCAGTATTCATGGTATCGATATAAGTGAGGAATGTCTAGAATATGCTTCGCGATATTATAGCGCCGCAAATATCTCATACCGGGTACATGATATCAACAATTATGTAACATCAAACAAAGAATTCGACTATATAGTTTCCCGTGGCGTTTTGGAGCATATAAAAAACGGCCTCGAGCTAATTAACAAAATGAAATGGAAAAAACGTCTAATGTTTGATGTTCCTTATGCGGAGTCACCACGTAAAAATTGTCATCACCTTTTGTGTAACATAACGGAAAAAGATTTCATACAATGGGATGATATTGAAATTTTTTATGAAGATATTAAAGGAATAATTTACAGCAAAAGCCAGAAGCCGCTAAAACCAAACATGATTATGGGCGCTTTATCCGCGAACGATCTTCCTCGCATATCAATGGCGTTAAATTTTCCTATGGCGCCAATCTAATGATTGAATATCAAAATTTTTATGTTATTCACATGCCGCGGGCGGGAGGCAGCTTCTTTGCCCGATCTCTCTTGGGTGGCTATATACATAAACCTAAACATGATGGATGGATAACATTCTCCCCATTCAACAAAGATGTATATGGTCTCATTCGCAAACCAATGGATTGGTATTTAAGCCTGAATTCATATTCCATTCAGCAAAATTTAATTTGGAAAGATGTGTTTGGTATCAGCAGAAGCGAACCAACACGCAATAAAATAGAAAAATGGATCAGTGGAACAGGCGCAACTGATAAGTTAATACATATGCCAGAATTTATGAGCGCGAAAAATCCGATTAATCAAATGCGTAAACTTGATATTGGTTTTTGGTCCTGGTGGGTATTGCATTTATACGGAAAATCAGGCGTCTCCTCAAAACAGGAATTTGATAATCAGCTCAGATTCCTATGGCTTGAACATCGTGATAACGATATAGAACGGTTATGTAAAAAATATAAATGCGTCTATAAACCAAGAAATCAATTCAGAAATACATCAAAACATGCAACCGCACAGGATGTTTTTGATACGAAGCTAATTAAGCTCCTTAATGATAAAGATGGTCTTATGCTTGACCGCGTAACACGACATGCTTTCGGTGTTGAATGTGGCATTTAACAAAAATACCGAAGAATGCTCATTTTTTCTGGGACGATAGGCCTTTAAGCTTTCTTAGATGGTTGTCGGTCTATAGTTTTTCTACCTTAAATCCAGATTGGAATATAAAATTTCATATCACGAAGAGACAACATAATCCATCTTGGCCATCTCAAAACAACAAACATGTTTTCATCAAAAACGACTATCGGGGCTGGCTAAAGAATATTAACGCAATTGAAATTGCTGAAGAAACTGACCTACCAAACCTTCATGGAGTACACCAATCAGACATACTTCGCAACCGTTATCTTTCATCTGAAGGTGGCCTCTGGTCGGATATCGACATTTTATATTATAAACCCATGCACAAATTAACTTGCAACAAACCTGAAAACAACGAATTTGATTGCGGGCTGTGCATAACTGGAAGTCAGGGATGGATGCCAATAGCATTTATGCTTGGCGCCCCCAAATCATCATATTATCAAGATGTTTACAACCATCAGCTTTCTATTCTGCGAACATCAGGAAATCGTGGCAATTATCAAAAATTCGGCACAAAGGTATATAAAAATATCCTCAACACAAAACTTTATCCTTTTTTTAAAATCAATCCTAAAGAAATATACCAATGTAATTGGAGAAGACACGGAACAATATTTGCTGGAAACATCGATTTGGGCATGGGGATCGGAATACATTGGTATGGTGGAAGCCCATCAGCCGCGGCATTCGAACCGATAATAAATCACGACAACTGGAACGAATTCCCGATAAAAAGAATTATTGAGGTCACCTATGAAACCCAAAATCACGGTTCTCATCCCAACATTAACTCGTAACCATCTTCTTCGACACAGCCTCTCGAGCCTGCTTCGCGAGCGCCCAAAAAATGTCGAAATAATAGTGTTGGACGATTCTTCTAAACCAGATGATGAATGCAAAACTGTTGCAAACGAATTCGAATGCCTATATATACATTCAGGACATACGAAATCAAAAGATGAAGGATGGCGCATTCCGGGGTTTGCTTTCAATATTGGCGCTAAGCTAGCACATGGAAAACATCTGATTCTATCATCGGCGGAGGCCTACCATCCTGATAATACTCTTAAATTAATGCTTGCGAAAGTTAAGAAAAAAACCATTTTAATAACACGAAGCGTAAGAGATGATCGGGGCGAATTTCTCAGACAGCTGGATCGCGGCAATTCTCCAGACCAATCCTTTATACAAAAAATGAAACAACTCAATGCGGCTTTGCCGTTTTTTATGAGTGTTCCTCGCGATATTTTTATCGAAATTGGAGGATATGATGAAGACTTTACAGGAGTGTGCTGGGATGATAACGATATAGTAAACCGCCTTGTCAATTATGGCTGTAAAAGAGAAGTGGTCAACACAGACATCATACACCTCTTCCACCCAAGGCATAATTATCGATCACCAGACATAAGAAAAAGATGGCTCTATAATCGACATCTTTTTAACACTAGAAAAAACAAACTAATTCGAAACGAGGATCGAAGATGGGGTGAAATCGATTTACCGACCGAAGATCTCAAAACCAAACCATCACCTACGCAAACTGAATCAAGCGCTCAAACTGATAGTGTTTGGGGCTATAAAGATCCATACAAATACTAATGAGAATCATCAAAGAATTCTGGGAACAGTGTCACCACGACCAAAACGTATCGCATTTATCGGGTGTAAAATATGATGAGGTAATCAAATCGCTTCATATAGAAGACTATATCTACCCAAAAACTAAAATTCTGGAAATAGGTGTGGGTTTAGGCAATATGGTAAAATCTTTAAACAATATTGGAGCAGAAGTTAGTGCAATTGATATCTCTGACATCGCAATTAATCGTGTAAAAAAATATTGTAAATATGCATATACTATTGACAATATTGAACAAATACCCTCAGATTATTTTGATTTAATAACTTGTTTAAACGTAATTCAACACATACCCACGCATCTGCTAAAAAAGGAACTCTCACACTTTCTCCGCGCCCTAAAAACCTCAGGTATTTTTGCAATGCAGTTTGTTTCAAGCAAA
>SMTZ1_10001147_pt1 | contig 28765 bp, 26 predicted proteins | sample DeeMarSWOR136_30_FD_25667 | JGI IMG/M metagenome (IMG submission 25667)
CACCTCCCGATGCTATATAGATCCAACGCTTTGCAGGTGAAAGCGCCGAAGGCCAAGCAAAGCCTCCCTCTTCGGGTAGCCCTATATCTGCTATCTGTTCGCTGTTCCCCATAACTGCAAAAAGTTACTATATGATCTTCACATATTCACCCATTTCTTTAGCCTTATCTTAGATGGGGGACATTGTTGACTGAGTTGAAAAACTTTTCAGATAAGTATTCCACATCATTATTGAAAAACCTGAGAATTTGTTATTTGGGGTCTGTAATAAAGTTGACTTTAATGAAGCCCACTATCCGAAGGGAAACTTCCTGGAAATGAAATTGTGTGGTCATACTGCTTCAAGAACTATGACTGGCCCGGCAATGTGCGTGAGTTGATAAATGTTCTTGAACGGGCAGTGATCGTATCGCCGGATAGGGTCTTGCGCCTGCTAGAAGGAACCCTCGGGGGCAAGGTGGCGCCCCCGGCAGAAGTTCCCGAAACTCCTTCTCTGGGTTTCACGACCCTGGAAGACTTAGAAAGGCAGTATATCACTCAGGTCCTCGAATATAACGGGTAGCGCGTCAGCGGCCCAAAAGGAGCAGCAAATATTCTTGGTTTGAATCCCAGCACGCTCTAGTCGCGAATGAAGAAGCTCGGCATTGAGAAAAGCCGATAGAGAACAAACAGAGGCCAAGAGGACAGGGGTTCAAGGGGTCAAGCGGTCAATATGCTAGTCCCAGTTGGGAGGATACCTGATTCAATCTTCTGTCGAGTGTCCACAAGGACACCTCACTCAGGGTCGCCGAAACGAGGAGGTGCATATCGATGAACCCTAATCCTTTTCCCATCAGGGTATGATTTTCTATGAACTGCATCACTTCATCATGTTCGGCCTGGGTTGCCATGGGGAGTGTACTGAGAAGAGTGAGGATATCTGACCTGTTCTCGAGATTGCCGCATGCGAGTTCCCCGATGATGAATGGGTGTGAGACGACCTGGCCGTCTATTAACAGCGAATCAAGCCCCACATTTCCTTCTCGGAGATGAGCGACCCACACGGAAGTGTCAACGAGTATCATTTTATGTCTCCCCAACTCTTCTGCGGGGAACCATCTCCAATTTTTTCTCGGTACCCCCCAGTTTGGCTAGGCGCTTTGCGCTTTCCCTAGCGATGAGCGCTTCAAGCCCAAGCCTGACAAGGGCAGTTTTCTCCTGAATGCCAGTCAATTCCGCCGCTTTCGCGAGCAACTTCTCCTCAATGTTAAGCGTTGTTCTCATAAATACCCCCAAGTGATATGCATTCTTAGATGTATCAATATGTATCATTTGTGTTCACTTGTCAATAGGCAAATAGGTTATTGACCAGCTGATCGGGCATTTCTTATCGATATTTAACTGGCGATATTTTGTAAATTTGCCTTATGTCGCCAAAGAACTCCGTCATTTAAAACCTTTTCTTCCCTCGTTAAGAAAATTTTTTCTTATTCATATCAGGGAGTTAATAAACATGACCTCCCGTGTAGATTTCACTGGAACATGCTTTGCAACCGCAGGTTAAGTGGGGCCGTGGGACGCGTAGGGGAAAGTTACAAGGTTACTAAGTTAGGGGAGCAAGTCCTACGGACATCATTGCAAAGAAGGCGGTGAAGTGGAGCTGCACGCCGAAGTGCTTGCCTGCGGCACGCAGGCGTGGCGATCTCAAGCGTCCCCTCGCAGTGATACCATAATTTAATGCGTTTGTATGACTGCAGAGATCCTGTCAGCAGCGGGCTTTTCTCAGAAGTCTTTCCCAGGCATCGTCAACCCTCCTCTGAGTCTCCTCAATATCCTTTTCCTTAAGATGGCTAAAACGGCCCTGTAGCTTCAAATACTCTTTCACGGGGACAACTTTAGATTCTTCTTGGAGGGTATAAGTCCTTCCGTTCTCGATTTCGTAGAGAGGAAAGACTCTCGTTCGAACAGCAAGCCTTGAAATTTTGACGGAGAGCTCTGAAGAAGTCTTCCAGCCCGGAGGGCATGGGGAGAGGAGGTGGATGAATCGGGTTCCCCGGATCTTTTTCGCCTTTTCTAACTTTCGAAGGAGGTCCTCCGGATACGCAATCGTCGCTGTGGCCGCATAGGGGATCTGGTGATCGGCCATGATGGCCATAATGTCTTTCTTGGGATTTTCTTTGGGTTGCTGAACCGGAGTGGTTGTGGTCCAGGCAAGCTGCGGAGTAGCCGAGCTCCGTTGCGTTCCCGTATTCATGTAACCTTCATTGTCATTGCAGATGTAGAGGAAATCCTCATTCCTCTCCGCAGCTCCCGAGAGGGCCTGGAGCCCGATGTCAAAGGTCGCTCCGTCTCCGGCCCATACCGCCACCAGGGTATCCCGATCACCCCGTATATCTAAAGCCGCCCGGACCCCAGAGGCCGTTGCCCCGGCCGTTACAAATCCTGCATGGATGGCTGTAATTCGGTAACTGGAATAAGGCCAGAACCCTGGAATAATAGACCAACAGGAGGCGGGGATGACCATGACGGTCTTCTCCCCAAGGGCTTTCAGGGTCAGGCGCATGCCAACGGCTGCCCCGCATCCAGCACAGGCAAGATGCCCGTGTCCCAGAATCTCGCTTGAAGGTATGTCTATTTTTTTCATCGAAACCTCATCTTTGTTTTCAATCTCCATAATTTCGAAATCCGAATATCGGGCGAAGCGTCCGTTTCGGACCAATTCGAAACAAATTCAAATGTTCAAAATCCCAAACAATCTGTTTATGTAATTCGTATTTCGAAAATTCGTGCTTGTTTAATTCGTATTTCGAAAATTCGTGCTTGTTTCGGATTTCGCCTGCCTGCCGGTAGGCAGGGATTTCGTGCTTCGAATTTATCTTTTCAACCCCAACCACAGAATCTCATCCTCGGGCCGGGAGTGTTCCCAGGTATATTGAACGGCTTCCTCAATCAAATCAGGAGTAATATCCCTTCCCCCCAGTCCTGAGATGAATCCAAAGACCTGAGGCCTCTCTTCTCTGGAGTAAAGACAAGCCCTCAATTCCTGAGCAAAGATTCCCCCAACGCCCGGGGACAAATTTCTGTCAATGACGGCCACCTTCTTTGCCCCTTGGATGGCTTCATAAACTTCTTCGGAAGGGAAGGGCCGAAATCTTCTGATCTTTAATCCGGCAACGTTCTGTCCCTTCTCCTTCAGTTTCCGGACAACGATCCTTGAAGTGCTGGTCACCGTCCCCGAGGTCAGAAGAAGAACCTCTGCTCCCTCTTCCCCGTATCGTTCGATGCTACCGTAACCGCGACCGAACCTCGATCGGAATTGATCATCCACTTCTCTTGCAATTTCAGGAACTTTTTCCATCGCCTTTTGAATCTTATATCGGAACTCAAGAAAATATTCGGGAGTGGTGATGACCGAAAAGGCCGCGGGTTCCCGGGTGTCGATCGAATACTCCAGACAACAGGGCGGCAGGAATTGATCAACTTCCTCCATCGTAGGAACTTCTACGGCCTCAGAGGTATGGGAGAGGACAAACGCATCGAGGACGACCATGACAGGAAGCTTGACTGATTCTGCGATGCGATAGGCCCGAAGGATGGTATCCAGAACCTCCTGGTTATTCTCACAATAGAGTTGAATCCATCCCGTATCCCTTTGGGCAAGGGAATCACTCTGATCGCTCCATATGTTCCATGGCGGACCGATAGCCCGATTGACATTGACCATCACAATGGGAAGCCTTGCTCCAGAAGCCCAGTGGAGCATCTCGTGCATGTATGCCAACCCGTGTGAGGAGGTGGCCGTGAAACATCGGACCCCTCCTGTGGAGGCTCCGATCAAGGCAGCCATCGCGGAATGTTCTGACTCCACCTTCAAGAATTTTGTTTTCAAACGGCCGCTCGCAATGAGTTCTGATAACTCTTCCACGATCGTTGTCTGTGGCGTGATCGGGTAGGCGGAGACGATGTCCACACGGCTCAAGATCACTCCGTAGGCCACTGCTTGATTTCCCGTGATGACCTTTTTCATCGCGCCTCCTCTTCCAGCGAAATGGCCATCCGGGGACATTCGACGAAACAGATCCCACAGCCCTTACAATAATCGTAATCGACCTGGTGAGTCATCTCTTCCCTTCTTTTTAGTATAGAGGCATCGGGACAGAAGATGTAGCAATTTCCACATTCATTACATGTTCCGCAACTGAAACATCGTTCCCCTTCCCTTTGGGCAGACGCCTCCGTAAACGTTAAGGCCACCTCGCCAAATCCTTTCTTCCGTTCTCGAAGAGGTCTCTTCTCTTCCTTCTCTCTCTTTGAGGTCTCAAAATAGTCCATGTTTAATTCCTCAAAATCGACGACATGGGGAGCCCTGGGTCGCTCTCCCGGATGGACATACCTGAAGATCGATAGGGAGGGGCCGTCCCCGATAAGAAGTTGCCGAATTGCCTCCTCAGAATTCTTACCTTTCAAGTAACAATCAATCGCCAGGGCAGCTTTCTTTCCCGAACCGATGGCATAGGCCACGGTGCGCTGGGTCGCTGCAACATCTCCTCCTGCAAAGATGCCCTCTATGGCTGTCCTTCCGTCCATCTGAGTAAGAACGATTCCCTCTCTCTTCCCGATTCCCTTTGGAAGGAAGGATGTGTCAATCTCTTCCCCCGCGGCGACGATGATGCTATCTGCTTCTAGGAAAAAGTTCGAGTTCGGAATGGGTTCCGGTTTTCTCCGTCCACTCTCATCTTCTTCTCCCAACTTCATCCGGAGGCATTCCAGCCTTTTTCGTCCATCCTTTTCTTTGATTCCAATGGGGTTGACAAGATACCTTATCTTCACCCCTTCTTCGAGGGCTTCAACAATTTCCTCTTCAAAGGCCGGCATCTCCTCCCTTGAACGACGGTACAGAATGGTTGCTTTCTTCCCCACGCGGACCACGGAACGGGCCACATCCATCGCTGTATTTCCTCCACCAACGATGGCAACCCTTTCACCAACCTTTGCTTTCCCAGTTAGATTGACTTTCTTGAGAAGGTCAAGCCCGCTTTGGACCACTCGTCCTTTCTCTCCGGGGATCTTGAGACTCCTGCTCAAATGTGCTCCGGTAGCAATGAAAACTGCCTGGTAATCCTTCAAATCCTCGATCTGAATCTTCTCACCAATCGGGACGCCCGTACGAACCTCTACTCCTAAGGCTTCAATGTCTGAGATCTCTCGATCCAAGATATCCTTGGGCAAACGGTAAGAGGGGATTCCGATCCTTAACATCCCGCCCGCAAGGGAATAGGATTCAAACACAGTGACAGAATAATGGAGTCTGGCAAGGTGGTAAGCACAACTCATCCCTGCCGGTCCAGATCCAATGATCGCGATCTTTTCTTCCCCTTGAGGTGAAATCTTCTTGATCTTCTTAGGCCTTTGAGAGACAAAATCAGCGACGAATCGCTCCAAGGCATGGATTGCAATCGGTTCATCAAACCGTCCACGGTTGCACTTCGATTCGCAGGGATGAAAACAGACCCGACCACAGACCCCGGGAAAAGGGTTTTCCTCCTGGATCAAACTCCAGGCCCCTTCCACATCGCCCTGACTTATCTTTTGGATGAAGGAAACGATATCGTTCCCTGCTGGACAGGCTGCATTGCAAGGCGCTGTCTTATCCTCAAAAAAAGGCCTCTGAGTCCTCCATGCACCCGTCTTGTTCCAGTCCATGGAGCCTATGGAAACAGCAATCTCTGGCATCTCAGAAGCATTCTTGAAAGTTAATTGTTTTACCATCTCATCAATCCTTTGGATTCGCAAAGTGCATAGTCTTTGGGTTAAGGCTACGAAGCCCGTTCGGTATATCGCTAAGGGGTTACGTCCAAATGATTATAGATACTAACAACTTAACCCTTTTAACGAAACGGGCGTCCTAACCCTGACCTTTAACCCTTACCTCTTGGTAGGCTTCTCTTGCAGCTCGAGCATTTTCGTCCTTCTTACCCGGTACCTCTTCGCGTATCGACAGCGCTATGGAGTCAATCCCTACCAGCCCGGTCACTTTTGAAAAAGCTCCCAATATAGCAGTATTGACAATTGGGTTTGTCCGTGACCCCAACCCATTCCGAATTGCAATTCCTGTGGCATCGACCGTCGCGATTTGAAAATCCTTCATGTGTTGAAAGGTTTCAGGGGGGTGGCCTGAATTAACCAGGATCCACCCCTTCTTTTTGAGTCCTGACGTCACATCAATGGCTCCAATCAATGTTGGATCCAGGATCACAATATGGTCAGGTTCATAGATGTTGACCCTCAACTGGATGGGCTGTTTATCCACCCTCAGAAAAGCCATCACCGGCGCGCCTCTCCTCTCCACCCCAAAGGCAGGAAAGGACTGTACAAAGAGTCCCTCATGGAAAAAAGCGACAGCCAGAACTTTCGATGCCACTTGAGCCCCCTGTCCCCCTCTGCCATGAAATCGAACTTCAATCATTACGTACCTCGAAGGGATGTCCTCATTTCAAAGGAATTAACGTTTTTCGTTGTCGAATCTCGTATCGATGTTCGTTTAATGACACTTGACGTTCGAGTTTCTTTTTGAGCGAACCTCTTGCTTCGATACGAGCATCCTCACCGTTGGACCATTATCTCATAACCCTAACTTAGACCGCTTATTTCTTATCGAGTCGGATAGACCACCGTCAATGCCCTTGCGTTCTTCCTTTCCAACGCTCTATAAGCGTGGGGGATAGACGATTCAAAGTAAAGAGAATCCCCTGGATAGAGGATGTACTGTTGGTTTTCTGTCCTGAATTCTAACACCCCTTCTAAGAGATAGATGAACTCTTCTCCATCGTGGCTGAAATAGGATAATTTCTCCGCTCTCTTCCTTTTAAACTCCACCAAGAAAGGCTCCATATATTTTTTCGACTTCTTATAGGCTAGGGCTTCATAATAATACCCGCTCTCCTCCCTTCCAAAATATCGTGAGTCGATCACCTTACTTTCATCTCTTTTCACGAGGACCACTTTTTCTTCAGGGTAGTTATCCTGGAAGAAAAAACCGATACCGATATCTAAGGCCTTTGAAATCTTAAGCAGAGTGGCTATAGGGGGAGAAACGAATTCCTTCTCAATCTGGGAGAGAAGAGGTTTGGAGAGGCCTGTCCGATCCGAGAGGTCTTGAAGGATAAGGCCTGACTTCTTCCGGAGTTCACGAATCTTCTTTCCAATATGGAGCTTTTTTACCTCATGTTTGATATCATCGGAGACCACAATCCTCTTATAAATCCTTTTGAGGACCCTGTCAATACTTTTTTATTTATACTAAAAATGTTTTAATTATACCAAATTTTTTACATTTGCCGAAACTTCCCTGTTGGGGAGCGTACCTTGATTTTTCTGGTCACCTGTGTTAGTTTGTCGATCTATTCCCGCCGATTCATCATCAGAAAGAGGAACCAATGAAGACCGTCATCATGGGATCAGGAGCCATGGGTAGCCTTTTTGGCGGATTCCTCACCCTGTCCGGAGAGGACGTCTGTTTAGTCGACATTCGGGAGGACCATATCCATGCGTTGGTTTCTGGGGGCCTGACCGTGGAAGAGGGAGGAAAAATACTGACCATTCCTGTTCATGCCACAACAGAGGTGGCTTCGATTGGAAAAGCCGACCTCATTCTCCTTTTTGTGAAAGCCTATCATACAGAGAAGGCCGTCTCCGATGCTCTGGTGCTTCAAAAAGAGGATACGGTGTTCCTGACGCTCCAGAATGGCCTTGGAAATGAAGAGGCGATTAGTAAACGGGTGGATCCAGGGAAGGTAATGCTGGGAGTCACAAACCATGGGGCAACCTTTTTAGGGCCGGGCCACATTCGACACGCGGGATGGGGAAAGACTTATATCGGTGAGTTAGATGGAAAGGAGACCTTTCGCGTGACTAAGATTGCCCAGTTATTTACTAAAGCAAGGATTGAAACCGAAGTCTCTTCGAATATCCAAAGCCTTGTTTGGAATAAACTCTTTATTAATGTAGGCATTAACCCCATAGCCGCCGTAACGGGATTAAAGAATGGAGGACTCCTGGATCATGCTGAAACCTTAAGGCTCATGGAGACTTTGGTGACTGAGGCGATTGCCGTGGCCAGAAAAAAGGGAATTCCGATCGAGGGGGATCCCTTAGAGAAGGTTAAAGCCGTTGCAGAGGCGACGAGAGAGAATCGCTGTTCCATGGGCCAGGATATCGATCATCGAAGAAAAACCGAAATCGATGCCATCAATGGGGCTGTGGTTCGAGAAGCAGAACGGTTGGGGATCGCCGTACCCTATAATCAAATGATTACAGACCTAATTAAAGTGATTGAAAAAAACTTCTAACAAAATCCCCCTTACATCCCCCTTTGCCTGCCTTCAGCAGGAAAAAGACGCTAAAGGGGGAAAGAGGGGGATGATAGAGGGGAAAAAGAATGGATCGCAAGAAAATCACACCTGTCGATATTCAGGCCATGAAGAATGAAGGAAAGAAGATTACCATGCTAACGGCCTATGACTATCCATTAGCCCTCCTAGAGGACAGAGCAGGAATCGATATCATCCTGGTCGGCGATTCCGTGGGGATGACGGTATTGGGTTACGAAAACACAATCCCCGTTACTATGGAAGAGATGATCCACCACACAAAGGCAGTCACCCGTGGTGCAAAATATGCCCTGATCATCGGGGACATGCCCTTTATGTCCTATAACACTTCGGAGCGGGAGGCCATTCTCAATGCTGGCCGTTTCATGAAAGAAGGGGGAGCTGATGCTGTGAAACTGGAAGGGGGTGCCAGCGTCAAAGAGATTGTGAGGACCATTGTGAAGGCTGGGATCCCGGTTATGGGCCATATTGGACTCACCCCTCAGACCATCTCCATGCTGGGGGGATTCAAAGTGCAGGGCAAAGATGCCGAGACGGCTCAGAGGATCATTGATGATGCTCTCCTCCTTGAAGATGCCGGAGCTTTTTCAGTTCTCCTTGAGGCTGTTCCCGCTCCCATCGCAAAGAGAGTGACAGAACGTCTGAAGGTTCCCACGATTGGAATCGGTGCGGGCGTCCACTGCGACGGCCAGGTCTTAGTGGTCCATGACTTGCTGGGGCTCTTCGATCGTTTCACCCCTAAATTTGCCAAACGGTATGTGAATCTGAGCGAAATGATACTCAAAGCCTTTGAGACTTACACAGAGGAGGTGTTGAAGGGGACATTTCCGACAGACCAACATAGCTTCCATATCGATGAGAAAGAATTGAGCAAGGTAAAATAGACTACCTCACATTTCTCATCGTTCCCATTACAGTCCTCTTCATGATCACATCAATTTCTGAACTTTCCCTCTGGATCTCCCGAGTGATCTGTTTCTTAGATCCCGAACCAAGTTCGGTATGAGCGAGAGCAAAGGATACTCTTGCGTTATTTTAAACTTGAAATCGGATGGGGTTTGAGATAATTTATTTTTCAAAGGGGGTGGTGTTATGCCGATTTCAGCTTATGTCTTTATCGAGTGCACGGCAGGGGCGGCCAGGGATGTGGCCAAAGAAGCTGGCAAAATACAGGGAGTGAAGCGGGCCAATGCAACGACTGGTCCTTATGATGTCATCGCTTTGGTGGAGGCCCCGGATATTAATATCCTTGGAGACTTCATTGTCACCAAGATTCAGGGACTCTCCGGTGTTCTGAGGACGCAAACTAATGTGATTGTCGATTGACGAATCCAAAAATCCCTCCCAACCTCCCTTTGACAAAGGGAGGAGAACATATTATCTCCCTTTTCTAAAGCCTGCCTGCCCCGCCCTCGGTCGGGACCGGGGCCGGCAGGCAGGGGGGACAAAGGGGGATTAGAAAAAGAGAAAGGGGTGATGACATGGGAAGCGTCGTGAAGAAGAGAAGGAAGAAGATGCGAAAGCACAAACACAAAAAGCAACTGGACAGGGATCGTCACAAGAAAAAGAAATAAGGTTCCTTGATGCGTCGAATCTGGATACATATTCTCCTTTTCATTTTGACGGTGGCCTCCACATTGTTTGTTGGAGGCCCCGCTTATTCTATTGCCATCATCCTCATCCTTTTGGGACATGAAATGGCCCACTATTTCATGTCCCAGAGTTATGGGATAAAGGCGACATTGCCTTTTTTCTTACCATTTCCGCTTCCACCCTTCGGGACACTGGGCGCTGTCATCCGCATGGAGGGCATTGTCGCGTCTCGAAAGGCTCTTTTCGACACAGGCGTCGCAGGACCTTTCACCAGTCTTTTTCTCAGCATTCCTGCCATCATAATCGGTTTAAGACTTTCTGAAGTGGTTCCTCCACCCATTTCTAGAGAGGGGATAATCGCAGCACCCCTCCTCTTCACCTTCATCCAGCAGTTGGTGATGAGCGGGGTTCCAGAGAATCATGATATTCTCCTTCATCCCATTGGATATGCGGGATGGGTCGGGCTCTTTGTCACCGCCCTCAACCTCCTTCCGGTCGGGCAGCTAGATGGAGGCCACATTGCCTATGCTCTTTTTGGAAGAAGAAGTCGAATCATCTTCTTCATTGCCATCGTAGTCATGGCCTTCATCACCATCTTCTACAACCCTGGTTGGATTCTCCTCCTCATCCTCTTCATCCTCTTCGGTCTTCGCCATCCAGCGCCATTAGATGACCAAACACCCTTGGATGGAAAAAGAAAGTTAATGGGAGGGATCGCTTTTCTCTTCTTCTTTCTCTCCTTCACCCCTTCACCCTTTCCCCAGTTCGCCGAAGAGATGAAGCAGGTTTTAGGCTGGTTCTAAATAAGATTCGGCGCCAAATTCATATTGTCCACAGGTTTCGTTTCTCATCGGGCTAAATACTCTTGTTGACTTTTTTGAATAGATTTTAATACAATCTTAGCGTATTTACGTCCCTTCTTAACACCTTCTAACTAAAAAGAATTTCTATCATAAAGGAGGAAACAATGTTACTCCGCCGCAGTTCGCAGAAGATCGATCTTCTTAAGCAGGTCCCTATGTTTAGCAATCTCAGCCACCGCCATCTGGGGGAAATCGGTAAACACGCAGATCAGGTGAAGGTGGAGGCAAAAACGGTGTTGGCTCAGCAGGAGAAGAAAGGATGGGAATTCATTTTTATCGTAGACGGGAAGGCTCGAGTCGAGAAGGACGGGAAAATCATCCGGCAACTTTCGGAGGGCGACTTTTTCGGGGAAATATCTCTCATTGACGGAGAGCCCCGGACAGCAACGGTTATCTCTGACACCGATATGACCTTATTGGTCGTGAACAAAACGTCCTTTGACCATTTGCTTAATAAGATTCCAGGTTTACAGAGAAAAATCCTGATCGCCCTTTGTAAATACCTTCGGAGTGCTGAGAAGGCCACCAATAAGTAATTAGAACTGGGTTACATGAGGAATAACCCCACCAAAATGTGCCTACCTCGCTCCTGACTGGGCAGTATTCTGTTAGGTGTATCATCTTGATCAAGTTAAAACGAACATAGATTTATTCAAGGCTATTAGAAATGAAATGCCCGAAATGCCAATTCGAAAATCCAGAGAGTGCCAAGTTTTGCAGCGAATGCGGCAATAAATTGGAAACGACCTGCTCTGCATGCGGAAAGATGAATCCTCTGAGCAGTAAGTTTTGTAATGAATGTGGACATGAAATAACAATCATTTCTCCGAAACAACCTCCTAAAGGCCTCTCTTCTGATGAAAAACTTGCAAAGATTCAAAGATATCTCTCGAAGGACCTGACCGAGAAGATTCTGGCACAAAAAGGCGAAATCGAAGGTGAGCGCAGGAATGTCACCGTAATGTTCTGCGACATGGCGGGGTTCACCACACTAACCGAAAGAATTGGTTCAGAAGAAATTTACTCCTTGATGGATCAGGTCTATGAAATTCTCATCCGCAAAGTCCACGACTATGAAGGCACAGTCAATGAACTGACCGGTGACGGAATTATAGCCCTTTTTGGGGCCCCCATCGCGTTGGAGGATGCTCCTCAACGGGCCATCCGGTCCGCCTTATCCATCCATAGGGAGATGAGCAAATTCAGCGATAAGATAAAGAAGGAAAGTAGAATTCCATCCATCAAGATGCGGATGGGTATACATACAGGTCCTGTGGTTGTGGGAACACTAGGTAATGATCTTCGGGTTGAGTTTAAAGCCGTAGGGGACACGGTGAACCTGGCTTCGAGGATGGAGTCATTAGCAGAGCCTGGGACGACCTATGTGACCGAGGAGACCTTTAAGCTCACGGAAGGATTCTTCCGGTTTGAGGCTTTGGGAGAGAAACAGGTTAAGGGCAAAAAAGAGCCAGTCAGGGTCTACCGGGTGATCGCCCCAAGCACAAGAAGGACAAGATTTGATGTCAGTGCCGAGCGAGGTTTGACTCCTTTTATTGGAAGGGAGCGTGAACTCGAGCTTCTACTGGATGGATTCCAGCGAGCCAAGTTAGGTAAGGGGCAGGCCTTTTCCATCATATCCGAAGCTGGAATGGGCAAATCCAGGCTCTTATATGAATTTAGAAAGGCAATAACAAACGAGAATGTCACATTCTTGGAGGGGAGGTGCTTCTCTTACAGCAGAGGTGTAGCCTACCGTCCATTCATAGAGATCTTGAAGTCAAACTTCAATATACAGGAGGAAGAAGGGGATCTAGAGATTAGGGAGAAAGTCAAAAGAGGTCTAGGAATAATAGGACTCGATGAAGCTTCCACGCTTCCTTATTTTCTTGAACTTCTATCAGTTAAAGAGAGTGGACTTGATCAGATCCCAATGAGTCCTGAAGCAAGGAAGGATAGAATCATTGACGCGTTAAAAAGGACTACCCTTAAAGGTTCAGAGATGCGGCCTCTTATCATAGCCCTTGAAGATTTACACTGGGTGGATAGGAGTTCAGAGGATGTGGCAAGAAATCTTTTAGAGAGTATACCGGGATCAAGGGTTTTGTTGATATTCACCTATCGTCCTGAGTTTCTTCACACCTGGGGTGCTAAATCGTATCACAATCAGCTGACTTTGCACCGACTCTCCAACCGGGAAAGCCTTGAGATGGTAACACACCTTTTGGGCACAAAAGAGATAGAAAGGCCACTTGAGGAGTTGATTCTTGAAAAGACAGAAGGTGTCCCATTTTTTATCGAAGAGTTTGTGAAATCGCTTAAAGAACTAAAGATCGTAGAAAGAAAAGAAAACGAATATCATCTGTCAAAAGACTTCCACCAACTAACCCTTCCTTCATCAATCCAAGATGTAATTATGGCCAGAGTTGATTCACTTCCTGGTGGGACAAAAGAAGTGCTTCAGGCAGGGTCTGTTATCGAGAGGGAGTTCAGTTATCCATTGATTAAGCGTATTATGAATCTCCCGGAAGAAGACTTACTTTCGGCTCTTTCAGTCTTAAGGGATTCAGAACTTCTCTACGAGAGAGGGATATACCCCCAATCGAATTACATCTTTAAACACACCCTGACGCGTGAAGTAGTCTATGACTCGATTTTAGCCAAAAAAAAGAAAAAACTTCACGAAGAGATCGGAAACGCTATCGAAGAATGGTATAAGGATAATATAGGTGAATATTATGAAGTTTTATCGGAGCACTATTTTTTGAGTGAAAATTATTCGAAAAGCGCTGAGTATTCAAGACTGGCAAGCAGGAAAGCTGAAAAGACAGCTTCGCTAAATGATGCGATTACCCACTCAAAGAAAAGGGTGACCTCTCTCGAACGATTGACCCGGACAGATGATATTCAAAAACAGATTATAGATGCTAGGACTGTATTCGGGCTCTACATGGCTCAAATGAACTATAACGTTGAGGCAAAAGAAGCCATTGACCCGATTATTAATTTGGCCATCAAGTACAATTACAAGAAAAGACTTTGCCAGATATATTCCATCCTCGGAACTTACCATTTTTTTGTTGAAGAAAATTATGCGGAGGCATCCAGGGCTCTGGGAAAAGCTCTAAAGACATCGGAGGAAGTAAACGATACTCTTACCTCAGTTTTAGCAAGCTTTTGGTTTGGGGCCGCTTTAGCTTGGGATTGTGAATTTGAAAAATCAATAAACTATTTCCAAAGAGCCCTTGATCTTAATTTGGCCTCTAAGAATCTTTGGACGATTGCGGCAGCGAAAAGCTCCCTGGCCTATTTTTCCTACTACCACCATGGGAAAATAGACCTGCAATTCAGGACTACCGATGAGGCTCTCCGCATTTCCGAAGAAAGCGGGGATATTTATTCTAATGCGATTGCGTCCGTAGGCCACGGAATTGCGTGCTACGGAAAGGGATTGATGGAAGAGGCGGAAAAACACCTGCTGAAGGGGATCGAATTTTGTGAAAGGATTAATTTTAATTCTTGGCATGGGTGTGCCCGACATCACTTGGGAGAAATCTACTTTGAAACGGGGGATTTTTCGGGCGCTAAAGAAAATTACGAAAAAGCAAGTTTGGTTCTTGAGAATAATAGATTGCTTCCTTCCTGGGTTGGTCTTGGAAAAGTAGGTTTAGCAAGATCAAAAGTGATGAATAAAGAAAGGGATGTGGACTTAGAATGTTTGTATTCTCATTTTCGAAATAATAGGTCAAAATTAGTTGAAGGCTGGATTCAAAGACATATAGGAGAGATTCTGCTGAACATTGATGATCAGCACTTTTCTGAGGCAGAGCATTGGATTCAGAAGGCCATCGAAGCTGACCAAAGAAACCGGATGATGTTTCACATGGGGAAAGATTACGTCGTCTATGGAGAGTTGCTCAAACGAAAAGGAGATCGATCAAAAGCCCGGGAGAATCTCGGCAAAGCCATCGAAATCTTCAGAGAATGCGGCGCCGACGGCTGGGTCGAGAAGTATGAAAAGGAGCTCGATAACCTCGGATAGTCATTTTTTTCCCCGACCAGCATTTGAGTTGACGGACAGTGCCAAGATAACAATTCTTGCATGTTATACCTACAAGCCGTTACTAGCAACTCCTGTCAAGAATCCAAGATTATGATTCGAAAGTGAGCCTAACGATCAAGCTCAGAGCATTTGAATGAAAGCAAGTAAGGTTAGAACAACCAGCATGATCGAGGTCATCGAGGCGATGATATTGTAGATCGGACCATTCGTGTGGTCCATCATCAAGCTTTTGTCGTTGACGATTAGAAGCATGAAAACGAGGATAAAAGGGAGGACCATTCCATTGATGACTTGAGAGATATACATGATCTGGATCAGAGGAAGATCCGGGTAAAGGATGACGCCCGCCCCTAAGAAAATCATCACAGAGTAAATCCCGTAGAAGTGTGGTGCCTCGACGAACTTCTTATCAATTCCGGTTTCCCAACCCAACCCTTCGCAGATAAGGTAAGTTGTCGATAGGGGAAGGATTGAAGCCGCGAAAAGGGAGGCATTGACTAAACCAAAGGCGAAAAGATAGGTGCAGTATTTTCCCGCTAAGGGGTAGAGAGCAAGGGCAGCGTCTTCCGCGGTTTCGATCCGGACACCGTTTTTATAAAGGGTTTCCGCGCAGACTAGGATGATGAAGAAGGCAACGATATGGACCATGACGGATCCCACGAACACATCAAATCGGGCGAATTTATAATCTTCTATTTTGATCCCCTTCTCAACAATTGAAGCCTGAAGGTAAAACTGCATCCAGGGGGCAATCGTCGTTCCTACCAAGCCGATAACCATAGTTATTTCAGCGGGATGAAGACTCAGCTGGGGATGTGAAACTTGTTCAAGAACATGACCCCAATCGGGTTTTACCAGGATGCCTGTGATGATATAAGCGACGTAGAACACACAGGCCGCCAGGAAGGCCTTTTCTACAGACTTATAAGTCCCCTTAACCACCATCCACCAGACGAAGAAGGCGCTTGCAGGGACAGAAATAAATTTGTTGACCCCAAAGACCTCCATCCCGGAAGCCACTCCCGCGAATTCAGAGAGGGTGTTGCCCATGTTGGTCAAGAAAAGGCCTATCATCAGATAGAAGGTAGTTTTGGCACCGAATTTTTCACGAATCAAGTCTGAGAGTCCCTTGCCCGTCACCACCCCCATGCGGGCGCACATCTCTTGAATAACAATTAAGACAATCATGATCGGAATCAGAGACCAGATGAGCCGGAGGCCAAACTCGGTGCCGGCTAATGAGTAGGTTGTAATGCCACCCGCATCATTATCGACATTGGAGGTGATAATGCCAGGACCCATCAGAACGAAGAAAAGTCCAGGCATCCGCCACCAGGAGCCTTTCCTAGCCCATTTAAAACGATCTGCTATCATGAGGTAGCCCCTAATGAAGTTACAAAACCTTTTTCTGTATGCAATTTTATCATTGGATTTTCAAGGAGAGGATCGTGTATTTCTATTTGAAATACTAAGTCAACAACGAGAGTTTTAGCTTCTCGACTTCAGGAAGACCTCACCATCAGAATTGACAATATTTGTATAGTCAAATACTGACTTCCACACATTTGTCTCAATTGCCAAAGAGATCAAACAGCTCCTTCCTTGGTTCTAAAGCGCATAGGACATAGCCCTATGGAAGCGCCAAATCCCAGGCACCAAATCTGAAATAAAACGCAGTCACCCAATTTTCAAATAGAATCTGTTTGGTCATTTAGAATTAGAATTTGCAGCTTATTGGGGTCATCTGTCTGGTGCGGGCAGGGAATTTGTGATTTGCCTGCCGGTAGGCAGGGAATTTTTGAGGCTACGCGCCATGCCCTTTGCGCTATGCCCTGGTTTATCTCCGAGCGTGGCACCATTTTAAGATTTCTTTAAGAGAAAAGGTATTCAGAAGGTCCGGAGTTTCGAGCCAACCCCTTCTTGCGACCCCCACTCCTAAACTGATCATCCACAACTGGTCCAGATGGTGAGCATCGGTGCCGATGGCCAGCTTAATTCCCATCTCCTTTGCCTTTCGGCTGTGAATATCATCGAGATCGAGGCGCTCAAGGGTCGCATTGATCTCCAAGGCTTTCCCATACTTCTTGGCAGCCTCCATTACCTGATCGAGATCAACTTCGTAAGGAGCCCTTGCTCCCAGTAATCTTCCCGAAGGGTGAGCGAGGCAGTGGAGATAAGGATTTTCTAAAGCTCGAACAATTCTCTTCGTCATCTTCTCTTTCTCTTGTTTGAATCCACTGTGGATCGCTGCCACAACAAAGTCTAACTTCTCCAATACCTTATCAGAGAGATCTAACTTTCCATCCGCGAGGATGTCGACTTCAGTTCCTTTGAGGATCTGAAAACCCTTTAACTTCTCATTGATGCGATCGATCTCTTCCATCTGTTTTAGCAATCTCGATTCATCAAGCCCATGGGCGATCTTCAGGGACTTTGAGTGATCACAAACGGCTACATACTGATAGCCTCTCTTCTGAGCTGCCTTTGCAATCTCCTCGATTGGAGCAGTGCCGTCACTCCATTTCGAGTGGGTATGGAGGTCTCCCTTGATCTCAGGTTCCTGAACCAGCTTAGGAAGGCGTTTCTTCTGGGCTGCTTCGATCTCTCCTCGGTCCTCGCGGAGCTCGGGCTCGATCCAATCCATTTTCAGAACCTGATAAATATCCCTCTCTTCCTTCCCTCCAATTTTCTTCTCACCTTTAAAGATTCCATATTCATTGATCTTGATCCCTTTTGCCTTTGCAATTCCTCTCAGATGGACATTGTGACCCTTCGATCCTGTGAAGTACTGGAGGGCAGCACCATAGGAGTCTTCTTCTACGACCCGGAGGTCAATCTGTACTCCTCCCTCCACAATGACAGAGGCTTTCGTTTCTCCAGAGGCCAGAACCTCTTTGACCTCGGGGAGATGAGTAAAGGCATGGAAAATCTTCTGGTGATTAGGACCCGTAGCAAGGATATCGATGTCTCCTATATTCTCCCGCATCCTTCGAAGGGAGCCTGCCCATTCGATCTTTTTCGATCCTGCCTTCTCCCTTAGAATCTCCACAATCCTCTTCGCCAACGGATAGGCAACTCCGAGGTTCATGCGGCCTTTACTCTGTCTTAGGAGGTCTATTCCTCTTTTGATATTCTCAGCCTTCTTCTCACCCATTCCTGGGAGGCCGATCAAAGACCCATCCTCTAACGCCTTTTCCAGCTGAGAGAGATTACTGATCCCTTTCTCTTTGTGGATCATCGCGAGGGTCTTCGGTCCCATCCCCGGAATTTCCATCATAGCAATCAGTTCATCCGAGACTCCTTTCTTAGCCTCCTCATATTTGGAGATCTTTCCCGTCTTAAGATACTCTTCAACCTTCTGAGCCATCCCTTCGCCGATCCCCGGGACCTTCTTTAGTTCTCCACTCTCTGCAATCTCCTGGATATCCTGTGTGAGGTCCCCGAGAACGCGCGAGGCCTTTCGGTAGGCGCTTATCTTAAAAGGATTTTCATTCCTGAATTCCAGGATGTCAGCCATCTTACTGAAGAGATCTGCTAATTCTTTGTTCTTCATGGTTGCCCACCTCCGTATTGAAGATGGTCTTTAAGACAGATGTGGAAGTTCTCTTCCACATCCTTTTTGCTATTTACAATGAAGATCCGATGGTGAACATGGAAGAGTTCCTCCACCAGCCTCTCTACAGGATAGAGCGTTTTCGATTGCCTACCATACCTCCTTTCCAATTCCTCCTCAAACATCACGACCAGTTTATCCTTCATCCTCAACTGTGTATCATTGAAGAGGACCGCCACTTCCGGCAAAAGATCATGGATTCGGGAGAAGAAGGTTTTCACCTCGCTCGATTCCACGCCCTTCGGTGGCGAAGATTTCACCTCCACATAGACCAATCTTCTGTTCCAGCAGGCGATGACATCGTAATCACCACCGGAGGGGGTCTCCTTCACACTCACTCCATGGATCGCAGGAGAGGCAAATTCCCTTTTGAACATCTCGGCAATAAACCACTCAAGGGTCGGCCCGAAACTGTAGAGGGGAGAGATCCGTGTTCGATATCTCCCTCCTCTATCTTTTTGAATTACCCCCATCCTATGGAGGATGTCGCAGTATCCCTGGGCTACCTTTGGAGAACAGTAGTGGGTCAGATCCTGAATGCGAAATCGATCTTGGTGTTTGATAATATCCCTGAGGAGAAGACGGAAGGAGTATTTTTTCATCATTTCGTAGAATTGATTTTTGTAAGAAAGAGGAAGGTCCGGAGGAAAGAAGAGACGATCTGTGGGATTCTTTCGGAAAATTCTGATCCCCCTCATCTTAAGCATTCCTTCTACAGAGAAGGGATCTTCCACAGATAAGGCCTTCAGAGTTTCGATCTCTTTGGAGAGGCGTCGAACTTGCTTCTTGAGAGATTGGAGCTCTTTGAGGATTTTTTCTGATTCCACTCAAAATCCCCGATAGAGGCGGAAACCCTTGGCCAACTGAACGGCTTCCAAATACTCCTTATGGGTTATCCGGCGGCTGATCTCAGGGTACTCATAAGCCCGGTACTCAGGACGATACTGGTCCATGATGTTGACATAGGAATGAACGGAGAGCTCTTCCGCAATGAACTTCAGAACGGCTTTGGAGGAGGCAACGCCTCCGGGCATTACCAGGTGGCGAATCAAAAGCCCCCTTTCAGCTACCCCCTTCGAATTGGTCCTGAGATCCCCAACCTGGCGGTGCATCTCCTTAAGGACTTTCTTGACCACCTCGGGATAGTCCAGAGCATTGGAGTAACGGTTTGAATATTTTTCGTCCATGAATTTTATATCGGGCATATAAATGTCCACAATTCCATCCAGAAGTTGAATCACCTCGATTGATTCGTATCCAGAACAGTTGTAAACGATGGGAAGATGAAGACCCATTTCAATCGCTTTGGGAAGGGAGGCGACGATCTGAGAAGCATAGTGAGTAGGCGTAACGAAGTTGATATTATGACACCCCATCTCCTGGAGTTTAACCATGGCCCGTGCCATATCGAAAGAGGTGATCTGTTCCCCTCTTCCCTGATGGCTGATGTCGTAGTTCTGACAGAATATACAACGGAGGTTACAGTGGGTCAGGAAGATGGTTCCCGAGCCCTGATATCCGACCAAAGGAGGCTCTTCACCAAAATGGGGGAAGGCGCTGGAGACCATCAGCTCGAATCGAGCGCCGCAATATCCGATTTCCCCTTCCTGACGGTTGACCCGACATTCTCTCGGACAGAGCCGACACTCCCTAAGGAACCCCTGTAGGATTTGGACTCTCTTACCCAATTCCCCTTTTTCGAAAAGATCGATATAAGAAGGAACAAAAGGCATCTATTTTCTTTCCCAAATAGAAATCATCTTTTCCCAATTATAAACTATCATAAAATTTTGTGAAGTTTTATTCTCCGGGGGGTCCCGCGCCTTCCACAAAGACGGGGATAGGGAGACACGCATGCGCGCCCTGCCTCCGCCGAAGCGGCTTGCTTCCGCTGAAGCTTCAGTGCAAGCAGGCTACGAGTAGGCATAGAGTGGATTCCACCTCGTCCCCTTATCAGGCCCTTATCCTGTGAGGCAAAAAGGATTCTTTATGAAATTGAGCAGAGGAGATTTAAAGAGTATGATAGACAGAGAGAATTCGACGGTAGTAGTTGGCAGGAAGCCTCTGTTTCCGGTCGATCCGGTTCTGAACATAAGTAGGCCCATAATTATAAGCCGTTAGAGCGATTAGTGGATCGTTAAAATTATCTTTCAATTGGGAGAAATAATAGACCCCCATCCTGATATTTAAAAAAGGATTGAAGAGGGTTCGATCCCCGCGCCATTCAATTCCCATTTCTTGAGCAAGGAACTGTCCTACGTGCGGCATAATCTGCATTAACCCCTTTGCACCTTTTTCGGAGACCGCCCACGTCTTAAATTCACTTTCAATGGCAATGACAGCCAATATGAATTTGGGGTCTTGGTTGTGCCGGGTAGCCTCTTCGTAGATGACCTCCGCCAGTTCCTCCTTCGTCACATTTGCCAGTCCTGTAGGATGCCTCTCAAGAACGGCAAGAATCTCCTTGATCATTTCTTGCCTCTTTGATGAGCTAAAATGGAGTGGGGGAACGTGGAAGGAGAAAACGAAGATGGCGAGGAAGAGAATAGCTTTGAAAACCCGAGGGAGGAGAAACCTTGATTTTTTGTTTTCCGGGGGATGAGGAGGGTGCTCCTCCCCTATAAACGGTTCATTTAGTTCCATATTCCAGCCTCCTTAGTTACGGTCATCCAGCCCATTAATACGGGTAGCACTAATTTAACACTAGTGCCTACCCTTTGTCAAGCTATTCCACAATAGGTAGTGGTGGAAAAAAGATTAGGTCCAACCTTTAGTAGGGGACAGGCAGGAGTGCGTAGAAACTAACATCAAAGAGCTTTCTCTTGGTATGGACGAGGCTTTCGCATATAGTCACGTTTCCAAGGGGCGCAGTAGAAATGTTCACTGATTGGAAGTTTTCAAAATGATTGGATATTTCACCCCTACTCCTTCCCCAAGAGCCTGACAGTCAAGGATGAGAAAGTCGTCAAGATTCCAAGCCATAGGATCCCAACCTGGAAGCTGAAGCGGTCTGCAATCAAACCCAAAATAAAAGGGGTACCTCCCACTCCAAGAATCACTCCAAGGAAGGCAGTCACCCCAATGGCCATCGATCGTTCCGAGAGAGGCGTTAAATTTGAAATAGCGGCGAAACTAGCAGGAAAGTAGGCAATGAGGAGAGTACCTTGAAGGACTAGGCTGATCAGAATCGGGGTTAGGCTTGAGGAGAGGGAGAGGCATACGGTGCTTAGTCCTCCGGCAGCAAGACTCCACATGAGTATAGTCCGGTATCCGTAACGATCTATCAGAAAACCGCTGAGGATGGAGATGAAGATACCACCCACACGGGAAATTCCGAGGAGATTGTTGGCAATATCAAAGTCAACTCCCCGCTCTTTGATAAGGTAGAGGGGAAGAATGAGATAGATTCCAAGAGTGCACGCCGAGGAGAATATCGTCAGAAATGCAATAATCCATAGCGGTCTTCTTTTAAAGAGGTCAACAATACGGCCTCCTTTCTGATGAGACGTCTCCTTCTTTGGCTCGATGGAAACTTTCCAGAAAAAGATGGGTAAGAGGAAAGAGATGAAACCCAAAATGAGGAGAAGTTTTTTCCAAGAGAGGAAATGAAGGCCAAAAGCCACGAGAACAGGAATGGAGAAGATGGAAACGCTCGCTGCAGAGTCATGAATTCCAAAGGCTTTGCCCCAATGCCTGTGATCATACATCTCTGTAATGATAGGCAGGATGGATGGAAGATAAGTTCCCGTGGCAACGCCGAGAAGAAAGAAGAGTATGTGGAAAGCCAGATAGGTTTGGGCCCATTGGAGCCCAATGAAGACAAGGCCAGCGCCCATGAATCCAAAAACGACAGTCCTTTTGTAACCCCAGACTGAGGCAAAGTGACCCGCAATCAAGAGCGTTAGGCTGTAGCCAATGGAGCAGGAGGTGAAGAGCCCTCCGGCCTCCCCATGAGAAAGGGAAAGAGCATCTTCAATCAAAGGGAGGATTGGGGAGAAGATGGTCCGTGTGGAAAAGCTGAGGTACCAGAGCCCCCAGAAGACGAAAAGAGGAAGAAGTGTCATCTCTTCCCCTTCCCCTCTTTTCCAATGGGACAGAGAGCTTGACACTCGAAACAGTAATAGTAGTTGCCACTGACCAGGGTCTGCCAGAGTTCACGGAAAGAATAGCTCCTCAACATCTGAGCCCGTCCTTCTGGAGAGGCATTGGCCATTTCTCCCACAAATTTCATCATCCCTCGAAGACCAAATTGAAAGATGACCCGTCCACAAGCCTTCTTATCCACTTTTCCCTCTCCAAGGAGGGCTTTCCCCGGACAGCCGTATAAACAGATCTTACATTCGTAGGGACAAGGAGCCTTAGGCTTCTTTTTTGTCGGTTTGAGAGAGGCAGAGGTAAGCACAGCACCCAATCTCACACGGGGACCATATCCTTCAACGAGAATGAGGCCGCTCTTTCCATAACGCCCGACGCCTGCCTCCACAGCAGCCCTTCTCAGATCCATGGGTCCAACCATTCCTTCCTTTCCATCGGACATATCGATCGGCAGAAAGGCAGGAATGGCCACTGCCTTGAATCCTCTACCCTCGAGGGTCATAGCCAGTTCTTTACAAATGGTTCTTACTTTTTCATAAGTGGCAAGGGCGTCGTTCTGTTTAACTTGAAGATTCTCTGATTCCAGGGCGGCCCGGCTATGACCGCAGGCGATCACCACAGCGGTCTTTGCGGAGGGTAAAATATCTGGATCTACCGATTGATGATCGACTAAATTCTTAATGGTAGTAGTCCCTGCAGCTTTCGCTCCGAGCTTGAGGGCCATCCTCACGAGATCCATCGCCCCTCTCCCCTCACTTGACTCGCTTCAATCGGGGACGTCCTGAAGAAGGGGAGGTTTTTTCTTTTCCCTTCTTCCTTTTCAGAACGTTCTCATTGAAAAGGGTATTTTTCAGACTGATCGCATTGATCATACAATAGATGACGACCGCCTTCTCCCACTCCTTCGTTCCATCAAATTGTTCAATCCTCAATCGATATTTTTCTCTCAGATGAGCCAGAGAGGCTTCATCAAAGCCAAGGAGCTGTTCAGCCAGTTTTTCAAGCGCCTTTTCCATAATCACTCCTGTCAAAAGTCCGAAATCCGAATGTCGAAATCCGAGGTTGTTTAAACTCTAAACACTAAACTCTAAATCCTAATCAAATCCAAAATATAAATTTCAAAAGGTAATTTGGATTTCTCGATGATCGGTTTTGAGTTTAGTCCTTTGGACATTTGAATTTGTCTAGAGTTTAGGGTTTCGAGTTTAGAGTTTGACATCTTTGTTTCGAATTTCGCCTGCCTGCCGGTAGGCAGGGCTTTTGTGCTTCGAACTTAAAGTCTTTTTCCACATTCTTCGCACAGATGATCCTTGAGGGGAAAACGGCCTCTTCTCGTCCTGTATTGGCCACACCCTCTGCAGAGAAAGAGATCATCTAGACAAGCAGAGCAATAATAATACCCAATATGGTTGGGATGGGATTTGGCACAAGCCGCCTCTTTACCGGTAAGATCGAAACAGAGATATTTTCTGCAACCATGACAGAATTCAAAGAAGTGCGGATCCAGGACAGTACCGCAAACTTCACAGTGCCGAGTCTCCATCCCCATAAAAGCAAATCCGAAATTCGAATATCAGGCGAAGCGTCCGTTTCGGACCAATCCGAAACTCCAACTTTAAAATCTAATAAACCTTTGTTCGTTTGGAATACTTGTATTTTGGACTTCGTGCTTGTTTCGAATTTCGCCTGCCTTCGCCGAAGCGGCTTCGCGCAGGCAGGTGCTTAGAATTTCGGATTTTTCTTTCTTGCTCATCAGGGTGCAAACTTCGTAACCTGATGGGGAGCCTCAAAGGTTTCGTGCAGAACCCTCATGGCATCCTCTATTTCATCCGCTTGGATTAAGCAGCAACAGCTAGAGATGGATGTGCTGATTGCCAGGACATTGATCCCTGCTAACCCCAGGGCATGGAACATCAAGCCCGAGATCATCGGTCTTTCTCTAAAATGGGGCCCGAAAACGCTGATCATCCCCACATTCGGTTGGTAGGAGATGCCCTTTGCCTCGATCAAGGGTTTAACTTTTTCCAACACTTCTATGGCTTCCTCCAAATACTTCTGATCAATGCAGAAGGTCATGTTTCCGCTTCCTTCGATGTCTGCGGTAAGAACGATAAATTCAATGTTGATATTCTCTTTCCCCATGGCATCAAGGATCGTCCCTGTCACATCCGGTCGATCCGGCAGTGAAAGGATGCTCACCGTTGCCAGGCCTGTGCTGGCCATGATCCCACCCACTTTAATCTTCCCTTCGCTCCCCATCCCTTTTACCCCGTTAGAAAGCCCCGCTGTTTGACCCGTTAGAAATTTTCCATTATGCAAGGAGTTCCCATTAATGACATATTTCTAACGGGGTCTACTCCCAAATCCTCCGGTCATCTATCTTTTTGGCTCGGTCCGGAATGCCCCCCTTCACCGTAAAGACCACTTCCCCCTTCACCTTGAGAACCTCCTGGACCTCCTTCTCAACTCCCCTCTTCAGGCTGATCCTGTCGGCCACCTCCTCCTTCAGTTCGATATAAATTGCCATCTCATCACGATAGTCTTTTCTTGTTACCACAATTTGGTAGTTGGCCACCATTGGAAATTTCGCCATCACGTCATCCACCTGCCAGGGGTGAATGAAAATCCCAAAAACCTTGGTCACCTGATCCGTACGGCCCATAATCTTTCCAAGACGCATCGAGGTGCGACCACAAGGACAAGGGTCTTCCGACAAGTAGGAAAGATCGCCTGTGGCAAAACGAATCATTGGGAAGGTTTTACTGAACGGGGTGGCGACAATTTCTCCAGTGGCACCGGTCTCTAACTGTTTCCCGGTCTCTGTATCCACGATCTCCACGATCACGTCCTCGGGAATATGCATCCCCTTCTTTTCCGGACATTCGTATCCGAGACAACCCACATCCACCGTGCCATAGGCCTGGCGGACAAGAATATCGAGCTTTCCTTCCAACTTTTGCCGAAGCGATTCTGGGAACATTTCTGCAGCGACAAAGGCAGCCTCAAGAAAAAAATCCTCTCTGAGATGGAGGCGCATCCCTTCGGCTGCTTCGGTAACGGCCATAAGGAAACTGGGTGTTCCCAAGAATCCTGTCACATGGAGTTGTCGCATTAGATTGATCTGCATCGAGACATTTCCCGGACCCGCAGGGACCACCGTTGCTCCAAGCATCCGGAGCGACTCATCGAGCATAAAGGCAAAGGGAGTCAAATGATAATTGAAGGTATTCAGAACGATATCTCCCTCTCTCAGACCACAGGCATAAAGGGCCTGAGCCCAGCGGGTGTCCTTGTAATCCCACTCTCCAGGTTCAAATACCGGTCCGGGGGACATGTAGATTCTTCTCAACCCTTTCTTAGGAATGATCTCAAATCCTCCAAAAGGAGGATTCCCTTTTTGAGCGGAGACCAAATCTGCTTTCTTGGTAATGGGCACCCTCTCCAGATCTCTGATATCCTTGATCTCTTCAGGCCTTAACCCCAATGCATCAAACCTTGATCGAATTAACTTCGAATGGCGATATCCATGGCGAAGGATCTCGGACAGCCGTTCCTTCAGATAGGCCTCTCTCTTTCTTTTGGACATCCTCTCCTTTTCCCTACCAAAATAACCGTGTCCCCGATCGATCATCGTTCATTCCCCCTAAATTCCCCCTTTCCCCCCTTTACGAAAGGGGGGTTGGGGGGGATTAAAGTCCGTCCATTATAGGATGAATAGAGGATCCACATCAATATCAAGATGGGCCCCCTTCGCTTTCGTTTGAACCTCCATATGAGAAGCCAACTCCTGAGCGAATTGATGAAGCCATTGAGAGGATTTCCCCTTTAAGAGCATCTGCCATCGGAACTTACCCCTCATTTTGGTAAAAGGGGCAGCGCTCGGACCTAGGATCTCGATTCCTTTCTGATACTTCTCCTTTAATAACCACCGACCAACGCTTCCCAACTCTTCAGCCGCAGCCTTTGTCCGCCTTTCACTGTTTCCAGTTAGTCTGAAATTGATGAGCCGAGAGAAAGGAGGATAATCAAGGGCCCTTCGGAACTGGCACTCCTCCTGATAAAACCCGATGAAATCGTGATCCTTTGCCTTTAAAATACTATAGTGATCTGGGTTAAAGGTTTGAATGATCACCTCTCCAAAGGCTTCTCCCCTGCCTGCTCGACCAGCCACCTGTGTGAGCAGCTGAAAGGTTCTCTCGCTTGAGCGAAAATCGGGAAAGTGGAGAGAGGTATCCGCAGAAACGACACCCACAAAAGTCACATTCGGAAAGTCATGGCCTTTCACGATCATCTGTGTTCCCACCAGGATATCAATCTTCCCAGACTCCAGCCTTTTCAGAATCTGTTGATGGGCACGCCTCCGGGAAGTGGTATCGCGATCCATTCTTTCCACCTGGGCTTTGGGGAATAAGGTACAGATCTCCTGCTCCAGGCGCTCTGTCCCGATCCCCATTCCCCTAAGACGATGGCTCTGGCATTGAGGACAGCTCCCCGGGGCTGAAATGTGATAATCACAATAATGGCACTGGAGAGAAAGATCTCTTAGATGGTAAGTGAGGGTTACACTGCAGTTGGGACATTTGAAGGTGAAACCACAATCCGGGCAGAGAATAAAATGAGCAAACCCCCTCCGATTGAGAAAGAGTAGGCTTTGCTTTTTCTCTCCCATACTTTTTTGGAGTGCCGTTTTAACCTTTTCTGAAAGGAGAGTCCCTTCTCCCTTCATGTCCACTACCTCCACCCGTGGCAGAGGTTTTCCTTCGATCCTCTCTGGAAGGGAAAGCAGCTGGAACCTCCCTCTTTCGCCATTATAGAACGATTCCAGGGAAGGGGTCGCAGTTCCCAGAACGAGGGTCGCCTCCTCTTGCTTTGCCCGAACCACGGCGATGTCCCTGGCATGATACTTCAATTTCTCTTCCTGTTTATAAGAGGGCTCTTGTTCCTCATCCACTACGATGATTCCAACCTTTTTAAAAGGGGCAAAGATAGCTGAACGGGCACCCAAGGCAATCTTCACCTTTCCCTTCCAGATCCTCCTCCATTGGTCATAACGCTCTCCCCTGCCAAGACCACTGTGAAGGAGGCTGAGGTTTTCCCCGAATCGATCTTTGAATCTGGAAAGGAGCTGAGGCGTCAAAGAGATCTCCGGGACAAGGACAATGGCCTCCCTTCCCTGATTCAGTACCTCTTCGATGGCTCGGAGGTAGATCTCTGTTTTTCCACTCCCTGTCACTCCATGGAGAAGAAAAGGAGAGAATCCCTTTGAATGAATCCCTTTCAGAATCTCCTGAAGAACAGTTTCTTGATTCAAAGTCAGTTCCGGTTTCGGATAGGCCTTCAATTCAGGTCTGGCAGAAAGGTCTCGAAGAACTTCTTTATAAGAAATGGCAATCAGCCCCGAAGCATGGAGAGATTGGATGGCCTTCGAAGGAGACTTAAATTTTTTATTCAGTTCCGAATAAGGAAGCTCCCCTTTTTCTTCAAGCCATTTCAGAATCTCTGTTTGTTTTTTTGAAAGGGACTGAACAGGCTCGCCTCCTCGATATTGGACCACCCTTTCAAATTTTGGTTTCACCTCTTTGTCTTCCACTTCGGCATCAATATTCAGAAGGCCCTTCTTCTTCCAGAGATAGAGTTGGGACCTTGAAACTCCTTCTGGAAAAACCTTCATGATCTTCTTTAACGTGACCTTCCCGAATCTTCTGATTTCACTAAGAATCTTTCCCTGGATCGGTTCCAAACCCCCTTTGTTCAAACCCTCTATCCCCTCCTGGGTAAGGCTCAGGATAAGTTCACTTCTCAGGTCAAGCCCTGGTGGAAGACCAGTTTTAATCACCTCTCCTAACGGATAAAGATAGTAATTTGAGATCCAGCGATAGAAACGGAGCAACTGGGCGTCGATCAATGGAGTCTCATCAAGAAGGTCTTCAACTTCCCGCAACTTTTCCGCGATCTCCTTGGGGGGGTGATCTAAAAGGTCAATTGCAAACCCAGTGACCTTTCGCCCCTTGAAAGGAACAAGGACCCTCATCCCCACCTGAAGGGAACCTCTCATCTTCTCAGGAATACGATAATGGAAGGTCTTCGAAACAGGAAGCCCAATGGCCACTTCAACAATCTCTTTCATCGTCCCCAAATTATCTTCTTTAGTCTAGTTTGTCAAATGGCTCCC
>SMTZ1_10002492_pt1 | contig 28757 bp, 23 predicted proteins | sample DeeMarSWOR136_30_FD_25667 | JGI IMG/M metagenome (IMG submission 25667)
GAAAAGAATCTATGTAAAGAACTTAATTTATTTATGGTACAAGTACCCCTAATCGTAGAAGTAGAAAGTGGTATGAATGACATGCTTGATAGAGATGGTTCAAGAACCCCCATTGATTTTTATTGTGGCCTCGGCTTAGATAAACAAATTCATGCTTCCGTACTTCAAGCGGCAACTAAATGGAAACGTTGGGCTCTTAAACAATATAATTGTGATGTCGGGGAAGGAATAAACACTGACATGAAGGCCGTAAGGAAAGATTATTTCCTTGACCATGATCATAGTTCATATGTCGATCAATGGGACTGGGAGCTTGTAATAAATGAAAAAGATAGAAACTTAAAATTTCTAACAAAAATTGTTAAGAAAATTTGGAATGTTCTTACTGGTGCAGAGGATATGGTTCAAAAAATGTACCCTCAACTAAAAGATGAGCGTTTTCCAAATCTTCCAAAGGAGCTTAAGTTTATACATGCTGAGGATATCCTCGATGAATACCCAGATCTTCCAAGGAAGCAACGAGAGACTGAGATAATAAAAAAACATGAAGCTGTTTTTATCTACGGTATTGGTTGGCCTCTTAAGGATGGTTATCCTCATGAGATGCGTGCTGCTGATTATGATGACTGGATTACAGAGACTATTTCTTTGGATGGTAGACCAATTCATGGTCTTAATGGTGATATACTTGTATGGAATCAATTAACCAAACGTCGCCATGAGCTAACATCAATGGGTATTCGAGTTACGAAAGATACGCTCGTCAAGCAGTTGGAAATGTCAGGACAGATAGATTTTCTTGATCAACCATATCATCAAATGATTATGAAAGATGAGATACCTTTGAGCATTGGGGGCGGTATTGGTCAATCTAGAACACAGATGCTCCTACTTAGAAAGGCACATCTGGGAGAAGTTAGCGTTACCGTTTGGCCAAAAATATTAAAAGACATATGTATATGTGAGAAGAAAAACATTTATGTTCTTGAATAAATAGAAGTTTTATTGTTAATCTTATAAATATGAGTTTAAACAAGTACATATCTATCAAATGAGTAACAATCATTATTAAATTTAGATAATCCATTTTTTTCTAATTCTCAAGAAGTTAATGAGGAAAGTAATAGTAAAAGTTAAAAGATAGAATTTATATATTTTCTTAGGGAAAATAATATGAAAAAGATATTTGTATCAATAATATTAATAATCTTAATATCACCAGCTTTTTTTGCTGCTGGAACAGAAACAATATTTTTTAACTTTTGGTAAAACCTACATGGTAGAAATGCGAGATGGTATCAAATTAGCAACAGATGTTTATCGCCCTATAATACGATTTTTACCTCATGGTACCATATTGCTTAGAACTCCTTATAATAAAGATGAGTTAAGGATGCTGGGAGTGATTTTATCACTATTTGGCTGGCCTACGGTAATTCAAGATATGAGAGGACGATATGCATCAGAAGGAAACGATACAGTTTATAGAAACTCACATACAGATGGCCCAGATACTTTAGCTTGGATTGCAAATCAAACTTGGTGTAATGGTAAAATTGTTACAGTTGGACCATCTGCACTTGGAATCAACCAATATTTCATGGCAGGAGCTAATCCACCCAATCTTGCAGGTCAATTTATCATGGTGGCATCTCCAAACCTACACAAACATGCAATCTATCAAGGAGGACAATTTAGAAAAGCATTAGTTGAAGGATGGTTAGAAGATCAAGGGAGCACCTATGTTTTAGATGAAATCTTTGAAAATGAAAACTATTCAATAGAATTCTGGACAAATGTTTCACTTGATGACAACTGGCAGGATATAAACGTTCCTGCAATTCATCTTGGGGGATGGTATGATATTTTTCTGCAGGGTATTATCGATGGATTTCTAGGTTATCAACATCTTGGTGGTCTAGGTGCTGTGGGTAGATCAAAATTAATCTTAGGACCTTGGACACATTCTGGTTACATTGAACAGAAACAAGGTAACCTAACATATCCGAGAAACTCTCTTGGATGGTGGTCATTAAGGATGTTTAGACATTTGCTTCTTCAATATACAATGGGTAGAACTAAATGTTTTGATAAATGGCCTACAGTTTCATATTATGTCATGGGTGATGTTGAAGATAAAAATGCACCAGGTAATGAATGGAGATTTGCAGATGATTGGCCTATTCCTTCAACAGAGAGATCTTGGTATTTTCATGAAGGAGAAACATTAAGTATTAATCCACCAGAAAATTATGATTCAATTACTTATCTTTATGATCCAACAAATCCTGTACCTACTGAAGGAGGTCAGAATTTAAATATCGATAGAGGACCAAGAAATCAAAACGAGACAGAAGATAGAGATGATGTACTCGTTTTTACAAGCAAAGTTCTAGATGAACCTTATGAGGCAACTGGTTCAATAAAAGCGCGATTATGTGTTTCTTCAGATTGTCCAGATACTGATTTTACTGTAAAACTAACAGATGTATACCCTGATGGGCGTTCAATGATTATAACAGATGGTATTCTTCGTATGAGAAATCGCAATGGAACAGATCACTGGGAATTCATGGAACCTGACCAAATATATGAAATTGAAGTTGATTTATGGAGCACTTCTTACATTTGGAACACAGGTCATAAAATAAGAGTTGCAGTTTCTTCTTCAAATTTTCCTAGATTTTTAAATAATCCAAATACATCAGATGGTATCTATAAGAATGATTCGTACAATATTGCACATAACACGCTTTATTTAAACAGTAGTTACCCGTCTTGTATCATACTACCAGAAATAACAAACCATTCTTTTAAAAAAGAAATTAATCATTTTCAACCTTTGTTATCTTATAAAACTTATGAAATTATTCGTATTTTATATCCTTAAAAGACCAATCAAAATTACAAACCCTAATTATAAGGCATATATCCCGGTAAGTATGCATCCATAAGCTATATAAGAGGGAAATATTTTTAGGATATTAAGTCATAAGTGATAATGACTAACAGGATGGTGTTCAAGGATGGGATATGGTGAATTTGAGTCAAAGGTAAAACTTGATCATATTCAAGATTTTGAAATGATGTTTGAAAGGATGAAAGAAGAACTTGCAAACATAACTAGAAGACCATTGGAAACCGGAAGAGCGTCTCTTTTAAAAAATGGTTTAATTGCCGAAGTTTTATTTTCAGCAAAATCAGAGGAAAACTTTGGGAGAGAAAGCTATCTACCTGTACATCCTAGAGTTATCTGGGAAGATATTAAAGAAGATTTAAAAAAAGTAGTCGCTGAAGATACATACACTGCATTACAAAATCACTTAATCTCATATAGTAGAATATATGATGAAAACTTTAAAAAATACGGAATTAAAATAAAAAGAAGTGGAAATGTAACCTTAAGATACAGTGGAAAATGGATTTTATATAATATACTACACAACTGCCTAGAGAAAAAAGATTACCTACGAATGCAAATTGGAGGAGAAAGGCTTTTTGAAGAACCTTTTATCAACTACTTTAAGAAATTTTTAGATTTAGATATAAAAGTAGAACTCATAATAGACTCGGAGTCAAAACTCGATATCGCAAAACAACTTAAAAAGGCACATACCGATAATCTTGATATAAGATATTTTTCTGAAAACACATCAGGTACTATGCGAAATTATGTATTTGGTAAAGAATTAGCAATCAATGGAATAAAAATTCTTCCAGAAACAAGTAATGAGCCTTCCTACATAGGCACTGCATATGTCAATTTAGAAGATGTTGATGTTCTAAATGAAAAATTTAAAAGTCTATGGGAATTAGCTAAACCTCTTACAAATTAATTATTATAACTTGTCTTTATTTTTTCTTTCTGTGTTATTTGTATTAATGATATTGACAGGAATTATATTCTAAAAAATCTTAGCTTATTTTTGCTGATATTTTGATTATTAAATCAAATAAACTAAATTGAGAAATTACAAAATATTAAAAATATTACATAATATCAAATTAAAAAAAAGAAAAAAAATAGGTAAAAAAGATTTTGTTTATTTTGGTAATTTGGGTAAAACCTTTTCAATTTCTTCGCTTTTTCCAGCATCCCAAATGGCTCTAATTGCAAGTAGTCCAGCAGCTGGTGCAGCAAATACAGCAATATATTGTGTTATGTTCCTGAAAAATGGTTCAAGACCGCCCCAGGTACCGAAGGTCCATGTGCTTGATAATGCTCCGATTCCAACCAACGTCAATGCTGCTATTAAGAATGTTGGTACTCTTTCGTGTGTAATTGAGCCCATTGCAAAGAATGATAACACACCGACAACGAATCCTAGAACCGCAAGTATTGCTGCTATAAACAAATTTGAATCTGTATACCAGTTAGCTCCAACGATTATACCGACAATTACTGCAATTAGAATTCCTATTAGGAATAACCAGCTTCCTATTGTTTTCAACATATTTTCCATTTTCTCTCCATCCTCCTAATGTATATTGTAAAGGTTTAAAGCGTAGCTTGAATATTTAAGCCTTTAGTGTAAATGAACATGTAGGTATATGTGCAGTTATATAATTTGTAGAATTGTTATTTATTTTTAAAAAAAAGAATTGTCATATTGTCAATCAATAATTTTTCCAGTTTGACATTTGTTTAAGATAAATATAAATAAATGTATTGCTAAGAATTAACATGTTATTTTATAACAATGATAGACGAAATAGGAGAGAAGAAATAAATGCATAAAGTAGATGTGATTTATGATATCGGGCTAGAGTATCTCTTGGACAATAATACAACGGATGAAATAGAAATTAAAACAAACCGAGGAAAACAGGTGAAAATCTCAGATAAACTCTTTGACTATATGGTAAAAGAAGGATTGATCAAAAAAACTGAGGATGGGTATATATTCATCGGCAATCACCAAGACCTAATGGATATGAGAAAAAAATAAAATTTAATAATATGAAATTGTTAAAAAAAATTATCCCTGAGAAAAAAAAGTTTATACACCCATTTGAACAATAGTAATAAGCAAATATTGCACTAAAGATTAAAATACTAAAAACTAAACCTTAAAAATTCTACTTTATTATATTGATTTAACTTTTCAAACAAGTTTTCAATATCTTCACCAATACCGACGCATATATTTGCGATATGTTCTTAAAATTCTACCTTTTAATTTAATTTGTTAATTAACTTTATATATATCTTCTATATTATAATATTTAAGGAGGACAAAAAATGAAAAAATTGTTGCCATTATTGGTCGTAATTATTTTAGTTATAAATGGTATTGGAGCAGTGGCTGTTTTTAATGATAAACAAATGGAAAATAAACCTCAAAGTACACAAGAATGGAAACTTAAAATAAAAGTTAAACCCAGATTATTTGGATATACTGTAATAATCTCAAATGATGGAACAGAGACTCTTAAGGGAAATTTAACAATAACAATAGGGACACATTGGACACTTGGAATGGTGCTTCTTGGAAGAGAATTTATTTGGCCAGAAGATAAACCTTATGATATGAACATGGAACCAGGTAAAAGCCTAACTATAAAATTAGAACCTATTTTAGGATTTGGTCTTATTACAATTGTTATGGATGCAGTTCTACTAACCGATGAAGGAGATTATATTAATTCAGTAGAAGCAAATGGGTTTATGTTTTTAATAATGGCTTTTTTTAATTGCGAACCTCTTATTATACCATAACTCTCAAAATCTACCTCTTACTTTTATTTTTAATTCAAAAAAAACTAACATTGTATAACGTTATTCGTAATAAAAATTTTAAAACATATTTAGCAATATATCAATAATAATACATCTTAAAAATGGGTTTTTATTTATCTTATAACATAATACTTAAGATTGATAGGATAATTTTAAATAGAATAAAAAAATGATTGTTTAGATTAATTCTGTTGAAATAAAATTAAGCTACATTAAGGTAAATAAATGAATAAAAAAAAGTGCGATAAATTCCATAAAAGATCAAAAGACGAATTATCAGACTTTGTAAAAAAACTTGATCTTCAGGCATTGGAAACCGCTGAGGAAAGGTTGCCTTTATACTTAGAAGTTGGTCTTAAAGACGCTGAACTTATTTTAGATGTTGGATGTGGATCTGGATTTGTTACAAGAGATATTGCACATTTAACAAAAGGAAAAGTAGTAGCTATTGATGGCTCGTATTCATTAATTAAAATGGCAAAAAGGATACTAAAAGAATATAATAATACAGCATTATATATTGGAAATGGCCAACAGCTACCTTTCAAGGATAATTCCTTTGATGTAGTAACCTGTAATTTAGTCCTAATGTGGGCAGATGACCCACAAAAAGTTGTAATTGAAATGGCTCGGGTTACTAAACCTAGAGGAAAGGTTTTAGCCTCGTTGGAGCCAGATTATGGTGGAAAGATACATTGGCCAGAAAATAAAAAAGTAGACCATGTTTTTGCCGGCGAAGCAATTAAAAAAAAGGGTGGCGATCCGCACATAGGAAGAAAATTACGAGCCCTTTTTGCATCAGCAGGATTAGATACTAAGGTGGGCATTGGAAATAGTAGAATTTGGTCTTGTGAAGAAGATAAAAAATACTATTTACACTCTAGAGATTATTATATAAAAATACTAAGAGACGCAGGAATTTCTGAAGATAAAATTGACCAATGGGAATATGAATACCTAAAATCACTTGATGATGGTACTCAACTAAATTTCTTCCCACAGTTCTATGCAATCGGAACAAAACCCAAGTCTTAATAACGTAAATTTTAATTTTGATTCTAATGACTGCAAAAATCATTAATGGAATAGAGATAGCAAAAGAAATTAAAAAAAACTTGCACAAAGAAGTAAAATATTTACAATCAAAATACGAAATTGTACCAACATTAGCTACAATAATAATAGGTAAAGATACTTCCTCGGAGTTGTATCTAAGATTAAGAGATAATGTATGTAAAGAAGTAGGTATTATTTCCAATCATTATAGATTTGAAGAAAACATCTCTCAGGAAAAAGTAATTGATGTAATAAACGATTTAAATAGCGACAAGAAAATCCATGGGATTTTTATTCAGTATCCTATACCAGTTCATATTTCACAATACGAACTTATGAATACTGTCAATCCTAAAAAGGATGTAGAGGGATTTAATCCATATAACATGGGTAGAACGCTGTTGGGCAATGAAAGTATTATTCCTTGTACTCCTCTTTCTGTTCTGAAAATTTTAGAATATGAAAATGAAAATATTAAAGGAAAAGATGTAGTCATTGTAAATCATAGTAATATAGTTGGGAAGCCATTAGCTGGACTTCTTCTTAATAGAAATGCTACTGTTACAATATGTCATATATTTACAAATGATGTTAAAAAATTCGCATCAAAAGCAGATATTCTTATAACCGCAGTAGGTAAACCCAAATTGATAACCAGCGACTATGTAAAGAAAAACGCATTTGTAATTGACGTTGGAATCGTTGAAACGGATGAAGGTATTTGTGGAGATGTTGATTTTAAAACCGTAAAAGAAAAAGCTGGAAAAATTACTCCTGTACCTGGTGGTGTTGGTCCTGTAACAATAACAAGCTCTATTAAAAACACGATAATAACTTACAAAAAATGCATAGAGGGATTATGAATAATTTTCATAAATTATCTTTATTAACCCTCATAGTTGGGTTTGTTTTTTTCTCAATTGGTGTATTAACTGGAGAAGTAGAAGTAGGATTTTTCTTATTTTTTCCATTTCTCATTGGTTCTGGATTTATCTCATTTTTAGGATTAATATTAGTTTTTTTCTCAATATTTTTGTTCATATATGGATTTGTTAACACAAACTTGGAATTTGCCAATAAACAGTTTGAAGTTGATAGCGAACCAAAAACAAATAAAAAATTAAAAGGTGGCGGTATTGTTTTAATTGGTCCAATACCAATTGTATTTGGTACCAATTTAAAAATTACAATAATGATAATAATTATAACATTAATAATTTTATTATTCATATTTTTAAACTGTAGTTATTTTTAACAATCAACGTCATTAAAGATTAATAATTTTAAATTTGTATAAAATATACAAGCAGTAGGATAAATATACAAAAATTGTCAATCATATCGAGTAGTTTAAATATAAGAACGTTTTTATGTTATAATACATTACAACCTAGAAGCTGAATAATAAAAAAAGGAAGAAAATATGAATAAATATTTAATAGTCATTGGAATAGTTTTTTTACTATTATCTATTGGTTTAAGTGGATGCAGCGAACAAAAAATCAAGATATTAGGAGACACTGATAAAGTAGAAATGGTTAGTTATAAAATTGAAACCCTTTCATCTAATAAAGAAAAATTAGGTGACGGAATAATTCATAACAGCAAAGCTGCAATATATCAAATATCAGGTATTGTAAAAAATATCGCAAATAATGAGCTAAAGAATATTTGGGTATTTGCAAGATTATTTGATAGGGATTATAATTATTTGGATTTAAGAAAATATTCAATAACTAAAGTTTTAAATAACACGGAAAGAAATTTTTCAATGACAGTTACTTCATCTTATGACTATTTTAGTAAAATATGGAATATAGATTTTGTTTTAATGGCTATTAGAGATTGAGGTTATGTAATTGTTAATTTTAAGGAGGCAATGTTTTGAAAAAAAAAATAATTATTATATTTGCTTTGGTTATTATTAGTACATTGTTTCTAAGCGGATGTAATGAAGAACGATCATTATCAGATGAAGAAAAAAGACTTGTTGGAACCTGGAAAGGGCCGGTTGTGATCGGATTTTTTTCTGATGGAACCTGTCATCAAGATTATTATATATATCATGCATATGGTGTATGGAAAATTAAAAACGAAGAATTAGAAATCACATGGATTGACGGCAAATCTACATACGGTTATGAATTAGATAATAATGATATAGAACTTTCAATATATGAAGAAGGAAGTGAAACACCTACTGTTTATAGAAGACAATAAATAGAAAAAAAATTAAGGCACCCCATCACTCTAGAGTTGGTTAATAAACCTTTCGGTGAAATTCCAGGAGGGCACATTTCACCAACTCTCAATTAGTGGGGTGCCAAAATTAAACAAGTTTAAATGTAAATAATTTATTTATAATTAAAAGTTTTTTTAAATATATCTTGTAAATAGAAGTTCAGAGTATTGTTTTATACCTCACTCTTATTGAAAAAATAGCTGCCTATCGCTACCATGATACTACAAATTATTAAAACAACTAATAGATCAACTATAGGATGAAAAGAATTATCCAAACCAGTTAGACTTCCACGTAATCCATCAACCATATAAAAAAGAGGATTAATATATGAGACAGTTGTCACCCATGACGGTATCGTTGGATTTGTAGCTATCGGAAAAAAAGCTGTTGAAAGAAAAAATAGGGGCATTATAATAAGGTTCATTACTATTTGAAAGCCTTCGTGATCATCCAATCTTGAAGCTATAATTAAGCCGAAACCTACAGCAGTAAAAGCAATCAAAATCATAAAAACCAATGCTAAAAACAATCCTCCTATATTTGAAATTGGAACACCAAGAGCTATTGCTATAAAAAGAATTATAAAACCTTGAATAAGAGCTGTTGTTGCACCACCAAGGGTTCTTCCAACTATTATAGAAACACGGCTGATTGGCGCAACTAGTACCTCCTGAAGAAATCCTAATTGTCTATCCCATAAAACAGAAATACCAGTATACATAGAGGATAGCATTATCGCCATTGTAATTAAACCGGGAGCAAGGAAATATAAGTAATCACCAGTCATACCTGGTATGATAGCTGTTCTAAAACCAACCCCAAATATAGTAAGAAAAAACAAAGGTTGCACTATTGCCGCTAAGATTCTACTACGTGATCGTGAAAATCTTTTCATATGTCTCAGCCACATTATATAAATTGCTTGAAACTCTGTACTTTGTATCACTTATCCCCTCCCATAGATTTTGTACCTTTCTTTTAATAGATTTTCCTGTTCTTCATCGCGTATAGACCTTCCAGTAAAATGTAAAAACGCGTCATCCAGTGTCGGTTTTCTTACATCCATTGATTTTATTTTAATATTTATACTTCTGGCAATTTCAAATATTACAGGAATTTTTTCTTCTCCTTTTTCAACACCTATTGTTAAAAAGGTATCGTATTGCTTTATGTTTTTAATCCATGATTCGCCTTCTAATTTCTTACTTAGTTCACTAAGTTCAGAACATGAAATAGTAATTACATCATTGCCAACAGAATTTTTTAGATTAGACGTTGTATCTATTACTAGTATCTTTCCATAATCGATGATTCCTACTCGATCGCAAAGATAATCAGCTTCATCCATGTAATGAGTTGTTAAAAAAATTGTAGTATTTTCCTCTTTATTCATTTTTTTTATATACTTCCAAATTGCTCTTCTTGTCTGCGAGTCTAAACCTAGGGTGGGTTCATCAAGAAATAAAACAGTTGGACTATGCATAAGACCCCGGGCAATTTCAAGTCGTCTTTTCATTCCGCCAGAATAATTTTTTACTCTAACATCTTTTTTGTCTTCTAATTCAACTAATTTTATAACATCATCTATTCTTCTATTCCGAGTTTCTTTTTTTAAACCATACATTCGTGCATGATAGTCTAGATTCTCTGTTCCAGTAAGCTCAGTATCTAATGCTGGATCTTGAAAAACTATTCCGATATTATTTCGAATATTGTTTCTTTCTTTAATAATATCAAAACCTGCTAGTTTTGCAGAGCCTTCAGTTGGATACAAAAGAGTTGTTAGCATTTTTATTGTGGTTGTTTTACCAGCACCATTTGGACCTAAAAAACCAAAAATCTCTCCTTTTTTAACAGAGAATGAAATATGATCTACAGCAGTAAAACTATTAAATTTTTTTGTTAAATCCTTAGTTGTTATTATGTCCAATATTTATTTCTCCAGTATTTTGATTTTTGTTGAGAATAAACCTCTATTATTAATAATTACTCTTTTCTAACTTTAGCAAAAAAATTATCAGGATAATGAGTCGAATGTAATTTTACACACATGATTTCTTCAATTTCAAAATTTGCTTGATTTAAATCTTTTATAAATTCTCTTTTACTATATAGATGATAAAATCTTGGAATGTCTAGATTATTCTGTCTCCAATAAATATCAATATCACCAAATTCACCCTTATAGTTAAATAATTTCTTAAGAAAATATATTCTATATTTATCTTGCCATCTAGACCAAACACTTATTAAAGCTGTTCGATTATTTTTTAAAATTCTAAATAGTTCCTTAATTGATTGAATTCTTTGTGGACGTCCTTTAATATTATGAAGTGATGCTATACAAATAAACGAGTCTATAGAGTTATCTTTTATCGGTATTTTAACCATATTTGCATGAATTAACGAAATGTTTTTGATAGATTCATAAATTATCTTTTTTTTTACAATATTAAGAAAATTTTGTGAAATATCTATTCCAATAACTTTTTTACAATGTTTTGCACAAGGAAGAAGATGCCTGCCATTACCACATCCAATGTCTGCAACAATATAATTATTGGATAGATTTTTTATGAATTCAATGCATTGATTCCAGGGTTTTCTTCTTGTAATATCAAAGCTTTCTGCTATTACATCCCATGTTTCTTCTTCTTTATTCATATTTTTATCTATCATAAGTGCTAATCCAAATAACGTTTTATTTGATATAAAAGTGGTGGAAGTGAATTGAAAATAACTATTAATTCTATAAAAAAGAAGCAATTGCGAAAATTAATATGTATTTGTCTTATTCGTGAAGACAAATATACTATCAATAAGGGGGCTTTTATGACTATCATTTTAAATGGCTCTGGTCTTACAATTGAAAAGCTGATAGATGTAGCTAGAAATAATGAAAAAATTGAGCTTCATCCAGATGCACTTAAGCGAATTAAAAAATGTAGAGATATGTTGGAAGAAAAAATCAAAGATAATGAAATAATGTACGGTGTTAACACAGGAGTAGGAGAGCTTTCAGAAGTTGTTTTGAATGATGATCAACTAAATGATTTTCAAAAATATCTTGTCTATAATCATGCCGCTGGTATAGGTGATCCTGCTCCTATTGAATATGTTAGAGGAGCAATGTTAAGTAGAATAAATGTTCACGCCCATGGTAAATCTGCCTGTAGACCTGAAATAACAAAAACCCTTGTTGAAATGCTTAACAAAGGTGTAACTCCTTTTGTATGTCAAAAGGGTTCAGTAGGTGCATGTGGTGATCTAGCTCCTATGTCACAAATTGCATTAGCAATGATGGGTGAAGGACGGGCATATTATAAAGGTAAACTTATCGAAGCAAAAGAAGCCATGATCAAAGCAAAAATAAATCCTCCTGGCATCAAGGTAAGAGACGGTCTAGCAATTATAAATGGCTCAAATCTCCTTACAGCAATGAGCGCAATATTTCTTTATGATGCGTACAACTGGTTAAAACAAGCTGAAATTGCTGCAGCAATGTCTTTAGAAGCGTTAAAGGCTAATATGAAACCTTATACTCCTAAGTTACATGAAGTGCGTGGTTTTAAAGGCGCAGTAAGATGTGCAACAACAATAAGTAAACTAATTAAAGGCGGTGATTTACAGAAGGGAACTATCAAATGTAAAGTACAGGATGCTTATTCAATGAGGTCCACACCCCAGGTAATCGGTGCAGCTTTTGACGCATTGGATTACGCAAGTTCACAAGTTGAGATAGAATTAAATGGTGTAGGAGACAATCCAATATTTTTCCCAGAAGAAAAGCTTCAACTCTCAGGGGCAAATTTTCAAGGCACCCCTGTTTCACTCCCTATGGATATGGCCGGTGCTGCTATTACAATGGTAAGTGTTATGTCTGAAAGAAGAATGAATAGATTAAATAATCCTGCTTTGAGCGTTGGATTACCTGCATTTTTAACCAAAGGCGCAGGAATGTTTTCGGGACTTATGTTAAGTCAATATACTGCGGATATGCTAGTTGTAGAACAACGTATCCTTTCAAATCCTGCTTCTATTCAATCAATCCCTGCAGCTGCTGATCAGGAAGATTTTGTTTCCATGGGTATGAATACCGCTATTAAGAATTTCCAGATTCTTGATAATGCATATGGAATTTTAGGCATAGAATTTATGGCAGCTGCTCAAGCTTTGGATTTTAGAGATTATAAATTTGGTAAAGGTGTAAAAAAAGCAAAAGACGTGATTAGAAAACATGTTAAGTTCTTGGATGAAGATAGGCCATTATATCCAGATCACACTACAATGAAGGAACTTGTTAAATCGTGTGAAATACTAAGGGAAGTAGAAAAAATCGTTGGTAAATTAGAGTAATATCATTTTACCATTGGGGCATGTAGATCAGTTTTTTTTACCATATCTATAGAGTTTTTATATCCTGCATCAGCGTGTCTTATCACACCTAACCCTGGATCGGTTTTAAAAACACGTTTTATTCTTTCATCAGTTTCTTTAGTCCCATCACATACAACTACCATTCCAGCATGTGTAGACAGGCCAATCCCTACACCACCTCCATTATGTATTTGAACACTATCTGCACCAGCAGCACAGTTTAACATAGCATTTAATAAAGGCCAATCAGCGATAGAATCGCTTTGATCTTTCATTCCTTCTGTTTCTCTATAAGGTGAGGCAACACTACCTGTATCTAAATGGTCTCTTGATATTGCAATAGGTCCAATTTCTTTTTTCCTTATCATTTGATTAATTGCTAATGCAAGCCTATCTCGTTCACCGTAACCAAGCCAACACACCCTAGCAGGTAATCCCTCCCAAGGAAGATACTTTTCTGCAAGATTTATCCAATTACACAAAGTTTTATTTTCAGAAAACATTTCAATAACAACTTTATCAGTCTTTATGATATCATTAGGATCACCTGATAGAGCAATCCATCTAAAAGGACCCCTACCAAGAGATAAAAGAGGCCGAATATAAGCTGATACAAAACCAGGATAATCAAATGCGTTTTTTAACCCAGCTTTTTTTGCTTGTCCTCTTAAATTATTTCCATAGTCAAAAACGATTGCTCCCGCTTTTTGAAAATCAATCATAGATTTACAATGATTATTCATACTTTTCATTGACTGTTTGATATATTCCTTTGGATCCTTTTTTCTAAGATTTAAAGCCTTTTTTAATGAATCACCATAGTAACCAGATGGAATATAACCATTTAATTCGTCATGTGCAGAAGTCTGATCAGTAACTACATCAGGCAAAAACCCATCTTCAACTAGCTGTGGGTGTGTATCTGCACAATTTCCTACCACACCAATTGAAAGAGGTTTTTCTTCTTTCTTTGCATCTTGGGTTAATTCAACTGCTTCTTTGATATCATTAACTTTTATATCACAAAATCCAGCTTTTATTCTCCGTTCAATTCTTTTTTTATCACATTCAACAACAATGGCTACACCTTTATTCATTTTAATGGCAAGTGGTTGTGCTCCTCCCATACCGCCCATACCGCCAGTTAAAACAATTCTGCCTTTCAAATCGGCATTGAAATGTTTTTTTGCTAATTCAGCAAAGGTCTCATATGTACCTTGAATAATTCCCTGTGTTCCAATGTAACACCAAGAACCAGCGGTCATCTGACCATACATTATCAATCCTAGTTCTTCTAATTCATGGAATTTTTCCCAAGTACTCCAGTGAGGTACAAGATTAGCGTTTGCCATGAGTACCCTCGGAGAATTTACCCATGTTTTAAAAACCGCAACTGGTTTACCGGATTGAATAATCATTGTTTCATCATTTTCTAGATTTTTAAGGGTTTCAACAATTACATTATAACAATCCCAGTTACGTGCAGCTTTGCCTGTACCACCATAAATAATTAATTCCTCTGGTATTTCAGCATTCTCCAGATTATTTTCAAGCATTCTAAGGATTGCCTCTTGTTTCCATCCCTTACATCGTAGTTCATTGCCCCTTTTTGCAGTAATAAGTCTCCCCATATTTATCATCCTTACATTTAAAATCAATAATTAAAACTTTTTTATCAATTTTTCAGAAAAGGGAAGGTAGGCTGGCCTCACTAGGAGGGGATGGGATGCACTCTAACAAAAACAACAACTACCAGCCCAATTCCTTCCACTTATAAATAGCAATAGCCCCTATATATGTTTTTCGCTTAAATCAAGGATATACTTACTACGTTGCTTCCTCTTAGGATAATTTTGCCTAATCTTCTTTTTGTTTCACCCTTAATTTCTTCTACGTCATCTAATACAAGATTCATGAATTCGTCGAATCCTAAAAGTTTTCCTTCTATACTTCTGCTGTCTTTCAACATAAGTAGCAGTTTTTGATTAACTGATTTTTCTAAAACGTCCAATGGTAGTGTCATAGAAGAGAGTAAGTAAGGCCCCTTTTTAAATTATTCCCTCTATTTTTGATTTCTTAAAAGAAATCAAGTTTTATATCGGGTATCCTCCAATTTTCAAACTAGGATCGCCAAAAAGGACCCATGATTGAACTACTTTTGTGTCTATCCAGGTATCACCATCCTCAGATATGTCCCATTTTATAGGATATAAATCAATATAGGCTGTAACTGCAGCAGACCAAGTATCTCCTAATATATCGATTTTATTCTGACCATATTGTTTGAAAAATTCTACTTCAATTTCGTTTAAACCACCCTTGAATGAGTTTTTATCTTCTTTTGTATAACCCAAAGCTGTGCATCCGATAGTGGCAATGGAACCTCCGTTAATTTTCCTTGTCATTCTCCATCCCCAACATTCTGGAATCCATGTAAATAGGTACCAAGGATCTTCAAATATTTTTCCAAAATATACATCAAACTGACTATTATGGCATCCACTTACAACACAAACTGGATACATATTTTTGTTTCTTAGTTGATACATCTTTCGGACACTTAAACCTTGAATAATTTCATCATCATTTGGTGCATAATTGCCCCATATTTTTGGATTACCATGTCCAACAAAGTAAACAAATCCACATCCCTTACTTATTGCTTGAATAACATCTCTTTGACTAGTTAGCGATTTATCTGAAGTGTATAGTCTAATTGGATTAAATCCTGTCATGTTCTCTAAAGCTAATTCCGCATAATATTCTCCCTCGTATCCTGTCCAATTTGGATTATTAATCTCAGGGTATGTATCACCTGCGATTACAATCATATCCTTAAACCAGATTCTATCATAAGTTGTTGTTTCGTAATCTATTATTTTATTAACCATTATTTTTACTTCATATTCATTTCTACATGGAAGTCTTCCAACAGCTATATCCGGGTATAAATCTATATTCTTGTCTTCGGCCTTGAGTTCATAGTTCCATTCGCCATAATAACCATCATTATCAGTATCCCAACTAGAAAATTTTCCCTCTGAATCATAAATATCAGCATAATAAAGATCAGTAAGATAATGATATTCCCATCCTGCATCCATATTTACATATCTTACTGGAAAATGCCAATAAGGTGTTTGTCCTTTTTTGCCACCGACTAATAAAACATATTCAATGCCCCATTCTTCGATTGCAGTTTTTATAAAAAACTTAATCTTCTCAGCCTTGTCTCTACCATACCAATACATTTGATCATATACATCCTTTAAAACAACTATTTTTGTTAATACGCCGTGTGTATTTTTATGATTCATAAGTGGTTGTAAGGATTTGGAAAATTTTTCAGGGGTTATTATTAATAATTTGTAAATAGATTTCTGATTCAAAATTGGTGTTTTAAGCGTAATATCCAAATTTTTATCAGTAATTTTAGTATTTGCATTAGTTGTAGGCAATAATGATAAACTAATAAATATTATAACTGTTGTAAAAACTAAAAATTTCTTCCAAATATTATGGTTCATAATATTCCCCTTTAAACCAATATATTATATAGTTAATAAATTTATTGCACGTAATATATTAAATTTTTCTAAGAGTCGATAATGTTTTATGTATTATCCAAGAAATATTACTGATATTCCTTAAAAAAATATACAAATTCCTTGGAAATAATTTAATACTCTAAAAAATTTATTATATAAGATGTTGTATGACATCGACTTTAATGACTTCACCCTGTAAATTACATTGTTACAGAAATAACAGAGATGAAACTAATTATAATATCCAAAGTGGAAAAAAGATAGCTTTGGTTTTTTTTGATATGGATGGAGTTCTAACCGATACTGTAAGTTCATGGAAACATATACATGATTATTTCGAAACTTCAAATGAACGCTCAGTTGATCTATATCTAAAAGGGAAAATTGATGATTTAGAATTTATAAAAAGAGACGTATCGCTTTGGAAAAAAAATGGAAAATTTGTACACATAGACACTATTAAAGATATCTTAGATAAAATACCTCTGATCAAAGGTTCAAAAAAATGTATTTCATTTCTTAGAAAACACAAGGTAAAAACTGTTATTATCAGCGCAGGTTTAGATATTTTAGCTGAAAGGGTTAAAGATGAAATCGGTTGTGATTATGTTTATGCTAATGGAATCAAAAATGATGAAAATGGTAGATTAACTGGTAAAGGTGTTCTTAAAGTACAATTAATGTATAAAGATAAAATAGTTAGGGAAATAGCTAAAGATCTAAATGTAAATTTACAAAACTGTTTAGCTGTTGGTAACAGTTGTTTTGATGTTCCAATGTTTGAAACATGTGGAATTGGAATAGCATTTAATCCAGGAGATGATTGTGTAAGAAAATCAGCTGATATAGTGATCGAGGAAAAGGATTTAAGTACATTAATACCTGTTTTAAAGCAGTTTTTATAACATTTATTAAAAAAATAAAAGACTGCAAACCAATACTCTCATATCATTTTTAATATTTAAGTAAAAAAATTGTCAAAATTTTAAGCTGATATATGAAATTCAATATTTTCAATATTTTTGAAATACTGGTTGGTTGAATAAAGAGTAACAGAGAAATTTTTTACATGATTGTATCCTAAATTATTTATCGTTGTTTTTTCCGATGTTAATTTTTTTTCATTTGAGTCTAAGAAAAAAACAGTGATTGAAATTTGTTCTAAATTTCTCCCAGCTATGTTTTTAGCCGATCCAGTTATTATGTATCTTGGCTTATATGCGTTATCCGGATAATATTTATAAAAACCTGGTTTTGAATAATTTTCATATGTCCCATATCTAGGAACATACCAAGAAGTTGTAACGGTATACTCAATTATATATACTTTATCAATATCACCAGTTGCAGGAATAATTTCTTCACAACCACTTAATCTAATAATTGATATTAGAAAAATTGCTATCAGAACAAACAATGAATTTTTCATCCCTTTTTCCCTCAGCTAAATATTATTCTAAAACATTCTTCAAACATAAAAATCTTTACAACGTTTAACTAGAAATGAATTTGAAAATAATACTTAATAAGTTTCTATAGTTAATAACAAAATTAGTTAATTTTATGAAAAAAACACTATGACGATACTTTTTAATGCAACCTGTTGTATTTCTAGAAAAGATATCATGGTACTTGATAATTTAGGTGATTCACTTAAAAGAACTATTAAAAAAATCGCAAATGCAGTTCATGTTGATGCAAAACTTGTTAAAGAAGTTGTAAGAGATATTCAGAGAGCGCTATTACAAGCAGATGTCAATGTAAAACTGGTAGTAGAACTGTCAAAAAAGATAGAAAAACGTGCCCTTGAGGAAAAACCACCAGCTGGCATGAGTAATAGAGAACACGTAATACGCATTGTATACAATGAACTTGTCAATATTCTTGGTGAATCACGGGAACTGTCAATAAAAAAACAATGTATAATGATGGTAGGTTTATATGGTCAAGGAAAAACAACTAGCTGTGGAAAACTTGCAATATATTTTAAAAAGAAAGGCCTTAGACCAGTACTAATTGCTGGTGATGTTCACAGACCAGCTGCATATGAACAATTAAAACAAATTGCTGATAAGGTTGAAGTTCCTTTTTATGGAGATAAAAAAGAAAAAGATGCGATTAAAATAGTAAAAGAGGGGATAAACAAATTTAAAAGATCAAGTGACGTAATAATCGTTGATACATCAGGTAGACACAAGCTTGAAGATGACCTAATATCTGAAATGAAAGAGATATTTAAGGCCACAAAACCAGATGAAAAACTTCTAGTCATGGATGCAGCTATGGGGCAACAATCAGGTCCACAAGCTAAAGCATTTAACGATGCAATTGGCATTACCGGTATTGTACTTACTAAGTTGGATGGAACAGCAAAAGGAGGTGGCGCTCTTAGTGCCGCAGCAGAAGTTGGTGCACCTATTGTTTTCGTAGGAACCGGAGAACATCCAACTGATTTTGAGAAATTTGAACCATCAGGATTTATATCAAGGCTTCTTGGGATGGGAGATATTAAATCGTTAATTGAGAAAGCTGAGGAATCGTTAAGAGGGAAAGATGCGGAAAAAGCTGCAAGAAGATTCATGTCTGGAAAATTCAATCTAAATGACATGTATGAGCAGATGGACATGTTGTCCGGTATGGGTCCACTATCTAAGATAGCAGATATGCTACCATTTGGACAAACTGGAAAATTAAAAAACATTGATATGGAGGAAACTCAAGGGAAATTACAAAGATTCAGGGTAATTATGGACTCAATGACAGATGAAGAAAGGATTAATCCAGATATAATAAAATCATCTCGTATAAAAAGAATTGCACGTGGAGCGGGTGTAGAGAACAAACATGTAAAAGAGTTACTTAAATACTATAACATGACAAAGCGTATGATGAAAGGTTTTTCAAGCGATCGTAAGATGCGGAAGAGTTTAATGAGACAGCTACAATTTGGAAAATAATTCATTATAATATGCTATTTAAAAATTATGAACAATTAGTTAAAAACGGTCAGACACCTATTTTACAAAAGAAGAGGAAGGATGTTTTAGATATACTAACATATACTATAGAATCCGTTATTCCATATAATTCAGTAAAGCGGTTATTTGTAGGTAATAAAATTTGTATAAATGACGAAATTTTTGAATTATCTAATTTTAAAAACATATTCGTTATAGGATTTGGAAAAGCAAGCGTTGGAATGGCTAAAGCTGTATGTAATAGTGTCTCTGTTACTAAAGGTGTTATTATAACTAATGATTCACTTGCTAAAATATCACACGACAAAATAGAGGTCATTGTTGGTGGACACCCTATACCAAATAGAGGTAGTATTTTTGGTGCCGAAAAAATAATTGAAGTTACTAAACAGTGCAACAAAGACGATCTATTAATTGTATTGATATCTGGTGGTGGTTCAGCTCTTTTATGCAAACCAAGAATAAGTCTTAATAATCTGCAAAAAACTACGAATTTATTATTGCAATCTGGGGCTGATATCAACGAAATTAATACTATTAGAAAACATTTATCTTATATCAAAGGTGGGCAGCTGGCAATGCTAACCAAAGGAACAATAATTTCATTAATAATTTCAGATATTATCAATGATCCCATTGAATTCATTTCATCGGGTCCAACCAGTCCAGACTCTACAACTTTTTCTGATGCTAAAAAAATCTTAGAAGAATATAGCTTGTTAAAAAAAGTGCCACCCGAGGTAAAAAAAGTAATTGAAGATGGTATTAATGGCTATATTCCAGAAACACCAAAAAAAAGCGACCCTGTATTTAATAAAGTCTACAATTCAATAGTTGCAAACAATAAAACAGCATGTAAAGCTGCACAGAATAAAGCATTAGAATTAGGTTATAAGCCAAAAATTATTACAACATCTATCAGTGGTGAGGCAAAACATATTGTAAATAGTTTATTTAATATGTCTAACACATATCAAAAAAACCAAAATATTCTAATTGCTGGAGGAGAAACTACAGTAAAAATTAAAGGTGATGGAAAGGGTGGACGAAATCAAGAATTGGTTTTAGGAGGAGTAGAACGTATTGCTAATACTGATATTGTACTTGCATCATTTGCTACAGATGGTATCGATGGAATAAGCGATGCAGCTGGTGCAATAGCTGACGGTTTGACATTATCTAGGGCAAATAAAAAAGGACTTTATCCTGAAAAATTTCTTGAAGAAAACAATTCTTATGTATTCTTTTCACTATTAAATGATTTATTTATAACTGGATCAACCGGTACAAATGTAATGGATATTCAGTTGATTATATTTTAATAATAATCATATTTTTTAATAATTTTATAAATTATTATTACTGATTAATATATATATGAGTTACAGATATGTATTAATCAAAGAATTGCTCCAAAATCAATATATAAATATAATAGATAAAAATACGGTTGGAAATCTGTGAAATATACCCTAAAGTATTTAAACTCATAAAATTACTATAATTTATAAAAAATTTAAATAAGGAGATAAAGTATGCATACTAAACAGTTGATTATGATAAAGACGGTGATGATGGAGTCTGGGTGGACCATTTTGATGATAGTAGTGGTGTTAATCTAACTAATTGTATAATTGATAATGGCACTGTTATTTTAAGTAAAACAACTAATGAAGTTACACGTGATTTTACTGACACAGCTGCCCACAGAGCTTACAGTTATGTAACTCCATATTTCTGGAAATTTTATCCACCTAAAATACATATTATACGTGAACACAGACTACAGGAGTGGACTGAAGAAATTGATAAAATTGAAGACCAAGATTTTAGCCCTTATCAATATTCCTCTGAACGTGGTCGTGGAACATATGTTGTTCATCATTTCAGATTTAAGATTGATATAAATCCAGAATATATTGATAAGCTAGATATTTATTGGTATGGAAAGGCAACCAATGACAAGAAAATTGAACTATATTATTGGAAATACATATCTGGATTCAAAATTCCTGGATTCTGGAACTATATACATGAAACTGAATCTCAAGGTTCTTGGAAAACAATTTTTGGGGGTATAGCAAAAGACAACATAGATCTAGCAATAGACAATAATAATTACTTAGACGTCTGTATAGTTGCTTACCCTGGATCAACACCTTGCACCTTATTTACAGACTACATAAAAATCATATATGTAACAGAAAAAGGGTATTCTTTAGAAAATGGATACGCAATTACTGAGGAAGCAATAGACCCAAAAACAATTTCAAATACCACCAATTTTTATTGGGATCTACTTACATGGAATGATTATGAAATTGGAAATGCAAAAATAAAGTATCATGTTTGTTATAATAATAAGGGAAACTGGACACCAGTTGAAGAGAAATATCTAAAAGGTAATGAAGAAGGATTTACAAATCCCCCGATATCTCTACACTCCATGCCACATAATTCACCATATGATAAAATAAAAATTATGGCAAATTTATCTACTGATAATCATTTATTCACTCCTAAACTATCCAGCTGGGCGGTTACATGGCAGAAGAATAAAAACACGTGGCAGGATTTGTTTAACTATGGTTTTAGAATCGAAAAATCTAAGGTTAGCGTAATAAATGGTAATGTAAGTATAGATCCGATTATAGGAGATTGGCCGATGTTTGGTCAAAATCCGCAAAATACAAGATCTTCCTTAGCAGAAGGGCCAAAAAAATATAGAAGGAATTGGTGGAGTCAAATCGGAGAAGAAGAAGATCGGATTTTAAATTGTGTAATTATGGATGGTGCTCTTTATATTACCTACTTAAATTCAAAGCAAATATATGTTATTAACGATATTTCAGTAACTCCAGTTAAAGGTAAAGCCAGTATTAGTTATGATAAAAAAATTGATTTATCAAGTTACGATAGATACATAGTAAATTCTCCTACTATAACTGAAGATAAAATAATCATTGCAACCGGAGAAGAAAACAATCAGGGAATTGAAAACTATGTTATCGCTCTTGATAGAAACGATGGAAACGTAGCATGGGACTATAAATACCCTGCCGATATTTGTTATTCTGCCACACCAGTTGTATATGATAATAAAGTCTTTGTAACTTCTTGGAGTGGGGATCCAGATCTTCTAAAATCAAATTCAAATAATAAGGTAATTGCACTTGAGTTAGAAGGTGGAACTCAAGTATGGGAATTCGACCTACCTGCAAAATGCATTTCTACACCAGCAATTTATGATAACACTGTAATTGTCGGTTGTAGTAATAAAAATGGCAAAAGTTTATTTGCATTAAATATAGAAACTGGTGAGCCAGTTTGGAATCAATCTATAGGTGTAATTGGTAGAGCGTCTCCAGTTGTTTACAATAATAATGTTTATATTATCAGTAAAAATGAAATATTAAATAGGATAAAACTAACAGCATTAAATGCTGAAAATGGAACTATTTTATGGAAGAAAACGATATGCAAATCAATATTAGCACCGGCAGATTCCACACCCGCAATTTACGATGATGTTATATATATTGCATCTCCAAATGGAAAAATAATTGCATATGATTTAAATAATATTGATAAACCACTATGGGAAACAAGAATATATTATAAGGGACTGTTAGGAAGTTCTTTGTTATCATCACCTGTCTACTCTAACGGAATTGTCTATATTGGTACACCAGTTGGAAGATTTTATGCTCTCGACGCATCAGATGGGGACAAAATAAATGGATGGGGAGATTACGTTACTTTTCAAATAATAAATGACGAAATAACAGACATTCGTCCACCTATAGTTACTTCCCCAGTAGTTTCTAGTGGACTTGTCTTTTTCGGAGATAACAATGGAAAATTATATAGTTTAGGAGAATTTAAAGAACCTGAGGATCAAGAAATTGCAGGTAGTCTTGTATCTGTTCCAATTGAATTGCCTGTAGGATTTTGGTGGAATAAATTCTATGCTACCACCAATACATCAAATCATAATAGCGTTAAATTTAGTATTTTAGATGAGGAAAAGAATAAAATTAAGGAAATTAAAAACGAAGAAATAATTACCATGGAGAGTAAAACCCTTAAAAGAACCATTAGATTACGAGCTGATCTTTATGCAGAAAATGCCTCTGTTAATCCTCAATTATATTATTGGAAAGTGACTTTTCTTGAGGATGCAAAAGATCCAATTATCAATAAAAGTAGCTTTAGACCAGAACCAGAAGGTTGGATTAATAAAATAATTCCAGAATTTTCAGTTAAAGTAATAGATACTACAACAGGGTTATTAGTCACTTCTGCAAAATACGTTTTAGAATACTCAAGAGGAAGTGGAATTGAAAAGACAAAAGAAATAAACGCTTTTTGTAGTGGAATAAACGGTACAAAAGATGTACAAACAATAGTTGCAAATATTTCCTCATTAGATTTCTATCAAGATATAACTGATTTGTATAGTATAAACATCTCTATTGAAGACCTGGCAGGTAATAAAGCTTCATTAAATGTCAAACTTCATCTGGACCAGAAAAAACCAAGCTCATATATTCTTAAAGAAAATATCTTAAAGAGCTATAATGCTAAATATGAGTATATCCGCATATCTGGAAAGTCATCAGATCCTGGTTTGCCAGGTAAGAATTCAAGTGGCATAAAAAAGACTGGATTATACTATAGATTTTCTCAGACGCAAGTTTTCTCCGGGAATTGGATACTATTTGAAGAAATTAATGAATTAAAATCACTCAATTGGAAATTTACTGCAGAAAAAGGTGGTGGATATTATGAGCTTTCTACAAGAGCTATGGATGTAGCAGAAAACGAAGAAGATGAAAAACAACAAGGTGACATCTCTTTCTTTTTTGATCCCGTCCTACCAACTATTCCAAGCTTCCCAAAAACACTATGGTTTAACTCTACACCAATATTTTCTGTTAAATTTAGTGACGATTTTCTCTTAGATACAGTTGAATACCGGATCAACTTTGAAACAGAATGGGTAGTTATAGAGTCTGGAATCAATAAAAAAACCTACGATGCATCATGGTTTTTATTACCAAGATACTGGGATATTATGGAGGAAGGTGAGGAATACTATCTATACTTTAGGGTCAATGATTCAGTAGATAATTTAGTTATGACTGCCGATAGAGAAGATGCACTTACAATAGTAAAGGATGTCTCAGTTCCCATAGTTGATCTTGAAATTCCTGATATTGAAGCTGAGTGGACATGGGAGGATACATTCAAAATAAAAGTTTATGCTGATGATAGAAATGGTAGTAATATTCAAACAGTGGAATTGTGGTATAGATACTCAGAAAACAATGAAAATTGGAGTAATTGGAACAAATATAAAGACGAACAAACATTCGCCCCGTTTGTTGACATTGAATGGGAATTCCACGCTGAAGAGGGAAATGGATATTATGAGTTTTATATAAAGGCAGAAGATGCGGCTGGTAATGTTGCTTTATCTGAAATTTTCTCTACTGGGGTAAATTTACTGCCGATGGTTTATTTATTTGCTATGTTAGCTCTCATTGTTTTACTCGTGCTATTAACAATAGTATTATTTGTCTTTTGGAAAATAAAAAAGATATAAATCGCTGAATTTCTTCATTCAATATATATTGCTGGTCTTAAGGGTATTGCAAGTCTTGCTTTGTTAGCGGGATCATAGACATCTTTTTTATCGCCACTATATATTTCAACATCGCAAGAAAAGGTCTTTTTTAGAAAATCCTTAGCACTATCAAGATATTCTGCTCCGTTTAGTGGTATAAGATATCGATTTTTATCAGCTTCATTCAACTTTTTAATCTCACCAGGAAGTTTCCCTACATATTGAGAAACATCTTTGGCTATGGTTTTCATATAAGAATCGGTCATAATTTCTTTCATAATTAGTCCAATGTTTAATTTATTCTCTTGGTCAAATTCAAGTGCTTTTCTGTATATTTTATACTTCCAATTAGGCGAAACATAAATATGTATTTTTTTTGGTAAAATTTTAGTTACTTTTAAAATTTCACCAATATCATCTGTTACTTTTGATAGTAAATATTCACCAATTTCATCTTTTTCAGATATTTCTTCAGATTTGATTTTTGGAAAATTCTCAATTGATACAAGGTTTTTATGTTTAATATGCCATAACTCCTCTGCAATATGTGGAGTAAATGGTGTCATTAATTTTATCCACATGGTGATAAATCTATCTAATAATTTTTTATTTCCTCCGCCTCTTTTAAGATACCATTGAATATCTTTTTGACACTCAAAGTAAATTTCATTAGAAGCATCTCGTAGGTTAAAATCATAAAATGCATCATGAATTTTTTGTAATCTCCTATTAATAATACTTCTAAACCAATTGTCAAGATTTTTATTTTCAATTCCTTCTTTATCCAATAACTGCTTTATAAGTTTCCAGATATTTGCTATCCTGTTTTTATATTTTGTAACAATTTCTACATCCCATTCTACATCTACAAAAGGTGAACCAACGTGTGCATAGTAAAGGCGCATTGCGTCTACACCATAGGTTATTGCAGCTTCTACAATAGGTTGTGCACCACCTTTGGATTTACTAATTTTTTCTTTTCCTTTTTGTGTAACCCACCAGTGGACAAATATGCCATTCGGTCTTTTTTCCTCAGGCATAATAGCAACATGATTCATCAAATAAACTGGGAAGTGCACTGTCTTATGTTCTTTTCCTCCAAGATTAATGTCAACCGGATACCAATAATCAAAATCAGATTTAATTTCCTCCCAAATCTTATCTTTTGCTTTTCCTATTCCTAAGAAAATATAATCAAAAAATTCTTCTGTCATTTCTTCAGCGGTAATTTTATCCTCATTCACATATTTTGATATAATATAATACGCTGGATAAAGGGTAGAATCAGATATTGGTTCAATTATCCAGTCTTTTTTAAATGGAAATGGTGTTCCTAACCATGATCCTTGTCGTATAGCTGCTCTATCATCAAACCAATCTAGGATTTTAGGGATTTCATTTTTATATTCTTGTGGATATATATTCATTGTTTCTGCATATTTCTTTGAGTTTCTGGTCAGGATTTCATCGCTATATTTTATAAACCATTGATCTGGAATTTGTTTTATTACAACTTTTTCCTTACATCTACAAATAACTTCTTCTGAAAATTCCTTCATTGTAGCTGCGAAATCTTTAGAAATTAGATCGTTTTTTACTGCATCTTTTATCTCAGTTATTTTTAAACCAGCGTACTTCCCACATTTGTCATTAAGAATTCCAGTATGAAACTCTTTTTTATAAACAATATCTGTTGCTTCATCAAGTTTCTTTATTTCAGTTTGTTTAGTAATATTAAGTCGATCGCAAACTTCTTTAGCAGGATTCTCGCCAAATCCTTTTACATCAATTATCTTAATAGGTGTAATTTCTTTTTTTGATTCAACGAGGGCAATCCAATCATAAGGTGCATGAGCAGGTACAGACATTACGATACCTGTTGCAATAGTTGGATCTGCAAAGATTCCAGATAGAATTGGAACTTCTCGGTTTACCTCAGGTATAATACATGATTTTCCCACTAATTCTTTACCTGGTAACTTTTGATATAATATTTCAACATTATCAAATTGATAAGTTATTTTTTCTATGCATTCTTTTGAACAGATCCATACTTCATTATTTACCTTGACTTTCTGGTATTCTATATCTGGATTTACCCACATGTTAGTTACGCCAAAAATTGTTTCGGGTCGAAGTGTTGCTGCAGGAATAATTGTTCCGTCTTTTAATTTAAACTTAATTATTGTAAAATCCAAAATTTCAGAAGAACCGCCCTTTGATATATCGGTTTCTGATTTATCTACTGCTACTGGTCCACAGTTGGGACAAAAGGGAGCGAAATGAGGTTTTTGTATCAAAAGTTTTTTATCATTTAGTTTATAAAACTGCCATTCAATAAACTTGTTATATCCTTTAGAAATCGTATTCATCAAACGACTGTAATCAATGAGAAAACCAAATTTTTTCCAATATTCATTTACATATACTCCACTAAAATAATTGACAACTTCTGTTGGATCAACTAATTTTTTAATTAAATCATTGCTACATCCATTTTTTTTCAACAAATTAATTGTCTCTTTATCATTTCGTTCAATCTTTTTTGCAAAACCAACTGAAGGTATTCCAGAAGCATGGAATCCAGCTGGATAAAGGACATTAAAACCCATCATTTTCTTATATCTAGAAATAATATCACAGTAGGTAAAACCTCTCATATGTCCTACATGTAGATATCCAGAAACACCAGGATAAGCAAAATGAATAAAGAATTTCTTTTGTTGTTTTTTTGTTGCAATATTTATTTTTTCGTCGAACCATTTTTTTTGCCATTTATTTTCAATGTTGATATAATCATAGTTTTTATTGTCCATAATTGCAATCTGTTGGGAAATGAGAAATGTTTTATATAATGTTTCTTGTCTGTTAAATTAAAAATGGAATCCGTTCTGTTAAATTAAGATAAATAGATAATAAACAATTCATTAGGTTATTTTTTTTACATTTAAAAATACTGCTTAAACCATAGCAACAAGCAGCACATTTAGCTGAAAGTCTAACAAAATTCACACGATTTCAGCAAAAATAACGGTTCTGTGTAAAACTCGTTTGGGAAATCTAGTTTGGACATTTTAGTTTGATTTCTCCTTCAGTAGTTCGGCAAGTGAATGATATGAATTGAAAAATTGGATTATCTGTCAAATTTCTTTTTACTTTCAACTTAGAATTTTTACAGGAATTA
>SMTZ1_10000916_pt1 | contig 28756 bp, 17 predicted proteins | sample DeeMarSWOR136_30_FD_25667 | JGI IMG/M metagenome (IMG submission 25667)
AGAAAAATTATTAGTGATTATAGCTATTAGGCGCTCACGTGGACTATCGATTATTCGCGTAGCAATAATCCCAGCTGCATTACATCCATATCCCATTGCCATTGTTAACGCCTGTTTTCCGTGTGCTCCTGCCTTTTTAAATAAGCTATCCAGGTTAAAAGCTACACGTGGCAGGTAACCAAAATCTTCAAGGAGCGTGAAAAGTGGGAAAAATATTGCCATGGGTGGTAACATAACACTCACTACCCATCCCATTGCTAGATACATACCATCAATGAGTATGCCATCCAGCCACCAGGGCAAGCCAATAGTCATAGAAAGATTTTTCAGAGCAGGATGGATTGTATCAATTAAGAAGCTGGCAATCAGACTTGAAGGGACATTGGCTCCTGCAATGGTAATCCAAAAGACTGCGGTTAACATCAAGAGCATTACAGGAAAACCGGTCCAGGGACCAGTGAGGAGTTTATCCAGAAGGCGATCCCAATTAAAGCGAGGTTTAGCTCCAGATTTTTGAACAACTTTTTGTGAGATATTAGCTGCATCTTGATAAATAGACTCCATAACCGAATCATGCAGATTTTCTCCAAGTTCCCAGCGCAAATTATTCGCATGCTGCAGTATTTGATCTCGTGAAATATCAGTACCTGTCATGTCTATTTACTCAATTATGTGAACTGGTTAATATGATCCCTTTATTGGTTTAGAGATCCCAGTTCACCTGATTTGACGGCATCAATGATGCGTGGATCACCTTCTAGTAGCCTCAAGGCCACCCAGCGTGCATTTGTTAATCCAGGGAAGGCCATTTCAATTTTATGGATTAATTCTTTTAATGCTTTAGTGAGGACACTTGAACCACTTTTAGAACGGTATGGTTTACAAATATAATTACCGATAGCTACTTCGTGAATCGACTGCAATAATTCCGGAATACCTTTACCTTGTCTTGCACTTGTTGGTACTACAGGTATACCTAATTCTTTTGATAACAATCGATGGTTTATTTCCAATTGGTGACGCCGCGCTTCATCCATTAAATTTAGGCAAATAATTGCGCGATTGGTGATCTCTAGAATTTGTAAGGCCAGATTTAAATTACGTTCCAACCGGGTCACGTCCATTACCACAACGGTTACGTCAGGTTTTCCGAATAAGATAAAATTTCGCGCTATTTCTTCGTCTGTGCTTGTTGATAAGAGAGAATAGGTTCCAGGTAGATCTACAATCTTGTAACGAGAGTCATTATATACAAATCCCCCCTCTGCCCGTGTAACTGTTTTCCCAGGCCAATTTCCTGTATGCTGACGTAAGCCTGTTAAAGCATTAAATACAGTACTTTTACCTGTATTAGGATTACCCGCAAGCGCGACCACAAAATCCCATGATTCCATATTAACGCCTAATTTTTTTAAATTTGCCGTGTGGTGTACTGGACAATTCTCACAGTTGCTGAGTTTAGGATCAGACATGTTACAATGCCTCCCTTATCGCTTTTATATTGATATGTTTAGCTTGATCGTTTCTTAAAGCAATGACGGCTCCTCGAATATTATATGCTATCGGATCACCGGTAATGCTATGCATCTCCTTTGTAATAGTAGTCCCAGGAACTAGGCCCAGATCCAAAAGCCTCCTGCGTTGTTGGCCGCGACATGCCCGTGAAATCGAGACCACTTCGGCTTTTTCACCACTCCTTAAAGAAAGCAGATTCTGATAAGGACCTTCCAACATTTCTTCTTTTTTTAGTGGTAATACAGTTATATTAGTAGCAATGAATGGAGTTAATATAGTCTCCTTACCATTTAGTAAGAAGTGGATTTCATGTTTGAAGATTTTAAAAATCTTAATCTGCATACCAAGCGAAACACCTTTATTAATGATCTCGGAATATATTGATTCTGGTTCGTCTTCGATGTGTATGACCTTAGCATATTCTCCTTCTTTAAGTTTGGGCAGGGGTATACCTCTCCGAGGCGGCAGGTAACCAGATGAAGTAGGAATAGGATCTCCATGGGGATCATATCTTGGATGCCCTAAACGATGGCTAATGGCATTTGCTTCTTCTACTGAGAATTCATGCTCTTTAATATCTGCTTCGGTATGCCATCTGGATTCGGGTATACTCGTTTCTTCGGCTAGGTATCTTTCCCACAAGCGGTGTACGCGTATAATCCGCAGGGCGTATGTTTTGCCACTCTGTGTCAATATAAAATCTGTGCCATTTCGTTCAAGTAAATTGAGTTTTTCAAGACGGGTCAATATTCTCATAACTCGGTCTGTAGTGATTGACAGCGCGCCAGCGATGCTTTCAAATGTACAGGAAACTTTATTACGTTCACACATATATATATGTTTTAATGCGTCCTCTATTAAAACGCGTATATTTGTATACCTGATATTTTTCCACCTTGCTAGTAATCCTTTATCAGGCCAAAATGTAAAAGCTAAAATTGCGGTAATGATTGTAGCGATTATGAATATAATAAGGGGATCAGGCATACTTTTAACCTATAAATATATTCATTATAATTTTGGTACAGTAAAATATCATAAATTTCCAATTTATTTTCAATATCTCAGAGCTCGTTAATAATGTAAACAACGTTACAGGATAATTTAATCCCTTATTTAATTAGACATGTCTTATAATTTAATTAACTTATAATATCAAACAAGTATTTTTAAATGCTGAACAAATAATGCAAATGTGCTATTTTAAGTAGCAAAGCACAATATATGAGTATATTATTCTTGTACTGACTTATAACTTATCGGGATCCGTTTGCCCAGACAATTCTATTTGGCATGATATTTGTTTTCCTTATTTATAAGGCTAATTTTCTGAGAGGGAAAATGATTAAGCTCATATTTTATGTTTTTTTTATTTTACCGCTTATAGCTCGTGCGGCATTTGAAAAGGTTGAAATTGGTGCAGGGCCTGTTGCTTTAGGCAATGCTTGTGTTGCCTGGAAAGATAATCCCTATGCCATATACTATAATCCAGCGAATATACAGTATTTAAATGATTCTTATTTTGGTTTTAGTTATCGAAATTTTTATGCCATGAATGAAATTAGTGAACTAAACATACTGGGAAATTTCAAAATTTTTAATACACCCGTTTCATTAGGTATAAATCGCTTTGGTAATAAAATTTATCAAGAATATCAGTTTCATACAGCTGGTTCTTTTCCCCTAGCTGATGATGCAGCAATAGGTTTTGGTTTTCAATATTATTATTTAAAAATTGCTTACTATGGCAGTATAACAAATTGGGGTGTAAATTTAGGCTTTCAATACCGTGTATTAGCTGAATTCTATGTGGGCGCAATGATTACCAATCTCAATCAACCGAAGATTGGGAGTAATAATGAAAAATTGCCGCAGAATTTTGCTTTAGGATTTTGCTATATGCCAGTAAAGTCATTATCCATTAACTTTGAATTATTTAGAGATATACACTTTGGTCAAGATTATCGTTTAGGCCTTATCTTTGATATCACTCCTAATATTGCCCTACGAGCGGGTATAGGGGATAAGACAAATTCTTATAGTTTAGGACTTGGTACATGTCTTAACTTTATTAAATTTGATTATGCTCTTGTAATGCATGAAATTATAGGTATATCACATATCTTAACATTAATGGTCAAAATATGAAGACAGTATTCGTACTATTTATTTTGGGTATTATGACCTTGGTCGTTTTTGCTCAAGAAGTGGTCAAAGAGTTGGAAAAAAATCAGGAAGCTTTAAATACTGTCAGGGAGGAAATCGAATCATTAAAAAAACAGATTGCCAAAACAAATATTAAATCAAGTTCCAATTTAGAACAGATTAAGATCATCGAAAATGAGCTGGCATTACTGAGCAAAGCTAAACTTCTGCTACGAAAAGAATCCCGGTTATTGAAAAAAAAAATAGATATTACGCGTCAAGAGATGAAAGAAAGAGAGGAAAAATTAAAAAAATTGCGCACCCATTATGCTCAGCGTGTTGTTCATACATATAAATATGGTAGAATTCAGAATCTTGAATTATTACTTGGTGCTAAATCTTTTAATACAGCGATGGTAAGATACAAATATTTATCATTCTTTGCTGAGCAGGAAAGACGTATAGTAAATAAACTGAGATTCGAAATTGAGAGAATCCATAATTTGCAAGAAAATCTAAATCAGGATTTGCAACGGTATGAAGCCAATTTTAAAGAGAAAGAACATGAGCAACAGAAATACCTGGCACGAAAGAAGGAAAAGAATGAATTGATAAAGCAGTTTAAATGGACGCTTGCTGATCAGCAAAAACGGTTAAAAGATGCTGAACAGGAGTATCAAAGGTTGTACCAGATTATTGTGCAATTAGAGCGGCAACGCAGATTGCGTGAGAAAAAAGGTGAAGCGCAGGCTTATTCTTCTCTCAATTTCAAGAATTTTGAAAAGGCAAAAGGGGGATTATCCTGGCCTGTAAATGGATCTATTTTGCATAAATATGGTAAGCAGAAAGATCCAATCTTAAAGACCACGATTAAAAATGATGGTATCGATATCAAAGCAGAGGCAGGAAGTCAGGTAAAAGCTGTTTTTACTGGTATTGTCAGCATGGTAACAAATCTTTCGGGTTTAGGAAATACAATTATTTTGGATCATGGTAGCGGGTACTATACTGTTTATTCACATCTCGATGATATTTTTGTGGAAAGAGATGAATTGATCGAAACAGGAAATATCATTGGTTTAGTAGGTGATTCTGGATCTTTGGAGGGGGCAAAATTACATTTCGCAGTGTTTGTCAATCAGAGAACCGAAAATCCTCAATCGTGGTTGAGATAGAATTGATGTAAAATATCCAAATGATTTTCAATTAATATTAAAAGCGTCTTCGTCTTCCTTTCTGTGTAGAAAAACGCCCGGTGTGAATATCGCAGCTTTCTGTCGGTACATCCTTCAGCATAAATAGTTCCTCTACCACCTCAGGGCAATACATGGTAGCACGTTTTTTAGTTTCTTTACATATCTGTATTTTAACCACATTTGGTGATTCTGGAAAGTCAGCTTGCGGAAAATCAATTGAATCGTATACCATTTCCATAAAGTTTGCCCAGAAGGGCAATGCTGCCTGTGCACCAGTTTCACCTCTTCCTAGAGATAATTGAGGATCATCAAAACCAACCCAAACACCAGCCACGAGTTGAGGCGTATATCCAATAAACCATGCATCCGTATAATCATTAGTCGTGCCAGTTTTCCCCCCCGCCGGTTGATAAAATTTGTAATCCCTGCGAACAGCATAACCTGTTCCGTGATTAATGACATGTTTTAGCATATCATTCATAATGTAGGTAGTTTCTTTTCTCAGAACTTCACGACTGGCAGAGCGATTCTGATATATTACATTACCTGTCTTGTCTTCGATTTTCAAAATAGAGATTGGTTTTACACATACACCATTATTGGCAAATATACCATAAGCCGAAACCAATTCTATCAGGTATACTTCTGAAGAGCCTAATGCTAGTGATGGTACTTCTCGGATTTTTGTTGTTATACCCATACGTCGGGCATACTCAGCGACCAGAGAAGGACTAATTTCTTGAATAAGGCGAATGGTAACTAGGTTTATAGAACCACGAAGAGCTTCACGAAGGCTCGTTAATCCTGAGACGGAGTTATCGTAATTATGAGGTGTCCACCTTGTCCCATCGCTATTAATTAAAACAAAGGGTTGATTTAAAAACTCGTCTGCAGGATTATATCCGTTATCAATTGCTGCAGTATATACAAAGGGTTTAAATGCTGAGCCGGGTTGTCTGGGGGCTTGAATAGCACGGTTATATTGAGATTTTTCAAAGTCACGTCCACCTACCATGGCTAGAATTTGTCCATTATGTGGATCAAGACACACGAAGGCAATTTGTACGGTTGTTAATTCATTGAACACGGAGTCAGAAATAGTACTGTCTGCTTTAGCATTTAAATATTTGCGCAGTGAAGATTTACCTCTAATTCGTCGTTGAAATGAAGGTAGTACCGAATCTATGGCTGCATCCATATATTTCTGCAAACGCGTATCTAAGGTAGTATATACTCGCAAACCGTCCTCATACACGTTTACATCTAGAGAATCCTGGAGACGATTTAATTGTTGTCGGATATATTCAGTAAAATAAGGGGCAATTTTTTTCTGTTCAGCAGAGGGGTTTAGTGTTATTGGTAGTTGAGACAAGCTATCGAATTGAGCTTGTGTTATATAACCAATATCCTGCATAGATTTAAGAACAATATTTCGACGCAAGATGGCACGCTCGGGATTGCTGAGCGGATTATATAATGATTGACCTTTTAATACACCGATCATCAAAGCACTCTCCTCTATACTCAGGTTTTCAACGTCTTTAGAGAAGAATGTATTTGCTGCAGACTGGATCCCATAAGAATTGCTTCCGAAAAAATTAATATTCAGATACATCTCTAAAATTTCTTTTTTAGAGTATGTGCGTTCTATCTGAATAGAAGTGAGGATTTCCTGAAACTTTCGCTTCCAGGTTCTTTCCAGTCCAAATCCGAGATTAAGATTTCTGGCTAGTTGCATTGTTAATGTACTTGTACCTCTGGCTTTCTCGAACTTAACAAGAGAAAAAAACAGAGCCCTAAAGAAGCTTTTAAGATTAACACCCCAATGATCAAAGAAACCTCTATCTTCTGTAGCCAACAATGCCTGAACGAGGTGTTCCGGGAATTTATAGAAAGGCGCGATCGTTCGATTCTTGCGATGAAAACTATCTATGATTTCGCCATCTATGGAATAAACATGTGTGGCTAAAGCCGGATCAATGTTCTCTAGCTTAGTCAGAGGTGGTAGATCCTGGCTTAGATGCCATATATAAACAGCAGTCACAATGATAACGATTATGATACTAGCTAAAGTGATATACAGGCGCTTTTTTGAATGAGAGGGGGTATAATTTGTTCGAAGGCCAGCGTAGCCATTGTTGCCATTATATACAGCACGAAGTTGAGTAGAAGTTTTATTGCTTCTTTTTCTTCTTTTCATAAATGGGGAACATTTTTTAAAGTATTCTATTTATCTAATTATCGACATTTAAACTATTAAAATAAATATTACATTTACTTAAAGCAAGTTCTTTGAAGATATTAAAAAAATTAAACTTGTTATTCAAAGGTTATCCAAGTAAATTTTCTGATTTTAAGATGAAAAAGTTATTAGTCATATTTCTACTCAACACATTAATTGTTTTTGCCTGTGGTAAGCAAGATTTTTATCGAGCAACAGCCGATCATGATAAATTGCAGATAATACGAGCTCATGATTATTATACCACCGGCATGTTTTACCAGATTAGGGGTCAACATGAAAGTGCTTTAATTGAATTTTATCAAGCGCTTTTATATGATTCAACATCATCTGAAATTTATAATAGAATTGCTGAAAATCATATGGCATTGGGGCGTTATGAAAGCGCCTTACGCTATTTACAAAAGTCCCAAATCTATAATCCTGAAGAAGTGGAGACTTTTCGCTTAATAGCTGATTGTTACTACAGATTGAATAATGAAGATCAATCTATTGAGTACCTTAATAAGGTCCTACAAATCGATCCTTTGGATCAAAATGCACGTAGCTTGTTATTGCTTTTATATCGCAAGACAAACGATCAACTTGGATTAGCCAGACAATACGAACAGCTTATTGAGTTATACGGCGAAGATCAGGAGTGGATTCAGAGAGCGGCAGAAATTTATATTAAGGAGGGAAAACTCGATAACGCACTCATTCTTTATAAGAGCTCGGTAGTGGCAGATTCAACTAATGCAGGTTTGTGGTTCAGTTTAGGAACGATATATGAAATGATGAAAAAAAAGGATGATGCAGTGTTGTCCTACCTCAAAGCACTTCACTATGCACCTGAAAAATCCCCTGCTGCGGAAGGATTATTTCGTATATATCGGGAGAATGGCGATTGGGACAAGATAATTGAGGTATTTAAACCATTTCATGCTGCATATGATTCGATATCGTTCTATAATATATATATAGCTGAGGCATATCTGTTTAGCAAAAGATTAAACGAGGCAAAAGAGCTTCTTACGCCTTTACTGAACACCGAGAATATACCCTGGCGAACATATGAATTGTTGGGTAGAATTGAATTGGAGCAAGATCATTATCCTGAAGCATCACAATACTTTCAAAATATTATTGAACTTGATACTAAAAATAGAGTTGGTTGGTTGTACCAAGGAATCGTACTTGCTGAGACTGACAGCGCGAATGTACTCGAACAACATTATCGTCGTGCCTTGGAATATTTGCCTAACGATCCTTTGCTTCTGTCATTCCACGGTATCAGTCTAAGTAGAATAGGACGGCAAGAAGAAGCTCTTGTACCTCTTGAAAAGGCTCTAAAAATTGATCCTTATAATCTTAATGCGCTAATATCATATGGTCTTGCTCTCAACCAGCTCGATAGAAACCGCGAAGCTCTTATTCCTTTGAACAAAGGACTCACGATTGATTCGACAAATATAACCATTCTATCAACGTTAGGAATGATATATGATGATTTAAAAATGTATAATACCTGTGATAGCCTTTATGAAATAGCATTAAAAATACATCCGGATAGTGATTTATTACTAAATAATTATGCCTATAGTTTAGCTGAAAGATCTGAGCGTCTGGAATTCGCCCTGGAAATGGCAGAAAAAGCAATACAAAGCCAGCCAAAGAACGGAGCATATCTTGATACCATTGGATGGATACATTATAAACTGGGAAATTATGATTTAGCTTTTAAGTATGTAAAACAATCGTTGGACAATCGAGAAAACAGCCCAGTCGTTGTGGAACATTTAGGTGATATTTTGTTAAAGTTGGGTGATAAGGAGCAAGCTATTAACTATTGGAAGCGTGCCATAGAGTTGAATGGTAATAAGGAAAAGTTGAGACAGAAGATTGAAAATAATTAAGATGAGAGCGGGTATTTTTCTTTTAAGTTTAACAATTTTTATTGCCTGTTCAAGCCCCAGATATACGCTGGATACAAGCAAAATTACCTTTAATGATATTCTTGACAGCATTGTTCGTGAACAGGATCAAATTAAGTCTCTGGAAGCTACAAGTCGTATTTCTGTTGACTCACCTGAATTCAGTGGTACTTTTTTTGCTGAAGTAATTTATCTCGAACAAGATTCTCTGCTCATTTCTGTTTCGGGTCCATTTGGTATACAGGCAGGGACGTTATTTATTGGTAAAGAACGATTTATATTTTATAATCAAATAGCTAATAAATTTTATAATGGCTCGGTCTATGAATTTAAGGATAAAAAGTTCTTTCAATTTCCTCTAAGTTTATCGGAACTAATGAAAATATTGGTTGCAAAGGAAACGCTTACATCCATGAAAATACATGATTTTACTATAAAAGATAAAATGTTTTATATCCTCGCTGAAAAAGGGGATAGTGAGTATCAAATGTGGATTGATCATAAGACAGGGCGTATTAAAAAGATTACAAGTCTTGTTGGGGGACAAATACATTTTATCAGGGAATATGATGATTTCATAAAAGTCATGGGAATAAATTTCCCCAGGAAAATAATTATGACCCGACCGAAAGAAAAACAGGCCGTATCGCTGTATTATACCAATATCGTTCTAAATAAGGATATAGACAAAGAGAAATTTGTAATAAATGTATCCGACCGAGCTGAGCAAATGGACTTCTTTTTAAACAATGAAACGAGATATTAGAATAGGACGTTATATGAATATATCGGTTGTTATACCGCTATATAATGAAAGAGAATCGCTACACGAGCTTGCCAGCAATCTCTCAGTTAATTTGAAAAATTTGGGATTGAGTTATGAAATCATTTTTATTGATGATGGTAGTGATGACGGATCCTTACCACTTTTAAAGCAGCTGCACGAAGAGCATAAAAATATTAAGATTATAAGCTTCAGAAGAAATTATGGTAAAAGCGCTGCACTTTCTGAAGGTTTTCTAATCGCACAGGGCGAAATAATTATTACCATGGATGCTGATCTTCAAGATGATCCTGCCGAGATTCCCAACCTTATAGATAAAATAAACTCGGGTTACGATATGGTCTCGGGATGGAAGAAAAAGCGGCAAGATCCTTTGAAGAAAACCATTCCTTCAAAAGTATTCAATAAGACAACAGCCTTATTAACGGGAATAGAGATTCACGATTTTAATTGTGGTTTAAAAGCTTATCGTCAGGAGGTAATTAAGGAGATTCCAGTTTATGGGGAGTTACACCGCTATCTTCCTGTTTTAGCACATTGGCGTGGATACCGTGTTGGTGAGATAGTTGTACAACATTATCCCCGCAAATTTGGTTTAACAAAGTATGGCTGGCGCAGATTCTTTCATGGCTTTTTTGATCTATTAACGGTGTTATTCTTAACGCGTTACCGTCAGAGACCTTTACATTTGTTCGGTTTTTTTGGATTACTATCATTTACAATGGGATTTGTTATTTCCTTATATTTGACGATTTTATGGCTTCAGGGGGTGGGAATCGGTAATAGACCACTCCTATTTTTAGGGATTTTGTTAATAATTGTAGGCATGCAGTCATTTTCGATAGGACTGATTGGTGAGATGATAACTAGTGTTAGAGATGAGAAAAATATTCCATCCATTAAAGAAAAGATTTTGTAGGATCTATTAAAGGAATAGAAGATGGCCAAGAATAAGTTTTTTGTGCATGAATCGAGCTATATAGATCGTCCGTGCGAAATTGGGGAAGGTACAAAAATTTGGCATTTTTCTCATATAATGAAAAATTCTAAAATTGGTAAAAATTGCAATATTGGTCAAAATGTTGTCATTTCCCCTGAGGTCGTATTGGGAGATAATGTAAAAATTCAAAATAACGTTTCGGTCTATACCGGAGTCATTTGTGAAGATGATGTCTTTTTAGGCCCTTCCATGGTTTTTACTAATGTTGTCAATCCCAGAAGTCATGTTATTAGGCGTTCTGAATACCAGAGGACATTAGTAAAAAAAGGCGCTTCAATCGGGGCCAATGCGGTTATCATTTGCGGTAATGATATTGGGAGTTATTCCTTCATTGGTGCTGGAGCGGTTATTACCAAATCCGTACCGGACTATGCGCTAGTGGTTGGGAACCCGGGAAGAATAGTTGGTTGGATGTGTTATTGTGGGATTCGATTACATTTTAATGATGCCAAAGAAACAACATGCAAGGCATGTGGGAGGCCATATTTAATGCTGAATGACGAGGAAATTAAAGAGAAAAATGATCAATCAGAAGTGAAGAGTGTCCCCTTGTTGGATTTAAAAGCTCAATATGCTAAGATTCGGCATGTTATTGAGCCAGTCATAAAAGAGGTTGTGGATTCTCAATATTTTATATTAGGTGCGAAAGTAAAGGAGTTGGAAGAACAAGTTGCTGAATAATCACAGGTTTCATATGCAATAGGTGTTTCATCAGGGACAGATGCACTGCTGGTTGCTTTAATGGCTCTGGATATCACAGCTGGGGATATGGTCATTACCTCGCCTTATTCCTTTTTTGCCACAGCAGGAGTAATATCAAGGTTAGGAGCCACACCTGTATTTGTAGATATTGAAGAAGATACCTATAACATTGATGCCAAGAAAATAGAATCTGCGATTACCCCTAAAACAAAAGCAATAATACCGGTTCACCTATTTGGCCAAATGGCAGATATGGAACCGATTCTACAACTGGCGCACAAGTATAATTTATATGTCATTGAAGACGCAGCACAGGCAATTGGTTCAGAATATAAAGGGCAACGCCGGGCAGGCTCATTAGGACACATGGGTTGTTTTTCCTTTTTCCCGAGTAAAAATTTAGGCGCGTTTGGAGATGCAGGTATGGTAGTGACCAATGACGGAGTTTTGGCGCAAAAATTATATCAGCTTCGTGTTCATGGATCAGAACCAAAATATTATCACAAAATTGTGGGGGGTAACTTTAGAATAGATGCATTACAGGCGGCCGTTCTTTCTATTAAACTGAATTATCTTGAAGAATGGACGCATAAAAGACAGGAAAATGCAGCGGATTATATGCGTTTAATCAAGGAAGTAGGTTTGGATTCAGTCGTAAGTGTTCCAGAGGTACGCGCGGGATATCGCCATATTTTCAATCAATTTATTTTACGTGTACCTAATCGGGATGATTTACTGGCTTATCTGAAGCAAAAGGGTGTGGGTTGTGAAATATATTATCCAGTTCCTTTAAGTAATCAAGAATGCTTTGCCTATTTAAATTATAAACCGGGAGATTTCCCCAATGCAGAAAAAGCTGCTAAAGAGACAATTGCAATACCGATTTATCCAGAATTAACCATGCAACAAAAAAAGTTCGTTATCGATAAAATCAGGCAGTTTTATGATACACTGTGATAAGATAATCAGGTGGAAATTATCTATTTTCATTTTACGTATTGATCGTATACTTACACTAAACAGACTTACCTTTCTTTTATTATTCTTTATATTTATTGCTCCAATTAAAGCACAGGTTGTACATAAACTGATTGAAGATAGATTCACACATTACAACATTGATGATTGGATCACTTACGCGACCGCATTAAATATTACTTCAGTCGATATTGATTTTGATTATGTTTACTTTTCTTCATTGGGAGGGGGCATTTTACGCTTTAATAAATATGATGGTAACTGGGAATTTCCCTATACTACCAGCAGTGGTTTACGAAGTAATGTTATAGATAAAGTTGTTTATAATCCCGATGATGGCTTTTTATACGCAAGGACACCAGCGGGTATAGATGTGTACAAACCTGCAGAAAAGTTCTGGCGCCCGTCGGAGCTCACTATAATGCCTAAAGGTAGGGGACCAAGTGATGCCGAGCTCAATGGCCTAGATATAAAACAATACAGGTTTCCTCCTTTATTCAGACCGCCTAACAGTGATTTGCCGGACTTTTTTACCGATATTACTTTAACCTACCAACTGGGCGGTAAAATATTCGATCAATATAATCGGGAATACAAACTTACCGATCGCATTATAGATTCATGGCAAAGGTTATGGTGTGGTACTAACGGCCTGGGCCCAATGGTGGCTGATATGTATGCTTTTCGCCTGGAACTAAAGTCTCAGTCCTTGCCCAATATATCACCCAGAGACATATTTTTATATGATGATATCATGTGGATTGGCGGTATTAGAACCAGTTATGCGATTGGAGGTATTACGTTATGGAATCGGCAAGGTAATGAATGGCATTACTTTGAAGCGCAATTCATTCCGCAGTTATATAAGGATGATGTTTTTGCACTTTCCGGTAATGACCGATATGTAACAATGGCGACTATTCATGGCTTGGTTATTTATGATAGTCATAAGGATAAGTGGAAAACACTGGCAACAAAGCATGGTCTGGAAGGTGATAGGGTCTTTGATGTAGCGATAGCCGGTGATACAGTCTATGTGGGTACAGAGTTCGGATTTAACTGGGTAGATTTACGCTCGATGAAAGTATATGAATCAAGCCAGACTACTTTAGATCATGTCAGGATAAATCAGTTAGCTGTTGAGGATCATTATGTTTGGGTTGCCAGCCGATATGGACTGTATAGTATCGATACTAAAAATGATGTGATTAATTTTCATGCTTCACAAGCTGCTACGGTAGATTATAATTTAACAGCAATCGAAATTATTGGAGATGAAATTTGGATTGCGAATGATTATGGTATTGCATACTGGCAGCGCCAGTCTGATGAATGGTACAGTTTTCCCGATTTAAGTTTTACCGCTCAAATTCGTGATATTGCAAGTACAGAAGATACTGTATGGTTTGCAACGGATGAAGGTCTCTTAAAATACGACCGTAAGAGAAATTATTGGCGTCTTTTCACAATGGAGGATGGCTTAACGAGTAACAACACCTTCCACATAGAATCCGAAGGAAACACAATTTGGATTAGCACAGAATTGGGCATAACGGCTTTTAAATGGAAACGAACTGGAAGACTCGATTAAAGCCTTGCAATTCACAACTTATTAGACTGCTTTTGCTGAAATTTTAATTCCATTCCCAGAATAAAATTGCGGCCTGGCCCGTTTATTCCGGAACCGTGTTCCCTATAATTAATATCGAAAATATTTTCCACGGTTAAACGCAAATCAACTGTTTCCAGAAACTTGAATCCTGCCTTAAAATTTACAATTTTCCAACCAGGTGTTCCTCCAATTGGGATGCGGGGATCATCCCGATCATCCGTTGACAGCCTGTTCTGTTTAGACGCGAAGCGAATATATAGATCAAAGTAGTAATCAGGACTAAGCCATTTCAATCCTGCTAGACCAAAAGTAGGTGGTATACCATCTACCGGTTCGTTCAAAGTTATATTTTGCCCGAAAGTCGAAGTTATATTGGTATAGAATAAAATCTTTTTAAATGGATTATATTCGAAACCAATCTCAATTCCTCGAATATAGGCCTGACCTACATTTTGTTTACTTTTTATTTTGTAAATCGTAGTATCAATTTGAGTATCATTTAGAGTGGCATCTGCGCTAGCTATCAAATCACGGATGTTTGTGTAAAATACAGCGACTTTTGCTCTAAGAGCAGGATAATTTATATCCACGGCAAAGTCTAAACTGACTAATTTCTCCGGTTTGAGATCCTGGTTGGGAATTTCTATTATCGTCCCCTTTGATTCTCCTAATTTAGCCAGATCACTCAAATTGGGTGCACGAAAGGCTTGTGCTATATGTGCTTTCATGTGGATCTCTTTTTTCAGCTCAAATACATTCCCGATACTTGCCGTTAACGATTTAAAACTCTGTTCGTATAATTCACCTATTTGTGGAGTAAATAATGTTTGATTCAAATAAAAAGAGGTCTGCATATAACTAAATCTGGCCCCTAAAGTGACTCTCCATTTAGAAGATAATTTTATTTCATCTTGAGTAAAAATACCTAAGCTTGTGTATTTAGCATTATCAGGATAACGCCCCCTTACGTCTTGGATAGTACTATCACTATCAGGATATGTATTTGAACGTTTACTAGAGACTTTATCTCTGTACAATTCCCAGCCCAGTGTGATCTCATGCTTGTCTTGAATCGAACTTGTTTGTAACGAAAAACCTAGGGTATTAACCTGGTCATGTTCTTTTGTCATTGGCAGGTCTATAGATTTTTGAATTTCTCTGCCTTCTTCCTGAGAATGTTGAGAAATGGTAGCTTGTAATGATTGCAAGATTTTGTTGTTCAGATAATTATCATATTTCAAATAAATTAGTCTTCTGTTTTGTGGTTTATATATCCAACGCAGGTAACCATCGCTTTCGTATTTGTCATAACGAGGGACATCAATCTGTCTGGTCATTTGATACGTCAGGGTTAAAGTCTGTGAGGAGGTAAGACCGTACAGGAATTTAGTATCGAAATCATATGATTTAAATCCAGATGGTGTTTGTTTATAACCATTCGTTGATTTTTCTATCTGGGGATGTTTACTTTTCCTGCCGCGTGTCAAATCATCATAATGTTTAAAGCTAAAGCCACCGAGCAAGGCAAATCTGTGATAACGCAAAGCGACCTCTGTTCGAGCTGTTTTTTCAAAATCAGCTGAGGCAAACCGACTATATAGCCTGAAATCCATATCGAAACCGGATGAATAGGGAATCGGATGTTTGGTGATTACATTAATAGTTCCACCCAGCGCGTCACTGCCATATAGTACTGAGGTAGGTCCCCGAACCACTTCAATTTGATCGACAATGAGATTATCAATGGTTGTTAGATATTGATGATTACCTAAGCGATAAGTTGAATTGTTAAGTCTGATGCCATCCACCAAAATCAGAATTTGATTGGAACTTAAGCCCCGGATAACAGCCGATCCTCCACCATGATTGGTTTTCTGGACAAAAATACCTGTCTCTTCACGTAGAGCTTCAGCAGAAGTCTTGGCATTCCTTGCCTTAATCTGACTCAGGGATACAGAATTAATTTGACTAGAGATAAAGGGTGTGCTTCGTTGTGATCTTGTTGCCGTGACAGTTATATCACTCACATCGTAAATATGAGATTCGAGTATAATCGTGTCTAATGTGGTGGTAAAACTTTCCCGTACGACTATGTTGTCTACGATTTTTGCGCTGAAACTGATATGGTCAAATTTTATTGAATATGACCCGGGTCGAATATGTTCAATTATATAATATCCATTATTACTGGTTACATCGGCAAGTCCGAGGGTAGGGATAACCACATACGCATCTGAGATTGGTTTCCCCTGTAGATTATAGACATAACCATCAATTTTTCCACCTTTTACTTGCGCCATCGAGTTTCCCCAAAACAGGAAGGTAATTAAAAGAAATATTTTTCCTATAATAGACATTATCTTACACTTAAAATTTTATCATATAGAGGATCATGACAGAATTTATCTGCTCAAGTTATTTTAAGCAAATAACAATTTTCCTGTCATTATATTAATTGTAAACCATCTACCAATTTCGAGGAGCTTTTATTGTAGGAAGTGTTGCTAAAAGGAAAAGGGGATTATGTTAGGTATATTTAGCATCTTGTAGTATGCGTCTTGCCCAATTTCGAAGATTGTCAAGCAGGATATATATAGTAGGTAAAATCAACAAAGTAACCAATGTTGAAAAGATTAATCCGCCAACAATGGCTCGCGCCATGGGATAGTAAGGAGGTCCGTTACCGCCTATCTCAGTTTTGACTATAGTGAGGGGAAGCAAGCTGAAGATAGTTGTTGCTGCAGTCATCAAGATGGGTCTCAGGCGGTCTTTACCTGCTTGCAATATAGCATTTTCACGCGATATGCCGCTATTACGAAGCTGTATAATATGGTCGACAAGCACAATCCCATTATTCACTACCACTCCTATTAGAATAAGAATGCCAATCATACTCATCATGGACATGGTTGTGCCGGTGAACAAGAAAAACCAGTAAACACCAATAACGGCAAAAATAATTGAAGACCAGATACCGGCGGGAAATACTAATGATTCAAATAATGAAGCCATTACAAAGTAAATAAGAGCGACGGCTAGCAACATATTGATTAGCATATTTTTTGCCGCCTCATCTTCATAACTAAAACGCTGACCATAATTCCATGAGTAACCTGGTGGAAACTGATATTGGTCAAGAACTTTACTAATTTTCTCTCGCGCTTCATTAACCGTAATACCATCAAGATTTGCTGAAACGCCGGTTCCAGTGACCCGATTATCTCTTCTTATAATTGGCGGACCATTTTCGAGTGTAAATTCTGCAATTGAAGTAAGCCTGAATAATTGATTATTTTGGTCAATTAAAGGCAAATTATGGAGATGTTCTAAATTTTGTTTATCGAGATCTTGAAATTCAATACGAACATTGACTTCTCCCTCATGCGTACGGAATTTTCTGAGGCGCACACCGCGCATAGCAGCTGAAACCACATTAGCTACCTGTCTGCTGGAAAATCCGTATTGTTTGCTCAGTTCTCTATCAACCACAACATGCACTTCTCTTTTTCCTGCCTCTGCTTCAGAGCGAACATCCACCAAGCCCTTAATCTTTGACAAGGTCCAGGCAACGTCTTTAGAAATCTTTGTCAGTTCGTCGCTTGATTTACCAATAAGTTGAATTCGTATGCCACTCTCTCTACCACCTGTATCACGTCTCTCAAATGCCGGGTCTCCAATAGCAATTTTTGGTAAATTTTTACGGATTGAATCTTGAATATCTTTTTGAGATTTATTTACATCATCATCCTTGGTTAATAAAATGGTAGAAAGGGCGTAATCAGTTTGGTAAAATGAATAGACGGACCTGATCTCAAATTCTTCTTTATGATCAAACAGGTATTCTTCTATGATATCAACGGCTCTTTCGACTTCTTCAAGGGCATATGTATCATTTACATTATAATGAAGTCTTAATTTGCGATCACGTTGTTGGTCCGGAAACATGTCAAATTTAACAATAGATGCAGGAACAGCAATGCTTATCAGAACAAGTAAGATAAAGACGATAGTCCATCTGCGGTGAGTCAAAGTCCATTTTAGTACAGCAGAATACAAATCCAGAAGGCGATTTACACTTGTTTTTTTCATTTTTCCTGGATCATATTTAAGACGTGAAGCTAGCAGGGGGACGACAGTTTGAGCAATAATTAATGAGGCCACGAGTGATATACATAATGCAATTGAGACATGCTTGATGTAAATAGCAATTTCGTCTTGAGAACTCAAGATTTGTGGTAGAAAAACAATTATCGTTGTTAAGGTCCCTGCCGTTATTGCCAGTGCAATTTCCTTTACCCCTTTGATGGTGGCAGTACGAATGTTTCCTTCTAATTGTTGATGGCGGTGTATGCTTTCGGTTGCAACTACGGCATTATCTACAAGCATTCCGATTGCCAGCATTAAGCCCATCATGGAAAGAATGTTCAGGGTAAGATTTAAAAAGTACATAAATGCAAGTGTAACAAGCATGGAGAAAGGTACAGCCAGTGTTACAATAAACGTTGTTGCCCAGCGCCTTAAGAAGAAATACAGAACACATATAGCTAGGAAGGCCCCCAGCAATCCAGATTTAAAAATTTCATTAAGCGAGCTTGTTATACCCTCTGCCTGGTTATCCATATGATAGATGCTGATACCTTCCATCTCCGGATTTTTTTCAACTTCTGTGAGTTCTTTCAAAATGCGTTCTGTTACTTCGACGGTGTTGGATCCAGCTTCTTTGAAAACGTCCAATCCCACAGCATAGGTTCGGTCCAGATGCCTACCATAATCCAATTTAGGATGTTCATATATTATATGCGCAACATCGGATAAACGTAAATTGTTCTGGCCAATAATCAAATTTTTGTAATCATCTATAGTGCCGAATTCACCCAGGGGACGAACCGCATAACGTTTGTTCCCATCGCTAATACGTCCTGCGCTCACAGAGAAATTGCTACGCATCAGAGTTTCTACGAGATGGTTGATATCTACATGGTGTGCGATTAATCTATCCACCTGTAGTTGTATGCGGATTTCTTTCTCCTCCACACCATATAGCGTAACACGTGATATACCATCAATCCTTTCCAGGGGTCTTTTAACGTTTCTATTCAACATATCATAGGCATTGGATAGATCGCGATTGCTGGATAAACGTAACTGTAATATTGCTTCGTCGGCGCTGCTCCATTTATGAATAAATATTCGTTCGATATCTTCAGGTAATTGATCACGAATACCATCTAATTTTTCCCGTGCTTCCAATGATTTTACATCAATATTAATACCCCAATTAAATAACAAGTTTATAAAAGTAGTATTTTCTTGTGAGAAAGAACGCATTTCTTTCAAATCTGTTATTGTTGCCAGGACTTCCTCAACCGGCCGCGTGATTTCCTTTTCTATCTCTTCAGGGGTGGAGTTGGGGTAAGGAATTTCAATGGCGAGGAATGGTGCGTCAATATCTGGGAAGAATTCTAAAGGAATTAATTTTAAGGAGACCGCACCTATTACCACGATCGATACAAAAATCATCAGTGTCGTTACTGGTCTTTTTAAAGCTGAGATCGTTATATTCATTTACTGATCCTGTATAGTGTACGCTTTGCGATCTAACAGATCGTAAACAACCGGGATAACTATTAGTGTGAGTAATGTCGATACGAGCAGGCCACCGATTACTGTTATGGCCATAGGTGCCCTTACTTCTGATCCTTCTCCAAATCCTAACGCAAGGGGTAATAGACCTAAAGTAGTTGTTAATGTGGTCATAAGAATAGGCCGCAGACGAGAACGCCCCCCTTCAATAATAGCTTCCGATTTTTCTTTACCTTTGCTGCGCAACTTGTTTATCAAATCGATGAGAACAATAGCGTTGTTCACAACTATGCCTGCTAATAGTATAAGGCCAATAAAAACTACCACGCTTATTGTAGATCCTGTTATCCATAAAGCCAATAGCGCTCCAATAAGCGCAAGCGGAATAGTAAAGATAATCACAAAGGGGTGTAAAAATGATTCGAATTGAGATGCCATCACAAGATATACCAGAAAGATGGCTAATAAAAGTGCAAAACGGAGTGATTTAAAAGAGACGGCCATTTCTTCATTCTGACCGGCAATTCTGACAAACATGTCATGAGGGACAGGCAATCGCTTTATTATAAGGTCTAATTCTTGTGCTGCTGCCCCAAGGTCGCCGAACTTTAAGTTAGCTGAAATAACAGCCACGCGCTCCTGGCCTATACGATGTATTTCTCCCGGCCCCATATCTTCAACAACTGTGGCAACCTCATCTAATGTTACAGGTCGATCGCTTTCTGGATTGATGATGAGACGCTTAATATCCTCTATAGAGGCACGGTCTTCCTCTTTTGATCGAACTAATACATCAATTTTTCGGTCATGCCAGGAATAACGAGTAGCCACCGTACCCCTTACTTTGCTTACGACACGTTCTGCGATTTTATGCACAGCCAAACCCAAAGCCGCAGCTCTGTCTCGATCAAAAACGATCTGGAGTTCAGGATGTCCGGATTCAACAGTCGATCTAATATCAGTAAAACGGTTTGATTTATCCATTTTGCTTGTCAGTATTTTACTTAAGAATTCTAATTTCTTTAAGTCATAGCCAATTATCTCAACCTCTACTGGTGTTTTAAAAGTGAATAAAGATGGACGGGAGAATTTATGTGTGACGCCAGGAAGAATTGCCATTTCATCTCTCAAAAAAGACATGATCTTATCCTCATCATCACGGGTAAGGTCTGATTTTAGTTTCACCCCTAGCTCACCCCAATTTTCGCCTCCTTGTTCCGGATTAGCATCCATGCGGTTACCTGTGCCGGCGACAGAGAATGTGGAGTATATTTTATCCATTTCAGTGGTTTTCTTTTGCACACTTGCCACAATAGCATCCGTTGCTTCAAGAGGTGTACCGGGAGGAAGCTTGAATTCTATATTAAATTCACCCTGTGATAGTTGGGGAATCAATTCAACACCCAACCTGGGAATCAGAAATAAAACAAATATAAAGAGTATAGAAGCGATACTAATCACGCTTAATCTGTGATTTAAAGCCCAGCGCAACCCAATGGGATATATAGATTCCAATTTTTTATATAGTTTGGTAAATAAATTTAGAAGTGGATTCAGAAAATATAAACTAATTTTTGTTAAGTACTTTATACTGCTCAGAATTATTTTTGTGGCAAAAACCGGAATCACTACAAAGATAAAATTGAGTACTCTTACCGGTAATTTCGTTTTACCTGGCTGAATTTTTTGCTGTAAAACAGGTTCTTTTTTAGAGCGCCATCCCCAAGAAGCTAACATTGGGATGAGCGTAATGGCAACAACAAGGGATATCAACAAGGCAAATGTTACGGTTAAAGCCTGATCTTTAAATAATTGACCCGCGATTCCTTTTACGAATACCAACGGGAAAAACACAGCTACGGTGGTAAAAGTAGATGCAACAACAGCTGTTCCAACCTCACTTGCGCCTTCATATACAGCAGATACAATATTCTTTCCCATTTCTCTGTGTCTAGATATATTTTCCAATACAACGATTGAGTTGTCAACTAATAGACCGATTGCCAAGGCTATGCCACCAAGCGACATTATATTTAAGGTAATATCTAAACCGTTCATTAGATTAAAGGTTGCGATTACCGACACAGGAATGGACAGGGAAATAATTATGGTGGTCCAGAAGCTTCTAAGGAAGAGGTACAGAATAATAATAGCCAGGATTCCACCAATAATTCCGGCTCGAATTACTTCATCTACGGCCTGAACGATGAAAACAGATTGGTCATATACGTTGGTTATTGCAACATCGGAGGGGAGGATTTGTCTAAGTCGTTTAAGACGCAGTTGTACTTGACGTGATACAGCGACGGTATTAGCATCGCCTTCTTTATAAATTGCAATTTCTACTGCCTCCTCCCCATTGATACGTGTTATGGCTTCCCGCTCCTTATATCCTTGAAGAACCGTTGCGATATCACGAAGATAAACAGGTTTAGCGTGGCGGGTCGATACAATTACCGTATTGATTTCCCCGACTGTTTTAAATTGGTTTAATGTTCGTACCAAATATTGATATTTACCTTCCTCAAGTCTACCTCCGGAGAGATTAACGTTCTCAGCATTTAATATCTCTATCACTGTTTCTACGGCCATATCTAATTGTGCTAATTTTGCCTGATCTACTAATATCTGTATTTCATCTTCAAGACCACCGCTAATTTTTACAGCGGCTACACCTAAGGCCGACTCCAATTCCTTTTTAATCTGCTCATCAGCCAGGCGTCTGAGATACTTAAGTTCTTCCTCAAATTCTGCAGAATATTGATCCTTTTCATATGAGACGAAAGTAGCTTTTGTATTATCAGGTATTTCTGACTTTTTTTTGTGGAAGGCAAAGCGCATTATGGGGTCCAAAGAGGGATCAAAGCGCAGGATTACTGGTTTTGTTGCTTCGAGAGGTAGAATCAATGCATCCAGTTTTTCGCGCACATCCAAACTAGCAAAATCCATATCGCTACCCCAGGCAAATTCAAGTACAACATCAGATTGCCCTGATCTGGAAATAGACCTAACACGCTGCACATTTTTAACGATACCCAAAGCTTCTTCAATAGGTTTTGTGATAAGATTTTCAATCTCAACAGGTGCGGCGCCTGTATATTCGGTACGAATTGTAAGCGTTGGATAGGAAAGATCCGGTAATAAATTAATCTTTAGACGATTAAATGAGACATAACCAAATAAGACTACAGCTATTGTGAACATAGCTACGGTAACACGGCGTCGAATAGAAATATCTATTATTTTCATAACAGACCTATTTCTCTAGCGATTAATACTACTTCCATTTATAATTTGGATCTTGGAGCTATCTTTTAGGCTTGATTGCCCTATGGTTACTACCGTATCCCCTTGTTCCAGACCATCAAGTATTTCAAGATGTGTTGCATTGGTATAACCGCATTGCACAACTTGGCGGTAGGCAAGCGTATCGCGAACAACAAATACAGCTGTTTCTTTATCTTCAGTTAAAACGGCTTCCTTAGGTACTAACAATGTGTGTGATCGTGTATCATATATAATATTAACACGACCAAACATACCGGGCTTTAATTTTCTATCCGGGTCACCAACATCTATAGTAACTTTGAATGTACCAGTATTAGGATCTACAATAGGACTTATTCTTTTAATTTTACCAGAAAATTTATTGTTGGGGATGGCATCCACATTTATTTCAACTTGTTGTCCTTTTTCCAGTTTAGGTAATTGTCTCTCTGGTACGAAAAGCACAGCATTGAGAGGATCGAAATCTGTGATTTTAAAAGTTGCATCATTTGTATTGATCATATTACCGACTTTAACATAGCGCTCGGAGACGATACCGCTAATCGGTGCGCGAATGGCACTATAATTCAGCTCCAATTCCGCAATGTCATATGCGGCCTTTTTTGCTTCAAACTCATATTTAACTTTATCAAATTCATCTGCACTAATCAGATTTTTTTCAAATAATTTTTGATTTCTATTATATTCATTCTCCGATTTTTTTAAATCAGCGCGTGCTTGATTTAAACGGAAGACCCTTTGTTCATCGTCTAACCTGGCTAAAATCTGACCCTCTTTTACATGCATACCTTCTTCCATATATAATTTTTTCAGCACCCCAGAAACTTTAGCCACTACAATTGCCTCTTCTTCTGCTTCAAGATTTGCTGTACCAGAAAAAACAGCCGAAATGTTACCAATTTCTACAGTACCGACTTCCACCGGTATACCGGCTGTTTCGGTTTCTTCTGCAGATTTGGATTCAGCATTTTTACTACAACCGGTCAGCATAAAGGTCTGCAAAAATAAAATTAAAATGATAGTACTGATTATATTCGCTTTCATTATAAGTTACCTCAAATTATAAATAGTCTGAATTTTAAAAATCCTTATACATTAATAAGACATCAAGTGACCTGAAAAGTTGCATTAAAGTATAAGACTTAAATTATAAATTCTCCTCTACGACTGAGTAAACAGAACCTGTAATAACTAAATCTAAGACGATTTTTAAATACCGTGTGAATAAAGGTATATTGGAACATCAGTTCTGTTATTTATATACGATGTATTAAATATAAAAGTTTAACATTATTTAGGATGGATCAGGCTTACCGTTTTATTGTTCGTAAGAAAGCTTCTACTTCGGGTATACCTCCTTGATAGATTAGATAGCCGTTATAGGGTTCTCGATCGGTAATCTCCCCGGCAACAGGTTTTAGCATGATATCCTTCACTTTATCAAGATCCTTTGTTTGTCCAAGTGCCCAGGACAGTTTTACATACGCTACTTCAGGTAGCATATTGGCAGCAGGAATCACACCAAGTTCCATCATTTCACGGCCTGTTTCATATACATACATCTGCACATAACCCCACAGGGTTTGTACGGTCATATAAACTGCTATACCCTCATTTTGGGCTCGTTTCAGTGCAGGATAAAGTGGTTTGTTCACGTGCCCTAAACCCGTACCGGCAATTACTATTCCCCGGTATCCATTATCAATTAAGGAATATATAATATCAGGTTGCATGTTGGGATAGTAATAGACGATAGACACCTTTTGTTCAAAGTTTGTATTTATGATGACATTTCTATCATCGCGTCTTTTTTTATAATCGCTTCGTAGCACTGTTATTTTTTCTCGATCAACCATGGCCAGAGGAATATCTCCAATGGTCCGGAAGGTAGAACGGTAACTGGAATGCATCTTGCGAACCCTTGTTCCACGATGCAAAAGGCCGTATTGATCGGAAGTGGGTCCAAACATACTCACTAAAACTTCGGCAATATCACTCTCTGCAGCGGTTTTGACCGCATGTATGAGGTTTAATGCTGCATCGGATGAAGGGCGGTCTGACGAGCGCTGAGATCCTACCATTACAATTGGAATAGGAGGGTCCTGAACCATAAAAGATAATATTGCCGACGTATGATGCATGACATCAGTACCATGCCCAATGACAATTCCCTGAACTCCTTTGTGAATTTCTTCACCTATTGCTTCAGCGGTTCTGGTCCATTGTTCAGGACCCATGTTCTCACTAAATACCGCATACAGTTTCTCAGTTTCTAAATTACATATATCGGCAAGCTCAGGCACCGAACCATAAAGCTCTCCCGGAGAAAAGGCTGGTATAACCGCACCTGTACGATAGTCAAGACGGCTGGCAATCGTGCCCCCAGTACCCAATAATTTGACCCTGGGTTTTTGAGGATCATAAGGAAAATCTTTTTCAGGGATTTTATAATGAGCCTCTTTATAGCTGATTTCTTTGATATTAATAATATTTTCGATAGCAATACCGACATTGTAACCGTTTTTAAGTTTTAGCACTATATGATAAGCATCTGCAGTTTCAGAACGCGGTAAAATAATACCCGTGAACGTACCACGCTTGGTTTCCATGACCACATCACTCCATACCCGTACATTATTCTCTTTTAATATACTTACAGCTGGCTCACGATACCCTTTATAAGCATCACTCATTTTCTACTCCGACAGAATTAAGAATTTCATTTACTAGCTCATGAATAATTTCCCCTGAGATATGGCCGCGACAATTTTGCATTGTTTTTCCCATTATGTAGCGCTGCATCTTCTCAACTGATGATAGAACAGGTATTTCATTTTTTATTAAGCTTTCAATTACCTTTCTAATTTGAACTTTATCGATTCGTGCAGGAATATACTTTTTAAGAAGCATTTCCAGATGGGCATCTTCTTTTTTTAGGAATTGCTCAATTATATCTTCAACTTTTTCCAGCAATACGGGTTGTTTCTCGATGCAGTCAAAAATCAATTGCCACTTTTCATCAGATAGTCTTTCAACACTTAGACCTCGGCGTTGCCAATGTACAGTTTTTTCAAATAATAATCGTGCAATTCTTACAGGTGGTACTGTTGTCCTGGCACAAAGTTCTTCAAAAAGATTGGCACGTGGGGACGAAGCAATGGGGATTATTAAATGTTTTGGAATACCCATTTTCCGGTATGATTTTTCCCTCTCCCACAGGCTCTTAGGCACCAGATTTTCAAGCTGTTTTATTCGTTCTTCGCTGATATCAAGAGGAGGAAGGTCGGTATCTGGGTACATACGGTCAGGGCCGGGGAGGATGCGTTCGAATCCATTTGTGCCATCTGCTAAAGCTTGACGCGTTTCTCCGGGGATACCTTCTGTAGCTTCGCGAGCGCGGATGATAATTTCTTCGAAAGCTGTTTTTACATCTTTTTCATTACCCCAGACGAGAATTTGGGCATCATTCATATCGGCATGGACGACTTTGGCAATTTTTCCCCAGATATAGCTGTCTATTGTCTCCTCACCACTCTCTGAGGTCAAAATATTCGGTAAACGTGTCAGGCAAGCTATAACACGAACCCGCTCAGAAATCTCTCCTGAAAACACTTTTCCTGTTTGTGTAGGATAATTCAAGATCCCTCGAAAGCCTTTTAAATTAACACAGTAAATTTTCTCATTGCGTTTTAAGGCACGACGAATGGGATCCCACAATGTATCTCCAAGTAGATGTGTGACTTCCTTTACCCTGGCATGCATGGTTTTAGAGTTAATTCCACGTTTGTGTAGCTCATCGCGAATCTTAAGCAAGGAGAATTGGCGTGAGGCTTCATTATAAATCAGAAGTGGGATTAAAGGGATACGATGTACCCCCTTGATTTCAACACGGGTACCTCCGGTTATGCTGACGTTAACGTCCTGTCTGGCAGCCCCAATACCGCGGCGTACTTTACCGGTGCTGCGGACAGACCACCGTAAAATATTGGCTACAGCGGCAACTTCCTGAGGCGTATGCATATCGGGACGTGTAACAATCTCAATTAGGGGCATACCTAAGCGGTCGGTAAGATAAACTCTTTGATGTCCTATATCGCTTACTTCACGGCATGCATCCTCTTCTAAGCCAAGTTGTATTAATCCAATCTTGCGCTTTTGGAAGGGAATCCATCCGTCTATGCCAACGATTGTTGTGCGCTGGAAACCGGTCGGGATGCTGCCATCCAAATACTGTTTCCGGGCGATATGAATTTCGCTCACCAATTTGTAATTAAGCAGTATAGCAATCTCTAGGGCAATGTCTAAAGCCTGCTGATTTATTTTAAAGGGGGGTGTGTCATCCATCTCATAAGTACACACAGATTCATGTTTGATTTGGTAGATTATTTCCTTTTTGGTTTTATATTCCATCAAAGCAGTGCCATCATACTCACCAAGTTCTGAGAGTGTGGGACGCATATGGCGAAGGATTTCGGCATCGTAATCTTCGCTATATCGGCCGGCGGGACAACGACAAAATAATTTTAAAGCAGTGTCTAACTGCTGATGGATTTCAAGACCTGCCCTCAATCCAAGTCCAGCATAATCTTGTTCTGTCATTTCTTCAAACGCTTTAAAGTAATTGCTCATACCTTTGTCTCTGTCTCAATTATATGAAATTACAAATTTAAAATTTTTTCTGCCACCGCTTTCAAATATAAATCTGGACTTGAATATCTTGATTTTTTATAATAAAGAGATATTGTCCATGCAAAACTATCTACTGAGGTGGATAATGCGATTCTCCTTGTTAATACTATTCTTATGTTTATACTATTTTGCCTGCGACCAGGCTAAATTTTTAGAGCACAATTATACTCGCATGGAAAGTAGAATACCCATGAGAGATGGTGCTACATTATTTTCTGTAATCTATACACCAAGAGATAATTCCGAAAAATATCCTATTTTATTACAAAGAATACCTTATAATGCTACCAAGTTTTCTATGGAGAGATTGAATAAATACTGGACACATTTGGTGCAGGAGAAGTTCATTTTTGTGTTTCAAGATGTGCGTGGTAAATATATGTCACAGGGTGAATTTATTAATATGCGACCTCATATTCCTGAAAAGAAATGTGCAGGAGACGTTGACGAAAGCAGTGATACGTATGATACGATTGAATGGCTTATTAATAACCTGGTAAATACTAATGGTAAAGTAGGTTTATGGGGAATTTCGTATCCCGGCTTTTACGCTGCAATGGGAACCATGAGCGAACACCCGGCTTTAGTAGCTGTATCACCACAGGCACCTATAGCCAATTGGTTTATCGGAGATGATTTTCACCATAACGGGGCTTTTACGTTACCGCTGGCTTTCAATTTTTTTGCCAGTTTTGGCGTTGTACGAAATGGACTGACAGCGATAACGCCTCCTAATTTTAATCATGGCACGCAGGATGGGTATCGTTTCTTCTTAAACATGGGACCGCTAAAAAATGCCAATGAAAAATACTTCCATGGCAAAATTCCGTTTTGGAATAAGCTGATGGAACATGGTACCTATGATGAATTTTGGCAAATGCGCAATACATTACAACATTTTAAGAATATCAAGACAGCCGTTATGACGGTTGGCGGATGGTTTGATGCAGAAAATTGCTATGGGGCACTAAATACCTATAAAGCTATAGAACAGAAAAATTCTGAAATCTTTAATATATTGGTTATGGGACCCTGGTTTCACGGAGGATGGGTTAGATCAGAGGGCTCCTCACTTGGTGACATTGATTTCGGTGGGGAAACAGGAAAAT
>SMTZ1_10000935_pt1 | contig 28738 bp, 43 predicted proteins | sample DeeMarSWOR136_30_FD_25667 | JGI IMG/M metagenome (IMG submission 25667)
GAGGGAAAAAACGGATCATCTCGTGTTCGACGCGATTCACGCCACGAAGAGCCTTGCCGCCGTGGGATGGTCGGATCGGTCCCTGAAAATCCTTGGGAAGAAGGGGTGGCCCGTGGACACGAAGTACGTCCAGTACCCCTTCATCGAGCTTTCCGAGGCCCTTCTCGCGGCCATGACGATGGGCATTTACATTTCTGACGTGTACCCCGGGAACCTTGGGATCCGCCCCGCGTTTCCGGGACAGCTCGTGCTGTTCGACTTCAGTCTTGTGGTGGAGAGGACCCCCGGAGGGAGGATCGAGGAGGTGTTCATTTCCGGGGTGGACGCTTACAGGATGTAGAGAGGAGGGCTTCCGTGGCCGAAGAGGACCAGGAGAGCATCTACTACGGGTTCATCCTGGAGACCTTCGACGAGATGTCGAGTTTCATGGACAGGATGCTGGCGATGCTGGAGGAGGGGAGCGGGTCGGTGAAGGTGAAGATCATCCTGGAGTGGATCCTTGGGGTGATGAATCGCGACCGTTCGAGGCTTCAGGGGTTCTTGGACGAGGAGTTCGCTTCGGATCCGACCTTCAAGGATCAGATCATCGACGCCGCCGGGGACGCTTCGGTTAGGATCGACCTCGTGAGCGACCTACTGACGGTCCTGGAGGGACAGAGGGCCCTGGACGGTGCTTCCGACTGACCCCTGGATCGTGTATCCGCTTCTCCTGGGCGCGTTGGCCTTTGCCCTGCTTCTTTATTACCTCGAAGACCGCGAGTGATCCTCCTTAGCCTTGGCCAGGAGGATGCAACCTTACTTTACGGGGCCTCGCTGTACCCGCACGTTTCGCACCGCCATGCGGGGTCGAAGGTCACGCCGTCCCGGATCTCCTCTCCGGGATCGTGCACCAGGGCGCTTTGGCATTCCGGGCACACCCTCTCGCCCGCGAGGACGCCCAGGGAGCTTCGGAACATGGCGCACCGGGGCGGCTCGTCCCCCCGGCTTTCCGGTTCCGTCTTGAACATATAGCACCAACTATCGTGCGTTCGAGTGCAGCGGTAATGGCACTCGTCGCACTTTCGAAGAGGGATCTCCGGAAGGTTGAATCCCCGACCGATGGGATGCACTTCGAGCCCGACCCCTGCAGCGAACGAGGTCATGGGCGCGAGGACTCCTTCAAGGACGCTCTCCTTGGCGCGTTTTTCCTTCGACTTGAGGATCGCTTCGGTCAGGCGGTCCTGCAAGGTCGGTGCGGGGGGCTTCCCGATGTCCGCCCCGGAGCGAGTCGGGTCCGGCCTGTGGAGGGCGTCCACGCTGTGCCCCGGCATGGCGACCATGGCCTTGAGGATCTTGTCCCCGAATGGGGAGTTCTCGATCAGATCGCAGAAGAAGTCGCCCATGATGGCCATCTTCTGCTCTTCCACGATGGCGAGTTCCTGGTCGATCACGAGGGACCCCGGGTGCCTTCGCTTGCAGTAGACTTCTCCCTTGGTGTCCACGGCGAGGTGGGCACAGTTCATGCCCGACCGGTTCCTGGGGGCCTCCCAGTTATCGCAGACCTTCGACGGCTGGTGTTCGGTGGAGAAGAAGCTTTCGATGACGTGTTCCGGTTCGTAGGGCGAGCAGGACAGGAAGGCGCGGAAGTTCGGGTTCCCCCGTTCGCGGATCTTCTCGTGAAAGGCCCAGAAGGTGACCTTCGTGGTTTTGCCGGACTTCGGGTCCGGGTAATCGACGTGGATCTTCTCCGCGCACTCCCGGCACATGAGGCCGCTGGAGAATCTCTCGACGGTCCCGGTCTCCGCTTTCTTGTCCTTCTCCTCCTTGCCCTTCTTCGCCTTGACCTTTCGCCCCAGGGACTGGGTGTCGTTGATCGCGTTGACCTCGATGTACTGGTCGGTGATCTTGTCGAGGCTCTTGTGACACCGGGAACACCAATGCTCGTCGGTCACTCCCATGGCTTTCTCCTTATCATGTCCGGTCCTTGCGAACCCTTCGGTTCCACGCCGCGACGGCTTCAGCGATCTTCCTGTAAAACCGCGTACTCACGCCGCATCCAAGGCACTTCACCCGTTTCGGTGACGTGCCGGTTCCTTCGGGGACGGCGGTGCCACCACAATGGGCGCAGGGTGCCATGTTCATTTGATTGTCTCCATTATCCGGTCGAACACGTCGGATCTGACACGCAGGAGGCGTTTCCACGAGGGTTTTTCCACCATCTTCAGGTGCGACGTGGCGCGTCCGTACTTCTTCCAGTCACCGAAACGGTGGTTCAGGGCACCCAGGACGGCGAGGATCTCCTCACGGTCGAGGGTCAGTCGGATCGTCTTTTGCCCCTTTTTCATCGGCGGGTTTCTCCTCCTCGTTCGACGGGTTCACGGCGACGACGAAGGGCATTCGCTCGATCCACCGGTAGATCCCCTCGTGAAGGACGTTCGAGAACCGGTGCAGGGCGAACACCTTGACGGCGAGGTCGGCGGCGATCCACCAGGGTTCCGCGCCGGGGACCAGGGTGAACCTGAGGCACAGCGCCCCGGCGACCGACACCCAGACGCTGAGGCAGTATCGGCAATCGAGGAGGCCCCCGATCCAGGGGAAGGGTTCGAGGAAATCGCGCAGGGGCTCGAACAGGTCCGATTCCCCGACGATCTCCGTCACCGCCTCGACGGCGACCAGGGTCATCAGGAAGAGGACGGCGTCCCTCAAGGGAACATCTCCTTCTGCACCGGGGGGCTTCCCCCGTTCTCCCACGCGGACTGGAGAAGGCGCATTCGCCGGTTGAGCCCAGCGATCTGGTTCCGGATCTCCTGCTTCGCCGCCTCCAGCTCCGACTCGTTCGAGATCCGGAAGTGCCCCTTGGGGCAGGATCCGATGCAGTAGCCCTCGTCCAGCATGACCCGGAACAGGATTCCGAGGTTTGTCTTTCCGTCAGGTACGGGTAGGCCCATGGCACGGAGGATGGCCTTCGTCGCCATGGCGTTCGCCCGACCGGGCTGGAGGGCTTTCCAGAGCTGGTCCTTCGTTTGTTTCGTCGTTTTCACCGTCTTTCCAAGGCCCATCTCGTTCATGTTCTCACCGATGATTTGGGCACCCGGGCCGGGGGCAGATCCTTCCCATCTTCGTGATCGGCTTCCCCGCCTTCGTCTTGGTGCGGAACGTCTTGACTACGGTGGGCGTCTTGCAGATCCTGCACCGCCCGTGTTCGTCGCAGCACTTGCTCATCGAAACGTCACCTTTCCGTCGCTGAACACGGCTTCCGTGAGGTTTTTGTCGATTGCCGTCTTCACCGCCACCCAGTCCAGCCCCTTCCGGCGGTACGCTTCCGCGTACCGTAGCGTTCGTTCGTAGATCGGGATGCGAAAGAACCCGAAGAGGGCCTTCAGGTTGAGGGATCTCATGTGGCGCATGGCCCCGGACGTGCTGCCGTGGTTTTCCAGGATCACCAGCGCGTCATGCAGACGTTTCAGTTCCATCGGGGTACTCTTCCTTCAGGTATTCCTTTATCACCTTCTCGATCCGGTGCATCATCCGGTTGAACGCCATCCCCTTCCTCAAGTTCCGGTTCGCCCTTTCGAGGATCTGTCGGGCCTTCGGGCCGAGGCGGTCGTGATCCCCGAGTTCCTTCAGGACGTTTCCGTCGTCCCCGAAAGCCCTGGCGATTCTTTCCACGACCGACCTCTTCGGCACCTTCGCCCTGCCTGTCTCCAGGGTGGAGATGTACCCGCCGCTCAGGCCGCACAGATCAGCGAGGGCCCTCTGGCTGAGACCCGCCCCGATCCGCATCCTCTTGAGTTCTTTCCTGAACGTCATCGTGGTACTTCGCTTTCTCCCATTCCTTGAATCGTTCGGCCATGCACAAGCCTGCATCGTTGTGACGTGCGGCCACCTTCATCAGCGAGGCGACCTGTTCGTAGGTGTATCCGCGCATATTCTTCAGTTGTTCCGTCATGTTGGAGACCACCTTCGCGGCCACGCAGGCGAGGCAGAGGGGGTTGTCCGGGAGTACCTCAAACTGCAACGTAATGTTGATTTTGTCGGGTTCCACGGCATCTCCTTCAACCTGTTATGTCATATTATAGACCCCCCTTCCTAAGTGTCAAGCGGGTAACGGATAAAAATAATTTCAAAAAGTTCTTTTCTAAGATGCTATGTCAGACTATACTTCTGGTGATCGAATAGGAGGTTCTTCGATGCTTCTGAGGGCCAAATACAGGACCGAAACGGGGGTGTTCGACTGTTTCTTCGATCCGGAGAACGAGCTGGCGTACCTCAGCATCCCGCAAGCCGTCTCCCTCTTCCTGGCCAACGGGGCCAGCCGCGTGGACTTCTCGAAGGGGGACGACACCGTCTACATCGACGTGGCCAACGGGGCCAGCCGCGTGGACTTCTCGAAGGGGGACGACACCGTCTACATCGACGTGTTCATGGAGACCGGGCCAGAGGAGGGGGAGGCCCTGGAAACGCATCTTCGGCCCACCGTGGACGGCGCGAAGCTCGTGACCCATGTACCGATCTTGTTCCCCGGGTCCGTCGAGGGGGTCATGCCGGAACCCGGTCCTGTTCCGGAGGGGTCCCCCGAAAGCCTCGTCTACGAGGTGCAGCGGACCCGGGAGGAAGGGGTGGAGGTCTGGGGCATCGTCGGGCACAAGCCGGACAAGTCCGTGTTCCTCGAAATCGACATGGAGGTGGAGGCGGGCATGGAGGTCTTTGCCGGGAGGTTCCTCGACCAGTTTTCCAAGAACCTGATGTCCGGGGCGCACGATGCCCTTGCCGGGGAGAGATCCGATGACGAAGGAGGAGTACGACCGGGCGCGTGATTTTCTGGAGACGGTGGAATCCCTCCTGGAGACGTGGCGCGAGATGGCCGGGAAGGCGACCGGAGCCGCTCGCAGGATGGAGACGATCCATGCGGCCCGGGAAATCGCCAGGGCCGGGAGGAAGTACGGCGGGGAAAGCGATGGCGGTGGCGTTCAAGTGTGAAATGTGCCAGACGGCGTTTCGAGAGTCCCTGGACGATGCGCCGTCGTGCGTCGTGTGCGGGAAGATCGTTTGCTCTTCCTGCACGGTGCTGGTGAACGCGGACGCCCACGGGTCCGTTTCCGGCGTCTTCGTCACGGCGCGGTCGTGTCAGCGTTGTCGGGGCACCTTGAACAGGTTCCTGTCGAGGCACGTTCGTGATGCTGTCGCGGAAGCGCGGGCCGAGGTCGAAAAGCGAGACGGAGCGTAGGCGCGTTGGCCTGGAGATCCGCACCGAAAGGACGAAGAGGCGCTTGACGCAGGAGGATCTGGCGGGCATCCTGGGCGTGTCCTGGGTGACGATCAGTCGGTGGGAGAGAGGGGTAACGTATCCCGCCGCGAAGTATGTCGGGACCTTGACGAGGGTCCTGGGGATAAGAGTTCTCTGAAAAAGGGGTGAACGGGGTTTCTCGTATACCTCAGGGACCGTGGCCCACGCATTCCCTGGGGGACCTCGACCAGGATCCACTTGTGTGTGGGATGGAACCACGCGATGAGGGAATGCCTGTGCGGGTAGGCGATGAAGACGTGTTCCGCCACGCGGTGCAATTCGGCCCAAGCCTTCGCCGGATTGTCAACGTGTTCCAGGACGTGTCCGACGTACGCGGCACCGAAGGCGTTGTCCGGGAACATCCGGAGATCCTGAACGTCCGCCTTCATGCAGACCCCGGCGGGGGAAAGGTCGATGCAGACCGAGCCCTCCGGATGTCTCCCCTTCGCGTTTCCCACGACGAGGACGGGTCGCCCCCGTGCGGCCTTCACGGCGAGATCGTAGAGATCCCGACGTTCCCGCATCTGGCTGAGCCAGTTCCCGGCCTCGTACCCGGCCAGGAAGGACAGGATGTTCCAGAACAGACCCATGACTGAAAGATACACCCGACGCCCCCGTCGCGTCAACCGGAACGTGACGACCACGCCGAGGTCGATCCGGGTGGGGTTTCCCTACGACGAGGAGGTGGTCGCCGCCGTGAAGTCCGTACCCGGCGCGAGGTGGGCTCCGAAGGAGAGGTTGTGGTGGTTCCCCCCGTCCCCCGTGACGGCGAAGCTGCTCGCCCAGGCGCTCGAACCCCACGGGTTCTACTTCGACGAGGGGTTCGCGGAGATTCTTGCGGCGGGCGAGGAGAAGAAGGATCTTTCGAGCGCCGTCGAGGGCCCCGTGATCGAGGGGCTCAGGCCCTTTCAGTCCGTGGCCGTGACCTTCGCGGAGAAGTCCGGGTGGCGGGTCCTTCTCGCGGACGAGATGGGCCTTGGAAAGACGGTGGAGGGGATCGCCATCGCCGTCCGGTCGGGCCGAAAGCCCGTGATCGTCGTCTGTCCGGCTTCCGTGAAGCTCCATTGGCAGAGGCACGTCGTGGAGTGGGCCGGTATCCCGGAGGAGGACGTGGTGATCGTTTCCGGAACCACGGGCTCGCCACGGATCGGGGCGGCGTGGTACGTCGTCAACTACGAGGTTCTCCAGCATCATGCCCCGTTCTTCGAGACGCTTCGTCCCGGCGTCCTCATCGTGGACGAGGCCCACTACGTCAAGAACGAGAAGGCGAAGCGGTCGAAGGCCGTGAAGGCCCTGGCGAACGCGCCGGTCATGCTCGCGCTGGACGGGACGCCGATGATGAACCGCCCCCGCGACCTGTTCAACGTGATCCATCTCCTGAGGCCGGACCTGTTTCCCAAGTTCTTCACCTTCGCGCTTCGCTACTGCGACGGGTACAAGCACGACTACGGCTGGGATTTCTCCGGGGCGTCCCACCTGGACGAGCTGAACGAGACGCTCCGGTCGAGCGTGATGGTCAGGCGCATGAAGTCCCAGGTTCTCACGGAGCTTCCGGAGAAGGAAAGATCGTTCGTCCCCCTGGAGGTGGATCTCGTTGACTACCGCCGGGAGGAACACGATTTCCTGGAATGGCTCAAGAGGAAGGCGTGGGCCGAGGGGAAGTGGGCGGTCCAGGCAGAGGCCCTGCTCCGCGTGAACGAGATGCGGCAGTACGCCTGTCGGAAGAAGATGGGCCTTGCCCTGTCCTGGATCCAGGATTTCCTGGAATCCGAGCGCCCCCTGGTCGTGTTCACGCACCACAAGGAGTTCGCCAACGCGGTCGCGGCCAAGTTCGCTTCCTTCCTCTACACGGGGGACGTTCCCCGGCACGAACGCGACAAAGCCGTGGACGAGTTCCAGGCCGGGAAGCGAATGGTGTTCGTGTCCACCATCGAGGCCGGGGGCGTGGGGATCACGTTGCACCGTGCCCAGGACGCCGTGTTCCTGGAGACCTCGTGGTCGATGGCGATCCAGCGTCAGGCGGAAGACCGCCTCCACCGGATCGGCCAGCGCGGGGCCGTGACGTGCTACTACCTCTACGCGAGGGGCACCGTGGAAGAGGACATCATCCGCCTTCTCCGGTGGAAGGGGAAGGTGTCGGATCGGGGCCTTGGAGACGACGAGGACGTGTTCGCCGCGTTCCTGAAGGAGAAGGTGACGGGCCAGGGGAGGTTGCAGTTCTGACATGGGCAAGACCCTTTTGAAGCTCGATGGTTCCGACCTGGAGATCGTGGCGTTCTGGGGCGGGGACCGGCGGGGCCCCTGTCTTGGGATCTACCGGGGTCCCGGGTACGTCGAGCTGACCCGGGACGAGATCCGGCTCGTGCACGAGACGGTGACGGAATGGCTCTTCCAGAGGGCGTGTGAGGATCTGGAAGAGGCAACGCGGCGCTGGAAGAAGTCAAAGCCCGATGAGGTGACGGGGTGACGATTGTCGAGCAACACGAAAAGATTTTAGGGCGACGATGGAGGGACTGGCCCAAAGAAGAGCGCATGGCCTTCGCCTGCACCCTCGAAGAGGAAGACATTCGGATACCGTTGCTCGTCAATATCGCCATGGAGGCGTACCTGGGGGGCATGAGGGACCTCATGCGTCCATCGACGGTCGCGATGATCGAAGACGTGATAAGGAAGAGTGGAGAGAACGAAGAGTGCTTGTAAGAGGCGGCGATCTGCGGGTGGGACAGAAGGTGTACTTCTGCGGAAAGGGTTGGGACGACGAGGTGCACCTGTTCGAGCGAACCATCGTCAGCGTGGGGAAGAAGCGCGTCGAGATGAATGATTGGGTCTCTGGCCTGCTCAGGCACAAGCGCCTCGAAACGTCCCACGAGTTCGCCACGGACAAGCGGACGGCGATCCGCGCCTTCATCGAGTACCAGGAAGGTTTGATCAGGGCTCTGGATGGGCAGCTGAAGACGGCGAGGAAGAACCTCACCCTCGCGGTCAAGGCGCTGGAAGAGCCCGCCATTCTGGGCAGGGTGCAAACGGGGTGACACGGAGAGGTCGAGAACAGCTGAGGTGCGACGATGGGCCCCGTGAGAGACGCGATCACGCGGAACCTTCCCCCGTGTCCGAAATGCAAAGCCGACAGGGGCGATCCCTGCCGTCTTCCGAGCTGGAGGACGTGCAAGCCGCACAAGGCCCGGGAGCGTCTCTGGGTCGAGATGCACGACGAGACCGGGGAGGTTCCGGAGAAGGGCCCCGAGGACCTCCGCGACCTTTCGAAGGAGGAGAGATCCCTTCTCCTGTACTTCGAGACGTGCGCCGTTGACAATTACGGCGCGGTCGATTCGCGGAGGATGAACCGCAAGGACTTCGCCATCGTGAAGCGGTGGGCGTCGAAGGGTTTCGTCGGATTCGGTCGCGTCGTCATGGCCAGCATCCGGGAGGGGAGGACCCATTGGGTGGAGCTTTCCGGAAGGGCGTGGTTGCTCGCGCACGAGGAGAGACGCGCCAGGGCGGAACGGATGGCCGGGAAACGGCCCTACGAGAAGACTTCGGACTGAGAAGCGGGGATGGGCGAGATGGAAGATCCGAACAAGGCGGTCAAGGCCAGACCGATTCCGGAGAAAGTGAAGCATATTTCTCGCGTCGTGGAAGTGCCCGTTCGCGACGAGGGACTGGCGAGGAGCTACTCGACGTGGGTCCCCCTTTGCGGGGAGACCACGAATCCGTTCTCAACGTGGGTCTTCGCCTCTTCGCCGGAAGACGCGACGTGCGGTGCCTGTTTCGAGCTGCACGTCAAGATGAAACTTCTCGCTGTTCTCGAAAAGGTCGAATCGGGAATCGACCTCCTTTCCGTCCTGTTCGGAAACAGGGAGGCCCTGTTTGACCGGGTGGAGCAGAAATTGAGGGAAGGTCGTCGATGAGCGATTCGATCCTGACCGACGAGGCCCTGGACGCGATGGTGAAATACTTGTCCTGCTTCTCTTCGACGCCGATGAACAGCGCCGCCGAGATGCTTCTGATTCTCAAGCGGGATCGGAAACGGCTGAGGGATGCCCTGAGAAAACACCTTCACACCCAGAAGTGCTTCGACTATGCCGTCCAGACGGCGGCTCGCGGGCGCGGGTCCTACTGCATCGCGGAGTGTTCGGATTCGCATCGCGAGGCCCTTGGAGAGTGACGCCATGAGCGGGATCTGGAGACTGAAGACCCTCCCCCGTTTCTTCAACGCGGTCCTGGAGGGGGAGAAGACGTTCGAGGTCCGGAGGGAGGACGACAAGACCTTTTCGGTGGGCGATATTCTCTATCTCCGCGAGTACCTGGACGACGAGGACGTGTTCACGGGGCGGGGGATCACCGTCGAGGTGCGATACATCATGCGGGAGTCGAAGTTCGGGGTGACGCCCGGATTTTGCGTGATGGCGGTGCGAAAGCTGGGATCGGGATTGATGTGAGAGGTGACCATGAAGCGGCAAGAAGACTTCGAGCCGGGTGACGACGAGGACGAGGACGAGGACGACGAGTACGGGGACGACGAGGACGACGAGGACGACGAGGACGAGGAGGACGGGGAGCAGGGCCCGATCCTCACCGTGCGAGACCTCGAACGACGGCTCACGGTGATGATCTCCCAGGGGCGCGGGGATTTCGCCGTCGAGGTCGAGACGGACGAATACGTCCATTCCTTTTTTCGGCTTGTCGAGGACAAGGCGAGGAGGAAACTGACCCTGATGACGGACGGTGCTTGACCATGAACGTGTTCTACTACGACGCCGACCGGAGGGAGCTGGTCCGGGCCATCGAGGGGACGCCGATCCGGGACGCGAACACGATCCGCACCATGGTGGGGGTCGCGCTCGCGTTCGATTCGGACGGATACGTCGTCGGGGGGCTCACCGACACCTGTCAGTTTCAGCCCTTCCCCCCGGGCGTGTCCGGGCGGCGGCACATCAGCCAGTACGGGGCGCAGATCCCGCTTCGCGAGAAACCGGACCAGCTCTCCGATTTCCCGGAACCCGAGGAGATCGCCGGGGTGGACGTGCCGCTCTACTTCGGCGCGGGCCACTTCCTGGGGCGGGCGCGTGTCCGTCTTCTCCGGACGGTCACGGGAAAGGTGATCTCCGTGTGGAAACGGACCCGCTTCCAGTTCGACCGCCGGATCGTGCAGACGTGGCGCAAGTGCGTGTCCACGAGGTCCGACTGGGGGATCGAGGAGAACGGGGAGAAGTACGGCGTCCCCGGTCAGCCCGTGGTCGTGGATTTCAGGGACGTGCCCACCCTTCTGTTCACCTTCGTCAAGCACCTGGAGGAAACGACATGACGCTCAAGAATCCCGGGATCCCCGTCGATGAGAACCCTTCGAGGTTGAGGCTGATCGCCCTGCCCCCGGAGGGTATCGTGATCCTCCACCGGAACGGGAACGAGGAGTACCTGAGGTCGTGTCCGAAGTGCGGCGGACGCCTTTCCGTGTCCTCCGCGCACGGGGAGATGCCGAAGTGGTTCTGTCCCGTCGCGGAGGAGAAGAAGCGTTGCGACTTCGCCCGTGAGCCCATGGCGAAGATGAGCCGGGGCCTCGCGGAGGAGCTTGCCGACGTTCGCTCGCCCCAGGTCTGCCACCTCTGCTCGACGACGTACGACATCGTGGAGATCCACCGGAGACTGAGCCGGGTGGAGGTCGTGGTGAGCCACAACGCGGGATTCCCGTGCAGGGCCCAGACGATCTACGTCTTCCACACCTTCTCGTCCAGCGAGTACGGGAAGCAGGAGTGGGATGAACCGAAACCCACGGTGGAAGAGATGCTCAAGAAGGACCATCTACCGGAATGGACGCCGGAAGAGGCAGAACGGAAACTGAGAGCCGATCCTTTCCACAGACCGGAGCCGGGATCATCCCCGGCCCCCTAGAGACGGAGGTTCTTCCATGCCCAAGAAGAAGGCCGCGAAGAAGGCGGCGAAGAGACGGGAACAGGAGACGCGCACCCCGGTGGTCGTTCCGCCGGACAAGGTGATCGTGTACGACGACGAGGAGATGGCCCGCGACGAGTTCCGGGGCGAGGAGGTCCGGTTCGACGCCGAGACGCCCCCCGGGACCACCTTCCAGGGCCTCATCCTGGGGATGTTCACGAACGAGACGGGGCAGTTCGGGGAGAGCATCGGCTACAACTTCCTCTCCACGGACGGGCGGAAGGTCACGGTGTGGGGTTCCCACGTCCTGGACCGGCTGATGCCGCAGTACGAGCCCCCGACGTTCCTCACCATCACGTTCAAGGGGGTCCGGGGCCGGACGAAGACCTTCAAGGTCACCAGCTCCAAGAAGGGCCTCGCGGAACACCGGCACCTGATCTCCGAGGCGGGGGTCAAGATGTCCGACTACAAGTGGTTCGAGCCCACTCCGTTCTGATCCGGAGGTCCCGACCGTGACCGGACGGGGCCGGGGATGGGCTCTCTCCCCGGCCCCCAAGGTCACTTTTTACCGGGATGGACACGGCGCTCCCCACCGGGTAGAGTGGAACCCGCTCCGAAGGAACCCACCGATCCAGGAGTCAGACCGTGGCCAAGAAGAGGCGGGGTCGTGATCCCCGGAAGAAGCGCGTACGCCACGACCCGAAGCGGCCCACGAGCTACGAGAAGATGCGGAAGGGTGCCCCCCTCCCGCCTCCTCCGAGACCCACCTTCCGTGTCCTCCCCGACGTGTCCGACACCCGGTCTGACGTGGAGTGCGAGGAACAGCAAGCGCCCTCCTATCCGGTCCCGCCCGGTCTGCCCAGGGGAACCCGGGTGGCGCGAAAGCCGGGAAAGAGGTTCAAGTGGGAGGCGAAGGGGGACGAGGACTGGATCGAAATCTGGTACCACCTCGTCGAAACCGTTCTCTCGACCATCCAGGACGAGAAGACCGGCTTGCCGTTCAATCCGGAATGGATCTCGACCCTTCGCCGCGTCAGATCATCCGTTCTCACGATGCGCTTCCGGCTCGTGGCAGAGGTGTACCCCCGGTTCGTCACGCAATCCGGGGCCCTGGTCGCGCCCGACAAGCACGTCTTCGACGTGGAATGCGACATCGAGCGTCCCTACTGGAAGCGCAGACGGATCACCCGGGTGGAACACGAGGGGAAGACGGCGAAGACCCCGTTCGTCGCCCCGGACGGTTCCAGGTTCTACGTCATCCGGTCCACCATTCTCCAGGAGTGCATGAATCAGGTTTTCGGGGCCATGGATCACATCATCGACTGGATGCACAAGACCTACGGGGATGCGTACGATGCCTCCAAGTTCTTCATCTACCTGACGAATTGGATCATGGATCAGGAGTACATCGTTTTCGTCAGGCCCAAGAAGCGCGTGAAACCGAAGCGGCCAAAGGCACCAAGGCCCAAACCCGAAAGGCCGAAACCGCCCCGACCGAAGGTCCCGGCGAAACCCGGAAGGCCCGGAAAACCGCGACCGAAGAAGGAGACGCTCTCGTACCGCGACCGCAGGGGCAAGCGCCGGAAGGTCACGGTCTACCGCGATCCCGCGACCGGTAGGTTCGAGGGAAAACCCAAATAGGGTATTTTGAGAAAACGTGAAAATACCCAACAGGGTATTTTCAGACCGAAGTTCAAGGCGTTGACGGAGTTCCGGATAGTGCAAAACAGGGTATTTTCGGAATTGGGGAAAGTACCCTAAAGGGTATTTTCGAGGATTTCGATCATGGGAAAACCGAGACGGTACAAGTTCGGGCCCCTGAAGCGGACCCCGGAACGCAAGAAGTTCTTCGCGTTCGATACGGAGACGAGGCCGGGACCGGACGGTCGCGGATCGGACTTCGTGCTTGGCGTCGTGTTCGACGGCGAGCAGTTCAACGTCTTTCGCAACCGGTTCAAGATGATCCGGTACATGATGGGGAAGGTGCATTCCGGCTACACCGCCTGGGCATCGAACGTCGAGTACGACCTCCAGGTGCTGTTCCCGGAGACGACGTGGCCCGTGTTCTACAACTACTTCGGGGGTCTCCTGAAGGGCGCGAAGGCGTTGATCCGGGACCGGGTGCGTCTCGTGAACGGGAAGAACGGGAAGGTCTGGCACAATCAGAGGGAATGGCTCCACTTCGCGGACACCTTGAACCATTGGCCCGGTGGGGTGGCGAGGTACGGGGAGCTGCTGGGCCTGGAGAAGCTGGAGATGCCGGACCCCTCGAAGGTCCCCGGAAAGGAGCTGGAGACCTACTGCGCGAGGGACACCGAGATCGTCTACCGGATGGTCGAACATTGTCAGGAAATCTACAACGACATGGGGTGCGAGCTGAAGGGGACGCTGGCGTCCAGCGCGAAGGATCTCTTCCGTCGCCGGTTCTTCGAGGAGGATCACGGGTACTGGCCGATCCCGAAGCGGGAGCTGGACGTGTACCGGATGGCGTACTACGGGGCGAGGACCGAGGCGTTCCGGCGGGGGATCTTCGACAACGTCTACATGGGAGACGTGGTCTCGATGTACCCCTACGTCATGCGGTCCCTGGATGTCCCCGTCATCGGCACCCGGATGCCGATGTCGAAGAAGATCCGGGACGGGTACGAGGGACTGGCTTGCGTGGACGTGGTGGTCGGGGACGAGTACTACCCGCCCCTTCCGTTCCGGTACGACAAGCTCTACTTCCCCACCGGGAAGTGGAGCGGGGTCTACCCCCTGAACGAGCTGCGGTACGCGGAACAGCACGGGGCGAGGATCACCAAGGTTCACTACTGCGTCCAGTTCGAGAAATCGGCCCCGATCTTCCGAGAGTACGTCGATACCCTGTTCCCCATGAAGGCGGAAGCGGCGGCGAAGGGGGACACGCTCTGGGAGAAGACGGTCAAGCTCTTCCTGAACAGCCTGTACGGCGTGTTCGCCACGGGGTACGACGCCACCCTGGTCGCGCCGGGGTGGTACGATGCCACGGACATCCCCGGGGACATCCCGCCCGAGATGGAGAGGCTGTCCGGGTTCCAGGTCGTGAAGGGGGACCCGGTCTACCCGGTCAGCACCAATTTCATCTGGCCCATGTACATCACGGCTGAAGCGCGGATCATGCTTCACAAGCTGCTCCGGAAGTTCGATGGCCTCTACTGCGACACGGATTCCGTCGCGTCCTTCTCGAAGATCAAGAAGTCCAGAGCCCTGGGGACGCTCGACTTGAAGTACTTCTCGAAGACCATGGAGATCCTCGCTCCGAAGGTCTACAAGGACGACCACAACGTGAAGGTGAAGGGGGTGCCCTGGGGCGCGGTCGCCGCCATCGAGATCGCCACGGAGGACGGCCATGGATTCGACATGATGTCCATGGGCGAGCTGGTGAAGCTGGCGGATCGGTACTACTACCAGAAGGTTTCGCGGTTCCGCGAGTCCATCCGGCGCGGGATCCGTCCCAACACCTGGGACTGGGTGAAGAAGGATCTCACCTTCGGCAATCCGAAGCGCAGATTCTTCAAGGACGGCGATTCCTGGCCATGGGACGTGAAGAAGATCATGGAGAGGCCCCTCACCCCGTCCCTGAAGCGCACGGTTCTTCCGTCCTTCAAGATCCAGTACAAGGGGCCGATGGGAGACCGCTTGCGGGTTGACGGGGACGGAACCGCAAATGTAGCATAGGAACCGTCCAGACGACGCGAAAGGAGACCTACCCATGGGAGAATTGCTTCATTTCAAGAAGGCGGCGGCTCTTCTCGACGCCTCCCCGAAATCCGTGGTGCGGGCCATCAAGGACGACCGGTTCGAGATGTCGTCCATCGAGGCCCCGCAGGATTCCACGATTCCCCAGTACTACATCGACGCCGACGACCCCGTGTTCCGGGAGCTGATGATGGGGAGGGAGCGCGGGGAACCCCGTCCGGAGTGGCTCGATGAGCCGAAGAAGAGGAAGCCACGGGCCCCCGCCGTCTCCAGCCCGCTCGACCCCTCGCCGGACGACGGCGGCGGGGGCGGCGTCCCCTTCGCTTCCATGACGGGGGAGCAGAAGAGGGTGAACACGAGGATTCTCCGGGAGTACGGGAAGAAGGAGGGATACCAGACGAAAATCTGGAGGGACCGGGGCGACGGAACGCGGTCCTTCGTCACCCGGAGACCCGGCCTCGTCGAACCCGAAGACCTCCAGAGCCTCTTCCCGGAGGGCGGCGATTTCTTCCTCGTCGTGTTCAAGCTGCTTTCCAACGGGGACTGGGCGTACGATCCCCATCTCAGCCGCGATTCGGATTCGATCACCGTGGATCCGGACCCGGGCGCGGAGCCGGAAGCGGAGGACGGGCGGGAGGCGGATCCCGCGTCCATGGAGGACGGTCGCTTCATCCGGTCCATCGCCCGCGAGGCGTACGAGGACAGGATGCGCCGGGGCTCCGGGGACAACGGAACGTCCCAGGCCATCGTCCAGATGCAATCGAACATCACCGAGGTGCTGTCGAGCCTGATCCAGACCCAGAACCTCAATTTTCAGCAGATGATGACCGCGTCGCAGGAACAGCACAACCGCCTTCTGGAGGTCATGCGGCGGGACGCGGAGGAGAAGGAGAAACAGCGCCAGCACGACCTCTCGCTCGCCCGGGAGACCCACAAGGCCGATATGGAGAGGCTGAGGAAGGAGACCGAGAGCCGCGAGGAACGCCTCCAGAAGGATCACGACCGCCGGATCGCGGAGATCGAGAAACAGGCGCTCCTGGAGGAGAAGAAGCTCAAGGTGGACTACGACGAGCGGGAGAAGAGGCAGACGGCATTCGTCCAGGCCATGGAGAAGATCAACTCGACGCGGGACGTGAAGCTCAAGGAGCTGGACGACACGCGCATGGCGCTGATCCAGGACCGCCTCAAGGAGAACAGCGAGCGCGTGATGGAGAGCCTCACGAACCACGAGCAGTTCTTCAAGGAACGGTACGAACACATGGACGAGATGTTCAAGCTTCGTGCCGCGATGCTCCCTTCCCAGATGTGGGCCGAGGTCATCAAGGGCGTGGGCGAGAAGGTCGGTCAGAACCTCCCGGCCCTCCTCAACGCGCTTCCCGCCGTGGCGGGGGAAGGGGCCTTCGGTCAGGTCGCGCCGGGGGGCGCGGGAGTCGCCGGTCAAGGCAAGGGACCTTTGGCGTTTTTGGGAGGACCGAAAGTGGGGCAGAGCATTTTGGCGCAGATCAAGTCGCAACCGGAGGGGCTGGCCCTCCTGCGGGAGATGCTGGACGACATGGCGGCGTTCGTCGAACAGGGGGAACCGGCGACCATGTTCGGCCAGAAGATCCTGAGCATGGTCTCCACGGTGCCGGGGTTCGCCACGGCGTTCTCCGAGGTGTACATGACGCCCCTGGACAAGGTGATGGAGGGCGTGGTGAAGGCTGACGAGAACACCTTCAAGACCCTGTCCGGCGAGAAGGGGCAGGAGTTCTGGAAGGCGCTCAAGTCGTACGTCCGGGAGTACTACAAGGCCATGGGGGCACAACCGTCCTCTTCCCAGGCGTGACACCTGGAGAGGGCTTCCTTCGGGACCGGGGGCGGCACCCAACACGCCCCCGGTTTTTTATTCTCCCTTCCCGCAGGGACGGTTATATTGAACGGCGAGATGCGGGGTAGAGTAGTGGCTACTCACGAGGCCCATAACCTCGTTCAGGGCGGTTCGATTCCGCCCCCCGCTACCAGAGGAGGACGCGATGGCCCGGAGGATGGCCCTCAACATCCCGCTCGATTGCGAGTACGGGTTGTGGTTTCCCACGAGGGGCATGGACGGCGTCATCCACTTCTGGCCCGCCATGACGTGCCGGGAAGAGGGGTTTGCCCAGGTCAACTTCAGGAAACACGTCCCCGGAGGTTTCGTCTTCGATCCCGACGCGGTGGCCGGAAAGGTGCCGCCGGATCTCCTGGAGGCCATGGCGTCGTCCCCGGTCCCCGGGATGCTGAGAGTCCCTCTCGAATCCGTCATCGGTCTCCTGTACCGCGTTCTTCCCGGAAGGGCGTGATCCATGACCCGACAAGTGATGGCCTCCTCCAGGGTGCAGGAGAGGATGAAGTTCATCCGCCGACAGGTGGTCGAGAAGCGCCACCTCGTGGAGGTCCCCCTGGAGTACAGGCCCCTGTCCCTCCAGGTCCGGTCGGACGGTTCCCGTAGCACGAAGGGCGGGGTCCTCATCCGCCTGTCCAAGCCCGTCCCCGTGTACGACTACCCGGAGGGGGAGCGGAAGGTCTACGCCAGGACATCCGTCCACACGGCGCTGTTCACCGCCGCCGGGAAGATGGACGGGTTCTCCTTCTCCCTCCCGGCGGGGTTGCCGCGACTGTCCGGCGGCGTGTGCGACATGGCGAGCGAGAGGATCCTGAGGAACCTCGAACGGCGGGCCGAGGGGTTCTTCGACGTTCCCCACGACCCCCTGCATCCCCGACCGAAGAAGGACGTGCTGGTCTGCGAGACCTGTTACGCCCTGAAGAACCGGTACACGTTCGTGTCCTCGAACAGGAAGCTGGCCATCGTCAGGGAATGGACGCGGAAGGCGCTCGCGTCGGGCCTGCTCCACGTCCACCTCGAACACGCGATCTCGTTCCTCCAGCGGTTCGATGACTTCCTCCACCGGAACCTCCTGAACACGAGATTTTTTCGCTTCTTCGACGCGGGAGACATCCCCTCGAACGCCCTTTTCGCCGCGATCCACGAGCTGGCCATGTCGAAACCCGACACGATGTTCTGGGTCCCGACGAGACGATGGGTGTACCGGGAGTTCCGGGACCTCGTGGAGTACCTCCCCGCCCTCCCCAACCTCTCCGTGAGGCCCAGCGCCCTGTTCGTCGGGGCGAGGCCCCCGATGATCCCGGGTTTCGCGGCGGGGACCTCCATCCACGCGCCCGGGGACGAGGAGGCGGCGAGCAAGTCCGGGATCTGGGTGTGCCCCGCGTACTCCGGGGAGAGGGCGGAATCGTGCGAGGCGAACCACACGGGCAGGGCGTGTCGGCGGTGCTGGACGCACCCCGACTCCCCCGTCTCTTACAGGTGGCATTGATGGACCCGCGACTGAGGCAAATCGTGGACGAGGTCAAGGCGCACGGTCGCCACGAGGGGTTCCGCGTCGGGGCGTCGTCCGGAGGGGTGTCGGACGGGGGCGCGTTGCTCCAGCTCACGCTGGTCGAGCGCGGGCTCCAGTACGAGTTCGACGAGGACGACCTGATCGAGGCGGCGGTCGCCGTGGGGGTGGACGAGGACGATGCGGGGGACTGGGTGGACTCCTTCGCGACGTGGCTGTGAGACGGGAACATGACCGTCACGTTCACGATCCGGAACAACATCGAGTACGTCGATGAGAACCTCAGGCATCTCATCGAGTGCGAGATGAACGAGTGCCTCTGCGTCCAGTCGCCGGGGGAGGATCCCGACCCGAAGTGCCCCTGGTGCAAGGGCACGGGATCCGAGATGTACTGCCGGTACCCTTTCGAGCTGAACGTGTCGAATCAGTCCTTCGAGGAAATCGTCCTGGGCCTGGGCCTCCGCGATCTCGCGAGGGAGGATTTCCTGGACCCGGAGATCGTTCTCCAGCGCCTCGCCATGGTGCCGAAGGCCGGGTTCGAGCGACCGACCGAAGAGGGCGTCGGGAAACGCGGGGCGCGGTGGGTGGACGTGGGCGTGTCCCCGGAGCGGGTGGGTAGGTGGTACGCGGGGCTCGAATCCATCGCCCGCGAGGCGAGGAGGCGCGGCGAGACCGTCGTGTGGTACTGAAGGAAGGGGCGAATATGACCTACGCCGAAGAGCTGGCCGCTCAGGGGCTCATCCCCATCCAGACGCTGGGCGAGTATCGCGAGGCGTTCGCGAGATGGGGAATCCCGAATCGTGTCATTCGGCCCGAAGCGGACCTGGGCATCCTCTGGAAGGGCTTTCACCCGGACGCCGCCACCGTGTTCGTGGACGACTTCCAGGACGGCAAGCCCATGGCGGTCGTCGTGAACGAGGAGGGGATCTGGGCCGAGAGGCGGAAGCGGATGACGAAAGGGTCTCCGTTCGTTCAGGGGATCGGCGCGGCCACGGAATACGACCGCTACGTCCGGCCCGTCTGGGACAAGGAGGGGTTCGAGGCGTGGATCGTCCTCGAACGCCAGCGGAGGATCGACCTCCCCGGGACGGCGTGGAGCGCGAGGGTGTCCTACGGTCCCCTGATGACCCAGGTGATCCTGGGCGACTTCGGAGGGAACCTCAAGACGGCGAAGGCCACGGCGTCGAATCTCGCCCGCGAACAGATGTTCGTCCCCAAGGGGACCTGGAGACCCGTGGTCGAGGAGGATTGACGGCCCCGGGGAAAACGCCCAAACGAAAATTAGTATTGACGTGGAAAATACCCAATCATAAACTTTAGGGGAATCGTCAGAGATCAACCGTCGAGGGACGCTTCGGCGGTCTACCCGAGAGATTGGGCACCCGTGTCGTGGCCACGGAACGGCACGGGTGCCTTTTTCTTTCGGAGCAGGGGCGAGATGGTTCTGAAGGGGTTCGACACGATGCCGGGGCAGACGGAATCCTTCCGCTACGACGTGAAGGACTCCATCTCCACCCTGAACGCCTACATGGACCGGATCAAGGAGTACGCGCTGTCCTCCATCGGGAATCCCTACGTCCTGGAGGCCGCGAGGAAGATCGTCGTGGGGTGCCGACCCTACGACGTGGGATGCGAGGTCAAGAGGGCGTTCCAGTTCGTGAAGTCCCGGGTCCGGTACTCCCCCGCGCCCGCGAGGTACGGCGTGGAGGTTCTCCAGACCCCGGAGAAGATGCTCCATGACATCAACGCCTTCGGGAGGACCAGCGGCGAATGCGAGGAGATGGTGATCCTTCTCACCTCGATCCTCGCCAACCTGAACATCCCCGTCGCCATGGTGTACGGCGGCGAATGGTGGACGGACGACAAGGGGAAGAGGCACCCCAACTACCGCCACGTCTGGATGGCGGCGAAGGTGCCGGACGTGAAGACGAACAAGGGCTGGGTCCACCTGGACCCCACGGCGTACGCCGACATGAAGCCCGGACAGCACTTTCGGTTCGAGGTGTACGGGTGGGAGTTCCTTCAGGACGTGTGAGGCGAAGCGATGCTGGGCGTCGTCCGTATCGGGTGCTTCGGGATCGGAGACGCGACCGGATTCTGGTACGCGACGGGCCTCCCGCAGCACCTCCTGCCAAGGGTCGTCGTGGAGGGCGACGAGGCCAAGGTGACGGTGAAGGCCATCGACGGGAGCATCGTGAAGCTGAGGGCGCGGCGGGACATCACCCCGCCGAACGGGAAGATATGGATGACCGAAGGGGGCTACGGTAACGTGCTGGCCATCCTGAACGAGCGCGATTTCCGGAGGTACACCCGACACGCCGTGGGCGAGACGGCCAAGGGGCAGTTCATCCTCGACGGGTTCACGCCGGAAGAGGCTGACATCATGGCGAGCCTGGATTTCGAGGCGTTCAAGTCCGGGCAGCTCTCTTCCGACAAGGCCATCACGTTCGAGAACCTCAAGCGGGATGCGCTCGACGTGGCGGTCAAGAACAACGCGGGGATGTGGCTCACCATGGCGGGCGCGGTCGTCGCCCTGATCCCGGGGTACGGGACGCTCATCGGCGCGGGCATGATGATCGGCGGACAGCTCCTGAGCGCGGCGGAAGCGAACGAGATCGCCAAGAGGGCCGCGAAGGAAAAGAAGATGGAGCTGATCCGGTGCCGGACCTCGTTCATCAAGAACGAGATCACGGAGGACCAGTACCTGGAGTGCCAGCGGGGAATCCTGGAACAGGTGGGGCAGGACCTCCTCCAGAGCCCGGAGTTCGGTCGCCTCCTCATCCCGGACCCCTCGATGACGCCCGACTACGTCGGTTTCCCGGGAATCCTCGACCGCGTCGGCGGATTTTTCCGCAACGTGTTCCGCAACCCGGTCCCCGCGCTCGCGGGCGCGGCCATCGGGCTGACCACGGCGGGCCTTGTGTATTCCTTCGGTTCCGAAGCGAGGTGATTCATGGCGAGGCCAGGATACTTCGAGTCGATCCCGACCGTGAGCCTTGGCGAGGCGATGAGGATCACGAAGACCTACGCCGAGAATTACGCCGCCCCGTTCTCCGGGCTGGGACAGGTCTTGCCCACGTCGGAGTACCAGAAGTCCATGACGGCCCAGGGGATCCTGTTCGGCCTGGGAAGGGGGCTGACGGAACAGCAGAGCTTCGCCCTGGAGAGGGCGAGGGCCCTGTTCGGAACCACGGCGCAGAGCATGGGGTACGAGGTCCCGCCGTTCGTCGGGATCGGGGGATCGGATTTCGATTCCTTCAACCGCGCCCTCGTCGAGCTGTCCGCCGTGTGGGCCCCGGTGGTGGGCGGCATGGTGATGGGGAACCAGATCCTCGCGTCGGACAACAAGGACCAGCTCGCCGCGCTCCAGACCCTGATCGGCGGGCGGGCCATGGCCTCGACGGGGAGGCCGAGCCCCGTCAACGTGAACGCCATGGCCCAGATCCAGCTCTTCGCCAACTCCCTTCCGCCGGACCAGCGGGAGGCCATGGTGAAGGCGGCGTGTGCCGACCTGATCGCCAAGACCACGGACCCGTCGATGCGGGTTGCGATACAGCGCGAATGCGACAAGCTCTCGAAACCGCCCCTGCTCCAGCAGCTCAAGTGGCCGCTCATCATCGGCGGGATCGTCGTCGGAACCGTCGCGTTCGCCGTCGTCGTCAAGAGACGCCAGATCGCCTTCGGGCCGATCCGGGCGACCCTGTGAGGAATCGACTTCCAATGACCCTTTTTTGAGGGAGGAAGAACCATGCGTCAGATCGTGGAGATGGGGAACGCCTCGTGCGGCGACTTCGGATGCGGCGAGGTTTCCGTCCAGCGAATCCCCGGAAAGGGAATCCGGTGCCGTGACGAGGTCGGTCAGTTCACCCCCTGTCCCCTCGACGTGGACGCCAGGATGGGCGAGGTGGGGATGTTCACGTCCCCGTCGAAACGGTGGGGCAAGGCGGGGTTCCGCCCCGACGAGGTCCCGGAGTACGGGTGGGGAATCGTGTCCACGCCCAACGTCCGGTGGCCGAACAGCCCCACGCGCACGTTCCACGCCGTGAAGCGGGCTGGCCTGGAGTCGCTTCGCAGGCTGTTCCCGGGGCGCACCCGGCTCGAACACCCGTTCGCCGGGACCCGTGCCCAGCAGATCCAGGCGGAAAAGGAGGCCATGATGCGTCGTCGGGGCGTGGCGGGGATCGGGGACTTCGGCTACGGCTTCATGGGCCAGCCGATGTACGGTCCCTTCGACTTCAACATCCACCGGGCCATGGGCGTGACCGTTCCGCTCACCATCGAGCCCCACAAGGTCGTGATCGGGAACGTCCTCGGGGGGTTCCTGCCGGGGATCGTGGACCGCTTCGTGGAGGGGTCCGCCCTCTCCACCCGGACGAAGGGCTTCATCCGGTTCGGCGTGTCCGTGTCCGGCGTGGCGATGATCCTCTTCGGGCGGTCCAACTCCTACGTCATGGGAGCGGGGCTGGCCCTTCTTCCGCAGTTCACCAGCGCCCTCACGACCTGGATCAAGGGGCTGGCGAAGGGGAACGGCATGGTGGCCGCGCCCCCGGCCCCGGCGGAAGGCGCGGTGGGGCAGTACACCCCGGGCGAGAAGGCGCGTCTGGCGCAGAGCGTCCGCGAGGCGTTCGGCGTGAACATCCAGGGCGGGCGCATGGGGCAGCTCGAACCCACGGGGTACGAGACCATCGTCCCCGGGGACTTCGCCGCGCTCTCCCGTTCCGCCATCACGGTGGCCGGGGGCCGCATGAGCGGCCTGGGCGACAACCCCTTCCGCGCCATCGGCGCGTAGGGGACGGCAACGAGGAACGAGAAGCGGGGGGCGGGATCGTTTCCCGGCCCTCCCTCGACATAGCGTCCCGCGACGGGGCGGGGCGCGGTATCCTGAGTCTCCCATTTGATATTTGGAGGCCAAGATGCTTCGGAAGATCGAGATCCTGGGCGCGGAGGTGGTCGCGGACTTCCTGAAGGACAGCTACCTGTTCGACACGAACAACGTGACCCCGGCCCTGAACGAGCTGCGCTACTTCGTCTCCAAGGCGGGGAAGACGCTCGATCAGGCCAACTTCCACACGGACGGGCGGCTCATCCAGGACGACCGCATCCTGGAGACCATCACCTTCGTGGCCCGCGTGTACGGGAACGGGGTGATCGACTCGTTCGACCTCAAGTCGATCTTCGAGTTCGGATTCTTCCGGCTCGACATCGACGAGGACCTGGAGGACAGGGACAACCTCCTCCGGTGGGCGGGCGGCGTGGACATCCGGACGTTCGTGGACCCGGGGAACCTGGGGTTCCTCGACCGGGCCTTCGTGGGGGACGGGACGCACGGCAACGTGCGCGTCTACGCGAAGCACAAGATGATCCCGGGCGGGAAGTCCACGGACATCAACGTCCAATGGCCCCGCGTCGGCGGGTCCGCGAACGTGGTCACCCGCGAGCTTCAGGTCGCGGCCTACGGGTACGAGCTGAAGCCCCGGGCCAAGGTGAAGGCGTAGTCCTTCGTCCTTGCGGCGAACCTCCGTCTCTGCGTCCCAATCGGGCGGGGATACCCGGCGTCCATCTGCGCCGGGACCCCGCCCGTAAGGGCGTCCCCTCCGGGGGACGCACCTTCTCGTAAGGAGTGCTTGGGATGGGAAACGACAAGAACAATCTCGCCGCCTACATGGCTGGCGTGATGGGGAAAATCTACTCCCGCCCCCGGTTCGGCAACCCCGTCTACATGGGCGGGGATGTCGTCCTGGATCCGGGCGGAACGGGCCGGATCACCCTCAAGGCATCTGCGTCCCGCGACCTGTTGGTGCAGACCATCTCGTGCAGCCAGGACGGGACTCCGGTGGACCGTCTGGATCCGTGGCAGATGGACGTGTTCATCACCTCCATCCTGTTCACGTCGGAGCTGAAGGACAACCAGATGGAACACGTCATCGACGGGGAGATCCCCATCGGTGACCTGTTCGGGCGCGACACGGGGGAGCAGGTTCTCGACCTCATCAAGAGGAACGAGGACGTGACCTTCGAGTTCCGCAACGCCGACGTGTTCATGTCCCATCGGGTGAACGTGTCGCTCCGGTGCGCCTTCTGGCCCCCGATCCTCTACGGGCTGAAGACGGTCACGGACGAGAACCTGTTCGAGCCGCGTCCGGACTAATCGTAGAGCCTCGCGGCCACAGGCAAGGAGGTCTGCGGTGCCCCGAAAACTTGAGGAGCTGGTGCTTGACTGGGATCGGATCTTCCCCGTTCCGGGCAGGGGGTCGGTCTGGGCCAAATACGGGCTCGCCTTCGTGCCGCCCAACGGGCGCACGTTCTTCGGGTTCACCTCTCCGCGATCCTGGCGTCTCGTCGTGGACGAGCTGGTCGTCACCCCGATGGATCAGATTTCGTTCATCTTCGGGGAATCGGTGGTCATCATCGGGAACAGCGAACACCGCCCCGACCAGGGGATCTTCCGCCCCCTCGACGGCAACGAGACGTTCCAGATCGAACACCCCGACAAGATCAGCATCCCGGAGGGGACGGGTTTCCGGTTCGAGGTGCGGAACACCTCCCCGTTCTTCTTCGCCAACTACATGGTGAACGCGAGGATCTTCACGGAACGGATCGCAAACTGACAGGAAAGCTCCGGTTGATAGGAGGTCGGGATGAAGGGTCCGTTGCCGGTCTGGATGAGCGGGACGGTGAGCAACCGGATTCAGCTCCCCGGTCTCCAACCCCTCTCGCCCGCCGTTCCCATCTACGCGGCGGGACCGATCCCGCGTAACGGGGTCAATGCGCTCCACGGCTGGATCGCCGCAGATCAGACGTTCACCGTCATCATCGGCTTCATCGGTCGGCGGGGGACGGAAGCCAGGGCCATCACGCAGAACAGCGTGGTCGATCCGATCACGCTCTTCAACGTCGTCACGATCTCGAACCTCCACCTCGATTGCGAGAGCTTCCGGATCCGGATCACCAACCCCGGCGGCGTAATGAACACCATCGACCATCACCTGGAGGTGAAGCCGTGAGCAACCATCCGGATGGAATCGCGGGCATGGATCACGTCGGCATTCACTTCCTTCTCGCGGCGTCGGGGATCTGGGTTCCCGTGTCCAGCGCCAACCCCCTGCCCGTGGCCACGGGCGTCGCCACCACCACGAACGGCGACGAGATCAACGCCGTTGTCGCGGACACGGTCGAACAGCAGCTTCTTCCGGCGGACGCGAATCGCCGGGGTTTCGTCCTCGTCAACGATTCCACGGGGATCGCACGGATCAAATTCGTCTCCGCAGCGAGCCCCGGGAACGCGACCGTGGCCAGTATGCCCGTCTACCGGAGCGGGAGCTGGAAGGAATGGTCGAACGCGGAGCTGGAGTGGCGCATCTACGCCCAGGGAAACATCGACGTGAAGGTCTTGACGTACACGGTGTAGCGCATGAGCCCGACGACCGGACCTGAACTGGGGACCCGCATCGCGGAAGCCCCGCTGACCCCACGGGCCAACATGGTACTCGCGGGGATGCCGTGGCAGGACGGGGACATCGTCACCGACTCCTACTCCCTGATCTCGTACGCCTACGAGGCGGCGGGAGCCCGCTGGGTGCCCTACGGCTCCACGAGGGCCCCGGTCGTCCTCTACATCGACGGGGTGAACGGGAACGACGGCGGCGACGGGTCCGTCCTCGATCCCGTCCTCACCATCGGGGAGGCCATCTCCAGGATCCCCCCGGAGATCCGGCACGACGTGACCCTGGACATCCAGGACAACGCGGGCGCGGTCTTCACCTACGACGAGGCGCTCGTCCTGGCGAACAAGGCGTTCTACCCCGGGGCGAGGCTGAGGTTCTTGGGCAAGACCCAGCTCGCCGCCCCCGCGACCGGGCCCAACGCCATCGCCGCGAGCGTCCTGAACAACGGGGACTGGAGGAGCTTCCAGGCCGTCCCGAATCCGGGCTGGACGCCCGGGGACCTCGTCGGGCGCGTGGTGCGCTTCACGGCGGGCCCCCATTCGGGGGTGAACACCGTGGTCCTGGCGAACACGGTGGACACGCTCATCCTGGCGACGAGGCCCACGGGGACCCAGGGGCCCTACGGGAGCCCGCTCGACGCCTTCGAGATCCGCGACCACACGACGGTGGTGGAGAACCTCACGGCGGTACTCTTCAATCCGACCCTCACGCTGGGGAACCTCAAGCTCATCGCCTCCTACTTCGACCCGGTCTCCTTCGAGCCCTCCTACGTCCGGTTCGAGGATCTCCGGTTCAACGGGGACTCCTTCCTCGACTTCACCGTCGTCTCGAACGGGATGGACTACACGGAGTTTCTCCGGAACACGATCTCCGGGTACGTCTCGTGGACTTCCGGGGCCACGGGGGGCGCGTTCCGGTTCAGCTTCAGCGGCCTGTTCACGAACGGGACGCCGTACTTCATCGCCGCGCCGGGGACCGGGGGGCACGTCGCCTTCGCGTCCTCCGGGATGGTGGGATCCGCGAGGATCTGCAACCGGTACGACGGGGCGTCCTACTCGATTGCGTACAACGGCGTGTTTATCCCCGATCCGGCGGATCCCACGCCGATTTTCGACTTCCAGTCCGGGCTCTTCGTCATCCAGTCGAACTGGATCGACGGGCAGCTCTCGAACATCCCGATCCGCCTGTGGCCGGGGTGCTTCGGGTGCCTCGACGTGCAGTACGGGAACATCATCGAGAACTCCCCGTACTCGGGCATCGACGGGGATATGTCGAGCGCGGCCAGCCGCCTGGACGGGGGGTCGGGCAAGGCCACGATCCTCCTGGGCCGGTACGGCATCCTTCCCGCCGGGGACTTCGTGAACGACATCCGGGGGAACACGGACTACGGGATCAACCTCACGGGGATGTACAACCTCCTGACCTACGACACGTCCGGCTCCACGCTTCCCAACGGGCTGGGCGGATGCCGGTGCCGGTGGGGCGCGAGGATCGAGAACTGCGCGTTTCCCGGCGCGGGCCCGACCATCGCGGGGCCGCTCTTTCCCATCGACGAGATCGACTTCGACGACCGGCTCGTTCCCTGGTACTTGCTCTGGACCGACGACGCCACGGGGCTGGAAACGCTGTGCCAGATCCGGCAGAACCAGTCCCTGGTCCCGTAGACGAGGTTTCCCATGCCCGAAGAGAAGAAGATCGACGCGAAGGCCACGCTCGAATCAGCCCTCCGGAAAGCCGTCCGCGAGCGCGTCAAGAAGGTTCCGAAGCACGGGAAGGACCCGGAGGCGGGGACCGACGCGGCCATGGCGAGGCTGATCTCCTTCGTGGAGAGCGCGAGGCGCGGCCTGTTTCCGCGCAGGAACGTGGCGCGTGGACTGAAGATGCTCCGCGACGAGGGCGGCGTCCAGGACGAGGATCTCGACGCCCTGATCCGCGAGATGGAGGGGCGCGAGTAGCGATGTGCCCGGACGAACGGAGGGACATGGAACGGTGGATCGAGGCGAACCGTCACGATCCGGACGTTCTGTCCTGGCTCGAACGGAACCCCCCGCCGTCCGGGTGGTCTGGGACCCGGATGGAGTGGGCCTGGACGGAAATGCCCGTGGGGATCTTCTCGGGGAGGAACGGAAGCCTCCTTTGAAAACGGACGAAAGGAAACGATGGGTAGACCGATCCTCTACGACGCAACCGCAGTTCGACTCACCTCCCGTTCCGGGGGCGCGGACGACAACTTTCTCGACTTCGAGGACGGGCGGAACGCTCCCGTGTCGAACGCGGGAGAGGCGAGGATGCGTCTCGGAGCCGCCGGGATCGAGCATTCCTACAACGGCGGGGCCTACCAGGGACTCGGCGGGTTCGACAGGATCCACTACCTCGCCAACACGGCGACCGAAGCGGACGTTCAGGCCGCGCTGAACGACCCCCGGTACGACATCGTCGCGCTCGAAGCTGGCGCGTGGGCGAATCCGTTCGCCGCGAACCTCACGATCCCCGCAGGGAAGCTCCTCGTCGGGTTCTCGTGGACCGGGGACGCGGACGACCTTCCCACCCTCACCTTCACCGGGACCGCGCAGATCCTGATGAACGGGTCCCGGATGGAGAGCCTCAAGCTCATCCACCTGAACACCCGGACGGCGGGTCTCGTCGTCGGGTCCGGCGACGGGGCCTGGATCGAGCGCGTCTTCATCCAGACGAGCGACGGAAACTTCTATAACTACTGGGCGGTCTCCGGGGTCGTGAGGAGGATGGAGGAACTACGAGCTGGGACGACCGATCATCCGGAACGTCTACTGCAACGGGGTCTCGAACGCGAACTCCATCGGGATCTCGCTCGGTCCCACGGCGGATCGTTTCCTCGTGGACGGCGCTTTCCTCGTGAGCTGCAACATCGGTCTCCTGCTCAATAACGTGGACGACGTGGACTTCGACGCGATCTGGACGACGGATCCCGTCTTGGACGGCATCCAGATCACGAACGTCTGCAACCGGATCCACGGCTCGAAGGGGCGGAACAACGGGGGCGCGACGGCCTTCACCATCGGCCAATG
>SMTZ1_10001485_pt1 | contig 28737 bp, 34 predicted proteins | sample DeeMarSWOR136_30_FD_25667 | JGI IMG/M metagenome (IMG submission 25667)
CGAGGAATATCTCGCCCGCCGCCTTAAGACTTCACGCCTTCGCCAGGAGAGAGTAAAAATGGAGTATCTCATAGAGATTGCGGCAGTTGAACTGGTAGACCGGGTGGTTGATGAAGGCCTCCTCCACACACATCCCTTTGCCACTTATAGGATCACTGCCAGAATTAGTATACAGCCATTCAAGTTCGAGAACAGCGCAGTCGCAATGTCTCTCCCGGATACGTGATGACTACCTCAGCGTTGTGGCTACAACGGACTCTGGCAGACGCATAGACAGGACTGCAGATATCTACATAGGCACCGATTCGCGTGCGGTGACATCCCGGAGCCCCGCATCCACATTCTCTCTGCCTTAAGCTTTCTGTCAATCTGATCACTCAACCTTCTTCAGCGCTTTTCTTGGATTGTTCCGCCGATGCTTCGACGGTGACTGTCCGATCGCTCCCATCCTCTGCTACTTCGGCAAGCCAGGCGAGTCGTTCACACTTCTCCTTCCGGGACTATGGGACGCAGTTTCACTAGATAGGCGCTCTTGAAGCTTTTAACGTCGACCTCAGGCAGATATTCTTCCACAAGGTCCGTCGTCTCGAGAATCAGCTTGTTGATTTGGGCCAGGGCGGCTTCTCGATCCTCCGTGAACACTCGGTTAAGCCTTTCGTAAAGATTCTCTGGGCTGACGCCAAATCCTCTGATGAGCACGTCCATCTTGGCGAAGTTCCTCGGCATGTACGTCTTGTTCAGCCCAACAAGAATACCCAGGATGTTCGTCGCAATCTTTGTGAGTATCTCGTAGTACCGCACCTGGTTGTCTTCCTTCATCGTCCTGTATCGAAGCTCATCAATTGGTGGGAACATGAGATGTTCGTTGACAAGCGCGATGGAGAGCTTCTCTGGATACCGGGCAATGCGGGTCTTCATACCTCGAATGAGCGGCTCTCCGTAGAGGGGTAGAGCATCCTGTAGCCCAGATAGAACAACGTGGTGTACCTTATCGGTCGAGTATCTCTCGAGAACTTCCTTCAAGATGTTCTCATACCAGCTCACCAGACCGTGGGAGAACTGGCATTCAACGCCCTTCACCTTGTAGGTATCGAGAAATCCCGTCTCATCTTGACTCAAAATCTGCCACGACTGACCTCTGTTTTGCTTCATCACCTCTTCCAGAAACGTCGTGTCAGGCACTCTCTCGTAGAATAAGACTGTATCTATGTCCGAATATGCCGTCGCTCGCTGTGTAGCGACCGACCCAACGACGGCAATCGCCTTCACGTAAGGGTTCTTCGAATAGGTTTCTGCGTTTCTTGCAGCCAAATTGAGCAGGTACTCATTCACTGAGTTCATCTCCGTCCTCCTTCACCCATCATAGAACGTATGCACTTTCGCGCTTCGCCATACGTTGCATGCCGCATGACACAATGTCAAAAATCAGGCAGGATACGCACTGCACATGAAAATCGGAGGCAGACCGTGTCCGACGCTGTGGAGGGGGATCTGGCCTCAGTTTGATTCCATGAGCTACAAGTCTTGATCTCCTTCTACACGTCTCCTGGATAGACTCTTCAGCAGGACCTCATGCGGCCAGCCATTCTACCTATCGAGATGCAGAACATGCAGATATTCCCTGAAGCCATGCTTTTTCCAAAAGGAGTACCCTATATGATTTTCCGGAACCACATTCAATTCGATTCTTCTTATGTTCCGCGATTCAAACCATTCACACAATTTGGCCAGCATTTCTTCTCCGAACCCTCTTCTTCGGTACCTTGGCCTCACTGCCATGTCTACGATAAGTCCGTACTCCCTATCCTCAAAGACAGGAGGACGCTTGGCTATTCGTCCAATCGTGTATGCGACAACGCGACGTCGCTCCAGCCCAACCAAAATCAGAAACTCACCCGAGTTGATCGAATCTTTAACGAACTCTCCGAATTTCTCATGCCCATGCTCACTTCTGCTGAAGAACGGGTCTATTCTCTTGTGGAAGTCCATGAATTCCTTCCATATCTCGACTATTTCAGTAACATGAGAGCCAGTCGCCACCTCTATTCTCATCTGAATCTCGCCTGCCTACTGATAGTGCTTCCGAAACAAAGATTCAAGAGGACTCCATCCTGATTATCCGCCTGGTCGAGCTGAAATCAGCCACCTTGCCGGCAGCTGCGCTCTCTTACCCCAACGGCAGGTCCACGATTTTCGCCATCAAAAGTATTGCCCCCGAGTGGCGTTCGCGGATGACGAACAGAAACGGTCGGTCGACTCGGAATCTGAACCCTGAGGGAGCTGGACCCTTCGCCAGCACCACGGAGGTGGCTGCTGCGGTTTTCGTCCCTTCTTCATTCACCTGTACAAACGATTTGTGTTTGACCTCGTCAATCCACAGTTCACCACCGGCACAGATCTTCCCAAAATCAGCTGCAAGAGTGAAGGCAATTTCCATTCCCAATGCCTTCAGCACCTCGTTCAACGTTCCTTCGTCCTCCACCCGGAATTTTGGCAAATAGACATCGCCTGAGTCCTTTGAGAAGCTATTCACCCACGTTTCCCACTTCTCCTCACCCAGCACCGTGATTATGGAGTCGATCTGTTTCCCCGGCCGTGGGAGAAAGACAGTCATGCTCAAGAACCCGTTAGCATAAGGCAGGTCAACGGCCTGGAAGTCATCATTCGACAAATATGCGTACTCTGCTCGCTGCTCCATCATGTCACACCGTTTCTTGAAGCCATCTGCCGTGACGAACCAATCGTCCTTCGTCTTCTTCTCATCAAACTGATGCGTCCAGACGCCCTTGAAGTAAAATGCATTGATGAGAAACATCGCCACATCCGGATCAATCACATCATCCACGATTCTTTTTATCTTCCCCCTGGTGCTTCCATCGACCCATTCGTTTATGGTATTGAGAGCATTCTGGTCGCTGAAATCCAATCCCACTACCTGACCTCGAAGGTAGGTTTTGCTGAGCTCGATAAACTCTTCCTCGACCTCCAATTGCCGGTCGTACCAAATCGAATTCGCGATCTCGAGTTCCACCTTGGGATCAAGACCCATCATCACTTCCACCAGGTTTCTGTAAGATTCGTTCACCTCTTGAAGCGAAAGATTGCCGAGTTCAAGGGTTGTCCGCATCGCCTCCTGTGTGCTTCCATCCGCACCGTTGTAAGTCATTGCCAACGCCATCGAGATGCTGAAAGGAGAGATGAGAACATTCTCACCTCTTCTCTCCTCAACGATTCTCTCAAACAGTTTCGTACCGAAGCTGTTGTCCGATTCAACCAACGTTTTCTCCGCTGAAGTCAACTGAGGGACTGGCTTGCTATTTCGACCCGACGGATCCTGCGCACACTGCACAAGACAGATGCAGAGTAAAAGGATTATTCTGGAACTCAATACCTTCGACCCCCGTCTATTCTCTCAATCGTACTGTTTTCTGTCCGGTTGTCAACTGATTGGGCGCCGACAAGGACAAGAATAGCACGCTTTTCTCGAGTCCGATAAGATGCTACCGTTTGATGTACACCCTCTCACACAGAGTCATTGATAAGGTAAGAGTTCTGTTCGGCGTAGACCGCATTTTCTACATTTCCATCCGGGTTTCTTGGGGAGACGCTATCTGGAACGCCGTCGGTTTTCTGTGGGCCACATCTCCTGGAAAGTCGACCTCCATAGCCTTGGCCCCAGGAGCCATCGTTATACCGCGACGAAAGCCGTCTCGCGAGAATTCCCCGGCTTGCCCCAACGACTGGAGGATTTCTTCGGCCACGTAGCCATTCGTAGTACTCGCGACGATCGCCAGCGTTCCTCTCTCAAGTACGTTCTGCACATCGGGGTGAAGAACCATAGTCTTGCCAATCAGCCTCTTTCCCATGGAGGTGGTCACGCAGAATTGTCTCACATTACCTCCACCTCTTACAGCTCACGTGGTCACCTGCCTGAGGTAGTCAATGCTGACGGAGTGGTTAGCGGTCCTCCTTCACGCTGTAACACACAGTCCAATAATGTCCTTCAGGGTATTCTCTGTAGGCCACTTCCTCCGCGATACCGCTTAGATTATGGACAATTTCCTGCCTGCTCGGAAAGTTCTTCACTATTTCGAACTTGAGGCCGCTCGCAAGGATTCTCTCCTCCAGGAGGTTGCCTCCTTCATCATACCGTCGATTCTTCCAATCGTAGGGCAACTGATCTGCGAACAAAACGAAGGCTCCGGGCACGAGCTTGCGGTGAAGCGTATTCAAGAATGGACGAATTCGCGACTTCGGAATGTGCGACCACCACCAGTGAGCAAATGTCCCGGTGAAATGGCCGGAGATCTCTTTCAACGTATAGGCATCCGCAACCTGGCACCTCACGTTGGGCGCTGAAGAAAGCCTCTTGCGCGCAATTGATATCATTGTCTCATTGATGTCGACTGCCAACACTGAGCGTGCTGTCGCTGAGATGACTCTTGTCCAGTATCCTGTGCCGCACGCGATTTCAAGAACATCTTTCCCCCTAAATGCTTTCTGAAATCTCGTTTTGATTGGGAACCGGCGTTCTTCGGCGACCGAGTCCATATATCCTGCAGTGACATCGTACTCTCCTGCCATTGCCGAGTAATACTCGGCGACATCATCACTCAAGGACATGTACGCTGACCTCTTCCACGATTGGCATCTTTGGCAGACTTCTTTGATGCAGCAGAACAGGGCGCAAGCTATAGTAATGAACTACTTTGTCTACACTCCTAGAGGTGAATCTAATGCACAGCCTTAAAACGTTATGTCCAGGTGCTTACGCGTTAGACGTGGAAACAAACAACCGTCTCGTCTCTTCGTTCAATAGCACCCATATACTGTAAATCCCAAGGGCGGTTCCGATCGGGATATTCACCAAGTCCAACACGGATATGATGAGCACCAGAATCCTCGCCCAAGGACGCCGCTTCAAGAGTCCCAAACCACCGATGATTCCAGGTATAGATGTGACCATCAAGAAGAAAGCGATTGCTGAACCGATGAAGGCAGTAATGGCTAAGACTTCTTCGTCTCCCGACATCAACCCACCACCAACTACTACTGCCCACACAGTGACAGCAGCTAAGATTCCCAGGACTCCGAATCCGATCTGGAACGACGCCACAAGCGTGACATGTTTGTCCATACTTGCACCTCCTTCGTTCTCACGTCTCTACTAAACGGATCAATGCGCCAAGTATCTACTCTCTCGGTCAGCTCTCGGAGCGGAGGCCATTGTTGGGAATATGTCCAGCACGATTCTATCAGAATTTCTTCTTCGCCTTCCCTCTCCATCACGATTTGCTCACGCTGGCCGTCATGGTTGCCAAATAAGATGTCTCACGTCGCTCCGCACGACTCAATCATAACTGTGTGGAAGTCACGCAATCTGGGATGCCATGAGAGACAGCTTCTGCTATCTATCTCTTCTCTCTTTCTGCCAACGAAGCAATGAAATCGTCAGCAGAACAGCGCCTACTGGAAAACAGATCGCTGGGACCACTGAGATGATTGTGGCCCCTTCTTCAACCAGCCTCCATACGTAGACCATGGTTGCGATCCAGAAGGCAATCATAGCAACCACCACTATGCCAACGTTTCCACGACTACGTTTCATTCCCGTCCCCTCAACCCTTGTACGCGTAGCGGGTATGAATCAAGCTCGCCAACGCAGACAACAGATGGTATGTTTCCCGAAGTCCAACTCCAGTCCCTCTAAGTTCGGGGCAGCCTTTGATTCTCATATTACCAGTATCCTCCGAATCACTCATGGAATTTAGACGCTCTCCTGGCAGAAGTCTCTACAGCGCATCAAAGACTACTCAAGGGAACTCAGAGCCACTCTTCGACTGGAGTGACTATTTCAGCCCTGCTGAACCCGGCTTCCTCCTACAGGGGCACACAGGCCCAGAAGGCGCTCACAAGTGCCTGCTTCATTCACCACCAGTAATGCTCACCGCCTCCACACACCGAGTACGTCCGACCGAAACCCTGCTGTAACGTATGGCCACTCATTCTCTCGAGTAGTGTGCAATGTCTCTCTCTATCAGGTCCTCCATCTTCTTCCACAGGGCTCGGACATTCTCCCTCATAATCACCAGATTGTGCTTCTTGCCATGCAGGTCAATGGCCTTATTCTTCAAGACGGTCTCCCTGCGAAACCCAAGGGATTCAAATGTCTTGATGACAGTTCGCTGGTCTTCAACTACCTCTGCGACCAGTCTGTCCAGGTTCAGACTTATCGCAAGAAAATAGATCTCCTTGGCCAACAAGGTCCCCAAACCACGACGACGGAAGTCCCCATCCGTCACAATTCGGATCTCTCCCATACTCGAAGGTTGCGCGGTCTTTTTTAGATGGAGCGTGGCATCCCCTATTATCCGCTTATCCCTTTCTGCAAGTATTGGAATGACGTGCTCGTAGTTGAGATCTCGAACCCATGACTCAATTACCTTGGGATCAGCAACATCATCTCGCAAGAACAGTCTGTCTTCTTCGGAAAGCCTGGAGAAGAATTCCAGCAATTTCGGCCCATCCTCCTTCACCATGGGCCGGAGTTTCACTTTCTCCCCACCTTTCAGCACCACTTCTTTGGGATAGTCTCGCCACATGGGTTCTCATCCCCCTTTCCTGTCGACTATCGACCGTCCGTCACAGACCTCAGTCGGCCAGACCTCGCACTGAGATCGGTTTTGCCCTCCCTTTCGAGAGAAAGCATATGAACCTTCCTGTGTTGCTCAATCCTATCGACCGTTGTGAAATATGTCAAGGGTGCGATTTCGTGTGCAGGTAGGAGACGAGAGCTACTCTCCCATGTGGTTGCTCTTTACTCAGCGGTTACGGCAGGAAAGCAAGGTGGGAGAGAGAGCAGCTCTCAGTCTTTAACGCGCTCTCTTGGAACTGTACTCAAGCATCACTGAATCTCGTGCCAGCACCTGATCCTCCCCTGGAGACTCTGAGTTGATGATTCCTCTCAGAACGCTATCAGGAGTCCCTGGGGCAGAGGATACTGAGAAGGTCTCGCGAAACTCAGTTTCCTGGTTCTGTGTCGTATGGCGTTCATCCTTGTTCCTCCTTCGGAAACGGAGCCTCTGGCACTCCTGCTCGCGCAGAGGCTGAACTGCGGATTCTCCGACATTTTCCCTCTTAGCTTAGCAGAAGATTGTCTCACCGGCATCTCTCTTGTCTCCGATTTCTCTTTACAGATTGTACTCATCACCCATATTCTAATGCAACGATCGTGCCACAACAGGCTCGCTTCCGTAAGCGATTGAAATGCAGAATGTTATGGGGGCAGCCCGTTTAGTTGGCCATACCCTCCAAAAAGCCTATGGGCCAAATATGGCCTTTCTCACCTCACAGAATGGACTAAGCTCTTGGCGTACATTCAGTAGTCGATTACGGTCAAATATGGTCAGGCTGGTATACAGTGGCCGTTCCCTCAGCGTGAGAGCAGTCCCCTGGAGAAAGCATCATGTCTTCTCACCGGCCTTCCTTCGCACGATTGAGGCGGCTTGACTTTCCAGTCTCCACCTAATATTGTCAATCACACGTGCATCGCCAACCACCATTCGAGAGGAGAGCCGCTATTCAAGAACTGAGAAGGCTCTACGCTGAGACGAGGGAGGCCATAGTCCAACGCCTTTCCGAATTCAAACATACGTGGAGTGGTGGTGACGAACAGGATGTCTTCGCAGAGCTGGTCTTTTGCATCCTTACTCCACAGGCCAAGGCGCGTTCGTGCTGGGCTATTGTGGAGAATCTTCTCAAAAAAGATCTCCTATTCAAAGGAGACGAAATCCAGCTTGCCAGGGAGCTTCATCCAAGTCGTTTCAAGCGCAAGAAGGCAAAGTATATTGTTAAAGCGCGAGACCAGTTTGCTTCAAATGGTCAGATACTGATCAAACCCAGAATTGACGAGTTTGATGAGGTACACTGTCTGAGAGAGTGGCTGGTCGAGAATGTGAAAGGCATAGGATACAAGGAAGCAAGTCACTTCCTCAGAAACATCGGTTTTGGTGAGGAGCTCGCAATTCTCGACAGACACATACTGAAAAGTCTCGAATGGCTCGAAGTGCTGGAGAGGATTCCTACACACTTAACAAGGCGCAGGTATTTCGAGGTCGAGAGGATGATGGGGCAGTTCGCGGAAAAGGTTGATATCCCCATAAGTCACCTCGATCTCCTCCTCTGGTATACGCAGACGCACGAGGTATTCAAATGAGAAAGCGGAAGTACTTCATTCCAGATAGGATGGAAAGACGGCAAGATTCCACCCGACGTTTATCTCTTGTGCCATCACAGAGGAATGCCGGGACATCTCCCGAAGATCACTTGCTCTCCTCCCACCGACACTGCCCTGGGGTAACATCTCGACAGAAATCCGGCCACCTGAAAGATCAATGTGTGATGCACTCCGGATCTCCTTTGCAGAAGGACTCTCATCTCAGTATTGACACACGACAGCCACTGTTCAGACACTCTCATCGTACCGCCCTCTATGAATTTGAGTGACGGAAATCCCAGGGCAATCCAAATCTGTTCGGTTCCAGGCCTAATCCACGAATACTCGCACCATCCTGTAGACAAGTAGGCAGCACAGGAGAACCAGATTTTGCTTGACTTTCCCCCTAAAACAATGTAACCTCCACAGAGTTGAGATACACAGAGAGCCAGGGTAAGAGATGCTTTTTGATGTGAGTGAAACCTGATGGGGGAGGTGTCTAATGACTCAGAAGCTGCAGATCTATAAGTGCGAGATTTGCGGGAACATAGTTGAGGTCCTGCATGAAGGGGTGGGACAACTGGTCTGCTGCGGCCAACCAATGAAACTCTTCGAAGAGAAGTCAGCGGAGGAAGGAAAGGAGAAGCATCTTCCCGTAGCCGAGAAGACAGCCAAAGGACTTAAGGTCAAGGTTGGCTCAATTCCTCATCCTATGGAGGAGAAACACCATATCGAGTGGATACAAGTCGTCACAAAAGATGGTGCGGACAGAAGATTTCTGCAACCAGGCCTCTCCCCGGAAGCAGAATTCGTGGGTGAAGAGGGAGTAGTTTCGGTAAGGGAGTACTGCAATATTCACGGGTTGTGGAGTACCCGCGTCTAACCTCAGGCGCACGATGGACTTGAGCACATACCGCCTGGAGGACCTACTTCTTGTCGCAGTCAAGAGCGAAATTGAGAGTAGAGACTTCTACCTGAAGGTGTCGAGAGGAGTGAAGAACGCTCTGCTCAAGGACAGGTTAGAATTCCTCTCTGGGGAAGAGGAGAAGCACAGGGTTTTCTTCGAAACCCTCTTTGAGAAGGAGTTCCCAGGCAGAGAGATTGTGCTCCCGGAGCAAAGTCCTGTGCCCCTGCCTCAATTAAAGATCGAGGATGAGAACGTACCTTTGAGCGATGTCTTGTGGAAGGCAATGGAGGCTGAGAAAACAGCATACGATTTCTACAATGGGCTGGCAGATCGGTATGAGGACAACTCAGATGTAAAAACTGCCTTGTCTTATATCGCATCAATGGAGATGGGGCATTACAGGCTTCTCGAACTCGAGAGAGAAAACGCAAAGAGATTCGAGGATGTCGATTTTGAGTGGCCGATGATGCACATTGGACCATGAGGAATAAGAAAGGAGGAGAGAATGGCTTCAAACGAACTGCTTGATCTCCTAAATAAGGGGATTGCCAGGGAAATGCAGGTCTCAATTCAGTATATGTGGCAGCATGTTCTCTGGAAGGGCATTGAAGGGTTTGCGGTAAAGGATGAGTTGAAGAAGATAGCGATAACCGAGATGAAGCATGCCGAAGAAATCGCTGAGCGGCTCACATATTTGGGAGGAACGCCCACAACGAAACCAGAACCCGTATTTGTCGGGGGAAAACTGAAGGAGATGATTGAAAAAGACAGGAAGGACGAGGAAGGAGCGATAGAGTTGTATAAGCGCACGATTGAAGTAGCCAGAAAAGAGGGTGATATCACGACCGCAAGATTGTTCCAGCAGATTCTTGGAGACGAGGAGGAGCATCACGATACATTCTGTGGTCTTCTTGAGGGAATGTGAGCGACTAAGAATCTTGTGAGGCGGGATACTGGTGGCCTAAGAAGAGTCCTATGCACCGGAAAGTGCGTAGGAAAGAGTGAGCCACTACGAATCCCTTGACTGATCGCGCTACTATTGAGAATCATGAAAGCCAGAAGGCAACGGCCAATCTGTTTCTGGTCCTGCAATAACCGGGAGTCCACTGGTTCCTCACCGCTGGAAAAAGACAGTGCTACGCTAAGGAGGAGGTAATATCGTGCCTAAGAACGTAAAGGTGTATTCTACATCTGCCTGCCCTTACTGCAGAATGGCAAAAGACTTTCTGAAGGAACAGAAGATAGAGTTCGAAGATGTCGACGTGGGAAGCGATAGTGAGGCGGCCAAGGAGATGGTGGAGAAGACCGGTCATATGGGAGTCCCAGTGATAGACATCGACGGAGAAATCATAGTGGGATTCGACAAAGTGGCCATGATGAAGGCATTGAGGAAGTGATATTCTCGATTTGACTATGCCGAGGAGAGGCTGTGAAACAAAAGAGCCCTTGGAGAAAGGAAGAGATTATGAAAGAAAAGGTGGAGAGCGCCTTAGACAAAATAAGGCCAATGCTTCAGGCGGATGGCGGAGACGTCGAATTGGTGGAAGTCACGCCTGATGGCCTGGTGAAGGTGAAATTGACCGGCGCCTGTGGAGGATGCCCAATGAGCCAGCTCACTTTGAAGATGAGTATAGAGAAGGTGCTGAAACAGGAAATCCCAGAGATAAAGGAAGTCACTGCAGTATAGATGGCGTCGTCTCCCGAGATAACGGACCTACGCAATTCAAACAATAGAATCTTTGCACATGAGGACTGCGGCCCCTTCACGAGATGCGGTTCTGACAGTCCCGCCGGTGGCGCGACTGATGGTCCTGATTCTAAGATGAGTGACGTTGCTTTCCTCTCAGTTTCTCCAAAGCTGGAGCATCTACGCCTTGCAGCACGGTCACAGAGAACGATGGAAGTAGTCAGCATGGAAAAGGGTGTCTCGTACGTTTCACCCACCCTACTTCTGTGTACCGTGCAGGTGAACAGATTGAGGGCGCCCGCCCGTACTAAGTTCGAATGGGAGAGACAATGAAGAAAAAACCATTCCCGACGATCGGAGATCAAGCCCCCGATTTTATCTTGAAAGACCAGCACAATGAAGAGTTCCGTTTATCCAGCCTCAAGGGGAAAAAGGTCGTGCTCTCTTTTCACCCGCTTGCATGGACCAGTGTATGTGCAAAACAGATGAAGTCTCTCTCGGAGAACCAGCACGTGCTTGAGAAGTTGAACACGGTCCCGGTGGGAATAAGTGTCGATTCTGTGCCATGCAAGCGCGCGTGGGCGAAGGAGTTACGCATAGAGAGTATGAGGCTCCTTTCGGATTTCTGGCCACATGGCGGTGTCGCCGCTCTGTTCGGCATCCTGAGAGATAAGGATGGCTTTTCCGAAAGGGCAAATATAGTTGTGGGGGAAGATGGCATCATTATCTTCTTCAAGAGGTACGATATTCCAGAACTTCCAGATGTAAGTGAGATAATCGGGTTTTTGAAAAAGTGAGAGAGATGGACACAGGAGGCCAAACCATGAAGAAGATCCTCACTAAAACGTCGGTCATCGAAAAGGCAAGAAAATCCGAAGAGAATGGAAGGAAGTCCTATAAGAAGCTGGCAGATCAGGCAAGCGAAGAAGGTGCAAGACACCTTCTTGGCTATTTAGCGAAGCAGAAAGGGCGACAGCTGAAGAGCCTCGACAGAGTATACAATTCTCTGAAAAGTGAGAAGGAGTCAGGGGCCGGTTACGAGGAAAAGTTCAGTCTTTACATCACACCCTCTATTGAGTCCTGGATATTCACCGATTTTCTCAAGAAAGCAGCCGATCTTCAAGATGCACCTTTGGAGAAGTCAGTTGCATTTATGGCCGAATATGAGAAGGAAAGCCTACTGTTTTACTACGGACTGAGGGAGATTCTCCCGGAATCTGCAATTTTCGCTATTAATGAGATAATAGCCCAGAAGAGAGACGACCTGCTGGCCCTGCAGAATCTCCTCAAAGAGTTGAAAGCAGATGTTGACGATCTGTTGCTCGTTGCTCTCAACAGTGAGCTAATGGCCAAGAGATTCTACGAGAGTGCATCAACAAAGGCCCAGAGTCAGGCTGGTAAAGAGTTTTTCAAAAGCCTGGCCGATTTTGAGCAGGAGCATTTTGAAAGAGTCAAGAAAATCATCGAGTTAAGAGATAAAGAGATGCAACTTCATCCTTTTCAGCCTGAAACAGCCATCAGCGTAAAGCCTGAGGTTGAGGGACAATTTGAGCCCAATAAGGACGAGATCACAGATGTTCTCATTCTTGCAATAGAAGCGGAGAAAGGTGCACAAGAGAGATATAGGAAGCTGGCTGACTTGATAGAGGATCCTGAGGGTAAAAGAATTTTCAGTGAGTTTGCGGATGCTGAGAAGATGCATCAGAAGGTTCTCGAGGATGAATTCTACAGCATATCCAACAGAGGCACAATTGTCTGGGGAGAATGAATCTCTCGATCGGAGAAACAGATGCGTCGGGTGTTCAAGGGCGTGTACTCTTCGAGACAGAAGTGCGCGGGAGGAGGTGAACGATGAAAGGTATGAGTGACCAGGTTGTCCATGTCGTAAAAGAAGCCATTAAGCTCGAAATAAACGGCAAGAGCTTCTTCAACCATGCCGCAGACGTCACTCAAAATGAGCTCGGCAAGAAGATGTTTCGCAAACTTGCGCAAGATGAGGTGGGACATCTAAACACATTCGGCAATTTGTTCAGCTCGATCATCGGTGGAGAAGAGTGGAAGAAATTTGTCAAAGAGGAGGAGTTGAGAGGCGAGCATACACTCATCGACGAATTGACTCTCAAAGTCGAAGAGGAAGACAAGAAAGGCGAACTGGGGGCAATACGGGTAGGTATGGAACTCGAGAGGAAAGCCATCGACTTTTTCGAGAAATCGGCGAAAGAAGCAACTGACCCAACAGCAAAAGAGATATTTGCCAAGATATCCGAAGAGGAGAAGGTCCACTATGACCTGCTTCAAGCTCAATATGACTACGTAACAAACTCAGGTTTCTGGTTCGATATCGCCGAATTCCAGATGGATGGCAAGTACTGATCTTGATAGAAGACAATGAGAATCGATTGTTCCCTTTATCCTCAGTCCTTTTTAGGGGGAACCAGCGGATGTTCCGAAGTGTGATACACTCAAGGCCAGCAGTGGTTAGCGGACTGACAGATGAATGCCCCTGTAGTACGCTCCGAATCTCATACTGATTCGTGTGAGAGAGGGAGAGGGAGCCGAATATGAAAGAATCCCCTGAGCCGAAAGAGACTCTGGATTGCATAGGTCTGTATTGCCCGCAACCACTGTTTCAAACCCGCGAACAGATCGACAAGATCGAGCCAGGAGAGGTCTTGGAGGTCCTTGCGGACGACCCTGCAGCAGAAGAAGACCTGAAACGGTTTGTGAAGAGGACAGGCCATGAGATCATTCTGTTTGAGAAGAAGGAAGGTTTTTTACGCTTCCTAATAAGAAAGAAAGGGTAGGGGTGTGCCATGAAAGACGACAATTCAATCCTTTACGTGCAGACGAGCGATGCACCAGAAAGGCAATATTCGCCTCTGGTCTTGGCTCAAACTGCGAAGGCAATGGACATAGTCCCGAAGGTCTACTACCTTGGTCAGGGCTTGAGAGTATTGCTGCCTGGGGAAGCGGAGAAGATAAAACTCGGAAGCTTTCCATCTGTTTCAGAAATGATTGCGAAGACTCTCGAAATGGGCATCGAGATCTATGCGTGTGAGGCTTCCAAGCAGATGCTTGGCTGGCAACAGGTTGAACTCATACCAGGAATACGCGTAGTAGGTGCCGGCACCTTGAATGACCTTGCTCTGGAATCCGGTGCAACGATGTGGTTTTAGTGGACGCCTCCATATCCAATATGTCTCTCTATTTTGACTATCAATCATCAAATCCCGTTGATCCCAGAGTAATCGACGCAATGATTCCCTATTTCAACCGAAAATTCGGGAATCCCTCGTCCTTGCACAAGGAAGGCGATGAAGCTACAGAGATTTTGGACAGATGTCGTAAGAGCATTGCCGGTTTCATCAATGCAGAGAAGGATGAGATTGTATTCACCTCGGGTGCGACCGAATCGAATAATCTCTCACTCATCGGATTTGCGTTTCGGAATCGAGCCAGGGGGAATCACATCATCATTTCGGAAACTGAGCACATATCGATTCACAACATCGCAAAGTACCTGGAAAAGTACCGCTTCAGAATCACAAAGACCCCCGTAGACCAATATGGACGCATTAGTATCCGCAAACTGGAAGACCGAGTTGACGAAGAGACCATTCTTGTTTCGGTTGCATATGCAAACAATGAAATAGGAACGATTCAGCCGATATCGACAATTGGGACTCTGTGTAGAGAGAAGAATATTGCGTTCCACTCAGATGCTGTGGCGGCTGAGGGGCTAATACCTCTGGACGTGAAGCGCGATGAGGTCGACCTCTTGACTCTGTCATCAAACGATATCTATGGTCCTAAAGGTGTCGGAGTCCTCTACGTAAGAAAAGGAGTGAGGCTAAATCCACTACTGATCGGTGGCGGACAGGAACACGGTCTCCGTTCTGGAACGGAGAACATACCGGGGATAGTCGGGATGCAAAAGGCAGTTGAAATAATGCAGCAGGAAGGTGAACGAGAAGTGAAACGGCTCACAGGCTACCGGAACAAATTGATTAAGCACGTCTTGGAGAAAATCCCCAAGTGCTATCTGAATGGCCATCCGACAGAAAGACTTGCGAACAACGCCCATTTCAGATTCGACGGCATCGAAGGTGAATCACTACTTTTGTCTTTGAAAGATAAGGGAATCTCGGTTTCGACAGGCTCAGCCTGCAGTTCCAAGACTTTAGAACCTTCACATACTCTAATTGCTCTGGGTCTATTGCACGAAGAAGCTCATGGTTCTTTGGAATTCACTTTCGGAAGATTTAACAAGGACGAGGAGGTCGACAGAGTCTTAGAGGTGTTGTCCGGAGTTGTGGCAAGACTGAGAGAACTCTCGCCCTTGTACAGGTAGGAGGAAGGTGCATGAAATCCACGCAATATTCTGATAAAGTACTGGACCACTTCAGGAATCCACGGAATGTCGGGACTCTGGAAGGACAAGACGTGGCTGTCGGTCGAGTTGGCAACCCTGTCTGTGGTGATCTCATGGAAATCTACATCAAAGTGAGAGATAACGTAATAGAGGAGATAAAATTCAAAACATTCGGTTGTGGTTCAGCCATTGCCACCGCGAGTATGATCACAGAATTGGCCAGAGGCAAGACAATTGATGAAGCTCTGCAAATCAGCCGCAAGGAGGTTGCCGACGAATTGGACGGGTTGCCTCCGGTGAAGATGCACTGTTCCAACCTTGCTGCAGACGCTCTCCATAACGCGATTGAAAACTACCTCAGCAGAGAAAAAAGTGCACAGAAGTCTCTTGAGAAGAGAAGAAGACTCACGAAGAGAATCAAAGGCGAAAAGGAATTCCTCCATAGAGGAGTGTATCACGAGTTAGTGGACCTTTCAACCTTGAAGGGTAAGCGTGTGCTGGTGTTGGACAGGGGAGCTACCTCCATTGAAGTCGCCATAGACCTGACAGGACAGACGGCACGAGTCATATTCCTCACCGGTTCAAAGGAGATTTCCGCAGGACCTGAGTTGAAGAAAAGTCTGAAACAATCGGATGTCAAAATCCTTTATGAATCTGAAATCCTGGAGATTAAAGGCACTAATGATGTCGAGAAGGTCCTCATACACGACCTCAATGAAGATGAGGAGTATGAACTCTTCGTCGATTCCATCATTATGCTTCAAAAGAGAGAATGAACCGAAAAGAGAATCGTCTGGAGTACGTCACAAGTAGCAACATAAAGCTGCATGCCATTTTGAGCTGAAGTCCTGCCAATGCGCGCTATGCCGGCTCTTCTATATCGGTCCGCTTGAGAAACGCTCTGTGCATTGCTTTGTGGGGGCAGTATCCGTTCAGAAGCGAGAAGACACGATGAATAAGATCACTGACGATATGACAGTAGAGCAGGTACTGGATACATATCCCAAGAGCGTCAAGGTCTTTATGGATTTGAGGATTCCCTGTCTTGTGTGCGGAGAACCTTTATGGGGCACGATCAAAGAAACCGCCGAAAGATACGGTGTAGACCTCCCTCTCCTTCTTGAACGTCTCAATGAGGAGATAGGATAGGCTCACTTCAGAACCCATTCCCGGGCAAAGCCTCTCTCACCTGTGAAGCACGAGTACGGGTTCGTTTCAGACTGTACCCGATCCCCTAGTTATCCAAGAATTGGCTGCGAAAGGTGGATGTACCGGCAGTCGAGAATCAGGTTGACACTGCGACGCCATTTGTTATCATTTCGCTGTGATAGAATTCAGAAGGGTTCACAAAATCTATGAGAAGAATTGGGCAGCACTGAAGAACATAAATCTCAAGATTAACAAGGGAGAATTCGCCTTCCTCGTAGGGCCCACGGGCGCTGGGAAAACCACTCTCCTCAAATTGATCTTTATGGATGAGAGCCCAACTTCGGGCGAAGTGATAGTTCTTGGTCATTCTTCCGCCGACATCAAGTCCAAAGAGATACCTTACTTGAGGCGAAAAATAGGAGTCGTATTTCAGGATTTCAAATTGCTCAGCGACAGGAATTGCTTTGACAACGTCGCGTTTTCTCTCGAGGTCACCGGCACACCCGGGAGAATCATAAAGAAGAGAGTTCTTCAGGCACTCACTCAGACCAGACTATCCCACAAGAGAAACTGCTATCCATTTCAGCTCTCAGGTGGTGAGCACCAGAGGGTGGCGATAGCACGAGCAATCGTAAGAGAACCTTCGATACTTCTCGCAGATGAGCCTACCGGCAACATCGATCCAGAGGGGACTGAGGAGGTCCTCGAGCTTCTGAGAAACATAAATGCCTCGGGCACAGCGGTCGTCATGGCCACCCATTCTCTTGCCACAGTAGAGAAATACCACTACAGGGTGATACGGCTCGATCAGGGGGAGATCAAGCACAATGGTTTACTCACTGAGGGAAACCTATAAGAACTTCGTGATGAGGAAGAGCACGAACGTCGCCGCAGTCAGCACCATTACAGCTTCACTATTCGTTCTCAGCCTTTTCCTGCTTGGCACGATCAACCTGTTGAAGATAATACGAGACTTCCATCCTAAAATGGACATGACGGTTTTTTTGAAAGACAACATGAATTTGAAAGAGCGTAGAGAGATAGAAGAGTTGATTGAATCCCGAGCTGCAGTCAAGCACTATGAATACATCTCCAAGGAGCAGGCATTAGACGAATTCAAGTCCGAGCTTGCTGACACACCGGAGCTGTTCGAAGCACTCGATGTCAATCCTCTTCCCTCCTCTTTTCGGATAGAACTCAACCAGCCTCACAGCAACCCAGATGAGCTCATCGCATTAGCTTCAGCACTAGAACGGATGGATGGAGTAGAGGAGGTGAAGTACAGCGAGAGGCTGGTCACGCAGCTTCAAAGACTCTTCTCCGGAGCTATCCTCATCGATATCATCCTTGGCATCTCACTTTGCCTTGCCACGTTCTACGTTGTAGGTAATACCATAAAACTTCTTGTGTATGCACGGCGGGATGCAATAGAGATTATGAAACTGGTGGGAGCGACCGACGCATTTATAAGAAGGCCCTTCCTCATCGTTGGTCTCATTCAGGGAGCTCTGGGTGGTGGTTTCGCCGCAACGCTCCTCTACGTCTTCTATCTTGCAGTGAAAATGAAGATCTCTGGAATTGTCTTCCCGGGGATGGAAATGGTCGCCGGTTTGATAGGCTTTGGGTCAATACTGGGTTTGCTCGGCAGCTTAATTTCTGTCAGGAAATTTCTCAAGGTTTAAGGAGCCCACAAGGTCACTCAATCTGTCTATTCGCCCTCTCTCGCAGTAACTGACAATACCATCGATGACACTCAGAGGAGCGGTAGGATCCACGAAATTGCCGGTGCCTATTTGAATCGCCGATGCACCGGCAATCATGAATTCCACAGCGTCCTCACTCTTCATAATGCCGCCTACCCCTATGGCGGGAATCTTCAATTCTCCTGTAATTCTATACACCCAATAGACTGCAACAGGTCTAATCGCCGGACCTGAAAGACCCCCGGTGATATTTCCAAGCCATGACCTTCTCTTCACAATATCCACTGCCATGCCTGGAAGCGTATTGATGAGAGTGACACTGTCACACCCAGCGTCTCTGCATGCTCTCGCGACCTCAGGAAGGTCGGAATGCGAACTCAGCTTCGCGGTCACAAACAGAGAGGTCGCCTTCCTCACTGCACTCACAACTCTGTGAGCAATCTTCGGCTCTTTCCCAAACTGTAAACCTCCCTCTTTCACGTTGGGACATGAGAGATTCAACTCAAGCCCATCCACAGCCTCTTCATCGGAGAGTATTCCTGCAACATCAGAGTACTCGCTCACTGAGTTTCCGCCGATGCTGACGATTATCTTCGCTTCACTCGATGCGAGGCGTGGTAGCAACTCTGAGATAAATCTCCGCACGCCCATATTCTCGAGACCAATTGAATTCAACATGCCGCACGGGGTCTCGTAGATTCTTGGAGGAGGATTGCCCTGTCGCGGTTCCCGAGTGACCGTCTTGGTCACAAATGCACCGAGGCTATCGATCGGTACGTGGTGCACATACTCTTCACCACCATATGTTCCAGACGCATTCATTACGGGGTTTCTGAGGACGAGCCTGCCAAAATCTACAGTGAGGTCAACCATCGAACACCACCTCATTCAGGCGGAATACGGGGCCGTCCTTGCATACCATTCTGTACTCCCCGTCTTGCAGCTTCACTGCACACCCAAGGCATGCCCCCACACCACATGCCATAAACTCTTCCAGACTTGCCTCCGCTTTCAACTTTTTCTCTAAGGCTATTTGAGCGAGGGATTTGAGCATTTCCTTTGGCCCACAGGCGAAAAGAGTCACGTCTTTCAGCCTTCTCCTCTCCAGCACCTTCACGAGGAGGTCGGTCACGAAACCGTGAAACCCAAGTGAACCGTCTTCCGTAGCAGTGAAGACTTCTATTCCCATGGAACGGAGCGATGAATCGCCAACCATTATGCGCCGGTCCTTTGCGCCAACGAAAGCAAGTACTCGGCCATTTCGGTTCTCGAGCCTTCTGACCACAAGACGAAATGGGGCAATACCCATACCTCCGGCCACTATGCAGACATTTTCTGAGATCTCGTCAAGTCGGAATCCTTTGCCGAGGGGACCAAGCACATCAACTTCTCGTCCGATCCCTGTCTTCGACAGAATTTTGGTTCCTCTGCCCACTACTTCATAGACGACCTTAAAATTGGCCCCCTCTGTATCATGCACGCTGAATGGTCTGCGAAGTAGTGGCTCCAATGAATCGCCTACTCTTATGTGCACAAACTGACCGGGCTCAGCTTGCACTGCGATCTCTTCACACTCCAGTTCCATCAAGTATATGCCCTGACCGATCTCATCGTTTCTGATAACCTTGCAGCCTCCCAGGAATCGGTTCACGAGTGTTTCCGCCTCCGCCAGAACCAGATGAGCGACCAGACCACGACTACACAGGTGACCGAGCCCGCAATCACACCATACCTGAGCAGAAATCTCTCGATGTTGGCGAAATTTCTGCCTGCCCAGGAACTCATCCCGAGAAGCAGACCGTTCCATCCGATGATGCTGAGTGTAGAGTAGAATGCCATTTTTCGGGGTGACAACCTGAACAACCCTGCGGAAAAGCAGAGAGGTGCTCTGATGCCGGGTATAAACCTGTTGAAAAGGATGACCTTATCCCCGTACCTTCCAAACCACCGGTCAACCCTGGAGATGGTCTCTTCGTTCGAGATCCATCGCGAGAGATAAGGTCTAATACCCTTGAGACCCAGTAGATAAATCGACATTACCCCTATGAAATTGCCTGTACTCACAAGAAGAAATGCCTTACTGCCATCCAGCACACCTCTTCCCGCGAGGAATGCGGAAAACACAAATACTCCATCCGATGGATACGGTGGGAAAAAGCTTTCGATGAAAGAGCCAAGGAAAAGAACCGGGTAGACATATTCGACGTTGTGATGGAGAAAATCTATTATTGAGTCGAGCACGTCTCAATGGGGCCGAAAAAACCTGTATTACTCATTCTCTGGAGACTCTTCTTTCAGAACTGCATGAGCCGCAGCAAGCCGTGCGATAGGTACACGGTAGGGCGAGCAGGACACGTAATCCAAACCAATTCTGTGGCAGAAGTCGATCGACTTTGGCTCACCACCGTGTTCACCGCAGATACCCACTTCCAGCGAAGGGTTTGAGGCTCTGCCTCTGTCCTTGCCGATCTTCACCAGCTCTCCTACTCCCTTTGGATCAAGGACAGCAAAAGGATTGTCTACAAGTATTCGCTTATCTATATAGACAGGGAGAAACTTTTCCTCAACATCATCTCGAGAGAATCCATAGGTGGTTTGTGTAAGATCATTTGTTCCGTAAGAGAAGAAGTCCACTTCCTTCGCGATCTCATCGGCTGTGAGCGCAGCCCTTGGAAGTTCTATCATCGTGCCAAAAAGGTAATCGATCTTCACCCCCTGTTCGCTCATTACTTCCTCGGCCCGCTTCTTAGTATACGCTTTGATCTCGGCGAGCTCATTCACGTGGCTTACTACTGGTATCATAATCTCAGGGATCGGGTTGAGCCCCTCCTTCTTGAGCTCACACGCCGCCTCACATATCGCCCTTACTTGCATCTCGTAGATGTCAGGAAAGGTAATCCCAACTCTGCACCCTCTGTGACCAAGCATTGGATTTGATTCTTTCAGTCGCTCAGTCTTCACCCTTAGCTCCTGAAGTTCATCCACTCTCGACTTTTCGCCCCTCTCCTCCGCCTTAGCAACCTCTGCTTCGATCTCCTCTGTTTTTGGGAGAAACTCGTGCAGAGGGGGGTCAAGAAGCCTTACGATCACCGGAAGACCGTCCATCGCCCTAAAAATCCCTTTGAAATCGTCCTTCTGCATCGGAAGAAGCTTCGCTATCGCTTCCCTCCTTTCCTTCTCATCCTCGGCGATAATCAATTTTCTCACTTCGGGAAGCCTCTCTCCAAAGAACATATGTTCCGTACGCGCGAGGCCAATTCCCTCGGCACCGAAATTTCTCGCAAGAGCAGCGTCCTCAGGATTATCTGCATTCGTGCGCACACCAAGACGCCGAATCTCGTCCGCCCAGGACATCAATTTCTCATAATGAACATAAATCTTGGAGTCCTCAGGCTTCATTTCTCCAGAGATCACCCTTGTGATTTCAGATTCGATGCTTGGAACCTCACCGAGCATGACCTCACCGCTTGTTCCATCGAGTGAGACGTAATCACCCTTCTTGACCGATAACTCGCCCACTCTAAATAGCTCCGCGTCGTAGTCCACTTGAATCGATCCACACCCTGCTACACAGCATTTTCCCATTCCTCTGGCGACCACAGCCGCGTGCGATGTCATCCCTCCTTTCGAGGTGAGTATTCCTTCAGAGACTGCCATCCCCGCCACATCATCCGGGGAAGTCTCTTGCCGCACAAGAATGACCCGTTCCCGGTGCTCATGCATCCTCAGCCCGTCCTCAGTGTTGAATATCACTTTGCCAGTGGCCGCACCTGGAGAAGCGTTCAGCCCTTTCGCAATGACTTTCTTCTTTGCCCTGGGGTCGAAGGTCTTGTGAAGCAACTGATCAAGCTGAGACGGTTCCACTCTTGTGACTGCCGTTTTCTTATCTATCAGCCCTTCCTCCAGCATGTCCACCGCTATCCTGACTGCGGCCTGTGCTGTTCGTTTTCCTGTACGGGTCTGAAGCATCCAGAGTCTGCCATCCTCAACTGTAAACTCCACATCCTGCATATCTCTGTAATGCCTCTCCAGACGCTCGAATATCCGGATAAGCTCACCGAATATCTCAGGCATGTCGTTCTCCAGCTCCTTCAGCGGTCTGGGAGTACGAATTCCAGCGACTACATCCTCTCCCTGTGCATTGAGCAGATATTCTCCGTAAACCCCCTTGTCCCCGGTAGCAGGATTCCTGGTGAAGGCTACGCCTGTACCACTGTTTTCGCCTGTATTCCCAAATACCATGGCCTGTACATTGACCGCAGTGCCCAGAGTGTCCGGTATTCTATGCAGTTTTCTGTACTCAACTGCTCTAGGCGTCTGCCACGATTCGAATACGGCCACGACCGCTCTTCGAAGTTGCTCGTATGGATCTGCTGGGAAAGATTCACCCTTCTTCTCTACAACAAGCTCCTTGTAGTTGGCCACTACCTCTTTCAGGTCCGTGTCGGTAAGCTGAGTGTCGTACTCCGCCCCTCTTTCCCTCTTCTTGCTATCCAGTATCTCTTCAAACATATCTCTATTCACTCCCGACACCACATCTCCAAACATCTGAATGAATCTTCGGTAGCAATCGTACGCAAACCTCTCGCTCCCGGTCTTCTTCGATAGTCCTTTCACAGACTCGTCTGTCAAGCCGATATTCAGAACAGTGTCCATCATTCCCGGCATGCTTACCATCGCTCCAGACCTCACCGATACGAGAAGGGGGTCCTCAGGCGCACCGAACTTTAGCCGCAAAGATTCCTCCAATTTGCTCAGGTTTTCCTTAATTTCCACTTCCAGTCCGGAGGGAAACGTATGATCCTTCTCGTAATAGTACCTGCAGGCCTCTGTGGAGATCGTGAATCCAGGCGGTACATCGATATCCAACCTCGTCATTTCGGCCAGATTAGCCCCCTTGCCTCCAAGCAGTTCTTTCATGCCTTTCGCTCCCTCAGTCTTGCCCGATCCGAAGAAGTATACATATTTACTCATCCATCCCTCCACGCTTTTGACTTTGGAAACTCAATATCTGACAAAACCCGAACTAATTAAGCAAAGACTTCGGCCGGGTGTCAAGAAAAACCGAGATTCCCTGGCTACGCCCCATCCGTTTTCTCCCCTTCTCTCGTCACGCGCTTTCCACGGTGGACACTGGACGAAGACTATCTCCCGACTGGCACACCTGGCGCGTCTCGAGTGCTAGCATGCATCCGAATGGCGACTGTTCACGTTGCAATGCCGTGTATGCCCCTGCCCGATTTGCAGATTTCGTGCGGACTTTTCGCAATTTGCGTCCATTTAGTGGTCTTCTCGTAATGCAGAATGGGTATCAAATGATATGATCTCGGAAAAGCGTTATGCATTTTGCGATTCAAAGACGACCTAGTGCCCGGGAATCTGGTATCTGGAACGTTTGTTGCATCATTGGGACGCGTATGACTGATGATGATTTTCGGGGTGAGCGATGAATCCATATGCGATGCCATATCTGGTTGTGGGCGGTGTCAACCTGGCCATATGTCTGTACATTCTGCGTAAGGACCCGAGAGGCCCACTGATTCTGCCGTTCGCTCTGCTAATGGTACCGCTTGTTCTCTGGCCAGTGAGTGAGTATTCCCTCCGGTCTGCCCCCAGTCCAGAAATCGCGTCGTTCCTCTCCAGATTTTGCTGGGCAGTAGCCGCCTTCATTCCGCTCACTGTCCTCAATTTCGTAAGGGCTTTTCCCAGGACTTCTCGAGACGGCAGGAAGCCATACTGGATTGTCCTGCTCTTTTCAGCCACCTTTTCACTCTCACTCATTGCTCTACGAACAGACTACATAGTCAGTGATGTTGCACTTCGATACTGGGGATTCACAGGAGTCAGCGGCAATGGATTCGGCATCCTCGCTGCTTATTCCTGCGCGCTGCTCATCTATGCCGTTGTCATGATGCTGAGAAAGGCCCGAAGACTACGCGACCGGGAGAAAGCTTCGGCGGAATATATCACTATAGGAATCACCCTCCCATTGATAGCGGGAAGTCTCAGTCAGGCAATCTTTCCACTGTACCACATCGACATACTGCCAGTCGCAAGTCTCTCCACCCTAGCGTTGGCCATTTTCATAGGGCTCCAGATTGCGAAACAGAGAGAGAGAACCAGAACTCCCACCATTCCTACCGACACAATTCTGAATACTCTGAGCGATGCAGTATTTGTCGTGAATGAAGAGGGGAGGATCGTATCAGTCAATAGAGCGATGGTCAAGATGCTTGAATTCGAGGAGACGGAATTACTACATAAACCCCTCGAATCAATCATTGTAGAAGATCAGAGGATTTACGTCACCGCCGGATGGATGCTGGATGAGACAGGAGTCACCGACTATTCCCATAGCTGGCGGACGAAGTCGGGAAGAGAGGTTGCGGTGAGCATCACCACCTCACCTCTCAAGGACAAGAATGGCATAGTAAGAGGGTTTGTCGGTGTAGCCAAGGATACAAGAAGGGAGACCACTTTGGAACAGATGGTCAAGAGCAGCATGGGCCAGCTTAAGGAATCCGAAGAGAAGTATAGGACACTAGTCGAAAAGTCCTTGAATGGCATCTACATAGTCCAAGATGACAGGATTAAGTTTGTGAATCAGAGAATTCAGGAGATCTTTGGCTTCACACCGGAAGAGCTTAAGGAAAGGCAGTTCTTGGATTTGGTTGCACCTCAATCTCGGGATCTCGTCAAAGAGAAGACCTCAAAAAGGCTTATCGATAAGAGTCCGCCGGAGAGCTATGAATTTGCGGCAGTCAGAAAAGACGGCAAACTGATCGACGTCGAAATCCTGGCTACCGTCATAGAATACCAAGGAAAACCGGCCATTCAAGGGTGTCTAAGGGACATCACGGAGAGTAAGGGATTGCGGGAGAAACTTGCCGCTCTTTACAGACTCGGGTCTGAGCTCTCCCTTTCACTGAACCTGGATCAGATCTGCGATCGTGCACTCAAAATCGTCGCCCAGGTCTTGGATTTTGACAACTGCGCGTTAATGCTCCTCAATGAAGAGACGAACGAGCTCTACATAAAGGCACAAATGGGATATCCTGTGGAAGTCGAAAAACTGATGATATCGTTGGATGGGGATGCCGGTATAACGGCGGAGACTGCGAGAACTGGAAAGCCCATTTACATACCCGATGTTAGGAAAGACCGAAGATATGTCGAGGGACTGCCTGAAGCACGATCTGAGATCGCCGTGCCCTTGGCCGTCAAGAACAGGACCATCGGCGTCATCAACGTTGAGAGTGGAGATGTGGATTCCTTCGATGAACAGGACATGCAGCTTCTCGTCACACTAGGGCATCATATTGCGATTGCAATTCAAACCTCGCGTCTCTTCGAAAAGATCGCCGAAAAGGCGTCGGAGTTGAGTGCTGTAGTTGAAATCGCAAAAGCTCTCACCTCGAGTGTAGATATTGAGATTCTGAAACCCACAGTTCTGGAAGAGTTGAGTAAGGCAATCCCGTCTGATCTTGCAGTGCTCTACCTCTACGACAAAAAAGAGAGAAGATTGGTGATGGCGGCTCAAAAAGGCTTCTCGGAGAACGAAGCTCTTGAAAGAGAACGCACTGCCATGGAAAGACATCCAGGAAGAGTCTTCACGACGAAGAAGCCACTTCTGGTCAAGAACATAAAGGACGAATCGACGGTCTACTACCTTGAGACTATGCGGAAACCTGCTTCTCTTCTTCATGTACCAGTGATCTTCCAGGACGAAGTTCTCGGTACCATTGGATTAGCGAGCTTCGAAGAAAACCGTTTTGATGAAAGGCACCTGCGGCTCAGCAAAGCTATTGCAAGCGAGGTCGCGATTGCGATTGAGAATGCGCGTCTTGTCAAGGACCTGGCCACTGCCAAAGTAGGACTGCAGAGATTAAATGAAGAACTGGAAAGAAAGGTTGCTGAAAGAACACGCGCACTTCAGGAGGCTCAGGACGAACTCCTACGCAAGGAGAAATTGGCGACTCTTGGACAGCTTTCGGGGAGCATCGCGCACGAACTGAGAAACCCTCTGGCGGTAATCAGGAATTCTCTCTATTGCACAAACCAGAGAATCGCTCAGCAAGACCGGAAGATAGTCCGCCATCTTGAAATTATCGATCAACAGATATCGCGGGCAGACGCGATAATCGAGGACCTGCTTGAATATTCCAAGACGAAAATTGCGAAGAAGAAAGACCTCCCGTTGAATCAGTTCGCAACGAAGGTCGTTGAAGCTCTCCCAATCCCCAGTAACATAAGAGTCACCACACAACTGAGTGACGACGGACCTATGGTCAGACTGGATGAGGAGCAAATGGGTCGGGTAATAGCGAACCTGGTCAAGAATGGAGTGGAAGCAATGCCAGAAGGTGGTGAACTCGCTTTCGAAAGTGGAGTGCGGGGCGGACGACCTGTGTTGAGAATAGCCGACACGGGCGCTGGAATACCCCAAAGGAATCTGAAGGAAATATTCCAACCTCTGTTCACCACAAAAGCCCGAGGCATTGGACTTGGTTTGGCTCTATCCAAGAATCTGGCAGAAGCGAATGGTGTGAAGATCGAAGTGGAAAGTCGAGTTGGAAAAGGCAGTAGTTTCACTCTCGTCTTTGGAGCAGCAGCCGACTCGGCTGTCAAAAAGGAAGGGGGCAATGAGTAAGGAACCGACAATTCTTATCGTAGATGATGATAAGGACTTCTGCAAGACCCTTGCCGAGATACTCACCGCCGCAGGATACGAATGTAAGTTTGCCCACGACGGAGTGTCCGGCGTGGCTGTTGCGCACAGAGTGAAGCCTGATGCCATCGTCCTCGATATCAAAATGCCCGCGGGGGACGGATTGAGTGTATACAACAGACTGAAGCTTTCCATCCATACGAGAGACATACCGCTCGTGTTCATCAGCGGATACTATCAGGGTGAAATAAAGGGCGAGCTCTTCATTCGAAAGCCTTTCGATCCAGACGAACTTATCGCTTACCTTAAGGACGTTTTGATAGAAAGCGTGTCCAAGCCAAAGATAGACTCGAAGACCACAGACGGTTAATCGACGAGACCGTAATAGGTACAGGCAGGCGTCCCATTCCATTCTGGGGACGCTTAACGGAAAAGAGGCGGCACCCGGATTCGAACCGGGGAATAACGGTTTTGCAGACCGTCGCCTTAGCCACTTGGCTATGCCGCCCCTTAGGTTTCCGCTATTCTGTTTTCAAGTAGTGCCAGATCAGTGCCAACTTCCAGCATCGAGTTGGTCACAGCATTCACTGCTTGACCCAAGTGAGAGCTGGACAAATGAGAGTACCTCATCACCATCCTCAGGTCCTTGTGCCCAAGCAGTTGCTGAATCGTACGAAGATTATACCCAGCCATCGCAAGATATGACGCAAAGGTATGTCGAAGATCGTGGAATCTGAAGTCTTTTATCTTAGCCCGCTTCACGGCATTCGCAAAAGTCTTTCTCGGAAACGGATAGGGAAAGACTCGTTCATCCTCTCTGGGCAGCTTCAACACCTCAGTCATCAGAATATCTGAAATCGGCACTACTCTCGTCTCGTTGTTCTTCGTACGCTCAATTGTAATCGTCCTAAGTGTAAAATTCACGCAAGACCAAGTCAAGTCCATGACCTCGCCGAGTCTCATTCCTGTAGTGACTGCCGTCAAGACAATTGGTCGCAATCGGGGAGCCGATTCATCCAGCAGAATTTGAAGCTCCGACCTACTCAAGAATCGTGTTCTACCAGCTGGTTCTTTGAGAAACTCGACCCCCTTCATGGGACTGTGCTTCAGATATCCCCACTCTACGGCCCTATTGAGAAGATGTCGAAGGCACCCTAACTCTCGATTGACCGAAGCTGGGCTGACTTGGCCCTTGCGGATCGACTTGTATCTCTCAATCTTCTCCAGATTCAGTTCACCAAGGTAGCTGCCGCCAAGAAATGGCGTCAGAGCTCTGAGACTCGTAATGTCCCTCTTGAAGGTTCTTGGTCGCTTGTTCGTCTTCGAGTACTCAAGGTACCTTTCTGCGAAATCCTTCAGCGTCACCCGCTTCTCTTCTGTAATGCCCAGGTGTTCTCCTCTGTCGATCTTCAATTCTATGTCATTCAGTGCTTTTTCGGCTGTCCTCTTGTGCCGTGAGATCGCCTTCCTGTAACGACGGCCTTTGTATGTGTAGTCCACATACCACTTCCTGCCTTTCTTGAAGATTCGCATGTCACACCTCCTTGCGAAAGTGAAAGGCAGAGGTCAAATTGAAAGTGGGCGACCAAGCTCGAGAGCCGCCCGGGACTGATTCGACCTCTGCCAACGTCGCCAGGAATAACGAAACCGAGCTTGAATTTTGCTTCACTTCCATTTTCAGTCCCACATTAAAATTACGAAACCCTTCTGCTCTCGTCAAGGGATAGCGAGGGCAGTCTTGCTGCTCTACCTTTGCTGTGTTCCGCCACCTTGGTAAACCACTGCTCGATTTCGCTTTCCTTGAACCGCAGTAGTCTCCCTATGTGGTGATGTGGGATGTAACCTGTGTGCACCCAGTAATAGAGAGTGGATGGCTTAACTCCCAGCAACTCCGAAACCTGATTCACGTCGAGCAGCCTATCCATCCCTACCTACACAACATCAGCAACGTATATTTATAGCCCTATTCCCCCTATACCTCAAGTGACGTTCTGTAACTCGTTGTTTCATAACACCACTTTTTCAGTGCCTCTTCT
>SMTZ1_10003259_pt1 | contig 28723 bp, 26 predicted proteins | sample DeeMarSWOR136_30_FD_25667 | JGI IMG/M metagenome (IMG submission 25667)
TTGCTGAATAGCTGTTTAATGTTTTCCATGGTAAACCTCCATTGTCCTCCGATTTTCCGACCCTGCAAGCTGCCGTCCTTCAGGTAATTTCTGATGGTACGTGACGTAAAAGAAGTTATCCTGGCGATGTCTTCGACCGTATAGAGTTTCTCGAAATCGTTCATTTTACTCCTCCTGAATGCTTATTTCAGGCCTGTCGTATTTCATTATATTTCATAATATTTCATATGTCAAGATATATTTTCATATATATGCATATTCATTGACATTTTCTTATTACCAAATTGCTAAGTAGAAAGAAGAAGATCACCCTAAAAAACAGTACGATAATACTGGACTGGACATATTTACGTTGCTCATACTATAATTAGAGTGGTTATTAAGTCTGAGACTTGTAGCTTACGTACGACACAAGTAACAATGCCTCTGTAATAAAGGATGTTACTTTAAAACCCCGACTGGATGGAGCCTGACACATTTTGGATTTCGTAAGCGTATTAATATGCCCCGTTACGCCCGATTACGTATTTCCAGCGTCTCTTATCAGCGTATCTTGACGTGTCACTATGAGAATAACTCAGAAAGGAGTAGGACTTAATGGTTAAGGAACTACCCGTTATTTACCTGCAAACAGCCGGCTGTAGCGGCTGCGCCGTGACCATGTTGAATTCAGCCAGTCCCACCATTAAGAATGTGCTCATCGACCAGATAGCCCCCGGTGTGCACATTAACCTCAAGTTTCACCCGGTCGTCATGGCGGCGGCCGGTGAACTGGCTATCGAGGTGATGGAGAATACCGCCAAACAGCAGAAAGGCGAGTATGTCCTCGTGGTTGACGGAGCTGTCCCCATGGCTGAGGACGCTGTTTACGGGGCGGTCGGCGAGAGGAACGGCAAACCGGTCACCATGCTGCAGAGGGTCACGGAGCTGGCTCAGGACGCCCTCGCCGTTATCGCCATGGGCACCTGTGCCTCCTTCGGGGGCATTCCCGCCGCGCCTCCTAACCCCACCGGCGCGGCCTCCGTACAGAAAGCCCTCGACGCCAAGGGCATCACCAAGCCCCTTATAAACATCCCCGGCTGTCCTCCCCATCCCGACTGGTTTGTCGGGACGGTCGCCAGTATTATTCTGAGCGGGTTACCCAGGGCTGAAGACCTCGATGATTTTCTCCGACCCAAGGCTTTCTACGGCAAGCTGATTCACGAAAACTGCCCCCGCCGCGCCTATTTTGACGAAGGCAAGTTCGCCAAGAAATTCGGCGACGAAGGCTGCCTCTACGAACTCGGCTGCAAGGGGCCCATCACCCACGCTGACTGCCCCATAAGGCACTGGAACAGCGGCACCAACTGGGTCATCGGTGCCGGGGCGCCCTGCAACGGCTGCACCCAGCCCGAATTCCCCCACGAGACGTCGCCGTTCTACGAGAAGCTCGTTGATGTCGACCTCCCCGTCGTCGGCGCCTACTGGGCTAACAAGGAGGCCAACAATGGGTAAAATAGTAATCGACCCCGTTACCAGGATAGAGGGGCACCTGAAAATCGAGTGCGTCGTCGAAAACGGCGTCGTTAAAGACGCCCGGACTACCGGCAACCTCTTCCGCGGATTCGAGATTATTCTGCGGGGGCGTGACCCGCGTGATGCCCAGGTGATTACCCAGCGCATCTGCGGCGTCTGTCCGCAGTCGCACGGCATCGCCGCCACGCTGAACCTCGATAGCGCCTTCGGCATTGCCGACAGGATACCGGACAACGGACGCATCATCCGCAACCTTATCCAGGGGGCGCACATCGCCCAGGACCATGTCCTCCACTTCTACCACCTGACGGCTCTGGACTACGTCAATGTGGCTGACGTTGCCAAATACGAAGGCAACGATTCGCAGTTGAACTCGGTCAAGGACTTCATCCAGCGCGGCGCCCTGGAGCCGTTCCTGCCCCGCTACGAGGGTGACTACCGCCTGCCGCCGGAGGTAAACCAGCAGGCCGTCGCCCATTACGTCAAGGCGCTGGAAATACGGCGCATCGGCCACGAGGCCGTGGCTGTTTTCGGAGGTAAAATCCCCCACAGCGTCGGCGTTGTCCCCGGCGGCGTTACCAGCGTCCCCACCCCCGACAACATCATGGCTTATATCTGGAAGATTAAGATACTTCAGGACTTCATCGATAATGTTTATATCCCCGACGTCCTGGCGGTAGCTGGAGCCTATATGGACTACGCGGAAATCGGCGCGGGCTGCCGGAACCTGCTGGCTTACGGCAGCTTCGACCTCGACGGTAAAAGCCCGGACTACACCACGCGGGAAAGGCTGTTCAAGCAGGGCACCGTCTCCGCCGACCTCAAGCCGGGCGACCTGGACACGGGCAAAATAACCGAGTACGTCAAGCACTCATGGTACGAGGACTCGACGTCCGGACTCCATCCTTCGAAGGGAGATACCAAGCCGCAGTACGGCAAGGCAGGCGCCTATTCCTGGACGAAAGCCCCGCGTTACGACGGCAAAGTCTACGAGGTTGGTCCCCTTGCCAGGGTGGCAGTTACCTACGCCAAAGGCGACACCAGGATGAAAGAGCTGGTGGAAAATTCTCTGGTTGCCCTGAAAGCCCCGCCGGCCGCCCTTTTCTCGGTGCTGGGCCGTCACCTGGCGCGGGCGCTCTCGGCTAAGTTCATCGCCGACCAGCTGGAAGGCTGGGCGTTGCAGCTGAAACCGGGCGAACCGGCTTACGTGGAGTATGAAATGCCCGAGGAAGCCATGGGCATGGGTCTTACCGACGCCGCCCGGGGCGCTCTGGGACACTGGATAGAGATAAAGGACAGGAAAATCGCCAACTACCAGTGCGTCGTACCCACCACCTGGAACGTTGGTCCGATGGACGATAAAGGGCAGCACGGGCCCATCGAGCAGGCTGTCATCGGCACCAGAATCAAGGACGAGAAGAATCCCTTTGAAATCGTCCGCATTATCCGCTCCTTTGACCCCTGCCTGGCCTGCTCCATTCACGTTGTGACACCTAAAGGTCGAGACCTTGGTAAATTCAGGGTAGCGTAGGTTTTGAAGGAGATAAGATGATTTTATCAGAGCAAAAGCCGTTTGATGAGATACTGGGTTATCTGGAAAAAGACAAAAGCGTCTTCATCCTGGGCTGTAATGGCTGTGCCCAATCTTCCGGCAGCGGCGGTCCCGAGCAGGTAGCCGAGATGAAGGACAGGCTGACGGAAGCCGGGAAGAACGTCACCGGCACCAAGGTTATCGATTTCCTCTGCGGGAAAGCCCTGGTCAAGTCCGAACTCAAGGGTAAGGTTGACCAGCTGGAAGCCGCCGATGCTGTTCTGGTGCTGACCTGCGGAATCGGCGTTCAAGCAGTGGCCGCCTCCGTCAATAAGCCAGTGTATCCCGGCTGCGACACGGTCAATCTGGGAGGTAGCCGCGGCGAGTGGGAAGGCAGCGAGCGTTGCTACGAGTGCGGCCAGTGCCTCCTCTATTACACCGGCGGCATCTGTCCCCTCACCGCCTGCACCAAGAGCCTGGTCAGCGGCGCCTGCGGCGGCGCCAATAACGGGAAATGCGAAATATCGCCGGACCGCGACTGCGGCTGGGAGCTTATCTATAATCGACTTAAAGAGAGGGGTCTGCTGGATCGCCTGGCGGAGATAATAGAACCGCTTGACCATAAGAAGATAATGCCCCGTCCGGAAATGATGTCCACCTCTCGCTACGCTCTGGAGCAGTCCGATAAGGAGGTGAAAGCATAGTGAGCCTTCAATCAAAACTGGAATCAGGGAAATTTGCCATATCCTGCGAGTGCGGTCCGCTTAAAGGGACCGATACCACCGAGTTAATGGAAAATGTCGAAGTTCTCAAGGGGAAAGTGGATGCTGCCAACGTTACCGACCAGCAGAGTTCGGTAATGCGCCTGGGCTCTCTGGTAACTTCGGCGTTGTTGGTGAAGGCCGGCCTCGAACCCATCTTCCAGATGACCTGCCGCGACCGCAACCGCATTGCCCTCCAGTCTGACCTGCTCGGGGCATGGGTGCTGGGCATCAAGAATGTCCTGGCGCTTACCGGTGACCTCCCCGCCCTCGGCGATCACCCCGGCGCCATGGGCGTCTTCGACCTCGACTCCGTGACTCTCCTCCGGGCTATCACCCGCCTTAACGAGGGCTTTGACATGACCGGTAATGAGTTGACGGGTAAGCCGGCTTTCTTCCCCGGGGCGGTGGTCAAGGTCGAGTCCAATACCGAAGCCTCAACTGAATTACAGATTGCCAAGATGCAGAAAAAGGTTACCGCGGGGGCGAAATTCATCCAGACCCAGGCCGTCTATGACGCCAGATCGTTCGAAAAGTTCATAAAGCGCGTGGAAAAATTCAATGTCCCCGTAATGGCTGGAATTATCCCCCTGAAGACCGCCGCTATGGCGAAGTACATGAATGCCAGCGTGGCCGGCGTGCACGTACCGGACGACCTGATAGCGAAGATGGAAGCGGTAGCCAAGGAAGACCGCGCCAAGACCGGCATCCAGATTGCCGCCGACCTCATCAAGCAGATGAAGCCCATGTGCCAGGGCGTGCACATTATGGCTATCGGCTGGGAGAAAAGAGTACCGCAAATCATCGCCGAAGCCGGACTTTGAGCTAATCATTCCTGTGGATTCCGGCCCTCGGGCTGAACTCGGGCTGAAGCCTTCGCCGGAATGACAAAATATGAGTAAATCCCCGGTGTCTATAATACGGGCACCGGGGATTCTTTTATTTTAGGCTTGTTTTTCATATTCGGAAGTCTTATAATATCCAGCACTATATTTAACATAAAGGAGGTATCATGAAAGGGAGTGATGCTGTAAAAGTGATGAAGGGTATGATGGAGGCACTGGAGACGCAGGATTTTGAAAAAGCGGCTTCCTTTTTCACAACTGATCTTGTTTATGAGGATCTTCCTTCAGGTCACGTGTGGCGAGGTGTCAAGGAGTATCTTGAGGTAGCCAAGGCGATACGCCATTCTTTCCCTGACCGCACATGGGAAATGAAATCATCTTTCAGTGACGGTAAATATATCGCCACCGAGAGTGTCTGGAGCGGTACGTTTACTCACAGTGATGACCCCGAGAAACCCGCTACTGGCAAATACGTGTCCGGTCAATGCGTTTCTATCACAGAGCTACGAGATGGTAAGATATGCCGAAACAGAGACTATTATGATAATTTCACGTTTATGCAACAGCTAGGATTGCTACCTGAAATGAAACCAAGAGAATTGATATAGCATTACTGGTATCATAATCAGTAATAATCCTTGACAGGCTTTTCCACTGTGTAAAGTTTGCCAGACCGCATTATCCGCACCTACCCCCGGTTATTATCTCTTCCCACGCATGCTGCCCCGTGTCATTCGCGGCTTAACCATTAATCTTTATCCCCTCCACCCAAAGGGGAGTAGCCAGCCTAGAGGGGCGAAGCCCCTCTTTTTTATAATTCCCCCTCTCCTGTGACACCTCGTCAGGAGAGGGGGTAAGGGGGTGAGGTAGATAAATAATTCTTGAGGGGACATAGGGGGATGGTTCATGAAAACAGGGGGGTGAGGTTTAGGTTGATGAATAGAGGCGCACGGCCCTTTTTATTGCTTTTATCAGCCCCCGGGCGGGCATGCATCGACTTTGACGGTGCCGGCCCTCTCGATGTTCCGGCTCTTACATCCCGGGCAGGCGCGGCTCTTCTCGTCGGCCGGTCCCTTCGGCGACGGCATCCGGAACTCATTACCGCATCCGCGGCAAACATACCGCCAGTCCGGCGGTCCGTCATAGCGGACAGGTCAGGTATTTACTTCGGGCTTCGGCTTTTTCACTTCGCTCTGTCGCGCCATATCACCATTATACCATCATCCGGTTCCAGATTGTTTTTCTACCGTCCACAGGCTATCATGGACTGTAAGAATATGAAGACCAGCGACTTTGACTATCATCTGACGCCGGAGCTAATCGCCCAGACACCCATTGAGCCGAGAGACCATTCCCGTATGATGGTGCTTAACCGCGAAAACAACTCCATCGAACACCGCCATTTCTATGACATCGTCGAATATCTGCGTGACGGCGACGTCATGGTCTTTAACGACAGCCGCGTTATTCCCGCCAGGCTCAAGGGGAGGAAGGCTGAAAGCAGCGGTAAGGTGGAGTTATTGCTTCTCCGCAGACAGGAGACGGATGTCTGGGAGGCTCTGGTAAAGCCTGCCCGCCGTTTGCAGTCGGGCGCCGTCATCGAGATAGAGCCGGAGATACGGGCTGAGATTATCGGCGCTCTGAACGGCGGCATACGGGTGGTACGCTTTTCCGACGAAAGCCGATTATTGACCGCCGGCGAGGTACCGCTGCCTCCCTATATCCGCCAGCCTCTGGCTGATGCCGGGAGGTACCAGACGGTCTATGCCCGGGTGACCGGCAGCGTTGCCGCACCCACCGCCGGACTTCACTTCACGCCGGACCTGCTCGCTGAGATAGAACGCTTGGGAGTACGCTGCCTGTTTATCACATTACACGTAGGGCTGGACACCTTCCGGCCTGTCAAGGAAGAAGAACCCCGGCAGCATACCATCTATCGGGAGTACGGCGTCATTTACGAAGAGACGGCTCACGAACTGGCGCGCGCCAGGAAGGAAGGACGCCGGATTATCTGTGTCGGCACCACCACCGTCAGGCTCCTGGAGAAAGCGGCGGGTGTCAGCCGGTCTCGGGATATAGAGCCTTTTCACGACTGGGTGGACCTGTTCATACTGCCGGGTCACCGCTTCCGTATGGTCGATGTCATGGTCACGAACTTTCATTTGCCCCGGTCGACCCTGATTATGCTGGTTACCGCCTTCGGCGGTAAAAAGCTTATCGATGAAGCCTACCGGGAAGCCATCGCCCGGCGGTACCGGTTCTACAGCTTCGGCGATGCGATGCTTATTCTGTAGTGTAAAGGGGGATAACTATGCTGGTACCGCATCTCTATTTCAACGGAAAGTCCGAAGAGGCTATCGACCAGTACGTCAGGGCTTTCGGCGCCGAGGTGAAATTGCTGCTTCATAATTCCGGGGGAGAACCAGAAAAAGGCGTCATGCACGCCGAGATAAGTATTCACGGGCAGAGAATCATGCTGAACGATGTCGGTACCGGTGGCGGCTATACGCGGAGAGTCCCCGTTGAATTGGTGGTTATCTATGATAATGCAGCAGACCTGGAGAAATCATACGAAATCATGAAAAAGGGAAGTCGGACAATATCTCCTATGGAAGCAACGCCTTACAGTCCATGCGTGGTCGAGTTCTGGGACAGGTTCGGAATCCCCTGGGCGTTCATGGTAGGGCAGTCCGGTTAAGCGTCGTTTGCTTGGCAAAAAATTCTCCTGATGATAATATTAACCGCAGAGAAGGAGATGATATGAATAAAGAAGATCAGGTCTATCGCCAATTACAGAGGCATCTGGACAGGATGCCGGGAGGCTTTCCGGAAGTTGAATCGGGACTGGATATCAAGTTATTAAAGCATCTTTTTACTCCTGAAGAAGCCGAGATGGCTACACAGCTTTCCATGAGACCCGAACCATTAACGCGCGTGTACGGTCGCGTTAAAGACAGCGTTAAATCTATCGACGAACTGCGCCAGATGCTCGACCGCATGATGCGGAAAGGCGTTATTCTGACGGTTGAAGAAGGTTATGACGAAACCCACTACTGCAACGCCGAGTTCGCCATGGGCGGGATTTTCAATTTTCAGCTGAACAATCTCACTAAAGAGCTGCTTACGGACTATCACCAGTACCAGGCTGAAAAGGGCCAGCGGCAAAAACCCGTCACCGGCATGGGTCTCCCGCTGCGTACCATACCGGTCGAGAAAAGCATCCCCGTTCCGGAGAAATACAGCGTTAGCGATTACGACAGCGTCCGTAAACTGGTCGGCGAAGCCAGGGGCAGGATATCCGTGGCGAACTGTATCTGCCGCATGACATCACAGATTCTGGAGGACGGCTGTAAAAAGACCGACCTTATCGAGGCGTGTTTGATGATTGGGCCGGACCACGCCAGGCGCCATGTCGATATGGGCATCGGCCGTTATCTGACCAAGGAAGAAGCCTTTGAACTCCTGGAAAAAGCTCAGCAGGACGGACTCGTCCTTCAGCCGGAGAACTCGAAGCGACCGGACACTATCTGCATCTGCTGCGGCGACTGTTGTGTGCTGTTGAAGATGTTGAATAAACACCCCCGCCCCGTGGATATGTACCTTACCAACTTTTACTCGCAGGTAGACAGCGCGACGTGTACCGGCTGCGGGATATGTATCGAGAAGTGCCAGCTTAACGCCCTCAGTATAGTTGATAATAAAGCCGAGGTGAACCTGGACCGTTGTATCGGCTGCGGCAATTGCGTCGCACTCTGTCCGGAACAGGCAATCGTGTTGCTGAAAAAGGAGACGGAGCACGTGCCTTTCAAGGACAAGGATACGGTCAACCTGAAAACCCTGGCTGCCAGAAGGGGTGCCTGGAACATGATGAAAGTCAGGGCGAAGAGCTTGTTGGGTATGAAGGTGTGATATCTGTTCCCACCCGGGCCACCCTCGTATCATCTACGGCTTAGCCCGGAGTAGGGATTCTTGATAAAGTGGTAAATCAAGCAAGCTGGGCAGTATCTTCCATCCCCAGTTTGATGAGTGTCTCCTTCGCGGGCAGGCCCGTATTTTCGTCCCAGCCGCGTAATGCATAATACTCTTTCAGCATGGCTTTGAACTTGTTGCGGTCGAGTTTTTTGCCCGTCATGTCCACCGGCCGGGCGCCGGGTCCGGGCATGAGCATCTTGCTCCCGTGTAAACTCAATCCCAGGGGCTCGGTAAAATTGAACTCCGGCGGATAATCGTCCTGCGGCACCTTATGACCCTCGCCAACTCTGATAAGCCGCTGCATGTTGAAAATGCGTTCGGCAAATACCGGCAGTTCACCAGCGGGGATTCCGGTAACCGCTTCAGAGATTTTACCCTCAAGCTCGGGGTCGCCGGCGCCGTCGGCGGTGCTGAACGAATAAGTAATCGGCCAGACGAAGTCACACAGTCCCAGGCTGTCACGGAGGTAAGTCCGGTTCTGTATGTTTCTGGCGGCCATCGCCTTGCCTTCGTAGGTCGTCTGGTCGGCGGCGGCCTCGCTTCCCCAGAAGAGCCGGGCGATTTTCAGGAAAACCTCGGGTGTAATGGGCGAGGCTTCCGGGTTTTCCTGGTGCAGCGTCCAGGGCATACGCAAATATGCCATTTCGTGGACGGTGATGGGGTGCATCCGGTTTTCAAAAGGGTAAAGCAGGGCGTGGGCGATGAAGGCGCGTGGCGGCACGTTGTCGTGCTGCCCGATGGGAGCGATCGAATTCATAAACAGGTCGCCTGCTTTTCGGGGAACTTTATCACGCACTCTCATCATGCCTTCGGCAAGGATATCGCCGAATCCTTCGCGATGGGCTACCTTGTAAAGGAGCTTTTCCAGGAACTCGCGGGTGCCGAGTTTCGATAGCGGCAGGCCAGTCTCGCTTTCGGTGAGGGCGCCGGCTTGATAACAGACGTAAAGCCAGCCCGTCACGTGCTCGAGTTCAAAGGTGTCGATTGAATAATCGTTAGCCAGGGTGGGTGCATCGAACAGGGTCTTTATCGGTTCGTCTTCACGCCCGAACATCCAGGGCAGGTAGTATTCCATAGCCTGACAGCCGCGGAGGCCTTCCAGTTCGGGGTCGTCACCGAAACGGTAGATATATTTGGAGCAGGTCAACCCGCACTGGTAACAATGCCTCAGTCCCACCTCTTTAAGAACGTGACCGTGATTGGTCATGCCGATGCGGGGGGTAATGGCGAGACTGACGGTATTTTTAATTTTGAGTGTATATTTGTTAAGCTCCTTGAGCCTGGCGGGGTCGGCGACCTCAACTCTGCCGGTGCCCCGGACGACGACAGCCTTGAGGTTCTTGGAAGCCATGACCGCCCCGAAGCCGGCCGTAACGGCGGCTAGCTGTGAGCCGAAAATAGTGGCAGTCCTGACCAGGTTCTCACCGGCGACACCGGTTGTGGCGAAGCATACCCTATCGCCGTATTCCTGCTTAATTGTCTTTTCAGTCTCGTAAGCACTCTTTCCCCACAGTGACGATGCGTCGTGAATCTCAACCCTGTCGTTATTAATCGAGAGACAGACGGGCTTGTCGGCTCGCCCGTCGATGACAACGCCGTCCCAGCCGGCCCTTTTCAGTTCCGCCGGCAGACGTCCGCCCATGCTGCCGTAGCAGTATCCCTCCGGGTACGCCATGGGGGACTTGCCGGAAACGCTCATCCTGGCGGCTCCCTGAGCGCCGGTAGCCAGCAGGGGACCGGTCATAAAGATGAGGCGGTTCTCCGGGTCGAAGGCTCTGACCTCGGGAGTCACTTTCTCCCGGTATAGTCTTGATGCCAGACCACGCCCCCCCAGATATTTTTCCGCGTATGGCTGTGTTTCGATTGCTTTTATCTGCGAGTTGCTTAAATCAACGTGGAGTATCCTGCCCATCCAGCCGTGCATAAATATATATCCTCACCTTTTATCAATAGTGTATCAGGAGTAGCCGTTCATTGCCAAGTAACCGGGATTTATTGTCTACCTCACCCCCTTAATCCCCCTCTCCTGACGAGGGGCTTTGTATTAAAAGTGCTGTTTGGTGTCACCCTGAGCGAAGCGAAGGGTCTCGGAACGGTGGGGTACATGTGTGTAATGCCCAGCACCTCCAAGAGATTCTTCGTCGCTTCGCTCCTCAGAATGACATTTAATACAACACCCCTGACGAGGTGTCACAGGAGAGGGGGGAAAAGAAAGAGGGGCGAAGAGCCCCTCTTAGACACCCCTGTAATAGGGTGGAAATATATGATAACGCTGCCTAGTGCCCTCCGTACACGGGAATGCCTTCCAGCTTCAGGGCATCGGCGATTTTCCCTTCGAGTTCCCTGGCTTCCTGTATGGAGAGGGGATTGAGGTGGCGGTACAGGGTGGGCAACAGGCATTTACAGTGTCGGTTTACTACCCGGGAGAACAGGGGACCTCTTCGGTTCCGTTTCGCCCCGGCATGCTCTTTGAACCTGACTTCCGGCGTTTTTGAAGTCTCGCCAACGTACAAGCCGTAGCCGGGGGTTTTCCCCTTTAGACCGGATAGCAAAATGATATAGAGGTTATGTTTACCGGCTGTTTGCGGGTTGAACTTACATGTAACGTCCGCCGCTTTTTCCAGCCAGTCGACGGGCTCCAGTCCCAGCTTCTGGCCATACTCACTTACTTTCAGATATTCCGCCAGGGTGTTGCTCCGGTGCCTCGGCGAAAGTTCGGCGAGGCAGTAGCTCAAAGTCTCGATGTCGCCTTTATCAGCGGCACGGCAGGCGTGTTTTACAATCTCTTTCGTTTCCCACGAGGAGAAAGTAGGATGAGTTGACCTTACGGAGCGCATATGCCTTTCTCGCTAATCTTGCGGCTTGGGTATATCCCCAAGCTGCTGCATAAGGTTAAAGTCATCCAGTGTGCACCAGCCTTCTGCATATTTACCGTTAGCTATTCTGATAATACAGGTATTTATTATTTTAACCTTCTTGCCGGTCGGTGGTATACCCATGAATTCGCCTTTATGAGTCCCTGTGAAGGTCTCCTGGAATGCTACCAGGTCTCCCTCGGCGACCATGTGCTCTAGAGTAAAGTGGATATCGGGGAAAGCATTCCATATCATGGGCCAGAACTGCCTGTTCTGCTCCACAGTCCTGTCGCCGGTGCTGTAGTGGGAAATATATCCTGGTGCTAGAAGCTCAAATAGTCCGTCCATATCCCCTTGATTCTCTAACTCGGTGAAACTATGTACCAATGCTTTGTTCTCTTCAATTGACATTTGAACCCCTCCTCTGCTTATTCAGGCAATGGTTATCATATTACTCCGTATCAGTGTCGTCAACAGGCTCCGTTATCTTGCCGTACAGCTCGGGTCGGCGGTCTCTGGCGCGGTGCGACTCGTACTCGCCGGGTATTACAACCTGATGCTTCTGCCGGGCAATCTCAAGGTCCAGTTCTGCGTAAATGATTTCTTCTCTGGTGGCGCTCGCCTGACTTATGGCTTTTCCGGAAGTAGCCACAATCTTGCTCCGCCCGGCGAAAGTGGAACCTCTCTCCGTGCCGATTCGGTCGGCAGCCACCACGTAAACGCCGTTCTCGATAGCCCGGGCGGGAATGACGTGCTTGATAACGTCGCCGGTGCGGTCGCGGGGGAAATTCGTGGGCAGAACCAGAATATCGGCACCCTTGAGCATCATTATCCGCGAGCCTTCCGGGAACATGATATCGTAGCAGATTTCCATGCCGATATTACCGATGGGAGTACGGTAAACTTCAAAAGTCTTATCGCCGCGGTCGACGAAGCGGTCGATACCCAGGAAAGGGAGGTGGTTCTTGCGGTATTTACCGATGATTCCGTCAGATCCGATGAACACGGCGGCGTTATATAGTTTACCTTTATCCTTTTCCAGAAGCCCGAAGACAACGTAGACCTCGAGCTCTTTACAAATGGCAGACAGTCGTTCGGTAGCAGAGCCGGGGACGGTTTCGGCAAAGGGCAGGGCTTCCCGGCGACTGCGAAACATGTATCCTGTCAGGCTGCATTCCGGAAAGACTATCAGACTGGCATGCCCCCGGGCCGCTTCCTTGGTGTAGTTCATCATGGCTTCCAGGTTATATCCGGGGTTCATGAGCCTGGGATTGGTCTGAACGGCGGCAATCTTGATTATTTTAACCATATTGTCTCACTTAATCCTTTGACGCCGTCGTCCCCGGCATCTTGCCGTCCACCAGCGGTACCACGCATATCATCGTCAGCAGACCTAAACCCGTATTGAAAACACCGTGCTTTTCGTCCGGCAGCACCATGACGGCGTCGCCCTCTTTAAGAAGAATTTCCCTGTTGCCGCTTTTCAGTATTCCCTCTCCCCTGACCACGAACATTTCGTGCTCCCAGGCATGGGTGTGGTAGGGTGTTGAACAGCCGGACTCTATCTCGAAGACTCTCATCACGAAGTTAGGCGCGCCTTCTGCGGTTCCCGCCGCCACGTACATGGTCACTCCCGGCGCCGCGTCTATACCTTTTACCTCCCGGTAGTTCTGTACTTTCATCCCGTCTCCTTATCGACTGCCTATATACCGCCAATTATCAATGAGATTTTTAACTCTGTCAAGAAATTGACCGTTCTATAGTCGTCTGTTATCCTGTTAATGGTATTTCCCGCGCATTATTGTTGAGAGGAGTCGTTGCATGTTCGACTGGGATGCGGTCATTATCGGCGGGGGCCCGGCGGGACTGACGGCGGCACTGTATCTGTGCCGGGCGAAACGCCGTACGCTGCTGCTGGATAAAGAGACCGTCGGCGGTTATATACGCAATATCGAGTTGATTGAGAACTACCCCGGTTTTAACGACGGCGTTTCCGGAGCGCGGCTTGCCGCGGAGATGGTCAGACAGGCAGAGAAATACGGACTCCACACGGAGATAGCCGATGTCACCGGCATCGAAGTCTTTTCCGGCACACGGTATGTGGGCTGCTCCCGCGGTCAGGGTTTTACCACCGGCGTTATCATCATCGCCGGGGGTTCCAGGAATAAAAAAATGGGTGTCCCCGGCGAGGCGGAGTTAGCCGGGAAGGGCGTTTTCGAGTGCGCCTTATGCGACGGCAGTCATTATGCCGGCAAAGTGGTGGCGGTGTGCGGCGGTGGCGATGCCGGTGTTACCGAGGCGCTTTATATGGCGAAAATAGCCTCGAGGGTAATTCTAATCGAGGCTATGCCGGAATTGACCGCCACAGCCGTCCTCCGGGATAGAATCGACGCGTTATCGAACGTTGAAGTACGCTGCGATACGGTGGTCGAGGCTATTAGCGGTAAAGATAATGTCGAAGCTGTAGAGCTTGCGGCGAATGAGAAGAAAGAGACGCTGAAAGTTGACGGTGTCCTAGTGCACGTTGGCCTGGAGCCGAATACTGGCTATCTTGAAGGCGTCGTGCCGCTGGACGAAAACGGCCAGGTCATCGTCAACGAGCGAATGGAGTCGGAAGTCCCCTGCGTACTGGCGGCAGGAGACATTCGCAGCGGTTCTCCCCGTCAGGTGGTGGCGGCCGTCGGCGACGGCGCTATCGTTGCAATTACGGCGCAGAGACTGCTACAGGAAATATTACAATAGCTGCTTTTATCCTTTCTCACAATGAATGGAGTCCCCATGTTGGATAGACCTCAACCCGGTTACAGATGGTGGATACTGGCTTTAGCGACCGTTACCGGGACGTTCGTGTCCGCCATCCCGCTTTCCTGCATGCCGGTGCTTTTCAAAGAAATTTCCGACGACCTGGGCCTGAACATAGTGCAGATAGGTACGGTCTGGGGTCTCGGTAATCTGGCCGGTATCTTTGTCAGCATCATCGCCGGGTTGCTCAGCGACAGGTTCGGCACGAGGCGTATACTCAGCATTTTTTGTGTTCTGGTGGGAATCACCGGTGCCCTCCGGGGACTGTCAGACGGCTTTTTCGTCCTTACGGTCACCGTTTTCATTAACGGCATCGTCAGACTGGTAGTGCCGATTACCGTGACCAAAACTATCGGTCTCTGGTTCAGAGAGAAGAACCTGGGACTGGCGATAGGTATCGGCGCTATGGGTATGGGATTCGGGCTGATGCTGGGCCCGATGATAAGCGCCACGGTAATGTCTCCGGCTCTGGGAGGCTGGAGAAACGTCATGTACTTTTACGGGGCTATTTCGGCGCTGGTGGGTATACTTTGGGCATTTTTCGGCAGGGAGCCGGAAATGATGCTTGCCTCTGCTTCAGGGTCTGCCGTGCCTCTCCGCCAGGCTCTATCCAGGCTGATTCGCCTCAAAGCCCTGTGGTTCCTCGGACTGACCATGCTGTTCCGGGTTGGCTGTCTCATGGGCATGACCGGCTACCTGCCGCTGTATCTGCTCAACAAAGGCTGGACGGAGGTCAGCGCCGACGGCACGCTGGCAGCGTTCTATGCCATCAGCACCGTGTGTGTGGTGCCCCTGGCTTATCTATCGGACAGGCTCGGTTCTAGGAAGGTGATACTCTATCCGGCCGTGGTTACGGGCATCGTGTGCGTTGGGGTTTTACCGTTCGTCGACGGCGCGTTAGTGTGGGCGATGATATTGATAACCGGTATTTTCATGGACATTTATATGTCGCTGATAACCACCATGCTGCTGGAAACGGAGGGAGTGGGGCCGGTGTATTCGGGGACAGCCCTGGGAATCGTTTTTACCATAGCGCACGTCGGCAGCGTTTCTTCACCGCCGCTGGGCAACAGTCTGGAAGCCATCAGCCCCGGTACGCCTTTCCTCTTCTGGGCGGCGCTATCGGTGGTGTCTTTAGTTGTGCTGTTTTTTGTCCGTGAGACGGGTTCAAAGAAATAAGTAATCCTTTTTACGTCTCCTGTATATAATTGTCTTGACTTCGTTATTTTTCGGCTGTAAACTTGATTAATTTTGGTGGGAGGTGAGGTATGAATGAAGGGCTTGCATAACCCGTCTTTAATACGGTCGCTGATACTTACGATAGTATCAAGATCCTTCTGGGGACTGCCGAACAATTGGTTGAATATGCAAAATTATCGTCGGGACAGCAAGTCCTTGATGTGGCCTGCGCCACCGGTTTTTCTACAATGCCGGCAGCCAGGGTTGTGGGTGACATGGGAAAAGTTATTGGCATAGATGTAGCTGATAAACTGCTGGAAGTGGCCAGGGCGAAAGCTGATTCCGCAGGTCTTTCCAACGTAGAGTACCGGGTGGGGGATGCTGAGGTACTGGAATTTAAAGATGCCAGTTTCGACGCGGTAATCTGCGCATCCTCAATATTCTTATTCAGGGATATACCAAAAGCGCTTCTTGAATGGCACCGCGTTTTGAAGACAGGAGGGACAATAGCCTTCTCGAGTTTTGAAAAAGACCACCTGCAGCCGGTTTCGGGGCTATTGGACGAACACCTGGCTAGATACGAGGGGCGAGCACCAACGGGACAGCAGCCCGAAGGACAAACTGATACACCCGGTAAATGTAGGGAATTGCTTAAAGACGCTGGCTTTGAAAAGATAAAAATTATTACGAAGCAGCTGGGCAGCTACCTTCAGGATGCGATGACTTGCTGGAACGAGATGTCGTATCAAATTGTCAGGCTGCGTCGGACTCGCTTTAGTCCCGATGAACTTGAGAAATTCAAGGCGGCATATTTTGCTGAGCTGGATACTCACCGTACCGAACGTGGTATATGGATTAACGTACCGGCGCTTTTCAGTATAGCGAAGAAGCCGCCGCCTCCGTATCATTCGCGGCTTAGCCCGTTCCGGCGGCTACTTTTTCCAGCTTCTCCACCCTTACCGCCGCCACTTTGAACTCCGGTATCTTGGCTATGGGGTCGAAGGCGGGATTGGTAAGCTCGTTGGTGGGGGTTTCCGCAAAGTGGAAAGTCATGGCTATGGTACCAGCCGGGACTTCATCGGTGACCTGGACTCTCGCGGTCACTTTACCCCGACGCGAAACTACCCTTACCCTCTCGCCGTCGGCGATGTCCAGCGACCCGGCGTCCTCCGGGTTAATAGCTATAAGTTCTTCATCCCGGAAGGTGGTGAGACCCTTAACTTTACGCGTCATGGTGCCGGTGTGGAAGTGGAACAGGGAGCGGTCGGTGGTCAGCACCAGCGGGTATTCCGCGTCCGGCAGCTCATCGGAGGGTCTGTATTCCAGAGGTACGAAGTGACCCTTGCCGCGGGCGAATATCGCCGTATGGAGGATGCAGGTCCCGGGATGCTCCTCGCTGGAGCAGGGCCACTGGAGGGTGCCTTCCTCCAGCCTCTTATAACTGATGCCTCCGTAGCTGGGGGTGACACTGGCGATTTCGTCCATGATTTGAGAGGGATTATCGAAATCGAAACCCTCAGCTCCCATCCGCTGCGCAATCTGGCAGGTTATCCACCAGTCGGGTCGGCTGTCGCCCACCGGCTCGATGGCTTTTCTCACCCTCTGCACGCGGCGCTCGGTGTTGGTAAAAGTGCCGTCTTTCTCGGCGAAGCTGCACGCCGGCAGAACGACGTCAGCCATCTGCGCCGTCTCAGAGAGGAAAATGTCCTGCACGATGAAGAATTCCAGCCGGTCCATCGCCCGGCGGACGTGATTGGCATCGGGGTCGCTCAGGTACGGGTTCTCCCCCGTGAGGTACATCACCTTTATCTTGCCCTCGTCAGCCAGCGGCATAATTTCGGTGAGGGTTTTGCCGGGAGTCGGGTTTAACTCGGCGCCCCAGGCAACCTCGAATTTCTTCCGGGCATCTTCGTTATTAACAGCCTGGTAGCCGGGATAGACGTTGGGCAGGGCGCCGATGTCGCAGGCTCCCTGGACGTTATTCTGCCCCCTCAGCGGATTTACCCCCGAGCCGGGCTTGCCGATGTTCCCCGTGAGCATCGCCAGGTTGGCGGTAGCCATGACGTTATCCGTACCGTGCGTATGCTGGGTAATGCCCATGGTGTAGAGGATGGCTGACGGTCCGGCGGTGGCGTACAGGCGTGCCGCCTGTGTTATCCTGTCACTGGGCACGCCGGTAATGCTCGCTACGGTTTCGAGCGGGTAGCCCTTGAGTGATTCCTTGAAGGCGTCGTAGTTTTCACACCTTTCCTCGATGAAAGCGTCGTCCGCCAGTCCTTCATCGACGATTACTCTCATCATGCCCATCAGCAGGGCGACGTCGGTACCGGCGCGGTGCTGCAGCCATATCTCGGCATCGCGTACCAGCCCTATTTCCATGGGATTGGCGACGATAAGCCGGGTCTTTCCCCGGCGTACGGACTGCCGGATATTCATGCCGATGATGGGATGAGCCTCGGTGGTGTTGGTGCCGATTGCCAGGATGCAGCCGGCTTCCTTGATATCGTCGATGGAATTCGTCATGGCTCCGCTGCCGAGGGTGGTGGCCAGACCGGCCACGGTAGGGGCATGTCAGAGACGGGCGCAGTGGTCGATGTTATTCGTTCCGAGCACCGCCCGCCCGAATTTCTGCATGACGTAGTTGTCCTCGCTGGTGCTTTTTGCCGAGGATATAACCGCCACCTCGTCGCCGTTATAATTTTTCAGTTTTTCAGCTATCAGGTTTAGCGCTTCGTCCCAGGTGGCTTCCTCCAGTTGTCCGTTTCTCCTGATGAGCGGAGTCGTCAGTCGTTCCTGGTGGTTGACGAACTCGGCGATGCCGAACCTGCCCTTGACGCAGAGTCGCCCCTGATTGGCGGGACCTTCCGGGTCGCCGCGGACGCCGGTCAGCTTGCCGTCTTTAACTCCCAGGTACATCGAGCAGCCGACCCCGCAGTAGGGGCAGACGGTCTTGACTTCATATTCTGGCTTAATGCTTTCCTTGGGCGTCAGGGCGCCCACCGGACAGCGCACCATGCATTCGCCGCAGGAGCGGCAAATCGAGTCCATCAGCGTCGTATCGCCGAATGAAGCAATCTTCATGTTGTAGCCCCGGTAAGCCATGTCGATGGCGCCGACGCACGTTATCTCCTGGCAGGCGCGTACGCACCGGGCGCAGAGAATGCACCGGTTGCGGTCGAGGTCGAAGAACGGATTGCTGGTATCAATATCTCGCGGCGCGGTATCCCTGGGAACACTCAGTTCGTGTACCCCCAGGTAGTCCACCACCTTTTGCAGTTCGCAGTCTTTATTGGACGGGCAGGTAACGCAGCGGTCGGTGACGGCAACGTGCCGCAGGCATACGTCATAGGGTCCGCAGCGCTCTCGCCGGTGACACGTAAGGCAGTCGCAGGGGTGGGTGCTGAGTATCAGCTCCAGCGAGGCGCGCCGCACCTCGTTAACGGCGTCTGACTCCGTAGTGACGACCATGCCGTCGGTTGCCGGGGTGGTGCAGGCGGTGGGGAAGCCGCGCATCTTTTCTATCTCCACCACGCAGAGCCGGCAGCCGCCGTGCGGTTCCAGGTCAGCATAGTGGCAGAGAGTGGGAATGTAGATATCCGCACTTAAAGCAGCCTCGAGCACCGTCATGCCCGCGGTGGCTTTGACTTCTTGTCCGTTGATGGTAATTTTAATATCATTCATTGATTCAATTCTCAGTAATAATAAAGGTTTTTCATAGATATTTTCTATACCAGCTAATTGCCGCTTCGGCAGCTTTTGATAACCAGGGTTCATGATAGATTTCAAAGTGAGTTATGGGTAATTTTTCGATAGCTTTCGGTCCCGAAACTTTCTCATAAACCATCGATATGGTATCGGAGGGAACTAAATCATCTTTTTCCGCATGGATTAGTAGCAAGGGAATTGGCGTTAATAAATGGACGGAACTTACGGTATCAAACTCGCGAATTTTTTCTAATGACTCCACAGTTATTTGATTCCGCCAGTTTGGTGCCGTTTCTTGTGTGGACATGAAGTAATCATAAGCTACTTTTACGGGAAAATAACAGGATTGTCCCTCCGGGGCCACCACTTTCACGTAATTTACGACGCCGTTACCATAACGCTTAATGCGGTCCTGCAGCAGGGAATCGCCATCACTATCCCATTGGGTCGGATTCATAGCATGACGATATCCGGGACTAAAAAAGCCCGGGACCTGCGCCACCACCACTTTGACACGCTTGTCGAAGGCCCCCACGTATACTACCAATCCCCCGCTATAAGAAGTACCCCATATGCCAATCCTCTGAGGGTCAACTGCCTTTTGCCCGGAAACCCAGGTAATAGCATTCCGGTAATCTTCAACCTGCTCAAGCGGGAACAGCTGGTTACGCGGTTCGCCTTCACTATCTCCAAAAAAACGGTAGTCGAAGAGCAGCGTGACAAAACCAGCAGCGACAAAGAGTTCGGCGACATCGGGGAGGGTCTGTTCCTTCACACCAGAGAATCCATGAGCCATGACTATTGCCGGTAGCTTTTGCGCAGGCTGTTTGTCAGGCATATAAAGCCACCCGTTACAGCGCAATCCCTTGCTATCGAATGATACCTTCTTTCGCACTCTGCCCCTTTTTTATTACCCGATATTTGTTCTATGCCGCCGCGGCTTTCGGTTTCTCCTTCACCGGCACCGGTTCGGCGGGAACGTCTATCGTTTCCCCGGAGACCTTGACAACGGCGCCGAACCGCTCCGGGCAGACATCGAGGCAGGTGCCGCATTTAACGCATTTCTCCTGGTCGATGACATGCACCATTCTCTTGTCGCCGGCGATGCATTGCGCCGGGCAAGCCCGCAGGCAGATGCCGCACCCCTGGCATTTATCCGGCAGGATATAATAAGTGATAAGCTTGGTGCATACCGCCGCGGGGCACCTTTTTTCCTCGATATGGGCGATATATTCATCTTTAAAGTAGCGCAGGGTGGTCAGCACGGGATTGGGGGCTGTCTGTCCAAGCTGGCAGAGCGAGCCTTTCTTTATCTGCTCGCCGAGTCTCTGGAGAAGGTCGATGTCCTCGGGCTGTCCCTCTCCCGCGCAGATTCTTTCCAGTATATCCAGCATCTGCTTGGTGCCGATGCGACAGGGCACGCACTTACCGCAGGACTCCGCCTGCGTAAATGAGAGGAAATAGCGCGCGACATCCACCATGCAGGTCTCTTCGTCCATGACCACCATGCCGCCCGAGCCCATCATCGAGCCGGCCGCAGTCAACGATTCGTAGTCGACCGACTGGTCGAGGTAGTCTTCCGGCAGACAGCCGCCGGAAGGACCGCCGGTCTGGACGGCTTTGAATTTCTTGCCCCCCGGTATGCCTCCCCCGATTTCAAATATGATTTTACTCAGCTTAATGCCCATGGGCACTTCGATGAGGCCGCTGTTGGCGATTTTACCGGTGAGGGCGAACACACAGGTGCCGTTGCTTTTCTCCGTGCCGGTGGCGGCGTACCAGTCGGCGCCTTTGGCGATAATGACCGGTACCGTAGCCAACGACTTTACATTGTTGATATTGCTGGGTTTCCCCCAGAGGCCCGATGTCGCCGGGAAGGGGGGACGGGCGCGGGGCATACCCCTCTTGCCCTCGATGGACGCCATCAGCGCCGTTTCCTCCCCGCAGACAAAGGCGCCGGCGCCTTCTTTAACGTGGATGTTAAAGCTGAAATCGGTGCCCAATATCCTGTCTCCGGTAAATCCCTTTTGCTCAGCCTGTTTTAATGCCAGCCGTACGCGCTTGACCGCCAGCGGATATTCCGCGCGGATATATATGTAGCCTTCGGAGCAACCCGTGGCGTAAGCGGCGATGGTCATCCCTTCGATGACGGTATGGGGGTCGCCCTCCATGGTGCTGCGGTCCATGAAAGCGCCGGGGTCGCCCTCGTCGGCGTTGCATATCATGTATTTCGGCTCGCCTCTGGCGTTACGCAGGAACTCCCACTTCTGTCCCGTGGGGAATCCGGCGCCGCCGCGTCCCCGCAGACCGGAACTCTTGATAACGTCGATAACCTCTTCCGGCTTCATCTCTTTCAGGCATTTTTTCAGGGATTCGTAGCCTCCGGTGGCGATGTAGTCCTCGATTCTCTCCGGGTTGATGCGACCGCAGTTGCGCAGGATGATGCGCTGCTGCATGCTGTAAAATTTAATGTCTCTATGGTTCGGTATGGCTTCCCCGGTGACGGGGTCTTTATAAAATAAACGCTCCACCGGTTTTCCGTCGCGCAGGTGGGACGTCACTATCTCCGGGACATCGTTAACGGTGACATGGGCGTAGAAGATATCATCCGGTTCCACAATGGCGATGGGTCCCTGCTCGCAGAAACCGTGGCAGCCGGTAAAATCTATTTTTATATTGCTCAGTCCCTCATCAGCCACCGCCTTGGCTAATGCCTCGGTAATTTCTATCGATTTACTCGATACGCAGCCGGTTCCCTGGCAGACGAATACGGTACGCTGGCCACTGCTACTGGACTTTGCTTCTGTCACCTAAAACCTCCGCGACTTTTTTAACGGTCATCTTGCCGTGGGTCTCGTTATCTATCGTCATTGTCGGCGCTAATGCGCACGCGCCGATACAGGCTACCGTCTCCAGGGTATATTCCAGGTCCTCCGTGGTCTCGCCGGCTTTAATGCCCAGCTGCTTTTCCAGTTCAGCCAGCACCTTGCCCGCGCCGCGTACGTGGCAGGCCGTGCCCCGGCAGACCCTGATTATCCTTCTGCCCAGCGGGGTCAGCTTGAACTGGGCGTAGAAAGTACTCACTCCGTACACGGTGCTTTCCGGTACGCGCAGAAAATGGGATATCTCTTTCATAGCCGCCGCCGGCAGGTAACGGAACTGCTGCTGCGTTTCCTGTAAAATCGGGATGAGCTCCTGCCGTTCACCGGCGTGTTGCGAAAATATTTCCTGCATTTTGTCGGCTACGTCGTCTTTGGTCAGAGTGTCTTTAGCCAGGGTTACCACCTCCCGTCTTTAAGAGCCTGACCAGTTTCCAGGCTATCATTTCGCTAACTATGGTAACATCCTCGATGGGCAGGTAATCGGATATGGTGCTATCGAACATGATGTTTCCCTCGGGAGGGAATTCCCTGTCCCCGCGCCAGAGGACTATTGTCAACGGCACATAAGGGAAAGCGTCGATGGTCACCGCGATGTCGCCGTAATCGGACCTGCGTCCGCCCAGCGCCGCGGCTGTTTCCGGGAGTTTTTGCGGTTCGTCCTTGAAATTATTGATGACGGGCTCGATGGCTCTCTTGAAGAAGGTGGGATAGTAGTTAATACCGTCGTGAAGCTCTTTATAGGTAATGATTTTACCCGAAAGGGGAGTGCCTCTGGCGTGGATGAAGTAATGCAGTATCAGGATTTTATCCCGCACCGGTACGACTTCATCGCTACCGGCGAGTGTAACCTCGCCGTCGGGAATGCTTATCCGGTAGGAACGGTTCAGGTGCTCGATAACGGCGGCGTTTTCCTCCGGCAGGTACCGGGCGCCGCTTTTGCGGCACTGTTCGGCGGTATCGCTGATGCCTGCCAGCTTTTCACGGGCGATTTTGTACGCCAGCTCGTGGGCGATTGCCCTGACGCCGGGTTCTGGTACCGATAAGCGTTTCCCGTTCATAATATATAAATTTTCTCGTACAACCTGTCATTGCGAGACCATCCCCCGATGCCATCGGGTGAGGCGAAGCAATCTCACGGCTCCCGGAGCGGATTGCTTCGTCACTTCGTTCCTCGCCATGACGGATGGGCTTACACTTCCAGCCAGGAATGCGAATAAAGTGATTCTCCCATCAGGACCCGCGTGGTACGGGCGTAGTTCTGCATCTCTTTCGGCAGCGACTCTATGTCCGGCTTATCGCCGTCCATCATCTTGTGCACGAGTTCCACGATGTCGTTTCTTTCACCACGGGCGATATCCATCAGGTCTTTATCAAAGGCGTCGACGATAGCCGAATAAAGCCCGTAGCGCATCAGCATTATCAGGTACGTCCGGTTCAGCCAGCACCTCAGCTTATCGGGCGCCCCGTTGGAAACGTTGGAAAGACCCACGGTGGACTTGCATCCCGGGGCTATTTCCGCCAGCATGGTCATGAATTCCACGCAGGCTTTGACCTGGTTGATTTCCACCGATACCGGGCTGGCGATGGGGTCTATCCATACCCTTTCGTTGGGGATGCCGGCGGCGTTGGCTTTGAGGAGGAAATCTACCGTATGCATCGCCCTCTCGTTGACATCGCGGGGCATGCCCTCGTTGCTCCAGAGCAGCCCGATGAGGTCGGCGTTGTAGGTATTAGCCATCTCCAGACCCCGGTCGATACGACTGGTCTGCAAGGATACCGAGTTCATCAGCACCTTGCCTTTTCTGGCTTTCAGCCCCGCCTCCATGGCGTCCAGGTTGGTGGTATCCAGCGAGAGCATTTTATCGGTGACGGACTGTACGGTGTCGACCACCCAGGACATCAGTTCGTCGCCGCCTTTGCGGGCAGGCCCGATATTCAGGTCGATAAGGTCGATGCCGGCTTCCGTTTCCGCTTTAGCCATCTCCTGTATCGGTCCGGCGTTCTTCTCTCTCAGGGCCGGGCCGAGGGTCTGCGATATAACATTCAAGTTCTCCCCGATGAGAATCATCTATACCTCCTTACGTTTTCCAGGCCTTAAGATAGGGCGTCAGGTTGGCGGCGTCGCGTGGACCTACCTGTATCTCCCAGTCGGGCATTTCTTCTTCCAGGCCGCCGCTCTCGGCGGCTATGTACCCCGGAATTATCAGCTTCTTATGCTTGATTTTGTCGGTGATGCCGCTCTTGAGGATAGCGGGCCCGATGATGTCGGCGGAGAATTTTCCGGCCGCCCAGGAGGTCATCACGGAAAGGCCCTCGGTGTCCTTGACGTAGAGCCAACTGGGTACCTTGCTGTTCTCAATCTCGCCGGAAACTATAAAGTAGGTGAGGGAGAAGTTGGAGGTCACCATCAGCGGCGAATCCTCCTTGGGATTGTTGATTTCGTAGATGCCCTGCTTGGTAGCCAGCGGGCGCTGCGGGTCGGTATAAATGTTCATGCGGGCTACCAGCAGCGGGAAAAGGCTCTCGCCCTGCAAGTCGGAAAGCACGATGATGCCCGCGTACTTGGCGACGAACATGGTGGCTATCATCGCCTCTTTCATCGGATCATCGGTCATCTCGCAGGGGAAGGCGATGGTCGGATAACCCAGCGGACGGTACTTTTTATTGAGGGCGGCGCTGCGGATAATAATCTGGTCTTCCAGCGCCTGGCTGACCGTTCTCCAGGCCGGGTCGATGACGATATTTTTCAGCCCCTCGGCAGCCAGCTTCTCGGTAAGCGCTGCCAGGTCTTCCAGTCCCTCGGCTTTGGCGGCTACGGCACAGCCGTTTTCTTTAGCCAGGGTAACCACCGCATCGACGTTGTCCTTGGTGGCGGCGTACAGCAGCGGTTTCTTATCGGCGCAGGCTTTGAGACCGGCCGCCAGTATATCCGCGTTCTCGCTCATAAGTATGATGTTAACGTCGGCGGCTTTGGCTTTCGCTGCCAGCGCGGCGAACTTGGCGGCGTCGCCGCTCTCCGACTTGAGCGCTGCCAGGTCGGGTTTAAGCGTCAGCCCGACCCTTTCATAGGTGAGGTCTTTTAGCTTTTTCAGCTTGGCATCCGCCTCGGCAGCGTCCATCTTGTCGCTGATGAGGACGGCGATGCCCGGCGGGTTTTCGAACCTCTTTTCATGACGGAACATGACCGTCTCGCCGCCGATTTTCAGGACGGTGTCCCCCGCGCCGATGGTAACCGGCAGAATGGGCGGCGCCGCCGCCTCGGACAGCTGGCTCTTGGCTTCCTCGGAGACATGCGGGCATTTACTGAGTTCGGCTTTGCCAGCCGCCAGGCTCATGGCAAAGGCAAGGCAGGTGGGCACTCCGCAGTCGCCGCAGTTGGTCTTGGGCAGCAACTTGAATATTTCTATACCAGTCAGTGCCATAGTAGGTCTCCTTTCCCTGGATGAGTATCAGGTTGGCAACCAGTGGTCTTTATACTGTTTTTAACAACCCCTCCCCACGGTGGTTATCTATTCCCACCCATTCCGCCCCGTGTCATTCACGGCTTAACCCGTAATATTACCCAGCCCCTTTTACCTCCCCCTCTCCGCAGGCGGAGAGGGGGTCTGGGGGAGAGGTCTGCTATTTATCCTAGTATCGGGTCCATCTTCAGGGCGGGGTGGTCTTTCTCCGTCAGGAAGGGTAGAATCGCGTCCTCGGTGATTCCCACCGTTTCATCGGCAATCCTGTCGAGGAGGTCGGGTACGCCGAGTTCCTTGGCTCTGGCATCGAAGCGTTCTTTGATTTCCTCTTTGAGTATCTTGGGCATCCAGACCATGCGCAGCAATCCGCCCTCCGCGGAGAGGAATTTCCTCTGGGTGATATTGTATTTGCCGTGTCCCACGAACCCCGGGGTGCTCAGGCCGCCGCCGATGGTCCCCGCCAGGGTGGTGAACTTCATGCCGCAGGGGGTTTCCCCGGTGTAGTCGCGGTTGACGGTCATTACGCCGTTGCACATGGGCAGGACGGCCGCGATGGCTTCGCAGCAGCCGCAGGTGGTCATGGGGTCGTTGACGATGCTGTAGAAGTTATAGTGGTCTATCTTGCCGCGCGAGGCTTTGAGGACGAACTCGTTGACGCCCTTCCACTGCCCGAGCTTCTGATCGATGGTCTCGCCCTTTTCCACCGGCTGGTTGGGCCCGGTGGGGTTGATTTCATAAGCGGCTTTGCAGTCCATCCAGTTGTACGAGCCGCAAAGCCCCGTCCTTTCTGGACTGATGACGCACACGTGGCTGGGGGCGAACGACTGGCAAAGCGTGCAGGAGTAGTAGGTCTCTATCGATTCGTCGGTCATGCCTTCGATTCTGGTGTCTCTGGCCTCGTAGACGGCTCTGGCGCTCTCCAGGATTTTATTAACGTCCTCTTCCTTGGTGTATATCTTCACCTGTATTTTATCGAAGATACGCCCGAAGTCCTGGTGCAACTTGGCGTGCAGGATAGTGCCGATATGCTCCAGCTTGAAGCCTTTTTCCACGGCCTGTTTGGCAACACGAATCCAGGCGATGTCTCTCTGCCCGATGTGCATGACGCCCTGGGCGTAGTTGATAAGGTGGTGAATCTGGCGTTCCAGGATGGGCTCGTAGTCGTCCTGCATCTCGCGTCCGGCGACTTCAACGGCTATTGCCACCGGCAGACGGGAGCCGGCTTCGATATCGGTCAGTTCCGGCCCGATTACCTCTACTTTGCCGTCTTCTACCTCGTCCATGCCCTTGCTGGTAACCCATTCCACCATGTGGGTTCGGCCTCCGCCGGCTTCCAGATAAATATCGTCGCCGCGGACTCTCTCGCCCTCGAAGGCGGGCCCGAAGGCTACCGGTATCGGTATCTCGGTAACGGTGACCTTGAGGCCTCTTACCTCGATTGACTTGTTGACGATTTCGTCGTGCGGGATGTTGGAAACCACGTGTTCGTAGGTGCAGACGCCGGTGGGCAGGATTTCCGGTATCGGCGTATCAGCAATAACCGGGAAGCCCCAGTTGATGGCGCCGGCGCCGTTGGCGTACCACTCGTCGGTAACATCGCCCATGGTCATCGCAAAGGCGAAGACGCGGTCTTTATTATAGATAAGTATCTTGCGGTAATCACCGGCCTCAATACCCCCGAAGGACATCGCTGCCCTGGTGGCGAAGCCCATGGCAAAGACCGTGGCGCTGGTATCCGGACCGAAGGTTACCAGCCGGGTGCCCCAGCCTATCTGGACGCCGGCCTCAACAAGCTGTTCGGCGAAATGTTTGCCGTCATGGCTACCGGCCATGAATACGTAAAGGTTCTTCTTCTGAAGCTCTTCGGCAATGTTTTTGGCTATCTCTGGGGTTGGTGCGGCGCCGAGTATGGCGGCAAACCCGGGGGCGGTGCCGTCAACAAACTCCACGCCACGTTTCCTCATGATAACGTCGTCGGCGGCTCCCAGCCAGATATTGCCGTCGGTAACGTCTTCCCCGCGTAAGTAAAAGTCAGGGTCTTCCAGGTACCTGATGGCTTCTACCAGTTCCTCCGCCCAGAAGGTGATCATACCGGCATCCAGGGTAGGCCCCAGGAAAGGCAGGTGATGTTCCGCCTTGACCGGCGGCGGCAGCAGCGTCTTGCATTTCTTCAGCACCGCTTCCATGTCGCCGAGCTTCTCCACCTTCATGCCGGAGATGCCGTAGATTATGGGCAGGTAATAGGCGGTGTTGGGAAAGCCTACCGGTTCGTTGGCTCCCCACTTATCCATCGCCTCCTGCCACTTTTTCTCGGCATGGTCGACTATTTTATGAGCGCCGTTGATGGCAGCCGATGCGATTATTTTAGACATCCTCTAATCCTCCTTGATAAAACAGTAATTTCTTTCATCATAACGACTAACCTTCCAGCTCGCGCCTCATTTCCATGTCGTAGAGGACTCTCTCTCTGGCTTTATCGATGCCCAGAGCCTTGCGCTTGCTGTCGATATGCGCAATCATCTTATGGGCGGCTTGAATCGGGTCGGGCTTGGGTCGGCCAGGTGACGCCGAATACGGTGTAGACGCCCGAGGCGACAAAGTACTGCCCGATGGATATGGCTTTTTCGCTCATCCATTCCGGCGCGGCGCCGGCAACCGGCAGGTCGCTGATATCGTCACCCAGGCCGCCGTCCTTGACCATCGCGGTAGCCGCAATCAGGATGCGGCTGTTGTCCACGCAGGAACCCATGTGTAGTACCGGGGGAATGCCGACCGTCTCGCAGACCTCGGCAAGTCCGGCGCCGGCGTATTTAGCGGCGGCTTCCGGTACCATGAGTCCGGCCATGGCGCTCGCCATAGCGCTGCATCCGGTCTGGATTACCAGGACGTCGTTCTCGGGCGTTGTTGCAGCCGACCACGCCGGCTACGCCCCGGATGCGTCCGTTGATGATGTTATCGTTCAGCGGCCGATAGGATGCCCGAAACAGCCCGCCCAGCAGGTAGTTGATAGTCTCGTGGCTGAAACCGGCGATGAGGTCATGCTTATCCTGAGGGATACGTATGTTCTTGCCCCGTTTGGTGAAGGCTTCGATGGCTGCTTTGACGACCGCCTTGGCGCCGTTGACGGCATCGTGCTCATCAAACTCGATGTGCATCGCCCCTTTCATCTTGGCTTTGGGGGAGGTGGTGATAATCTGGGTATGGTAGCACTGGGC
>SMTZ1_10000918_pt1 | contig 28722 bp, 22 predicted proteins | sample DeeMarSWOR136_30_FD_25667 | JGI IMG/M metagenome (IMG submission 25667)
TTAAAGGAGTAAATTTTCTCCCATCTTTTTCTCCGAGATTGGCGATAACAATTTCATCTCTGATAAAAATGACAAGCATTTCCAATATTGCGGCAAAACCGGTGGGTACCAACTTTCTGCGTCTGAAAGATAGACCAAATAACAGAAGCAGAAGAAGCGCTGCAATCCAGATCATGACCACATGATTGGTAATCGATAAATCTATTTGCATACCCCATATGTAGAAGGGTTCAAATTGAGGTAGCTGTACATGAATGCCGAAAATATTCCACTCATTGCTATTTTGCACATGGTGGATGATGTACTGACCAATATTTTCTTCATGTGCCTCTGTGGCTGGATTTTTTGGCCCTGATACAGCAGATAATAGTAACATAAGTTTATGCTTTCTTTGCCGTCATTCTATTCAAACTAACCACTTCCCAAATCTGAAAAATAAAATACCACGAAAATAATGCAATCAAGAGTAATGCTTTATTAATATCACAAAATTTTAACACTAAAATCAAACTAGCTGCCATTAAGAACAAACGTACAAAAATACTGCTGATAAATACAATATTGAAAACTTTCTGATTCAAACGCATGGCACGGAAAAATGTGATAAATCCTGTAAATACATAGAATAGTGCCAAAATTAATCCACCTCCCAGGGCAGTCCATGTCTCTGACTCGAAAGTAATGAATCTTGAAATTATAAAAATAATGAGCATTCCAATGATTAGTGAACCAGCGATAGACCTTAGGAAAAAACTCATTCTTCTAGTTTTTTTAGGAGTTTAAAAAATTGATAAAAACCCGTAGCTAATCCTATGAATAATCCTACTATAAAGAACAAAGGTTTAGTTAAAAATTTACCGTCCAGCCACCATCCAATTACCCCAAAAAAAGCTATTGCGGCGATTAATACATATGTGGCGTTGATATAAGGTGCCGCTTTGCGATATGAATGAACCATATCGCCTAAAGGGGAGGTTTTCCCTTTTTTTTCTTGATTCATATATTCATAGTAAATTAGACGGGTTTCTTGATATCCTCAATTGGTTTTGGTGGAAGATGAATCTGTTCTTTAATCCCCATTTTAGAAGTCCCTTCAAATACGGCACCTTCATCTATTAATAGCTTACCTGCTTTCAACTCGCCAATTAAAGTCGATTTTGATTCTAAAACCAATTTCTCGGCAACTTTTATCTTACCATTAATTTTACCACCGATTATAGCATTTTTCGCTTCAATCTCACCTTCGATCTCGCCATTCACTCCAACGGTTAATGTTTGTTTACAGATCAAATTACCTTTGAGTTTACCATCTATTCTTACACTATTCTCGGATCTGACGGTACCTTCAACAACCGTACCCCCTCCCAAAAAATTTAATTCTGTACTGGACGATTCCCTGGATTCTACTTTTAATGCCAATGTTAATTCCTTTCTGAAAAATATACTTTTACTTTAATTTGCTCTTAAATATAATTTGGGATTAACAGGAACTGATCCTCTCCAAATTTCAAAATGCAAATGTGGTCCAGAACTGATAAGCCCAGTATCACCAACCAGCGCTATAACCTGTCCCTTTTTAACATGTTCCAATTCGGTGCACAAATTCCTTAGATTATGCTTATAAAATGAGAAAAAGTTAAACATATGTTCCAATATAACAACATTTCCGTCTTCATAGGTCCAGCCAGAAAAAATAACCACGCCATCTGCTGTTGCTTTAACGGGTGAGCCTTTTGTACTGGCAATATCGATACCTAGATGTGCTTCATGAAGCATGGAATAAGTATTAAATTCACGAGTTGTGAAACCATCAACAGGATAGATATCTGGGATAGAATTAAAAATAGACCGATTCGACTGCATTCCATCTGTTATATCCAATTGCTCCAAGATATCACTTTGTTTATCGGCATCACTCTGTTCTATGACAGAAACATAACCCGACAAGGAGCTGCGCAGCTTTTGATCCATTTTTTTCACACGCTCCAAATCGTCGGTGATAGTCTCAATCTTAGACATGGCATTCTTAAGTTTCGTGTTTTCTTCACGCAACGCATAATAATCGATAACTACCTCAGCCCAGCGCCAATAAGAAACCACGCCAATAATTATGAGAACGACTAAAGCAACCGAAAAAATAAAAATGGTCCTGAGGAGCGCAGCACTCAACTTGACACTTTTCGTTGCACGCTCATTATCCGGGATCAACAAGAAAGTGTAATACTTGATTTTTCTCTTCTTAGGTCGCACAGTATAACAGTAACCCTATTTTTATTAAATTTAATAATTTATATTCTTTTAAAAAAAATAGCAATTATTTTGCCGGCTCTATCCAATCTTATCAAATATCTCTAATATTCGATTCAAATCTTCCGGGGAATAGAATTCTATATCGATTGAACCACCCTCTTTTTTGGAACGAATGATTACTTTTGTTCCAAATCTGTCTCGTAAGTCCTCTTCAATTTTTTGGATATAAACAGATTTTTTCGCAGTGGGCAGGGATTTATTTGGTTTCACTTGATTAAGTTCCCTGACCATTTTTTCAAGTTTGCGTACGGATATATCATTTTTAACTACTTTCTGCCACAATAATCTCTGAATGTCCGGATCCTCTAAAGAAATAAGTGTCCTGGCATGACCGACGGTAATTTCGTTATTCTCTAAACTTTCCTGGATCTCATGTGGTAAGCGTAACAGGCGAATGATGTTAGTAATTGTACTGCGCTCTTTACCTATTTTTTGTGCTACCTCATCTTGTGTAAGGTTACACTCTGTTATTAATCTTTGAAATGCATTGGCCTGCTCTATGGGGTTTAATTTCTCTCGCTGCACGTTCTCAATTAAAGCAAGTTCTAACATCTCCTCTTTTGTTTCAACATTCATGATATAGGCTGGTATCTTCTTTATTCCCACCTCCATAGCGGCTCGTAGTCTTCTTTCCCCTGCTATTAACTCAAAGTGCGAATTTACCCGGCGAACTGTAATTGGCTGAATAAGTCCTTTCTCTCTAACAGAATTTTTGAGTTCTTCAAACGCCTGGGCATTAAATTTAATACGGGGTTGATAGGGATTTGGCCTCACAGTAGCAACATCAATCTCAACCAATTGGTCACTCGATTGATCTAATTGACCCGACAACTCTTCTTGGGGAATTAGAGCATTTAATCCCTTACCTAGTCTTCTTTTTTTCATGCTTTAACATTTCCTCTGCCAGACTAAGATAATTGCGGCTTCCCGAGCAAATTGCATCATACATGATTATCGGTTTTCCAAAACTCGGTGCCTCACCCAGCCTTACATTGCGACTTATAACCGTTTTATAGACCTTTTCCTTAAAATATGTTCGGACTTCTTCAGCAACCTGATGGGATAAGTTTAATCGATTATCATACATTGTTAATAATACACCCTCAATAGTAAGATCTTTATTAAGATTTTTCTGAACTAGATGAATGGTATTAAGCAGTTGACTAAGCCCTTCCAATGCATAATATTCGCATTGAATGGGAATCATAACCGTATCAGCTGCCGCTAATGCATTAATGGTCATGAGTCCGAGTGAGGGAGGGCAATCAACAAATATATAGTAATAATTATTTTTAATGCTTAACAGGGCATTTTTTAAGCGTTTCTCTCTTTTTTCAGAATTAACCAGCTCTACCTCTGCCCCAACAAGTCGAATATGAGAAGGAACGATATCTAGATAAGGTACAGATGTCTTTGTAATCACATCGTTGATGTTATAATCATTTAATAGGACCTCATATATGCTGATATCTTGCTCTTTGAGGGATATTCCTAATCCACTTGTGGCATTAGCCTGCGGATCGATATCGACAAGTAATACCTTTTTTTCTGCAATTGCTAAACAGCTTGATAGATTGATAGCCGTCGTTGTTTTGCCAACACCACCTTTTTGGTTCGCTATTGTAATCACTCGACCCATGTAATTTCCTGATTCTCTATATTATAAATATGATATGCTTATTTTATTTTCAATGATAAAATAGATAATTTTATTAAAAACTTTAATTTAAATTTATCTAAATTTCAAAGCAAGCGCTTTGTTTTTTACACAAGTAAGTTTGATATAAATAATATATAAAAAATACCCTTTGAAGTTTTGTTTTGCCATAGATAAATTAAATTATATAATTAAAACTCATTACTAAAATATTTTTAAATGTGAGAGTATTATGTCCAGGATTGTTTTCAAGGGATTTAGTTTACCCCCACTTATTTTTATAGTGTTGTTTATCATCAGTACCACATCTATTATATTCACCCAGAACGCACAAGAATTCTCTACTTTTCTGGAAAAAATAGTACAGGAAATTAACGATTCAAATCCTTCAGATAGACCAAAGCGTCTGGCTGTCATGACATTTGTTTCAACTAGTGCACTCTCACCAAGTACAGGTCAGAATGAATTCGGTGAGTATCTTACCGAATCAATTATTTCTGCCCTGGCTGCTGATACACGAAAATTTAAAATTATCGAACGTAAAAGGTTGGATTTGATTCTGAAAGAGAATGCCTTGATTTTAGGCGGTATAATTAACGAAAATCAGGCGATAAAACTAGGCGAATTAGCACCGATTGACTTGATTCTTTCAGGTACTTACACCAAGCTGGAGGATAATATCGACATCAATAGCCGCCTGATTGACGTTGTCACCGGTGAAGTGATGAGCAGCATTGCAGGCACTGTGATACTAACTGATAATCTGGCAAGTCTCTTTTACCAAAGTGAACTACCTGCAGATTATGATCCATGCCGCGAACTACATGAGAAGATTACATATTCACTACTTGACCTTTCTTCACAGGATAAAGTCCAAAATCTTATTGAACAAGCACTAGCCATCCCATTTGATACAAAGTGTGGTATAATACATTTTGATATTATGCGTACTTTTAAAAAATATCAGATCGAGAACCATAGCTACTGCTCTTTTTTAGAAGAGACATTGAAAGATATTAACTATCCCAGTGAAGATAATCGCGCTTATGAAATACTCAGGTTCTTTAAGAGAGATGGAGTAATCGATCAAACCGAATGGCAATATGGACTATCTATCCTTAATAGAGTAGAAGGCAGAGACCTTTCATCCTATTTTAATTTATTGCTGGATAATCAAGAAGAAGTTGACCTTAATGTAATTTTGCAACGGATAGATACTATCTTTGAGTTGATAGAGGATGGTGAAATAGGATTGCCGGTGGCCGTTAATTTTAATACAGGTTTTTTCGAAATGATTGATGCTTTTAATTATCTTTATGCTAAGGATAATCGATATTTAGCGTATTGTTATGAAATATATGCTGATCAAATAAATTACGATGACAACTCAATTTCTAAACTGAACACCCTCCTTAAGACAATGTATATACGTGAACAGAATATGGATGCTAAAATTAAAATCCTGGGATGGCTTAGTGATTTTTATAACAAGCGTCCAGTTAATGAGAAAATGGCTGATGATATATATAGTTTTATAAAAAACTTCGAAATTACGAGCTATAAACAAAATAATCCTGAAAAAATCAGGGAAGCGCCACCTGAGCATTTAAAATTATTTATTAAGGGAAATGAGCCATTGTTTTGCACTGGTCTTTCTCTGGCAAAATTCAGGAGTCAAAGGGAAGAGCGTATGGATTTCTGCCTGGAAAATAATATACCATGTCCAGGGGAAATCCCTTCCATTGAAGAATGCATTCTTACGCTTAAATCCAGGAATTGGAATCAAAAAACACGTTCTCTGGAAATACTGGTAAAAATGGGAAAGAACGCCGCACCCGCGGAAAGCGCTGTTAATGAAATTATTGCAAGAAACAATCTTTACCGCGAAACTGAAACAAGTATTATGCATAAACACGCTGCAACAATATTAGGAAATATACATACGAACAATCCAGAATCGATCAAATTGCTGGTAAAATTATTGGGCAGCTTGCATTACATGGTTCCTAATGTCGCGCAGGAGGCTTTAGTTAAGATAGGTAAACCTGCTGTACCCTATTTGATCGATGCCGTAGATAGTCAATCTGGTGGAGTTCAGTACAAAGCAATTGTAACCCTGGGTGGAATTGGTCCTGAAGCAATAGAGGCAAAATCTATCTTACAAACTATCCTAAAGACAACTAACAACAATGCCATTCGTCAGGCAATTGAATCATCATTACAGGCAATTGAGGATTATTGAAATAGAGACAGATAATTTCATTTGCTTGCATAATGGCATTGTATTATTACAAAAAAGAACATTGATGGGGTAATATTTCTTGACAAATCCAAATAATCTCGATTACGACTATATAATTATTGGATCTGGTTTTGGCGGTTCTGTCGCGGCGTTGCGTATGTCTGAGAAAGGCTATAAGGTTCTGGTTCTGGAAAAGGGGAAATGGTTTAACTCGCATGATTTTCCTAAATCCACTTGGAATCTAAAAAAATGGCTATGGTTGCCCTGGTTTAAATTTCATGGATTCTTTAAGATATCATTTTTCCGTCACGTCACTGTCCTTTCTCATGTCGGTGTGGGCGGGGGATCTTTGGGATATGCGACGGCTTTACCCATACCGACTCGTGAATTTTTTCAAGCAGATACATGGGCACATTTGGCGAACTGGGAACAGGAACTAAAGCCGTTTTATAAAATTTCTCTAAGTATGTTAGGTGCACAGCCCAATCCCCGTTTGGAAGTCGGAGATATTGCACTCAAACAGCTAGCACAAGAAATAGGATTAAAAGACCAATTCGAACCAACCGATGTTGCGATTTTTTTTGGGAAAAGTAATCAAACGGTAGCTGATCCATATTTTGATGGACAAGGCCCCCCTCGCAGTGGCTGTAATTTTTGTGGTGGTTGTATGGTAGGCTGCCGCTTTAATGCTAAAAATTCGCTCGATAAAAATTACCTACATTTAGCACAAAAAAATGGTGCTGTAATAAAGTCTGAATCGCAAGTATATGATGTAACACCCTTATCTGATGAAAATGGCAGTAAAGGATATAAAGTCCGCTGGAAATCCACAACCTCACTTATTAAAAACAAGGGAGAATCTACTTGTACAGGCGTAATATTTGCTGGTGGTGTTTTGGGAACGGTATCTCTACTCCATAAATTAAAAAAATCCTCATTGCCAAAATTATCGCCAAAGATAGGTTCATCCATCAGAACCAACTCTGAAAGTTTAGTAGGCATCACTACCTTTAATAAAGAAACTGTTTTCAGTGACGGCGTTGCTATAGGTTCAAAATTAAGAACTGATAAATATACACATTTGGAACCGGTTCGCTATCCATCCGGTTCAGGATTTTGGCGTATATTAATGTCACCGCTGGTACATGGAGACCATTTAGTTTTAAGACTAATGAGAATAATTTCAGATATTATAAAGCATCCTATACAAAATTTTAAAACTTATTTTGTCTGGGACTGGGCAAGACGCACCCAGATACTTTTATTCATGCAAACTCTGGACAGCACCTTAAAATTCTCCCGGGGCATTTTGGGTTTAAAATCTAGAATGGAGGATGGATGTCTTCCTACAGCTTTTATACCGCAAGCAAAGGAATTATCTGAAAAATACGCAAAATTAGTCGTTGGTAAGACAACCGTGTTGCTAACCGAAACATTGTTAGGTAGGCCCACAACAGCACATATTTTTGGTGGTGCAATAATGGGAAAAGATATTGACCAGGGTGTGATCGACAAGAATAACAGAGTTTTTGGCTATGAGAACATGTATGTTTGCGATGGATCGGCAATATCAGCCAATCCAGGTGTAAATCCTTCGCTTACGATAACTGCCCTGACAGAACGTGCCATGAGTAAAATTCCCGATAATATCAAATAAACAAAGGTCAGACTGCGGTTAGCAATTTTTATTTGAAAAATATAATCATGGCCTTTATATTTTATGTATCCAACTTGGTAAGAATGGTATGCATATTCATGGATTACTTAATCATTTACGATTAAGTTTTTTTTTATCTCTTGTTACTTTCTCAAATATATTTGCGCTGGAAAACAGGCCACCTACCATAAAAATCCCGAGACTATCAGGGAAAATTAAAATTGATGGCTATTTGAACGAAAAGGCTTGGGAAAGTGCAGCTAAAATCCAAAATTTTTATACGTACTATCCGGTTGATGGTATGCCGGCTGATGAAAAAACCGCTGTATTAATTGGTTATAATCCATCTTCGCTTTTTATCGGGATTATTTGTTTTGATCCCGCACCCGATCAAATACGCGCCACAATCAGTAAAAGAGATGATATCCTGGATGACGACCATGTGGCACTGTTTATCGATACGTTTAATAACGGAAAAGAATCATACGAATTTTGCTTCAATCCCTATGGCATTCAGGCAGATGGAATATATATTGATATGGTTGCAGAGGATTTTACGCCTGATTACATTTTTTATTCTCAGGGTCGCAGGTTTAAGGAGGGATATATTATCGAAGCTGAGATTCCCTTTAAAAGCATTCGCTTCCCTAACACCCCTGATTTAATCTGGGGATTATCGATCCAACGCAGTATAAAACATTTGGATAAATATATAATCTGGCCGGAGATATCATTAAACTCTACGACATTCATTCCTCAATTTGCCAAGATTGAGGGTCTGTATGATATTGATCGTGGAAGGAACCTCGAAATTCTGCCTGAATTAACAGCGATCCAACAAGGAAACATGAATATAGAAAATAATAAATTTGAAGAGCAATCCATTAAATATGATGCAGGTCTGAATTTAAAGTATGGTATATTATCTAATCTAACCATTGATCTTGCGTATAATCCAGATTTCAGCCAGGTTGAGGCGGATGCAGATAAAATAGATGTGAACCGTCGTTTCCCATTATACTATGATGAGAAACGTCCCTTCTTCTTAGAAGGCACAAATATTTTTAAAACACCCATCAACGCTGTCTATACGAGGAGAATAGTTGACCCACTTCTGGGAATTAAAATGACTGCAAATACCAGTGGACTTGAAATCGGAGCACTGGGTGGGATCGACGAATATTATGGTTCTGAAGAATATCTTTCCAGTTCAGCCCTGGTGCGACAATATTATGATCCTGACTTTAATCGCGATGCTTTTATGGATAAATATTTAAATGTTAAATCGTATCACAGTATTCTACGCCTCAAACAAGGTATTTGGGATTATTCACATATTGGTCTACTCCTTACCGATAAACGAATTCAAGATAGCTATAGCACAACCTATGGTATTGATGGTAATTTACTGATTGCAAACGAGTATTCTTTAACATTTCAGGCTTTAAATTCACATTCCAGAGATGTTTATAGTAATAGTTATAAAAGCGATCCCGCATTTTATCTTTCGCTATTTAGAGGAAGCCGTACATTCAATTTTCAGTTGCTTTATAACGATATCTTCCCCAATTTCGAAGTTGCGAATGGCTTTATTGAACGTACAGACTACCGTGAAGGGATAGCGCAGGTCTATTATGATTTCCGTTTTACAAATTCTTTTTTCAACTTATTAAGGCCAGTAATGTATGTGACACAGATGTACAACCATGAGGGGAAAAAAATTGAAAGCTATCTAAATCCCAGGTTCATGATAGAATCCCGGGGAAACAACTCTTTAACTCTATCTTACGCTAGGCAGTTTGAAGAATATGCCGGATTTGATTTTAATAAAAATGTGTATTGGATTGATCTAACCTCTAAAACATTTTCCTGGTTATTTTTTAATGCCAGCGCAGTGTGGGGCGATGGTATTTATTATAATGCTGTTTACTATCAATTAGAGCCGTTTTTGGGTGATATGCGGTCACTTCAGCTAGGATTTGAATTTATACCATTTAAGAATTGGACAACGGATATTCAGTTAAGAAAATATTTTTTCACCGGTATGCAAAATAGCATAGAATACAGGACAAAGCAAAACATTTATCGTCTACGAACAAATTATCAATTTTCAAGAGAATTTTATCTGAGATTCATCATTGAATATAATGACTATTACCAGGATCTGGATATCAACGCACTCCTTAGCTATTATCCCTCACCAGGCACCGTTATTTTTGTCGGTTATAATGATTACTTTATGAATCCTGATGAAACCAATGAAACAAAATATATCAGATATGCCAGAGGATTTTTTATAAAACTGTCATATCTTTTTAGGTTGTGATGCAATGAAAATTTTTTCTCTCATTTCCAATATAGCTGTTCTATTGATTATAATAGCCTTTCTTTACAAATGTAATAAGCAAAATTTACAGGAACATACCATAACCAGCTTCTCTTTAAGCTATGGAGCGATAATCAGAGGCGATACTACAAAGCAGACCATTGCCCTGGTGTTTACAGGTGATCAATATGCCGATGGGGCTGAACACATTAGACAAACCTTAGCCCGTTATAATATTAAAGCTTCCTTTTTCCTGACCGGGAACTTTTATCGTAATCAAAAATTCAGCCAAATCATTCACAATCTGCGTTCAAATGGACATTATCTCGGAGGGCATTCGGATAAACATTTACTCTATTGTCCATGGCACAAAAGAGACAGCTTATTGATTACAAAGTCTGAATTTACGGTGGATTTAGACAATAACTATCAGGAAATGAGTAAATTTGGAATCAATAAAAATGAAGCTGTATATTTTTTACCCCCTTTTGAATGGTACAACGATTCAATCGCCGCGTGGACAAAGGATGTAGGCAGCATATTGATAAATTATACACCAGGGACTAAATCCCATGCAGACTATACCACACCTGACATGGGGGAACGATATCTCGCAAGCAAAATAATTTTTGACAGCATAATCAAGTTCGAAACTATGTCCCCGCATGGATTAAATGGATTCATTCTGTTAAGTCACATTGGAACCCATCCATCACGGATGGATAAATTTTATCTTTATCTCGAACAATTAATTCAATATTTATTAACAAAAGGGTATCGTTTTGTACGCATCGATGAGCTGCTACAAGTATGAGATTTTATTCTTAATACTATTTATTTTTTTTCTCCCTTCAACCTGCCTTCTTGAAAATGAAGGTACAGTATATCTGGTAATCGGCTCGGATACTGCCATTTGGGATGGAATGAGTGTGGGTCGATATAATTGTGAATACGATCTTGGATTATATAACGATCCCTTACAAAATGCTTTTAAAGTAATGGATCCTTCCTTTCGCGCACAATTTGTTGACTCTTATGGCCAACCATTGAAACTGACCTGGTGGATGATGGCGGGAAACATCTTTCGCTTTGCAAAAAATAAAAATGTACCTATTCCGAATATAATGACCCTTTATCTCATGAAAAAGTACCATGGGGAGCATATCGTTCAGAATGGTGATGAACTGTCTTTACATTACCATACGTTTGTTTGGAGCGATTATGATCAAGATGGTATCTATTATTGGAATCAAGCATTGTCGTTTGAAGAATGCCTTGCAGATTTTAATTTTACTCTGGCACAATTTCTTCTAGAAGAGAACATTTTCCCTGTCTCATTCAGGAGTGGCTGGCATTATATGGATAATGACTGGCAAAACTATTTAAACACCCTGCTTCCATACAGTATGCATAATGATTATCCAAATGTACGTAGCGATATGGACGAACCTCTGGATAACACTTACGACTGGTCTGAGGCTCCCAGCTCCTTTATTCCTTACCACCCGTCAGAGGATAATTATCAGTTACCCGGAGATGGACCGGGATGGAATGTTCGTTCCGCTCATTTTTTTACCACCAGGTATCACGATTTAATGGATTCTATCTTTTCTCAAGCTTATCAAGGACATAATCAACTGGCTTGCCTGTGGGGTCATCTACCAGAAGATGATTTCCTTGACAATATCGCAATTATAGACAGTCTGGCGCATAAAATGGTTGACAGATATCCGGGAGTTACCTTTCAATATTGTACTGCTATCGAAGCCATGCAACGCTGGCAAAATACAACCGATTTTGTTGCACCTCATTTAACTATAACAGAAGAGCAAATGGGTAATTCCTTGTATTTTACCATTGGCACGGATGAAGCTACTTTTCAACCATTCCCCTTTATTGCTGCACAAGATATTTATGAAGATTATTTTGTAATTCCGGTGCATAAGCTGTCTCAAAATGAATGGCGAACTTCAGAACCGATCAGTGCACACCAATTAGTAAAGATTGGGTTTTCAGTCTGCGATATAATGGGTAACCAGAGCAATAAAATCATTAATTATTTGCCGGATGATATTTATATAGATAACGAGGATGTTGGATATAATGAAATTCAGGGTAATTGGAATTTATCTCCTATTAGTTCCTGGGGCTTGAATTCCAGAATCGCTACTCTGGATCAATTGGACACGGTTAGGGCCATCTGGAAACCTGAGTTAAAACATTCTTGTCTCTATAACATTTTTATTCAAATTCCAGATATTGAGAACCATGCTGAGATTTTAACTTATAAGATATATTCAGATACGGGTTTTGTGACGGCTAAAAGTTTTAATGGACCAATTACAAATAAGAACTGGGTGTATATTGCTACTGTATATCTGGATAAGGATCAAGAAAATTATTTACAATTAGAAGCTCAGGGTAAAAATCAAACAGGTAAAATAGCTGTGGCAGATGTCGCAAAATTTTCTGCACTGGTAAGAGAAAGAGATTTAATGGTTCAAACGAATTTATTAGAGTTCGGAGAAGTTAGTCAGAAATCCTCAACTGTTGCACAGATACATTTATCTAATTCAGGGTATAAAGATTTGACCATATTAGATGTAATTTCGGCTCATCCAAATATTTCGATTTCTACCAATTTTCCTTTAATAATTCCCGCCATGGAATCCGTACTAATCCCCGTTACTTTTAATGCCAGCACCTTAGGCGTATATTGTGATACTATTGTGGTTTATAGTAACGATCCCCGAAATGACACCTATCCTGTTCTTTTTAGTGCTACAGTACAACCCTATTTTATTGTCATTGATAATGAAGACAGTAAAAATTATCGAGAAGTTGGCACTTGGTACTACAGTAATGCCGAAGCCTACGGCTCCTCTAGCCGTTATACATACTTAAACAATGGCTATAACGCTGTTTTTTTCGATACATTGGACATAGACGGCGTCTACGATATCTTTGAGATCGTACCAGTAACTCAGAATGCAGCGGACAATGCCGTTTATATTCTAAGTATAGCCAACGTAGTTACTGATTCTGTATTTATAAATCAGAATCAGGGTAGTGGTAACTGGCGCAAGATTGGCAGATATTACCTTCCTGCTAATCAGAAGATTGAGATTAAGGTTGAGGATACCGGTTATAGCACACAAGGTTTGGTTTTAAGAGCAGACGCTATCAAAATTGCTTTGATTGAAGAAATTACATCGCTTTCAGAGCATAAGCACACTTCCCGAAACGTATTTCATTTAGCACAAAACTTTCCTAATCCTTTTAATCCGTCAACTACGATCTCCTACACCTTACCCAAAAGAATCCGCGTTGCACTTAAAGTATACAATATCAGGGGTCAGGAAGTAATAACACTGGTTGACGGAGTGCAGAATCCCGGCGACCATTCTGTTCAATGGTTTGGTGAAGATAACCTTGGTCGAAAAGTAAGCTCTGGCTTATACGTTTGTCGATTGGTTGCCGGAAAGAATGTATATACGAGAAAAATGGCGATGATAAAATAGGTAAGACGATCTTCCTATTCTCTAAATTTAATCCTCTTATGTTTAAAAATTACAACCAAAACAAAAGTGTTCTCATTCAGGGTGGTCTCATTGTTAATGCAGAGTCTCAAGCTAAGCAAGATATTCTTATTCGAGGTGAAAAAATTGTTGAGATTAACTCTCAGTTAAAAACTGGTGACCGAAATCTAACCACAATTGACGCACATGGAATGATAATCTTTCCAGGTGGAGTAGATCCCCATGTACATTTAACTTATCCTGATAGTGCACATGACAGCGAGCACTGGGTAGATGACCTGACAAGAGGCTCTCATGCCGCACTTGCAGGTGGAATCACCACAATGGGTAATATTTCTTTTCCTGAGTTGGGTGAATCTCCCCTCGATACGATTCGACGCGATGCATTCAAGGTTGAGAAGGAAGCAATATGCGATATATTTATACATCCAGTAATCTTCTATCCCACAGATATTGTAATTCATCAGCTCCCAAAATTGGCGAATCTGGGCCATACAAGCATAAAAATCTTTATGCCCTCACTTGAGTATGATCAACAATCTTATGCCTTTACCAGGCTAATCAAAATGGCTGGTGATTCAGGTATATTGACCATGATGCATTGCGAGGATTTTTCTATTATATCCATGAGGACACACCAATTAACCGCAAATGGATGTAGTTCCCTGAAGTACTATGCAGAGAGCAGGCCAGTTATTTCGGAATTGGTTGCCGTACAGCGAGCTATTGCTGTTTGTGAAACCACAGGATCTCCAATTTATATTGTTCATCTCTCCTCCCGACGTGCTCTGGAAGCTTGTATAGTAGCTCAAAAGAAATCCCTTCCCATATATGTAGAGACCAGACCTATTTATTTACATCTGACGCAAGAAAAATATCTAAATCCGGATGGTGCCATATATGTCGGTCAACCACCTTTACGTAGTCACAAAGATGTGAAGGCTCTTTGGCATGGATTGAAAGCAGGCAGTATACAAACGGTAGCAACTGATCATGCGCCGTGGAAACGTGACCAAAAACTGGATCCTTCCTTGAACCTGAACAAATTACGACCGGGGGTGAATAATCTGCAGGTAATGCTCCCCATGCTTTATTCAGAAGGTGTACTTAAAGAAAAGATCTCCAACCATAAATTCGTTGAGCTGACTTCCACTAATGCAGCAAAACTTTTTGGCCTCTATCCGCGCAAGGGGATCATTGCCGTTGGTTCTGATGCAGATCTAGCAATATGGAATCCCAAGTTACATAAGCCAATCAAAAATAAAGATATTTTTTCCAGAGCGGGTTTCTCGATATACCAGGATTGGGAAGTAACTGGCTGGCCTATACTAGTACTTCGCAGGGGCGAAATTGTCTACCAGCATGGTAGAATTCTTGGAGAACCAGGTAGCGGGCAAATCGTGTTTAGAAATAAATGTGACTTTTAAATATAATTAAAAAATGGCAAATAATTTGAGATAAGTTTCCTTTTGAAATAAATAATACATTTATTAATTTCATTATAATGTTTATGAGATAATTCCGCAAAACAATGTGTAAAATAATAGCAATTGCCAATCCCAAGGGGGGCGTGGGGAAAACTACAACGGCAATTAATCTTGCTGCCAGTCTGGCTATCGCGAATCAAAAGGTGTTACTCATTGATATGGATCCTAATGGAGCTCTGAGTTCCAGTATTGGAATACAACCCTCTGATATTAAGGGCGGAATATACGAAGTATTTTTTGGTACCTTTGACTTTTTTGATACGATACATCACTTTCATTTATCGAACTTATATATTATTCCCTCAAATATAAATACTACAGAACGGGAGGCGCGTTTAATGGCAATGGCTAAAAACAGAGCCATTTTAAAAAGAAAACTCGATGATTGGATTAACAAAGGGAAACTAGACCATAGATTTATTATAATTGATACACCACCAATTCTTAATGATCTCACCCTTGCAGCACTTTATGCTGCGAACTCCGTTCTTATTCCGCTGCAATGCAGTTATTATGCCCTTAATGTAGTAGAGCGGTTAATACACATGATTGATAGAATAAAGGAGGGTGGCAATCCAAAACTAAAAATTGAAGGTATATTACTTAACTTCTTCGAAAAAAAAACAAGAGTCTCTCAACGTACCGAGCAGGAGGCCAGGAATCTTTTTAATGATTTAGTTTTAAAAACCATTATTCCAAAGAATACTACCATCAGCTACGCTACTTTTGAAAAAAAACCAGTGGCCCTGGTTGATATTACGGCAACAGGTTCATCCGCCTTTCTTTCTCTAGCCGAAGAGATTCTAAGCAAGAATTAGTTCAGTATGAAAAGACTAAGTTTGCTTTATGCTCTGGTATTAATAGGCATAACCGCTATCATTGCACAAGTATTGCTGATTCGCGAGCTCTTGGTCACATTTTCCGGCAATGAATTGTCCATAGGTATTTTTCTGGCAAATTGGCTTTTACTGGAGGCGTTGGGAAGTTATATAGCGGGTCGTTGGGCTGGTAAGGTAAAGTCTGGATTGTCTTACTACATATCGCTGCAACTATTAATCGCCATATTTCTGCCTTTAATTATTCTCATTACACGGATTATTAAAATTCCTTTGGGGATAATTCCTGGCGAGGGCATCGATATATTCACTATATTTTTTACATCCTTATTTTTACTCACTCCCATTGGTGTAATTGGAGGCGCTCAGTTTAGTTTTGCATGCAGATTGTTTGCGGATTGGAGTAAGAAAGATGTCACCTCAATCGGAAAAGTATATGTTTATGAGGCCATCGGTAGCATTATCGGTGGTGTAACTGCAACTTATATCTGTCTGCAATACTTAGATACGTTTCAAAGTGCATTCCTTTTGGCTGCCTTGAATATCCTTTCAGCCCTATGTTTAATATTTTCATTCCATGATCGAAAGGAGCTCGTATTTTTAACAAACCCATTATTTTTAAAAATCATCACTGTATTCTTATTCGTTACCAACCTGGTATTTTTTATCTCTGGCGGTATTTCTTTATTACATGGTAAGTCAATTGCAGCTCAATGGCCAGGCCATGATATCATCTCATATAAAAACTCAATCTATGGAAATGTTGCTTTGTTAAAGCGACTGGAACAATATGACCTGATGGCCAATGGTGTTCCCATTGCAACAATTCCAATGACGAATATTGCCTTCATCGAAGATGTTGTTCACCTTTCATTATTACATCATGCGGATCCGAAAGACCTTCTATTAATCGGAGGTGGTGTTGGTGGCATATTAAACGAAATTTTAAAGCATCCTGTGACAAAAGTTGATTATACCGAATTAGATCCACTAATAATTCATACCATTCAAAGCTGCCTTGCGGCGGAAAGCATCCCGGAGTTCAAAGATCCAAGGATCAGAATTCGTTATGTTGATGGCCGTTTTTATGTGCGTACAACCGAAAATACTTACGATGTCATATTCATTAACTTACCTGAGCCATCAACACTTGAAATCAACAGATTTTATACCTTAGAATTCTTCAGGATGATAAAAAAGCAGTTAAATAGAAATGGCCTATTGATTTTTGTAATGCCGGGAAGCGCCAGTTATATCGGGCCACAAATGAGTGCATTAAACATCAGTATACTGAAAACTGGTAAAGAGATTTTTCGCTATCAAAAGGTGATACCAGACGCTTATAATATCGTATTACAATCGGACGGTATTGATTTATCGCACGTAACAACCAGCGTATTGAATAACCGCTTACAGGAGCGCAATATTTCAACACGATTAATAGGCAAAGCCTATCTGAACTACAAGTTAAATGAGGAGCGAATAAATTGGTATTGGAATGAATTAAAGGATACATCAGGGATAAAAATTAATTCTGATTTTCATCCCACAGCGTTATATCATGATCTGACCCTTTTGAATAGTATCCACTCCCCTAAATTTTTAGGCATATTTACTCAATTAAGGTATTTGAAGTTTTATCATATTACTATCTTGTTAATGATAATTTTCAGCATGATGCTCTACCTTCAACGATCAAAAAAAAATATGCAAAAAATTAATATCATCATGCCCATGATGGCAACGGGCATGATTAGTATGGGGGCAACCATTGTTTTGGTTCTCGCCTTTCAATCCTTTTATGGATACATTTACCATTGGATTGGTTTATTGATTACATGCTTTATGGTGGGTTTAGCGAGCGGGGGGATCTTAATAACAAAATCTATACAAAGAATTACAAGGCACCGTATTTTATTTTTAAAATTAGAACTAGCGCTTGTCTTATATACTTTAGTACTCCTCATTTTTTTGTATGGTATAAAAAAATTACCTGTTGACTATCTTATTCAAATATTAATGTTAATTATGGCAATCATATGCGGTTTTTTGGTGGGAGCCCAATTCCCACTGGCTAATAAACTATATTTAAAGGGGGAAATTCATCTTTCACAAACCGCTGGTATTTTATATGCCTCCGATTTGATAGGGGCATGGATCGGGGGATTACTTGTTACCATCGCTTTTGTACCTGTGATAGGAATCTTTACTACATGTTTATTCTTTTGTCTTGTAAAATTTTTATCACTCCTGCTTTTTATCCTCTCAAAATATTAATTTTTACTGGCTACCTATTTAAAAATTTATTGCTATCTGGTTTTTATTATGTATATTAATTTGTGAATAACTCACATGCCGGACGTAAGATTTATGGAAATACTTGCCCTGGTCAAATGGAATAAGAGATGATCTGAGTTTTAATAAAATGAGAGTATTAGAGGGTATCTCATTTTGATAACCACATTATTTTTTATTATCTATTATGTCAGCATTATCAAACTATTTTACAAAGGAGATCAACATGGAACAGAAAATCACACTTAGCGTTATCAAAGCCGATGTAGGAGGATATGTCGGCCATTCTGCAATGCATGAACAGCTCATTGAAGAAGCAAAAGAAAACCTTCAAAAAGCACAAAAGAAGGGAAAGATCGTTGACTTTTATGTTACGTCCTGTGGTGATGATCTGGAATTAATTTTAACGCATAATTACGGAGTAGATCATTATGATATCCATCAATTGGCCTGGGAGATATTTGAAAAATGTACAGTTATAGCAAAAAAATTAAAACTTTATGGAGCAGGACAGGATTTATTGAGCGATGCCTTTTCTGGAAACGTTAAAGGAATGGGTCCTGGTGTTGCTGAGATGGAATTTGAGGAACGCGAGGCTGAACCAATCGTCATCTATATGGCTGATAAAACCGCAGCAGGCGCCTGGAACTTACCGCTTTACAAGATGTTTGCTGACCCATTTAATACCGCTGGCCTGATTATCGCTCCCCCAATGCATGAGGGCTTCCGTTTTGAAGTGCATGATGTGAAGGGGCAAAAGCGCATATTCTTTCAGGCTCCAGAGGAAATCTACGATCTCCTGGTTTTTATCGGGGCAGCAGGACGTTATGTTATTAAAGCTGTTTATACAAGGGATGGTGAAATAGGTGCTTCTTCTTCCACACAACGCCTGGCACTCATTGCAGGAAAATATGTGGGTAAAGATGATCCGGTTTGTGTTGTACGTTGCCAGGGCAAATTTCCTGCAGTAGGTGAGGTATTGGAACCTTTTACCATGCCCCATATTGTCGAGGGTTGGATGCGCGGCTCGCACTATGGACCTTTAATGCCGGTGCCAGTCCATAATGCTACACCAAGTCGTTTTGATGGTCCACCCCGTGTCATCGCATGTGGATTCCAATTAGCTGAGGGCCATCTTATCGGACCCAGAGATATGTTCAATGATCCCGGCTTTGATGAAGCGCGCCGGTTGTGCAACAGGTTAGCCGACCACATGAGACGCCATGGACCGTTTGAACCGCATCGCCTACCTATGGAAGAGATGGAATATACAACGATGCCCCAGGTCATGGAAAAACTACATGATCGCTGGGAAGATTTGCCAGACTAAAGCGCTTGTTAAGAGCAACCAGCAACAATTTTATTTTTGTTTTATATAATATTAAGATACTTCTTAAATAGATATGCCTCTCTTCATTCTGAGTCCCGATGTTTATATCGGGACTCAGAATGACATCTAATTATATTTTTCAATAATACTTTTATTTTCATTTGTAACTTTTTATGTTAATTGAAGTTTTAATTATGGGATATTTTAGTTAAATGTAATGGCAAATATTAAATAAGACTAAAGGTAAAATATCTAAATTGCATTCTGACCTGGATATAATGCTCAAAGTAAAATCAGGTGATCTTGACCTATTGAGTATCCTATTCGAAAGATATAAACAGGTTTTATTCGGTTTTTTTTATCGTTCAACCAGCGATTTTGCAAGCAGTGAAGATATGGTCCAAAATGTATTTTTCAGAATATTAAAATATCGCAAATCTTTCAAGGGCTACGGAAAATTCACTACCTGGATGTATCGCATTGCCCACAATGTTCTTTGTGACCATATTAAAAAAAACAAGGGAACAGAAACTGATAATCCGGAAAGGATAAATGAATTGACTGCCAGCGCCACGTTAGATGGTGATATGATCTCCGAGGAACGTTTACGCCTTTTGCAAATCGCATTACGCCAATTGAAAAGAGAATCGCGAGAGGTGCTGATTATGAGTAGATATCAGGGATTAAAGTACAGGGAGATTGCAGACATTCTGGATTGTTCAGAAAGCGTAGTAAAGGTCCGTATCTTCCGTGCTTTAATGCAACTTAAAAATATTTACTTAAAAATAGCAGAGTGAACAGCAATGAAAAACATTAGAATTGAAGAAATTATTTTAGAATATTTAGATGAAAAAACACCCGCAACGCGTAAGCTGCAGTTAGAAGAAATAATCAAAAAGGAAGCTTCAACAGTAGATAAGCTTGAATTGCTGCAAGAGATATACAAGGATTTAAAGAGAATTCAAATACCAGCACCTAGTGATAAACTTGATGAAAACTTTTACAATATGATTGAAGAACATAAAGATGGGGTGAAAAAACGAAAAGATTTATTTAGCAGATTATCAACATTGCTGACTCAGCTATACGGTCAAAGATTTGTAATTAGATTAGCCTATGGAATGTTGCTGTTAATTTTAGGATGGATATTGGGATATTGGTTTACACCGTCCGCAAAATACGAGACGCAGATCAACGTAATGACGGCTGAAATAAAAGAAATGAAAGAATTGGTATCGCTTACTTTGTTAAGCCAACCGTCACCTGTAGACCGCATAAAAGCGATAAATCATATAAAAAATCAGAATCAAGTCCCCGAAAAGATAATCAATGCATTAATTCAAACTCTTAATTTTGATCCCAATGCCAATGTGCGCCTGGTTGCCATCGAAGCATTGCTGGAATTCTCGGGAAAACCAATGGTTCGGGAAGCGTTGATCAAATCCATTGACCAGCAAGAATCTCCCCTGGTACAATTAGCATTAGCAGATATAGCTGTAATACTTAATGAGAAAAATGCAGTACAACATTTGAAACAGTTGTTAAAAAGAAAAGAACTGAACGACGTCGTACGCGAAAAGATTGAAAAAAGTATTAATATTTTAATTTAGATGGTCTGGTTATATGAACTTGATTATAAAGTTTTGTATCATCACAATAATCCTTTTTAAGCCTGCTATTTCTTCTCAGAATAATGGAATTGAGCAAATTGTGGTTCCGTTGAGTGAACCCCAAGAAAAGTGTTTATTAATACTGAATCATAACAAAGGTTCTATCACGCTGGAAGGGTACAATGGTGCGGTAGTAATTCTAGATGCACAACTGCGCTACCCAGGCTATTCGAGAATGAATGAACAAAACGATGGCTTAAAACAGATTGAAACACATTCCGTGCAACTTAGTGCTACCGAAAAAAATAATACCATAGAAGTCTATACAAATTCTGACCAACACACGATAGATTTAGATATTAAAGTACCTCAAAAATGTTCGCTGAAAATCTCTACTCAAGATAACGGTAATATAGTTGTGCGCAACTTGACCGGGGAAATGGAACTTAGTAATGCCAATGGCGATATTGTTATGACTCAGGTCTCGGGCTCTGCGGTGTTGAATACCATTGATGGGGATATTATGGTTAAATTTGATAAAATTACACCAGAGGCTCCCATGGCATTTTCCTCAATAGAAGGAAAAATTGATATCACGTTCCCTGCCGACTTACGCGCTTTGGCGAAGATGAGATCTGATCAAGGAGAAGTATATATTGATTTCAATATGCAGATGCAGGAAAGACAAACAGTGGTAGAAAAACAAACTAAATCGGGCATTTTTAAGGTGTTCCTCGATGAATGGACTATTGGTAAGATTAATGGAGGGGGGCCGGAGATCCTCTTAAAGAGCTTTCATGGGAATATTTACATCCGCGCTAGGAATTAGACACCTATTTTCTTTTATCTCAGTAATAAAACTCTCCGAAAGCGATCCGAAGTTAAAAATTTATGTAACCTTTTGTAGTATGTGAAGTTGTACTAATTGAAATGAATCTGATAAAATAGAAACAGATTTACCAAGGAGAACTAGTATGAAGAATACGAATTATCTCTTTCTTATCGTAACGGTTTTAATCGCCTTATTATCTACCTCTTCCCTGGCAAAAGAAATTGAAGGTAGTTGGGTTGGATTCCCCACCGAAGATGAAGTTAAAATGCGCATGACTATATTCGGTGAAGAAGATTTTGGAGATGAATGGTCCTCTACCATTATGTTTAAAAAAGATGAACTCGTTGGATTGCAATTTAACGGTCAAGAACACAGTTTTAATTTAGACCGTGAAGCAGGTTCAATTTCCTTCTTTGGTAAATTCTCTCAAGAACGAGGCTTGGGAGATTTTAAATTTAAACCCAGTGATGAATTCAAATCCTTTTTAGAAAAAAGAGGATTTTCAAAAATTTCTGATCATAAACTCCTTTCACTATGCCTATGTGACATCAATTCTGCTTATATTAAAGAACTAAATGAATTGGGTTACAAAAATATCTCTACTTCGCAACTAGTTTCTTTAGCCATACATCGTGTTTCGATTCCTTATATTAAAGAAATGCATATGATCGGATATAAAGACATTTCGATAGCAAAACTTTTAAGTTTTCGTATTCACGGCATAAACAAAGAATATATCGAAGAGATACATGGACTGGGATTTAAAGATGTATCCCCCAGTGAACTTTTATCCTTAAGAATTCACGATGTTTCCCCAGAATTCATAGAACAAATCAGAGCATTAGGTTACGAGGATATTTCCCTATCTAAGCTGCTTCAATTTAAGATCCATGACGTAAGTCCCGAGTTTATCACAACATGGAAAGAATTGGGATTTGACGATCTTCCGGATTCAAAACTTGTAGAATTCAAGATTCATGGTGTGGAAAAAAAACAGATCGAGGCATTGAGAGAATTAGGATATTTAGATATTTCGCCGTCTAGACTCATAGAATTAAATATTCATGGTGTCTCCCCTGATTTTATAAAAGAAATCCATGCGCTGGGTTTTAATGACATTTCTCTTTCAAAATTGGTTGAGTTCAGAATTCATGGCGTGGATAAAGAATTAATAGAGAATATTAAAAAATTAGGATTCGCTGATGTCTCCCCTTCAAAATTTGTGCAATTAAAAATCCACGGTGTTTCACCAGAGTTTATTGAAGAAGTCCACTCTGCCGGATTTGAAGATATTTCATTACAGGAATTAATAGATTTCAGAATTCATGGTGTAGACAAGGAATATATTGAATACGCAAAAGATGTTCTGAAAGGCAAAGAAATTACACCTCAAAAGATCATCAATATGAAAATCTTTGGGATTTAATTAAAAGCTATATTTCTGCTAACTACAAAATAATTTTAATAGCTATACTTTTACATTCCAAATCTTTTATATTATATTAATAAGTACTATAAATATAAAATCCCTGACGGGATTTAATTATGAACATGGTTTGAATCCCAGACTCATAGGTTTCACGCAAGTTTGATTAACTCTGCTCTTTACAGGCTGTGTGAGAACTGCCATCTAAAAGGAGGAAAAATGAATTCAAAAATAATAATACTTCCAACTTTTCTTGTACTATTTTTCACATTACAATGTGTTGCATTACAAATGCATGACACTGTTAGACAAGATAACTTAAACAAATTTAAAAATGAGGTAACCATTTTGACACCAGGGGAAGCACAAACAGATATTACAATTACTATTTTGTATGATAATTATTTATTTTCTGAAGGCACGAAACCTGATTGGGGATTCTCCTGTTTGATAGAAGGCATGGAAAAGACCATTCTTTTTGATACAGGAACCAGTCCCGCAATTCTATGGCACAATATTAATTATTCCGGTGCTGATATGCATAAAGTTCAGCAAATCGTTATATCACATAATCATGCAGATCACACCGGCGGTTTGCTATCAATCTTAGAAAAAAATAACAATGTGCGGGTGTATTTGCCATATTCGTCACCTGATGAATTTGTAATGAGCATAGAAAACAAAGGTGCACAGGTTTTAACACTCAAAGATCCTGGGGAGATATGCAAAAATGCGTTTTTAACTGGAGAAATGGGGGAACAGATTAAAGAGCAATCCTTAATATTAAATACTAAGAAAGGTTTAATTGTGGTTACTGGTTGTTCTCATCCGGGTATAGTCAACATTGTGAAAAGAAGCAAAGAGATATTGGATAAAGATATCTACCTCGTTTTTGGTGGTTTTCACCTTATGAGTCATTCAGATGAAGAGATTCAGGAGATAATTCAGGAATTAAGGAATTTAGGTGTACATAAATGTGGTCCATCACATTGTAGCGGTGATACAGCTATCAATTTATTCAAGAATGCCTATATGCAAAATTTCATAAAACTCGGGACAGGTTTGAAATTAAACATTTCTGATTAATATATGACAAATTATATAATTAAGATTGATCGAGTGTTAATTATCCTTTAACTTAGTAAAACATAAGTTTTAAGTAATTAAAACAAAAATGAGGGGAGACTAATGAATATGAAGGACAATTTTACTATTAAGTATTCAAAATTATCTATTGTTTTTTTTATCATGGTAGTATTCTCAATTACACTTTTTTTCACATCTTTCTCGCAAAGCTTTGCTATGATTCCTAACGCTAAAAACATGTTTTCCGGTACCACAACAGTCAATAAAGAAATCCAGGAAAAGTTATATCATGCTCTGCTCAATCAAAGATTTATGGAAAACGTACAGAGCAGATATGATGCTATGAACGCACACAAAATATTTCAGAAAAAAATTAGAGATTTTCCTGCTGGTGAGAAAATTGCAGCTTTTTTGAAGACTCTGAAACATGCAGAAAACAAGGGCATTGATACTCATAGTGTCCTGAAATCTTTGGACCTGCAGAAAAATAAAATAAGCATGGCTTTATTACCTGGGAGTATTGAAGGTACAGTAACATTGGAGGGTATGCCACCTTATGGAGGTAGTATTGAAGTATTGGCCTTTGACACCTTCGGATATTATGCTGGTTCGGGTTATGTGGATTATTACAGCGGTTATTATACCATTACAGATCTCGCTCCGGGTGACTATTATATTGTCACAAACAGCTGGTATGTAGACGAATTCTATAATAATGTTATGCGCGATTTTTTTAGAAATTGGAGGCAGGCCACTTTAGTCACCGTATACGATGGATCTGTTACTTCTGGAATCGATTTTGACTTGCAAGAAGGTGCCAAAGTTACAGGGTATTTATATGATGCAACGGAAAATTTGCCTCTTTCATATTATTATATGAACTTCGAGATTTCTTCTGCTACAATTCAAGAAACGCTTTTTGAGCCTTATGGATACACCGATTATATAGGATTTTATCAAATCACCCTTCCCTTTACAGGCTCTTTCAAAATTAAAGCCAGTGTATATGACTTTGCAAGTGAGTATTACAATGAGAAAGAAGATTGGGCAAGCGCGGATCCCATCACAGTTGCATCTTTGGATGATTCTATACCAAATGTCAATTTTACACTTGAACAAATGGTGCCCAGTGAAGTTGAAGGGGCTACAATTCAAGGATTCTTAACCGGACCTGGAGAATCACCTGTGAACATGGGATTTGTCTTTGCCTTCAATACAGCAGATACTTCAATCGCCGGATTGGCCATTTCTGGTGCGGATAGCGGCCAAGGTGAATATGCTATCATGGGTTTGCAACCTGGATCATATATTTTATACGCAAATCACTATTTAGATATGATTGCGCCACCTGAAACTGCTGTTCAAGGTGAATATTATCAAAATGCTGCGACGCCGGAAGACGCAGAAAAGATAATCATCACCGAACAAACGGAAATTATAAGCGATAAAAATTTTGTATTAGATCCTGGCGGGGGTATCAGCGGTAGCATTAAGGATGCTAACGAAGCTCCTCTTGACTCGGTAATCATTTTGGCGATCAAAACAGACATAGTTATAGATGATAAATTCTTCATTGATGAAATTGATTTTGGACTCGGTATCTCTGATGAGAGTGGTAATTATGCCATATTAGGTCTGACAGCTGGTGATTATATATTGCGAACAATTTCACTATTAACCAAGCATGCTGGATTGGTCGTGGATGAATATTATGAGAATGTACAGAGTATTTATGATTTTGACGAGTCAACTCCCGTGACAGTTGGAGTACCCGATATCACTAGCAATATTGATTTTATGCTTGCTTTTGCAGGTGGTATCAGCGGTAACTTTTTCGAAGCAGATGGAATTACTCCTGTTATGGGTGAGGGTACTGTAATTGCATTTAACGCCGAAACCGACTTGCCGGAGTTAGCTATTTCACTTTATAACGCAGAAAATGGCTCTTACCAAATACGCCCTCTAGCTAACGGTAATTATAAATTATTGGCTTTAGTTACCAGCGAAGGTCTAGGTATTGAAATAGCACCTCTTGGCAAAAAAACATTTCAAAAAACACCTCTATACTCCAATAGGTTACAGCAGGAAGATGAGATTATATACGTACCACAATTCTATAATGGTGAATATAATTTTGAAGATGCAGATGTGATCGCCGTAACGGCACCTCTCTCCACTCCTGATATTGATTTTAAAATGGTACGCACTGGTGCGATACAGGGATTTGTATACTACCAACCAGAAACCACCGTAGGTGCAGATATATTATCTGAAACAACTGTCGCCGCTTTTGATGCCATTTCAGGTGAGTTACGAGGCGGGGCAAATGTCACCTTTACCGGGGGCTATCGTATTTATGGATTACCCCCAGGAGCTTATAAAGTTGTTGCCTGGCCTGCGGCCGAGGGATATGCTGCAACTTATTATGGTGGCGGAGTAACCTTCGATGATCAAAACTCGCTTGGAATTCTTGTTACACCAGAAGAAGAGACAAGAGCAGATATAGAATTGGTGGAAGGAAGCGGTAGTATTTCGGGTATGGTTTATAACGAAGACGGATCTCTTACACTTGATGGTATATTGGTACTTGCCTATGATCAAACTGGACATGCTGTCTCAGGAGGGATGAGTGGTATTGATATGGTTACTAAGTTACCCTCGAATCCTGGAGCATACAGCATAAGCGGTCTAATATCAGGAACTTATTATGTTAGAACCTTTTCGCTAATTAATCTTTTAGCTCTGTTAGATATGGAAAACGGTTCATCAACTCTTGGTGAGAACGGAATGCCTGATCTGGACGAAATACAAATCTATGGCGATTTATGGTATGACAATGAACCCGTTGAACTTAATCTTGATATAAGTAATTTGTTTGCATTAATTTTCAATCTACTCTACATGCAGAATGAAGATATGCCTTTGTTTATGCCGTTTTATAGTGTACCCCCAGCCGAAGCCGACCTGGTCAATGTTATCAGTCCCAATGAAACGCCCGATATCAACTTTTACTTGCCACTAATCGATTTTTCTCTGCTTCTGAATCTTCCTGTAATTACAGAAAATGATCAGATGCCTAATTCATTCCAGCTCTCTCAGAATTATCCCAATCCTTTTAATCCTGGTACAACGATTGAATTTGCTTTACCTAAAGCTGCTCATGTAAAACTGGATGTATATAATGCGTTGGGTCAAAAGGTAGCGACGCTATTGAATCACCAGCTTAGTGCCGGAGATTATAATATACAATTCGAAGCAAAAAATTTAGCAAGTGGTATATATTACTATAAAATAGAGGCTGATAAATTTCAACATGTGAAGAGAATGATTCTTGTGAAATAAAGCAATATTGCCCAGCAGCAGATAGTATCCTATAATACAGATTATAAGTAAATTTTATAAAGAGAAGTAGTTCATCAAAATGATGAACTACTTCTTTATCTTCCTTTCCGCTGTTCTGGCCCTTTTACCTGTCTGATATCCACCTGTTCACCACCGGGAAATTTGATCTGAATCCATAACCAGGAGGCAGTAGCTGAGACCCAAACCTTGGTTTGATCAGTAAAAAAGTAGCGTTTCGAGCCAGTGTCAATATGTATAGCACCACCATCAAACCACGCGTTAAAATCTCCCGCAAGGTCACCCTCAATAGGACGTATGCGAAAGTTTGGAGGGTGCGCTATCAAATTAAGAACACGAGCTATTTTATCTTCATGTACACGCTGCTGCAGTGGTTCGGTTGCTTCTGGTACTCGTCCAGGGCGCATGCCACATCCGGCACAGACATGGGTCAGAGCATTGAATTGACCGCACTTGGGACATATCCAACCGGTTTCCTGTACCATATTGTTTCCTAAAATATCAAAATAAATCCATAACTGTAAGGACAATAGAATATATTAAAATTTTTATGTAAAATCATATTATAGTTTCAATTCCAACAGCGCCGATGTGATGGGAAAGGGACTACCAGCAAATATGCTGATGTCACTTTGATGGCTGTCAAAATAATTTAACTTCGCTCAAATCTTTTCCTGGTTATAATTAATATAAACTTAAAGGCCGGTTCATCACGAAACCGGCCTTTAT
>SMTZ1_10001217_pt1 | contig 28719 bp, 31 predicted proteins | sample DeeMarSWOR136_30_FD_25667 | JGI IMG/M metagenome (IMG submission 25667)
CCTAAACCTGAATATACCTTTATCCAGTTCTTTATCTGTATTTTCAAGGACTTTAATCAGTCCCTTCCTGGCTTCGGACATGTAAGCATTGAGTACCTGTGTCTCGCGGTAGGTCGTCGGTGAGTTGCCCTTGAGGTGCTCGATTAGCTGCAGTAAAAACGCACCTGATTTTGCCGTTTTTAACCGGTTGCGTTGTGCATCGTCGAGATACAGGTCGAGCGCCATACCCAGAAAATGAGCGATACCCGCGTCGGTGTTAGAGCGATCGTATTCCTCGGCTGTCATGGGTTGTAGTTTACAGCCCCATTTCCCCAGATACCTCGCAATCCTCTCGTCGGGATTTCCTATTACGGGTATTGTTCCCCGTCTGATTTCCGGTATTCCGAATCGTTTTCGCTGAATATTCTTTAATGCTTCCTCCGCCGCGACTCTGGCTGTGCAGCAGTCCATGATAACACAATCGGAACGGGTGTATCTGTTAATCCTCGCGGTCCATTTTTGAATTATGTCCACCGGTACCGCCAGAAACACGAAGTCGGCCGCCTTGAGTGCCCTGTCCTTTCTGTCCGCAAATACCGCCCCCACTGCCTCGACTTCCCGGCGTACGTCTCTCCTTGACACTACCGTTACCTGGAACCACGGCCAGAATAGTCTTGCCGCGTTCTTTCCCATCCTCCCCCATCCTATTACGCATACACTTTCACTGCTGCCCACTCGAATCACCTCCCCGTCGTTCAATAAATATATGCAACAACTTACCACAACGTAAAAAATAATACGAGCCTGACATTGTTCTAGTACGCCACTGCCACTAAGTAATAGATATAAACTACTACTCCCGCAAAGACGACGCTGTCCATCCTGTCCAGCAACCCGCCATGCCCCAGCATCAGGCTTCCCGATTCCTTGACGCCGGCATAGCGTTTCAGCGCAGACTCCAGCAGGTCGCCTATCTGCCCGAAGACACTGATAAGCACCCCGAGCAGTACTGCCTGCCAGTAGTTAATCGGCAGTTGTAATCCCCAGGAGATGGTAAACAGCAGACTGATGCAAATAGCCCCGACAATCCCGGCGGCAGCACCCTCCCAGGTCTTATTGGGACTGATGCGCGGTGCCATCTTGTGCCTGCCGAAGGCTCTCCCGACGAAATACGCCATCGTGTCCGAGCCGAAGGTAGCCAGTATCGCCAGAAATACCCAGTTCCTTCCCGCTTCCAGCCTCAAATCCACCAGGTAGCTTAACAAGAGACCTACGTAAAGAATACCGGCTACAGTCCACGACCAGGTATTGATGATCTCTTCTTCTTTACGCCGGATAAATAACAATACCATCGGCAGTACAAATGCGGCTGCAAGTATAATGGGATAATAGGGAACACTGTTAAAGTGAGGCCGTATGATGAATAAGACAACCAGGATTATCCCTGATATGATTAGCGGAAGTATCCTTGAGATGGATGTAATTTTATAAAACTCGAAAGAAGCCAGCATCCCCCAGATAGCTATAAATAGTGTAAACAGGGGAAAGCTATATTCCGGCTCCGAGAACCAGATAACAATAATCAGAAGAGGAATGCCCCACAGTGCTGTTATGAGTCTTTTTTTAAGCATGTGGTCTCTTGTTTACAGGCCACCGAAACGTCTCTGTCTCTGGCTATATGTAGACAATGCCTTTTTCACGCACTCTTCGTTGAAATCGGGCCATTGCACAGGTGTAAAGTAATATTCGCTGTAGGCTGCCTGCCATATTAGGAAATTACTCGTGCGGAATTCCCCCCCGGTCCGTATAACCATATCAACCTCGGGGAAACCAGCCGTATAGAGATACTCCCCGAACAGGTTTTCATTTATGCTCCGTGGTTTCACTTCGTCGATGACGATACGTCTTACCGCCTCGACTATCTCGGCACGGCCGCCATAGTTAAAAGCCACGCCAACTGTCAGGCCGGTATTATTTTTCGTCAGGTTTAGAGCTTTATTTATGGATTGCTTTAGACTCGCTGATATTCCCTTTAGGCTGCCGATATGGCATATCCTGACATTGTTTTTATGAAGCTCGCGGGACTCTTCTTCGATAACTTCTTCCAGTAAATGGAATAGACCGTTAACTTCATCTTCGGGACGGTTCCAGTTCTCCGTGGAAAAAGCATAGAGTGTGATATATTCGACACCCCGTTTGCCGAGATATTTTATGAGGGGGCGTATGTTCTTTACTCCGGCCTCATGTCCTTTATGTCGTGGTAATCCCCTTTTTTCCGCCCATCTTCCGTTGCCGTCCATGATAAACGCGATATGGCGGGGGATGCCGGTATCTTTCTCTGTGCTTTTCGAGTTTGACGCCATAGCGGCTAAACCAACCGTCCTTTTATCTAGCCGTGGTTAGACTTCTCTGAGTTCCTCTTCTTTACTGGTTCCTATCTGTTCTACTTCAGAGATATGTATATCGGTTATATTCTGTAGCTGCTCCTGAGCTCGCTTAAACTCATCCTGAGATATCTCTTTTTCTTTTTCAAGTGACTTTAGTTCGTTGAGAGCTTCGTGACGCAGTGTTCTTAAAGATATCTTCCGTTCCTCGACTCTTTTATGAACGACCTTGATGAGCTCTTCACGTCGCTCCTCGCTTAGCGGTGGTATACTGATGCGAATTATATTACCGTCGTTGGATGGATTCAGTCCCAGTTCCGATTTTAGAATCGCTTTCTGAATATTGCCTATGCTGCTTTTGTCCCACGGTTGAATGACCAGCAGGCCTACTTCCGGTGCCGATATACCGGCTATATGATTTATCGGTGTGGGAACACCTGCGTAGTCAACCTTGATATGTTCTATAAGGGCCGGGGTGGCGTGACCGGTACGTATGGTAGCCAGGTCCTCCCTGAATACCTTGATAGAAGACTTCATTTTGTTTTCGATGCTTTTCAGCGCTTCAGTAACCATCTTAACTCTCGCTTGATACCAGCGTGCCTATCCTCTTACCGAGAACTGCCTTATGTATACTTTTCGGGGATTCAAGGTCGAACACTATTATCGGCAACCTGTTATCCATGCATAATGATAATGCCGTGACATCCATTACTTTCAATCGCTTATTCAACGCTTCAAGATAGGTAATATTATCAAATTTTATAGCTGTGGGGTCTTTCTTAGGGTCGGCGGAATAGATGCCATCAACCTTGTTCTTACTCATAAGTAATACTTCGGCACCTATTTCTATCGCCCTGAGAGCGGCGGCGGTATCGGCAGTCATGTAGGGATTACCGGTACCCCCGGCAAATATAACTACCCTGCCTTTTTCCAGGTGGCGTATGGCACGTCGCCTGATAAAGGGCTCGGCAACCTGCTTGATTTCCAGGGCCGACTGGGTTCTGGTGTCAACCCCTTCCCTTTCCAGGACATCCTGCAGAGCTAGAGCGTTTATAAGTGTTGCCAACATTCCGGCGTAATCGGCGGTTACCCTGTCCATCCCATCGGCCTCGGCTTTAGCTCCCCGCCAGATATTGCCTCCACCCACTACAACTGCGACGCTAACTCCCATATCGACAACGTCTTTAATCTGCTTGGCGATTCCTGTTAGGGTAGAAGTACTGATGCCAAACCGGTGACTGCCACTAAGGGCTTCACCGCTGAGTTTGAGTAAGACCCGTTTATATTTTACTTCTGGCATGTTTATTCGCTATCCGCCCAGTTCGTATCTGATAAAGCGACTAACCGTGATATTTTCGCCAACTTTAGCGATAGTCTCTGTAATTACTTCTCTTACCGTTTTAGTAGGGTCTTTAATATATTGCTGATTAAGCAGGCATACTTCTTCGGGTATTACGTCTTCCCCTTCGGGTATATCTTTTTCGGAAATATACTGAGGAGCCAGCGCGGCTACCTGCATTGCCAGGCAATGCGCCATCTCTTTAAATTCATCGGTACGGGCCACAAAGTCCGTTTCACAATTGACCTCTATCATCGCCCCGATGCGTCCGGCAGTGTGTATATATGCTTCAACGAGCCCCTGTCCGGTCGCACGTCCTTCCTTCTTCTTGGCTTTTAGCAGGCCTTTTTCTTTCAGAATTTCCAGGGCTTTATCAATATCGCCTTCGGTCTCGAGCAGCACACTACGACAGTCCATTATGCCCGCTCCGGACTGAGCTCTCAAGTTTTTTATCATATCGGTCGAGATATCCAAATGCTCCTCCTTATTCCTCGTCAGGTGTAAATATCAGGGGCTCAGATAATTCCACAGTTTCCCCGGCTTCAGCAGGTATATCCGATTCCTCAGCCAGTATCGCCGGCATTTGCTCCAGCCCACTCTTGCCCTCGATAACGGCTTCGGCTATTTTGTTGCATATCAGTTTGATGGCGCGGATAGCATCATCGTTGGCGGGGATGGGGTAGTCCACATCATCTGGATTACAGTTAGTGTCCACGATGGCGACGATAGGTATACCCATCCTTCTGGCTTCGGCGATAGCTATCCTCTCTTTGGTGGGGTCGATGATGAAGATAACACCGGGTAGATTCGTCATCTCTTTGAACCCACCCATCTGGCGATTCATTTTCTCAATCTTCTCGTTTATTTTCAGGATCTCTTTCTTGGTCAGCCGCCCGAATTCGCCTCTCGATTGCTGGTCTTCCATACGGACGAGCTGGTCGATACGCGCCTGAATCGTGGAGAAGTTGGTGAGCATTCCCCCCAGCCATCGCTGGTTCACGTAGTACATCTCACATCGTTTGGCTTCCTCTTCCACTGATTCCTGGGCCTGTTTTTTCGTGCCGACGAAGAGCACTGTTTTCCCTTCGGTAACGGTATCCCGGATGAAATCACAGGCTTTATCCAGCATGACGGCGGTCTTTTCAAGGTCGATGATATGGATGCCATTACGCTTGGTGAAGATATACTCCTTCATGCGGGGGTTCCAGCGTCCGGTCTGGTGCCCGAAGTGGGCACCTGCTTCAAGTAGTTGCTTGATAGTAGCTGTATCTGGCAAGTTAATTGACCTCCCATAGTATATTAATCATAAGTATCAGGATTACGGTCTTTTACAGTATAGCATAGATATGGACCAAACGGCAACAGACTTATGTTAAGGGATGAATTGGTAATCAGATGACTTATGGCTATTGCTCATGGAGGCTGTTAAGACGCTGCTCCAGGAGTGATGCATTTGCCTCGGCATCGTCGTGATTTTCATGGTAGAGTACCAACGCCATAAAGGTGCCGTTTTCATCTTCACCGAACGCTGAACCGAAGGTTTCAAAGTTATTTAGCAGTGGTCCCGGATAATTTTCTGGAAATCCCGGATCGCCATTGGCCAAAGACTCATTACCCAATAATACCGAATAGACTTTCAGGCTGGACAACTTATCTACTATCTCCGCGAATTCCGGTAAATCCGCCAGGCTTTCCGCCTTATCCTGGCTGGCGTCAATCATCGATTTTATATTTTCCAGGCTAAAAGTATAGAAAAGATAGTTCCGGGTAACGGCCAGCGGCCTGGCGCGGCCCAGCATATCAATATGAGGAGGAATAAACCTATCGAGAAGGTGAGTCTCAAAACCGCCACCCCAGCTATGGATGGTAACGCTGCGATATTCCTCTGTCGTGTAAACCTCTACCGCCCAGGACGGCCATTCGTTTTGATGGGCTAAAGCGTCACTGGTCGCTTTAGGGTCGAACCGTCCGATAGCCGCCACCATCTCGTGCGGGGGTGTTCCAGCCTGGATTTCTGCATCGATACTGGTAAAACTATACCCGACGGATTCATCCCGGATAGTCTCTTGAGAAGCGTACCTCCCCCAACCGGTAATATAAGAACCTGTTACCAGTCCTATTCCTGCGACCATAATTTCCTTCTCAATTATCAGGTCGGTAAATTGCTGGAACGTTATCGACTGCTTATCAAGTTCAACCAGGGAGATACCATAATCTTCAAAGCATAAAGCATAGTCGTTTATTATAATCAGGGAGTCGGTTATATCTGCATCCGCCGGTATCAGTTTAAGTAGTTCATGAAGGCGATTTGATTTATCCGGTCCGTAGCAGTTACCCGCCAAGAGAATGACCAAGACAAAAGCAAGAACTACGAGTAAGCAAGAAAGCAACCTGCGAAAGAAATTCATCCCATTTACTTCCCAACACAACAGGCGAACGCTTATAAAATTTATAGCATTGCTAAGGTAATGTGTCAATAAATTACGTTGACACGCACATTTTTAGTGACTACAATAATACTTACCTATAATCGGGGAGGAATGGCAATGAAAGGCTGTTATCTATGTGATTTGATGGCGAAGAAGATAGATAATCTGATAATGGAAAACGAACACGCCATGGTGACTTTCATCGACGAGACAAGGGAAGGACAGTGTCTTGTCTTCACGAAAAAACACCGGAAATCAATGACCGTAATGAATACGGACGAATGGAAGTCGGTCGGCGAGATAATTCATAAGGTCTCCAGAGCACTCGAGAAGAAATATAACGCCGAGAAAACGTACCTGCTGTGTATCAGCGACATGGTGGAGCACATACATTTTCATATTATACCGAAGCATAAAGACCTGGTATCGATGGGTCATTACTGCTTCGCCAAGGTCTGGGAGGAGGAAGGGAAAAGAGAGACATCTGATGCCGAGAAGAAGGCGATAGCGGAAGAGCTCAGAAAGATGATAGAGAGCGGGTAAATATCACCACACTCTTGACAAAACTTAAACTATCGTGGTAAATTAGGGTACAACTAAATTATGTAAAGGCTGTGAACAGGACTAGTAAGTTCCATAGCGGGGCTGAAGAGAGTCGGATAAGGTGCGAACCGACGCCAGCGCGGGAACCGAATGGACCTGGAAGCCGCAAACCGAAAGTTAAAAGCAAGTAGGCTTTGCCGTCAGGGGAACGTTAACAGACCCCGGGGTATCGAGTGAAAACTCCGTACCCGACAGAGATGAGCCTTCCTTTACCGGGAGATTCAAGAAGGGTGGCACCGCGGAAGCAAGCCTCCTGCCCCTTCAAGGGCAGGAGGCTTTTTTAATATCGGAAGAGAAGATGTATTATCCGAGCCTGGAAGAAGTAAAGAAATTAAGTGCTAAAGGCAACCTGATACCGGTCTACCGTGAGATAAAGGCGGACCTAGAGACACCGGTATCGGCGTACCTGAAGATAGCCAGGGGTGGTTATTCCTTCCTACTGGAGAGCGTGGAGGGGGGCGAACGACTGGCGCGCTACAGCTTTATCGGGACAGACCCGTCGCTTATCATCAGCACCTCGTATGCCAAAGCCATCGACCCGCTGCTGCTCATCGAGGAGGAGTTCAAGCATTTCACACCGGTCCATATCGAGGGGCTGCCACGCTTTCACGGGGGCATGGTGGGCTACTTGAGCTACGAGCTGGCCCGATATTATGAAAAGCTCCCCTCGCCCGATAACGACCCCGTAGGCCTGCCGGAATCGGTGATGATGCTGGCGGACACAATCGTCGTTTTCGACCATCTGACACACACCATCAAGGTAGTCGCTCACGTTCACCTGAACGGCGACACGGAAACAGCCTACACGGCCTCGATAAAAAGGATAGACAAACTCGCGGAAAGACTGAACCAGCCGGTACCGCAGCAGCCATCGACGAAAACAGACGCGATACGGCCGACGGTATCATCGAACCTGACCAAGGCACAGTACATGAAAAACGTCGAGTACGCCAAGGAATACATCTACAACGGCGATATCATCCAGGTGGTGCCCTCACAGCGACTCTCCCGTCCGACGACGGCCAGCCCTTTCGCGATATACCGGGCACTGCGCTCGATAAACCCCTCGCCCTACATGTATTACCTCAACCTCGGCGATTTCCAGATAGTCGGCGCTTCTCCGGAACTGCTGGTGCAGGTAGAGGACGGCATCGTCTCCAACCACCCGATAGCCGGTACGCGACCGCGCGGTAAGGACGTCGCTAGCGACAAAGCCCTGGAAGAAGACCTGAAAAACGACGAGAAGGAGGTCGCCGAACATATCATGCTGGTAGACCTGGCCCGCAACGATGTGGGCAGGATAAGCGAGCCGGGTACGGTAAGGGTTACTCAGTTCATGGATATCGAGCGCTACTCGCATGTAATGCACCTTGTATCGCACGTGAAGGGAAAGCTCAGGGAGGGTTATACGCAATTCGATGCCATGCGCGCCTGCTTCCCAGCGGGAACGGTATCAGGCGCACCCAAGATACGGGCGATGGAAATCATCGCCGAGCTGGAACCGGACAAGAGGGGACCCTATGCCGGAGCCGTCGGCTATTTCGACTTTTCCGGGAACATGGACACGGCCATAGCCATCCGCACCATCGTCATCAAGGACGGCGTGGCCTATATGCAGGCAGGCGGGGGCATCGTGGCCGACAGCGTCCCCGAGAACGAATACCAGGAGAGTCTCAACAAAGCCCAGGCTCCATTAACGGCGATAAGCCAGGCGGAGGCGTACTAACGATGCTATTATTGATAGATAATTACGATAGCTTTACCTATAATCTCTACCAGTACCTCTGTGAACTGGGCTCGGAAGTAACCGTGGCCAGGAACGATAAAATGACCATAAAAGAAATAGAAAAACTGACGCCGGAGCGCATCGTGATATCACCGGGGCCGGGTTATCCGCGTGATGCGGGGATTTCCTGCGAGGTTATCCGGCGCTTCGGGGACAATGTACCGATACTTGGTGTATGCCTGGGGCACCAATGCATCGCCGAGGTTTACGGGGGAGTAGTCGACCACGCTGGGGAAATCAAGCACGGTAAGTCGTCGCTTATTCACCACGATGGCAAAGGCGTTTTCAAGGGACTGCCCGATCCTTTCCCGGCGATACGTTACCATTCCCTGGCGGTCAGGCCAGAGACCGTGCCGGACTGCCTTGAAGTTAGCGCCAAAACAGATAATAATATCATCATGGGTTTGCGGCACAGGGAGCTGCCGGTGGAGGGGGTGCAGTTTCACCCGGAGTCGATAATGACCGGGGTGGGCAAGGATTTATTAAAGAACTTTCTGGAGATGGGTAACACAAAATGATTAGAGAAGCAATTATTACCCTGGTTTTGAAAAAATCATTAACATTCGAGCAGGCGGCGGGGGCGATGGACGAGATAATGAGCGGCGAAGCCACGCCCGCCCAGATAGGCGCCTTCCTGACCGCCCTGAATATGAAGGGAGAGACCGCCGAGGAGATTTCCGGGCTTGCCAGCGTGATGCGGGCCAGGGCCACCCCGGTAGCGACAACGAGCCCAACGATAGACGTGGTGGGAACGGGCGGCGACGGCTCCAACAGCTTTAATATTTCTACCACGGCTGCTTTCGTGGTAGCCGGGGCAGGATTCAAGGTAGCCAAGCACGGCAACCGCGCCGCTTCCAGCAAGTGCGGCAGTGCCGACGTGCTCGAGGCGCTGGGAGTGAAAATAGAGCTTCCGCCCGAGGCCGTTTCCGAGTGCATCGACAGCGTGGGCATAGGCTTCATGTTCGCTCCGGCATTCCACCCGGCCATGAAGTACGTCGCTAACCCCCGCCGGGAAATCGGGATACGCACCGTGTTCAATATACTGGGTCCACTGACCAATCCCGCCCACGCCGAGCACGTGCTGCTGGGTGTTCCCAGCGAGACCCTGGGCAACAAGATTGCGGCGGTACTGCACCGCCTGAGCACCCGTCACTCGCTGGTGGTGCACAGCAGGGATGGTATGGATGAGATATCCATCAGCGGGCCTTCGGTAATATGGGACGTCAGTGACGAGCCCCTGTCCGAGCCGTATGAGGTTTTTCCTTACCATTTCGGCTTCCAGAAAGCGCCTCAGGATGAGCTGCGGGGCGGTACTCCCAAAGAAAACGCGGCGGTGTTGCGTCGCATTCTGGGTGGTGAAAAAAGCGTACTGCGTAATGTTATCGTAATGAATGCCGCCGCCGCCCTGGTGGCGGGAAATCTTACGGAAGACCTTAAAGAAGCCGCCCATATCGCCGAGGATGCAATCGACAGCGGACGGGCTGCCGAGAAACTTAATAAACTCATCGAAAAAAGCCAGAAACTAGGATAATCATGTACGCCAGATTAATACAACAGATAATATCTGAAAAGAGGCGTGAAATCGAGGGGCTCAACAGGAGCCTGCCGATAGCCATGCTTGAGGAGAGGATTGCCAAGCGGAAAGCCCCGCGTGATTTCCTGCGGGCTATCAGCCAGGAAAAGATGCAGCTTATCGCCGAGGTCAAGAAAGCATCTCCCTCAAAAGGAGTACTCTGTCCTGACCTCGACCCGGTAGCCCTGGGGAGAAGCTATGCCGAAAACGGAGCGGCGGCGATATCGGTTCTGACCGAGGCAAATCACTTCCAGGGCAGCCTCGAATATATGTCAGTAATCAAGGATAAAGTCAACATACCGCTCCTGCGGAAGGATTTCATCTTCGACGAATACCAGATATACGAATCCGCCGCCTTTGGTGCCGACGCCCTGCTGCTGATAGCGGCTATCCTGAGTCACGAACAACTATCCATACTGCTCCAGTTAAGTCACAAGCTGGGCATGGACTGCCTGGTAGAAGTCCACGATGAAACCGAGCTGGAGGAGGCGATACAAACCAAGACGAAAATAATAGGTATAAATAACCGCGACCTCAACACATTCGAGGTGGATATCAACACCACCAGAAAACTTATTCCCCTCGTTCCCGTGGGAACATCGGTGGTAAGCGAGAGCGGCATAAAAACCCGGGAAGACATTATAACGATGATGGAATGCGGTGTGAATGCCGTGCTGATAGGAGAAGCCCTGGTCACCGCCGAAAATATACCCGACAAGATAAAGGAGTTAATGGGATGACACACATCAAAATCTGCGGAATAAAAGAAGAGACCCACGCGATAGCTCTTACCAAGGCCGGCGTAGAGTTTATGGGGATGGTGTTCGCGACCAGTCCGAGGCAGGTGACCTCCTTTTACGCGAAGAAGATAATAGAGCTACTGCGTAAAAATAAGAACTCCACCGAAGTTGTCGGGGTATTTGTAAACACAGAGGTTGGCAAGATAAACAGAATAGCCGAACAGTGCGGTCTCGACTGGGTACAGCTGAGCGGGGACGAGCCCTGGGAGTTATGCCGCGAACTTAACAGGCCGGTAATCAAGGTAATCCGGGTAAGTAAAAACTACAAACCGGAGAAAATCATCGCCGACCTATCCTACGGAGAAAAGATACTCGCCAAACAAAAGCACCTCTATCTCATTGACTCCAATTCTCCGGACAGGTTCGGCGGAACGGGCCAGCCCTTCAACTGGAAGCTAGCGCGCCCTATCGCGGAAAGATTCCCGGTGATTATCGCGGGAGGGCTAACCCCGGAAAATGTACGTGAAGCGATTCATACTATCGAGCCCTGGGGTGTGGACGTATCCACGGGGGTGGAAACCAAAGGCACCAAAGACCTTGGTAAAATTAGAAAATTTATCAACGCCGTAAGAGACGTGGATGGCGAGAAACATTAGGATTATTTAGATGAAGTCGGCACTAGTGGAAGGAGAAGGAGAGAAAATTGCTACCGGATAGTCGGGGATACTTCGGGGAATACGGCGGCAAGTTCGTACCGGAAACGCTGATGCCGGCGCTCAGCGAACTTGAAAGCGCCTACGCCGAAGCCGTCGCCGACCGTAGATTTCAGCAGGAATTCAAGAGACTCTGCCGGGACTATATCGGCCGTCCAACGCCGCTTTATCACGCGCAGAAACTGTCCGAGAAAACGGGCGGAGCCACCATTCTACTGAAGCGCGAAGACCTGGCACATACCGGTGCGCACAAGATTAATAACGCACTGGGGCAGGGATTGCTTGCCAGGTGTATGGGCAAGACCAGGATAATCGCCGAAACAGGAGCGGGCCAGCATGGCGTGGCTGCGGCAACAGTGTGTGCCATGCTGGGAATCGAGTGCATCGTCTACATGGGTACCGAGGACATACGGCGACAGGCATCCAACGTTTACCGCATGAAACTCATGGGTGCCGAGGTACGACCGGTTACATCGGGCAGCCGCACGCTGAAAGACGCCATCAACGAAGCCATCAGGGACTGGGTAAGCAACGTGGGTAACACACATTATCTGCTCGGGTCGGTGGTGGGGCCGCATCCCTACCCCATGATTGTCCGCGATTTTCAATCGATAATCGGAAGAGAGACACGAGAACAGGTCATGGCGGATTACCGGCGTCTGCCGGACTACCTCGTGGCGTGCGTGGGCGGGGGCAGCAACAGCATCGGGCTGTTTCATCCCTTCTTCGACGATGAGAACGTTAAATTCGTCGGCGTGGAAGCAGGGGGTACAGGTATAGCTAGCGGTCATCACTCCGCGACACTGGTGACCGGCAGGACGGGAGTGTTACACGGAACGAAGTCATATCTGATGGAAGACGAGCACGGCCAGATAATGGAAACACGGAGCATCGCGCCGGGACTCGACTACCCGGGCGTGGGTCCCGAGCACAGTTTTTATAAAGACATCGGCAGGGCTTCTTACGTAACGGTCGATGACGCACAGGCACTGGAGGGCTTTAGGCTGCTTTGCGAGACCGAGGGGATTATTCCCGCGCTGGAATCAGCCCACGCCATCTACCACGCCGCTAAGATAGCGGCCGAACTCGACCGGGAGAAGCTAATCATCGTCAACCTGTCGGGGCGGGGGGATAAAGACCTGGATATCGTTAACGATGCCCTGGGAATATCAATATGAAAAATATTGCATCCGTTTTCAAACAAAACCATAAAGCGCTCATCGGTTATATCACGGCAGGCTACCCGGATATCGCCGCTACGCCGAAAATCGCGGCGGTGCTGGCGGAAAACGGTTGCGACATCATCGAGCTGGGGATTCCCTTCTCCGACCCGCTGGCCGACGGCGCCACCATACAGAAATCAAGTCACCAGGCGCTACTGAAAGGCACGACGCCGAAAGCCTGCCTAGAGACAGCCGCCACCATACGAAAAAGCATCGATATTCCGCTGGTTTTCATGACCTATTACAATCCCGTATTGAACTACGGTCTCGAAGCTTTCTGCCGGGACTGTACCCGGGCCGGGATAATCGCATTAATCGTCCCCGATTTGCCGCCGGAAGAAGGCATCGAGTTGAGGGAAATAACCGATAAACATGGAATGGATTTAATATATCTGCTGGCTCCTAACAGCACGCCGGAACGCATCAAAGCCGTTGCTGAAAAATCGCGCGGTTTCATCTATCTCGTATCCCTCACCGGTGTCACCGGAGCCAGAGACAGTTTGCCACCGGAACTTGAAGATTTTATTAAAAGAGTACGGGCCAGAGCCAGACTGCCGTTATGTGTCGGTTTCGGGATATCAACCCCAGAGCACGCCCGACGTATTGGGTCGATTGCCGACGGCGTTATCGTGGGGAGTCGTATCATTGATCTGATTGATGAAGACAGCACCTTCTCTTCACTGAAATCGTTCGTATCAGGTCTGCGTAACGCTCTCGATTCAAATGGAAAGATATAACCCCAAACAAAAAATACAAGGAGGTCAACATGGAGAATCATAAGTTCGTGCTCGGTGAAAAGGATTTACCGAAGCAGTGGTATAACATCCAGGCAGACCTGCCGGAACCATTACCGCCATACCTGCATCCGGGCACAAAGCAACCACTGGGACCGGCCGACCTAGCGCCGCTGTTCCCGATGGAGCTCATCAAACAGGAGGTGAGTCAGGAACGCTACATCGACATCCCGGAAGAGGTGCGGGATGTGTATAAGCTATGGCGACCGACCATCATGCACCGGGCGTACCGCCTGGAAAAAGCACTGGACACGCCGGCCAAGATTTACTACAAGTACGAAGGGACCAGCCCGCCCGGAAGCCACAAGCCAAACACGGCCGTAGCCCAGGCCTATTACAATAAAATGGAAGGTACCAAACGCATTACCACGGAAACCGGCGCCGGACAATGGGGAAGTTCGCTGGCCTTCGCCTGCAAGCTCTTCGACATTGAATGCAAGGTGTACATGGTAAAGGTAAGCTACAACCAGAAACCATACCGGCGTATCATGATGGAGACCTGGGGTGCCACCTGCGTGCCGAGTCCGAGTCCCGATACCAAAGCCGGTCGCGATATGCTGGAGAAAGACCCCGATTGCCCAGGTAGTCTGGGGCTGGCCATCAGCGAGGCGGTAGAAGACGCCGTCATGCGCGACGATACCCATTACTCGCTGGGCAGCGTGCTCAACCACGTGCTGATGCACCAGACGGTCATCGGACAGGAATCAATGAAACAGATGGAGATGGCGGGTGAATACCCCGATATAATCGTCGGCTGCATCGGCGGAGGCTCTAACTTCGCCGGCATGTACCTGCCGTTCGTCAGAGACAAAATCGTCGGTAAGAGACCCAACCTGCGGATAATCAATGTCGAGCCGGAAAGCTGCCCGACGGTAACCAAGGGCCTTTATGCCTACGACTACGGTGACGTGGCGGGAATGGCACCCATTGCCAAGATGTTCACGCTGGGCCATACCTTCATGCCGCCACCGGTACACGCGGGAGGACTGCGTTACCACGGCATGGCGCCGATAATCTGCCACCTGCACAGACTCGGCTTTGTCGAAGCCAGGGCCGTGCCACAGCTGGCTACCTTCGAAGCGGGGGTGACGTTCGCACGCTCCGAGGGCATCATCAGCGCCCCTGAGACCAACCACGCTATCAGGGTTACCATAGACGAAGCCCTCAAGTGTAAAGAAGAAGGCAAGTCAAAGGTCATCCTGCTGGCCCACAGTGGTCACGGGCACTTCGACATGGCAGCTTACGAGTCCTATCTCTCCGGCAAGCTCCAGGACTACGCCTATCCGGAGGACATGGTAAAGGAAGCGTTAAAACTGTTGCCGGAAATCCCGGCTTAGATAAAGAGATATATCACCAGTATCAAAGACTAGTCAGCCCCCTCCAGGCGGTGCAGGGAGGGGGTTGACTTTTGTTAATATTGTTTTAATAATTTAAATATAGACTATAAATATACGACCGGTTATGATGAAGAAAAAATACGCGATTGCGATTATTTCCCTTGCCCTGATATTCACAATAATATTATCGTCGCTGATGGGTTGCGTCGAGCTTACCGGCTCCAGCACAACAACCCAACCACCGATCACTCCCAACCCGATAAATCCCTCCTGGACACCACCCACTACCTGCAGCGGAACCGACGAACTGCCCAGTATCGCCGATGTGGTCGCCAGGGTTAAACCGGCGGTGGTATCCATAAACACCGAGAGTGTAGGCCAGAACATATTCGGTACTTTCACACAGGAGGGAGCCGGTTCGGGGTGGATTATCGACGAAAACGGCATCATCGTTACCAACAATCACGTCGTCGAAGACGCCAACGCCATTACGGTAACCCTCGATGACGGGCGCGTTTTCTCGGTCGACCCTGGCTCCATACGCACCGACACCCTGAACGATCTGGCGATATTCAGCATCAATGCCAGCGACCTGCCAACCCTCAGTATAGGTACCTCATCACAACTGAGAGTAGGCGACTGGGTAATAGCCGTCGGGAATGCGCTGGGACTGGGCATCAGGGCAACGGAGGGAATAGTAAGTCGACTGGGAGTTACCATACCCTTTGACCAGAGCCAGACGCTTTACGACTTGTTGGAAACGACGGCGGTGATTAATCCCGGGAACAGCGGCGGCCCGCTGGTGAACCTATCGGGAGAGGTTATCGGAATCACCAGCGCCAAGATAGCCCAGACAGGAGTCGAGGGGATGGGCTACGCCATAAGCATCGACATTGCCATGCCAATAATCGAGCAACTGGTGAATAACGGATACGTGATAAGGCCGTGGCTTGGCGTGAGTGTAACCGCACTAACACCGTCGGTGATAGCGGCGGTGGACATGGACCCGTCACTCGACTGGGATATCGAGGTGGAAAAAGGCATACTCGTCGTTCAGGTGTCAGCAGGCAGCCCCGCCGAAAAAGCCGGGCTCAAACCGGGCGATGTAATCGTCAGTCTGGGAGGTGAAGAGGTTGTCACCGACCAGAGATTCATGCAGGTACTGCACCAGTCAACCATAGGTGAGGCGATGGAGATTACCTACTTCCATGGCGCTGAAGAACACAAGACCGCGATAACGCCAAGCGAGAGCCCGCGCCCGGAGTAAAGCTTTATCCCGCCTTCTTTACCGCCAGCGCTACTGTATAGCCACTAACCTTATACGTTTCTTTAGCGTCGACATCATCTGGAATGCCATCTTCGAGGTTCAGCGCGAGCGTCTCCTGCATGACGTAGTCAGCGAAAGACGACAGGGACTGCATGATAAAGGCATCCGCCTCGTAATAGACGTGAATATGGTCGGCGATTTCATAGCCGGCCGAGCGGCGCATATTCTGCACGCGATGGACGATTTCCCGGGCCATGCCCTCGGCTTCGAGTTCCACAGTGATGGCAGTTGACACCGCCACGCTGTTATTCGCCTCGGTAACAACTGCATAGCCCGAGCTTTCTTTAGCGGCGACCACCTGCGGTGAGTCGTAATACAGCTCTTTGACATTCAATTCTTCGAGTATCAGGGGCGTTACCCTTTCCAGCGCCCTCTTTTCCCAGTCGGTACTGACGCCGACATAAACATCTTCAAGGGGCTGCCTGACCTTGATGCCCGCCTTGCTCCGGGCAGCTCTGCCGAGGCTGGAAACCCTCATGGCAAGCCGGTTATCATCCGAAAGCTGTTTGTCTATTTTACTCTCGTCAGCAACGGAATAATCGGTGAGATGGACGCTTTCCGGCACAGAAGGAAATACCGACTTCACCAAGTTCTGATATATCTCCTCGGCGAGGAAAGGGGTAAAAGGTGCCAGTAATTTGGAGATAGTGACCAGACAGTGATAGAGCGTGTGATACGCCGAGAGCTTGTCGGCGTCGTTTTCACTCTTCCAGAAGCGGCGGCGACTGCGCCTGACATACCAGTTGGAAAGCCTGTCGACGAATGCCTCTATTTTCCTGCCGGCATCGGTCGGGTTATATCCTACCAGATTGGAGTCCACCTCCATGATAAGCTGGTTGAGCTCGGAGATTATCCACCTGTCGAGCTCGTAATCCGATGATAAATCGATTTCCTCTCCAGGCCGGTAATTATCGATATTGGCGTAGAGGACAAAGAAGGAATAGACATTCCAGAGGGTCGAGAGAAAGCGGCGGGATATCTCGGCGACCTGTCTGGTAGCGAACCTTTTAACGACGCCCGGATGAGTTGCCGTGAAGAAATACCAGCGCAAGGCATCAGCGCCATATTGTCCGACCACATCAGCCGGCTCTACCACATTACGCCGACTCTTGCTCATTTTCTTACCCTGAGCATCCAGAATAAGCTCCAGGCACATGCAGTTTTTATAAACAGGTCGATTAAACAGCAGCGTCGAGATGGCATGGAGACTGTAGAACCAGCCGCGGGTCTGGTCGACCGCCTCACAGATAAAATCGGCCTGGCCAACCTCGTTATCAAAAAGCTCGCGATTCTCGTACGGATAATGCAATTGCGCGAAAGGCATGGCTCCAGAATCAAACCAACAGTCCATCACCTCGGGTGTACGCTGCATCTTACCACCACACTTTTCACATGAGAAATAAATCTCGTCCATATAAGGACGGTGCAAGTCCATGGGCTCCCTGAATCCGGTAAATCCGGGCTTATTTTTCAACTCATCAACACTGCCGACACACTCCATAGCGCCGCATTCCTCACAACGCCATACCGGCAGCGGCGTGCCCCAGTAACGCTCCCGCGAGAAAGCCCAGTCGATATTGTTCTGAAGCCAATCGCCGAAACGCCCGTTCTTAATGTGCTCAGGATACCAGTTTATCTCCTGGTTACCGGATATCATGGCATCTTTGACAGCAGTGGTACGGATATACCAGGTCTGCTTGGCATAATAGAGCAAGGGCGCCTCGCACCGCCAGCAGAAGGGATAGGTATGCTTGATGGTACCGCTGCGGAACATCAGTCCGCGCGACTGTAAATCCGCGATGATATCCTCATCAGCGTCCTTGACGAATTTGCCAGCAAAGGTGTAGGTGCCGGTGTTATTGCCCTGTAAATCGACCTGCTGGACGAAATCCAGTCCCCATTCCTTGCCCGCTTCGTGGTCGACCTCACCGTAGGCTGGGGCGATATGAACGATACCGGTACCATCTTCAAGAGTAACAAAATCGCCACTGATAACCCGATAGTTGAGATTCATATCCGGTTCCTGCGCCGATAAAGAGCCATCATCCTGGAATCTAAGTCGTTCAACTCCGAATTCATGGGGATTGTACAGCGGTCGGTATAAAATACCTACCAGTTTACTTCCTGGCACTATATTCACTTCCTGATAACCTTCCATATCTACCACGCCCGCCAGAACAGCCGCCATAACTAGATATTCATCGTCGCCTTCGAGCAAAACATATTCGGCATCCGGAGCGACGGCCAGGGCGGTATTACCAGGAAGAGTCCAGGGAGTGGTCGTCCAGGCCAGTAGATAAACGGGTTTATCCTCAGGCAATCCGGCCGAAGAACCGCCGGTGACCTCAAACTTTATGTAAACAGACGGGTCTTCGGTGTCATCCTCATAACCGAGGGCAACTTCATGAGAGCTCAGGGTAGTGCCACATCGGGGACAATGAGGCGTGACCTTGTAGCCCTGGTAAATCAGGCCCTTATCCCATATCTGCTTGATTGCCCACCAGACCGACTCGATGTAGGTGTTATCCATGGTCTTGTAGGCATTATCCAGGTCCACCCAGTAAGCGATACGCTCCGTCAGAATGTTCCATTCCTCAAGGTATTTGAACACGCTTTCGCGGCAGCGTTTATTGAATTCTTCCACTCCGTAATTTTCAATCTGGTCTTTGCCGGAGAATCCCAGCTGCCTCTCGACTTCCAGTTCCACCGGCAGGCCCTGAGTGTCCCATCCCGCAATGCGGGGCACATAGTAACCCTTCATTACTTTATAACGTACGATAATATCTTTGAACGCCCTGGCCAGCACATGATGGATACCCGGACTGCCGTTGGCGAAGGGCGGGCCTTCATAAAAAGTGAAGCGTGTGCCGTCTTTTCTTGCTTCGATGCTTTTTTCGAAGATTTTATTATCTTTCCAAAAAGCCAGCACTTTCTCCTCAAGTTGAGGGAAACTCACCCTGCTCTCTACCGGTTTAAACATAGCATCCTCCCGTATATATAATAAAAAAGCCCCGTCCCAAGGGACGAGACTTCATTAAGTTCCCGCGGTACCACCCTATTTCCCCGAAATAAACCGGGGCTCTCATCAGGGGCACGAATCATACCCCCGTCACTGATAACGGTCGACGAAACCGTCCAAGCCTACTGACCCGGAATGAACCCGGGGCTTTCGGTTAGAAGCTCGGGAGTGATTTTCAGGGAGGAGAACATATCCGCTTTCACCGCACCGGACTCGCTGACTATTCTTTTTCTCCCTTACTCTTCTCCTTCACCGCCTTTAACAGATAAATGATAACACAGACCGGGGAAAATGGCAATAGTTTATGTAATATTAGAGAAGAAAGTAGGTAATTATTCGCTTCTATGTTACGGGTTTGATAACGACTTTTCGGTTCATACCGACACCGGTACTCTCGGTAAAGACATCGTTTCTATCGGCGAGCGCCAGGTGTACGATACGGCGCTCGAAGGCTGACATTGGCTCCATGCTGAAAGGTATCTTTCTGGTTTTTACCTGGTCGGCTAGTCGAACGGCCAGAGCCCGCAAGCCTTCACAGCGACGCTGTTTATAGCCTTCAACATCGATGACTACGGGGATTTTAATATCCATCTTGTGAGCCATGATAATCCTGACGATATGCTGCAACGAAGCCATCGTCTGCCCGCGGCGACCGATTAAAATACCCAGATCATCGCCTTCAATATTGAGTCCGATAGAAGTGGTAATACCTTCATCGGTATTTACGGAAAATTCTTCCGAAGGCGTCACCCGCGCCTCGATAACCATGAGCTCGAGGAGCTTCTCCAGTATCTCTCTGGCAGCTTCATACATTTCATCCTGGGCAATTATCTGATTCATGATAACATCGGCCTCATCACTATCAGGATTTGTCAACTTTCTAGTATCCTTCAAACTATATTATTTTCTCTTGCGGTGCTTTTCACGGTCCTTACCGGGAAGGTAACGGTTCTTGGACGGTTGTTGCTGCTGCTCGGTGATAACGATATCAGCACCCACTTCATCCGTGGACTTTCTCTCCGCCGACGATATCAGGTCGACGTACTTTTTATCCCTGCCACCTTCATCCGTTTTCGGTTTCCGGCTTAAGCCGCCCCAACCGGCAAGTTTATATTGTATTATGATTCTAATAATGCTGTTAGTTACCCAGTACAGCGGTAAACCGGCGGGGAAGGATATGGAGATAAGGGTGAACATCATGGGGAACAGCCATAACATCATCTGGCTCTGCTGGGCCTGTCGGGGGTCAGTGGAGGGTGCCTGAGCCATCTTCTGCTGCACCCACTGGGTAATACCGACAAATATTGCCAGTATAAAATTGGGTTCCGCCAGATTGAGACCGAGGAAGCTCCGGCTTAACGGCAAAGCGTTAAAGACTGCCTCCCAGTGATAGAGGTATGAAGACAGATTAAGCAGACCTTCGGGGGCTATAGCCATAGCGAGCATAATTGACTGATATAGCGCTATCCAGACGGGGAGCTGAATGACAAAGGTAAGCAGGCAACCAGCCGGCTTGATACCGGTCTCCTTATAAAGCGCCATCTGCTCCTGAGCCAGTTTCTGCTTGTCCTTGGCGTGTTTCTTCTGCAACTCAGCCAGCTTGGGCTGGAGGTCCATCATCTTCTTGGAGGAACGAATCTGACTCAGGGTCAGCGGCAGCATGGCGAGGTTGATAACAATCGTCAGGATGATGATAGATACGCCGAAATTACCACCGAAGACGCTGGCAATCACGATAAGGCAGTTAATCAGCGGCTGTTGAATTATGAGTTCCCAGGGATTCAATAAAACTTACCTCATTCACCAAATGATAAAACAAGACTACTCAAGATTGCTCCGGTCTCGGCGTTTACTCTACGCAGCAGCAGGTCCGACGTATGGATATAGATTACCCCATCGTGAATAGCGAGGGGTCCGTTTATTTCCACCTTACCCTCATTAATGACAGCTAGCTGTCTCAGGCTATTTTGAGCGGTATTGATGGAATATATGGCTCCTTCCCGGGTGCAGAAGATAACATTATCATCATGCATAACGGGGTCAGAAGCCAGGGGTTCTTCCAGGTCAAACTCGTTAAGTTTACTCCCGGTTGCCGCATCGAGGACGTACACTTTGCCATCGAGGCAAGCAGCGTATATCTTGCCATCATGAAGCAACGGCTTAGCCCAGAACCAGTTTTCTGCCATAAATTTCCATTTTAGAGTGCCATCGGCGGCGTTAAGGGCATAAAGATACCTGTCGTGAGAGCCGATGTACACGGTACCATCCACGACCAGTGGCGTGGCGGTTACCGCGCCTTCAGTCGGGAATACCCATTTACGGGAACCGTCGGCGGTATTAAAGGCATAAAATACCTTATTGGTGGAGCCGATATACATCGTGCCGTCGGCGATAGCGGGAGTAGCCCATATCTTGTCCCTTTTATAATCTTCACTTCTTGTGTCAGCCTCCCAGAGAAAATCGCCCGTTTCAGCATCCAGAGCGTAAACATATCCATCAGAGCCGCCAAAATATAATCTGCCATCAGAAACAACCACGCCGCCCACAATCGGTTCCAGATAACCTTCGCGTGGATATACCCATCTCGTGGCCAGATTCTCTTTGTTATAGGCATATACCTTGCCGTTGTACCCGGCAATATATACCAGTTCGTCAGTGAAATATGGCGTACCGTAGATAGCCACACCAGCCCCACCAGCACAGCCACCACCAGCGGGTATGCATCCAAACAGTCCCCCACCAGAGCTTCCCGCCGATATTTTTTCAGCCGATAGACGGCTTTCATCGGTCAAGTTAAAAGCGACAAGTCTGCCTTCTTGAGTACCCAAATAAATGGTATCATCAGATACCACCCCCCCGGACCAGCCGATAGCGGTAAGACCTTTAACACAACCAAAGCCGATTGCCCCGATCACCAGAAGGAGAACAGTAACGGCAAATATCTTCCCGGTAAGTGATAGCCTTCTTTTTTTACGAGATATTTGGTTCATCAATACCTTATTATTATCTATTTGTTGGGCACGGGGTCATAACCGCCCGGATTAAAGGGATGGCAACGTGAGATACGCCTGATACCAAGATATATTCCCCGGAAAATGCCGAATTTTTGAATGGCTTCGAAGGTGTATTGAGAGCATGTCGGTGAAAAACGACAGGCTGGTGGCATGACTTTAGAGACGGTACCCTGATATAGTTTAATCAGTTTTAGAGCTACTGCCCTCATATTCCCCCGCTAACAGTCCAGCACGAAGCAAGATATCTTCCGCCGTCTTTTTTATTTCAGAGTATTTAGCTTCTGCTGCCGAGGCACGAGCAATGACAACGATGTCAAATCCCGGGTGTAACGTTATTTTTCCTAAAATCTCCCTGACTCTACGCTTAACTTTATTGCGTACCACTGCCTTACCGACATTACGGCTAACCACAATACCACACCGGGAAAAATCAAGTCCGTTGGGTAAAATCCTGAAAACCAGTTCTTTACCTGCCTGATAATTCCCGTTATGATAAACAGCTTCGTACTGTTTGTTTTTAGTTAAATACTGTTCTCCCCTCACAACTACCGCCCATAACCATTATCCAACTAATATCAGACAACAGTCAATTTCTTTCGGCCTTTAAGTCTTCTTGCCTTCAGTATTTCTCTACCGCCACGCGTGCTAGTCCTGGCCCTGAAGCCATGCTCACGCTTTCTCGGCAGCTTCTTCGGTTGGTAGGTTCTTTTCGGCACTGTATTCCCCAATATCTAAATGACCATATCATATGGTCGATTAATAACAGAGACAAATGATATAAGAATAATCAGCTCTTTATACCAACGCCTCCGGTCTTCCGTATATGTTCCGCCATATACGGGAGTAAAGCAATGTGCCGGGCCCTTTTAATGGAAATAGCCAGACGCCTCTGATGCTTGGCGCAGGCACCGCTTTTCCGGCGAGGCGCTATTTTACCCCTATCCGAAACATAAGGTCGCAATACGGCAGCGTCCTTATAGTCTATATTTTCTATCTTATCACGACAAAATAAACAAACCTTGCGTTTTGGTATGTATTTAGACCTTCCCGGCCTACGGCTTCTGTAGTCTTTTGATTGTACCATCCTGTCCTCTGAATTATTCTTTTAATATCGGTTTACGAACTAGAAAGGCAGGTCTTCCGGTTCCAGTTCGGCAATAACGTTTTCGTCAATCCTGTCATCCATCTTTTCATCCGTCATCGATGCCGATCCACGTTTCTCCAGGAAAATCACCCTGCTGGCAATCACCTCAATCCGCGAATGCTGCTGCCCGTCCTGTCCTTCCCAGTTCCTGGTATGGATTCTACCTTCGACATAGACCAGACGGCCTTTCGCCAGGAACTGATTACACTGTTCCGCCAGTCTATTCCAGGCCACCACATTAAACCATTCTGTTTCCTGCCGTCTTTCTCCCTCCGATGAGGTATAGAGCCAGTTGGTGGCCACAGAAAAAGACGTTACCGGCTTGCCATTAGGAGTGAAACGCATTTCCGGTTCGTTGCCGACATTTCCGATAATCGTTAACTTGTTGAGACTGGGCATTGGTACTTCACCTCCCCGATACATCTCAGGCGCCAGACAATCCTATGGTCTTTTCAACTCACTTTAATCAATAAATGCCGCAGAATATCCTCGGATATCTTTAAATTCGCATCCAGTTCTTTACAATGCGTCGGACTTAATGTGAACCTGGTAAGTACGTAACTCCCCTCTAAAAAATGCTTGATAGGGTAAGCAAGTTTCTTCTTACCCCATCTCTCTACTTCAGAGATAGTGCCGTTATTATTGCTGATAAACTGACTGACACCGTCTATTCTACTCTCGATACTAACTTCTTCAAGTTCAGGCTTGATAATATATACCAGTTCGTAATCCTGGGATTTCGTTTCCCGTTTTTCGATCGTCTGTTTTTTCTTCGCTGCCATATAATTTCCTGTGTAATTTTACGCTATTATACCATAATACAATAGTATAAACAACAAATCCGCAACCTTCCTTTTTTAGCATACCACATATGATATATCCTGTGGACAATTATTCTTGACACGATAATCACCCTTTGCTAGACTCTATCTGTAAGCAGCGCCTGAATATAACGCCTGATTGATACCCGAAGTTATCCTGTACGGCCCCGTGGTGTAGCGGTCTAACATGCCACCCTGTCACGGTGGAGATCGGGGGTTCAAATCCCCCCGGGGTCGCCACTGCAATACATAATGCGTACAATATTTACACAACTGGCCCATATCAACCGCATTGACAAAGGAGGGTATATGATTGAGCGGGTGCATGAGCATATTATTGCTGAACTTCAGCAGAACACGCGAACTGACACAATTTTTATCCTGACTGCAATTATTCTCAACCTATTGGCTCTTGGGGTTAATTCAGGTGTTGCTGGTGGGCGAGATACCGATGCTACTACATGGATAGTATTTTTCACTTTTCTGTGCTTAGTAATAGTCATTAATTTTGTAGTAGTAATTGGGTTATTACGAGGAAAAGAAACGAGAATAAAGCTGATAAACGGTCTACTCAAGATGTACAAGGACCAAGGTGTAGAAGGATATTATGATGCTTCCCTTCTAAGTAATTATAGCACCAGATATAACTTATTCCTTCTCGCCGTCGTTTTCACAGGCATCATAGCCATTATTGTGCCTTCTGTTCTGATCGCATAGTCTGATAAATCTGATAATAATGAAGGACTCCAACTCTCATAACCGATTGGTCGTAGGTTCAAATCCAGCCACTGCCACTGCTTATCACTGTATTGACACCAACCTAGCACGTGATAGAATTATACAAACGTCATCCAGGAGGATTGATAAATGTCAAAAGAGATGTCTGATGAAGAGATATATGAAGAAGCTAAACAAAGGGTAAAATCCAAACAGAGATTTTATTGTCATCTTGGGATTTACTTTGCTGTAAATGTTGTCCTGATAATTATCTGGGCTCTATCAGGTGGTCCCAGAATCGGCAGTGGCGATTGGACAGGAGGCAAGTGGTTTCTTTGGCTGCTTTGTATATGGGGAGTATTTGTCGTGGTCAACTTCGTAGAGGTTTTTGTATTTAGGACAAGTATACGAGGAGAAAGGACAGCAATAGAGGAAGAAATCAAGAAAATGAAGAAGGAATAGGAGAAGTTAAAATCTAGCCACGGCCATTATTTGCAGTCGGCTTTGTCGATATCTCGTTTGGCACTAAACAGAATCAATATACTCGGTGCAGTATTAGCAAATGTAATTAATCTTTCAGCAATCCTGGTCTTTTTATTCCGACTCCTGAACAAACCAGAGATAGATCATTGGATTGGTATCATTACCATATTAAGTATATTTCCCCTTATTTACTTGTTATATACTGCGAGACAATGTAATAGGCGTAAGATTTACTACATTTGGACAGGACTCATGATAGTATTTATTGTCGTTGAGTTTCTTGTCGACTGGTATCCTAAGGTTGATTTTAGAAATAATATTGCAATAGTTATCCCTTACGTGATGCTTTTCTTCGGAGCCACCGGTGGGATGATAGGGGTTGCCAGCCTTGCAGGAAAAAGGTGGACTGTAGTGACTACAATTTCATTCTTGATTATGTTTGTTCTTGCCTTTGTTCAGAGAGATATTACAGGAATGTAAAAAAGGTGAAAATCCAATAGCTGGTTCGAGCCCGGTTGATGACATTTAATATGTAATCTAGCACTTCACAACTATTTTCGGCGGTTATCACGCACAGACTTACCTTTAGGCCCCTCTCATTACATGAACCTTAAACTTGAGGGAGTTTATTTAAGACTTGTTTCATGTTTTCACGATATTCTTCGAATGCTTTACGCCCATCCTTGGTCAATTGCAGCATTGTATGAGGTTTCTTGTCCAGGAACTCCTTAATTATCTGTACATAACCAACTGATTCCAACTTACTTAGATGCGATGAAAGATTACCCCAGGTAAGTCCAGTTTGCCGTTGTAGGTAAAGGGCATCAGCACTTTCTACAACGTAAAGGTAGGCTACTATCAAGTAACGAGCGGGTTCATGAATAATACGGTTTATCAATTTGGTTGGCTTTCTCACTCGGTTTTCATCAAGAGAGCTCATCTAATTGCTCCTGCGGCATCTTCGGGTATTTCTGGATGAAGTGTATTAGAATGATAATACCCAAAAGTATTATCACAACTCCTGCCCCAATATAACTATAAGCCCACTCTATTTCTGTCCACTGTTGAACAACTCCGGCAATGAATATCAATGCAGCGTAAAATAAGAAACGGTATATCCCAAAGGACCAGGTGATTCCCCCCACTAAAAGAGCCAATAGCCCACTAAAAATAAGTGGGAAATAATCCGCTATCCATTGTGGTCTTTCATCAGTAATAAAGGCAATCGCAAATGCTATCCCTACCAATACCATAATTCCTAAAACAATGCTTATACCCATCCGGATTTTCTTTTCCCTATCTCCCAATTTCACATATCCTATCCGAGGATAGGTCAACCATCTCTTGATTCCCCAAATAATGAAATAAAAACAGATGAACCAGCCGCCCACAAGATAAGCTAGATCTGTTAGTATACTGAGACCCCAACCGATAATAAACAGACCAAGGAATATATCCCATAAGCCATCTTGAAAAAATACAAGGTAAGTACGACGTATGAGTTTCTTCAAGTCAGTATCTTTATTCATCATCAACTCCAGGATAAATTACACTTTGTAATACAAAGTTCTTTGGATAATTATACAATATTTAATACAGATGTCAACAGGTTTTGTTGATTTTTTGTACTGGAAATGTATAAAGGAACGATATTAGTGAAGGGGGATAAAAGAGAAAAGGCGTTATTGCGGGTTTTTAGAGCAGCTTAAGTTCCCGGGCTCGGGCGATAGCCTTAGTGCGGCCCGAGACCTCCAGTTTTTGCAGGATGTTGTGGACGTGTGTCTTGGCGGTTCCGACGCTGATAACTAGACGCTCGGCAATCTGGCGGTTAGAGAGGCCCGCGGCTAAAAGTGGCAGGACTTCCAGTTCACGGTCGCTGAGGGGCTCAGGGGTAGTACCGGAGGGCTTTTTCAGTTTGCCTTGTTTTCTAAGCTGCTCTTCCTCGATAATCCTGAGCAGTCTGCCGGCGTACTCAGGCTCGATTCCCCTGGAAATTGCTTTCTCCAGAACTGGCGCGAGTAGTTTGCCTTCGTCAACGAATGTACGGATATAACCTTCCGGTTCCGCCATACTCAGGGCTTCGGACAGGAACTCCAGTGCCGCTTCTTCGGTTTCAGCCGCTAGGGTCTGATAGAGGCGATACTCTATCACTAAACCGTGCATTCCGGACTTAACGGCTTCGTCACAGAGGACCTGCAACTTCTCCAGTGCCTCTGATTTATTCCCCTGCGCGATAAGAAGACGCAGGGGGATATGACGATATTCATGGTTTAGAGCGTCAGCGTACCTGGCGAGTTTGCTACCCCACTCCCCAGCAGTTGCTAAATCATCCTGCACGATTGCGAACAGCATATGATAGACAGCGAGATTTGCATGGGTCGTAGTCTGCCCGGCTATATCATTAGCTTCGAGGTCGGCTCTTTCCAGTGCCTTCACGAACTCATCATGATCACCTTGAGCTAGCCTGACACGTGCCAAGAAATATTGTATCATTACCCTAGCCTGCATGGTTCCCACTAACTTGCCCACTTCAATTGCCTGTTGTATGTGACCGGCGGCTCCGTCCAGGTCGTTCCACTCATAATATATTAAACTCAGGTTCATATGCGGTACTATGGCCGTTGGTAATTGCCCCGCCCATTCGAGGGCCTGTTGAGCCATCTTGACCATTCACCGCAATTTACCCTTCAGCCTGAAAATACTCATCAGGCCTCCAAAAGCAGAAGATGCAGCGAAGTAAATTTCCAATCGAATTAGTATTTCATAGGCTCGTGTAAACAGTGACTCGGCTTCTTTATAATTACCACGCCAGAGGTAGATCCATCCCAACGAATTACTCATAAAACCACGATATACGGGTTCACTCGGCGGTAAAAGTGACAGAGCTTTCTTAGCCAGTTTTTCTACAAGTGGATAATCGTGCCGACGCCAGGCCATTTGAGCTTGCAAGGCGTAAATGGTACCCTTAAAGCTGTCATCATCCTCGGTAACTTTCTCAAGATTTTTTAAGATTGCCTCGGAAGCTTTAACCTGACCTGCCATTGACAGGTATTGAATATAATCTATGGATAGTTGGGGGTGGGATAATATGACCTGTTCGGGCAGTCGCTGTAGCCAATGAAACAGTGTCATGAACTCTCCGCGCTGTCTTTTTTTCTCACCATGTTCGATGATAAGCACCACAGCCCTATCCCAGTCCTGTGCTGTCAGAATATGATATATAGCATCATCAGGAAGATTATTGTTCTCATACCATTGACCAGCCTGCCTGTGTAGAGAGGCAACTTGTTCTGT
>SMTZ1_10022883_pt1 | contig 28693 bp, 25 predicted proteins | sample DeeMarSWOR136_30_FD_25667 | JGI IMG/M metagenome (IMG submission 25667)
CGTAGAGTTAGCTGTAACTGCCATACTGAACCTCCTTTCAGTTCTATATGAAAGATAAAACGTTCTCTAAAAATTGTCAATAGCGGTAGAATGTTATTACTCTGGCAATACGACACCCTACTGATTTTGTTCGTTTTAGTTCAAGCATTCCTACTATAATGTTGGGTTACTCAAAAATTTAGTAGAAAATTATCCAACAAAATAGCGTATTGTGTTATCCTCGAACTCACTGAAATAAACAGATTTCCATACCGCGTCTAGGAGAATATTATCCTAGTTATCCCCGTCGTCGTTTTTAATGCTATAGGTGGTCCGTCCTATTTTTGATATGTTGCTTATATTTTCATCCTGTTCTCTTATGTAATAGGCACAGTCCCCCCTTTAGAGGTCACATTCAGATGTATCGGATGTATACAATGGTCATCTCATTCCTATCGTATGAGTGCTCTATCGGGACAAAGGACTAGAAGAAATCGGCACAGAATGGTCGATATAAGGTGTGCATTGCTTTATCCCAGATAGGGAGAACATTAGGGTCAAGCACATCGAGGCGTTGCATGCGAACGGCCTCGGTAGCACTGATCTGGCCAAAGACAAGCATAGCCAAAGTACTGATTGGTATCGTCAGTTGCGGCTTCTCATTGGCGCGTTTGATGGAGGATTCAGTAATAGAAGTCTCCAGTTTCCACCGGCCATTGTTCCAAGGACATAGGTCATCAACAACCTCAAAGATAAGAGTGGCCTCTTCCGGGTAACGTCGTTTCGGCAATGCCCTCTCGACATCAATAGTACGTCCCAGCAATCCGTCAGCCGAAGTAGTATGTAACATCCGTGGTTCAAGTAACAGGTGCGGCAGCGGGTCATCAGAAGGAACCCTATCCCAAACAATCTCGCCTACCAGATCCATTTGAGCATAATAATTCCAAATTGCCTGATAGGCTGAGGCCGAAAGCCAGATAACATCGCGGATGGTAAGCCGCTGTCCCGGTTGCGGCCATGTAGGCCGAGGCTCTAAGGTATATACCGTATAGCCGAGGGGTTCGCCAGCCTCTTCGTAAACTACCTTACCTACCAGACCACCAGCGGGGGGAGGTGCCAGTACTCCCGCCTCCCACATTGCACGGGCACGATGAGAGTAGCCGATTCTATCTACCCGGAAACGTCGGTAGAGGTCTACTAGTAGTCCAAATTCGTCATCACTACTTCCCAATTCGCGGAACTTACCTGGAACCTGAACAGGAAGTGCGAATTGCAGAAAACCAGGCTCCACGTGGTAAGAGTTTCGTGTAGAGACTACAGCATAACCATAGCGCTGATAGATTGCTGCCCTGGAAGCATAAAGAATAGCGATTGACCGCTCCCCCTGCTCATGGAGTAATTCAAAGTGTCTGGCAATTATTTTGCGGAGGTAGCCACGGCGCCGATAAACGGGCAGTGTGCCAACAGAAGTAACCCCGGCAACAGGAATGCCTTCACCGTTGAAACGCATGGTCAACGGCCATGCAGCGTAAGCAGTCGCCAGATTTCCATCCTCAAAAGCACAGAGCGTCCATTCAGGAATAATCCCTTGTATCTTCACTTGAGGGAACACTAGAGCGGTGCTGGCGACTCGATAAAATTCCTCCATTTCCTCTGGCTTGGCTGGCCGTATTTCTACTACCATAACACTCCTTTCCTCTTATCCAAATTGTTCAGACCAATAATACAAGAAATTGGAAACGGTAGGCAAGAAAGGCATGAGAGAAGTCCGCCGTGATCCTGTGGACAACAAAGTAACTCGATGGAATCATGCTGGTTAAACAGTCCTGACTTTTGTGTGAAACAGCAGTATTGACTGCGACCGCCACTTGACCTACTATGGATATCATTAAACCCTTATGAGATCAACATTTTTAATTTGTTGTATCCTTGTCTTAGCCTTATCAAGCTTAACTTGTACCTTAGAGGATTCACTTAGCCCTCCTGCAATAAGCTATACCGAGGCAGAAGCTGAGGAACTTATAATTGTACTGGTAAACGACGAAAGACAGCAGTTTGATCTACCTACTCTCAGCGAAGACGCTCTTTTAACCAGTCTAGCCAAGGAACATAGTACTAGTATGGTTGAGTACAATTTTTTCAGCCATGACAGATACCCAGGGGAAAGAAGTCTTAGTTATAACCAGCCTCCGGGCACTATACGAGGAGAAAATTTGTCAAAGACGCCAACCAGACGACTGATTCCAGGTCCTTATCTTTCTCTACAGGAAGTATGTGAGTGGACAGTCTCGGGTTGGATGGAGAGTCCCGGACACAGAGAAAATATAGTAGAATCCCGTTATAATGAGACAGGTGTGGGAGTTTCAGTTTCAGAAGGGGGAAAATACTTATACATAACCCAAATCTTCGAGGGTAGTTATTAGGAAAAGGTGGTAAGTCACACTTTAGTGTTTGATGCCAAGGCATGATTAACAAAGCCGATTAAGGTTGCAGTGGTTAACCTATTACTTAATCAAACTAGAGTTGAGAACGCTCATCAACATATTCCAAGCCTTGGTACGCATTCTGCCTCAGGGCCCTCATTAAATTCAACGAGTCGGTATTTGTAATGTTGATCAATCGAGTTAACCTTTATGGAGCCCTAACCGCCAATGTAATTAATATCAGTACTATCTTAATTTTTGTAGCACGACTCCTAGAAAAACCAGAGTTTGGACACTGGATAGGTATCATAATCCAGTTTACTATTATTCCGCTGTTTTACCTTCTTTATGCGGCTAGATTCTTGAACCGAGCAAGGATTTATTACATTCAAGTTAGTCTTATGATCGTATTCATAATCGTGGAGTTCCTAGTAGATTGGTATCCCAAAATCGAATTTCGAAATAATCTACTAATCGTCATTCCATACGTAATGTTATTCTTCGGGGCTACTGGAGGTATGATAGGTGTAGCCAGTCTCGCAGGGAAGAGATGGACAGTGGTCACAGTTTTATCATTTCTTATTATGATTATCCTTGCTTTTATCCAAAGACAGATTACCGAAATGTGAGCCGGTATTGCCAATACTACTTTCTATAAAACCACTACCCAAGACCAAGGAATAATATTTACTACTATAAAGGCCCTTTTCGTAAATATTAGTCTCAATGTTTGCACAGTGGTTAATAGGGTTTAAGATTACTATATTACTACTTGGGCTACGTTTGAAGAATCATTGGCGGTCGGGTAACAATGTTGTGTAATAATAAATTAGAAAGTTATCCAACAGAATAGCGTTTGATTCAACTGGAGCTTTACCTCCACTTCCTTTCTCTGGTTAGTCTCAAGCCACATTCGACAAGAGTAGGTGGCTCATTAGCGACGGAATGGCAGGCATGTTAGAATAGCCTAGGGCGGTCACCAGAGTAGATTCCAGCCAGAATTAAAAGTGGAAAAGGAGGTTAAGAATATGTCAGCTCCAGTGACAATTACACAAGATGAAAGGATAGCTAAGCTAATTTTAAACCGTCCATCGGTGTTCAATGCTTTCGATCATGATATGGTCGAACATTTTGTGCGCCGTGTTGTTATGCTTGCCGCCGATGACAATGTGCGTGGTGTAGTAATCTCCGGTAATGGCAAAGGATTTTGTGCCGGCGGCGACATTAAATGGGTATCCGAGTTCCCACTTGGTCCTTCTGTTGCCTTTCACAAATTGGCCGCGAGTTTTCATCAGGCAATACTAGAGATTCGCCGTATGCCTAAACCAGTTATAGCAGCCATTAACGGGATTGCAGCCGGCGGTGGATTCTCATTGGCGCTAGCCTGTGATTTTCGTGTCATGGCTCGGTATGCTACTCTAAGGCAAGCTTATACATCAAATGGGCTTTGCATCGATGGCGGAGGCACCTTTATGCTTCCGAGGATTGTTGGCTTGGCACGTGCTTTGGAAATAGCTGGATTTGACATTCCAATCTCCTCTGAGAAGGCATTGACTTGGGGGCTGGTGACAAGAGTTGTAGATGATGGGCATTCTCTAGAGGAAGCAGTTAACATGGCTCACGAATTGAGCCATGGCTCGCCCAACTCCTTCGGGTGGTCGAAACAACTACTTACTGATTCATTCAATACTGCCTTTGAAGCACACATTGAGAGAGAGCGACTAGGACTTTGCAATTGTGCAGAGCACCCAGATGGAAAGGAAGGGATACAGGCTTTTATAGACAAGCGCAAGCCCATCTTTCAGAGCTAGGTCATGATTCAAACCTAACATTGCCGCTTTATATTACGCATTCTGCTTTTAAGATTGAGTAGTGATACCACCGGAAAGAAGACTTCTGTGAGTATGATTACAACATATTTATATTTTCGCTTCTAATACGGAGGCCACTATGGTAGAGGCAGGAGCGTTGCAGTACGGAATCAAAATTAGTTGAAGATGAGAAATAGTTCAACCTGTTCAACATCCAATGAAAGTTTTTTTGACCAGGAAGTCACAATCTAGCGTTTGTTCAACTCGATGTTAGCCTCCGCTTCCTTTCTCTGTTTAGTCTCAAGCCACATTCGACAAGAGTAGGTGGCTCATTAGCGACGGAATGGCAGGCATGTTAGAATAGCCTAGGGCAGTCACCAGAGTAGATTCCAGCCAGAATTAAAAGTGGAAAAGGAGGTTGAAGTTATGGCGAAACCAAAACGAGCCACCTTTCCCGGCCATAAGGTAGTTGCAACTCACGATACCGCTGGCCTTTGTGGCTTCTTCTATCATGACATTTACCCCTATATAGCGATGCTCCAGTTTGGTGGTGGCTTCCCCAAAGAATGGGGCAACCCAGATGTGGTGACCGTAGAGTGCATGGACCAGTCAAATCTAGTCACACTTGAACTTCGCCGAGTGAAATAGAGCCGGAGAAGCTGGCGATGAGTCTGGTAGTGAAAGCCACCTTCTTTACCACTGGAGGTAACTAAATGGATGTACTGGAGGCAATCAGGGCGAGACGGAGCATCCGGATATATCAGCCGGATCCGGTCCCGCATGACCTGTTAGTCAAAATTTTGGAGGCTGGGCGATGGGCACCATCCGCCAGTAACTCGCAACCATGGAGCTTTGTTGTTTTCACTGACCCGGAAGTAAAGCGGCGGATTACTCGCTGCTTTCTCTACGGGTGGTTCTTAGATGAGGCACCGGCAGGAATAGTAGTCTCAGTGGACCCCAGACTATCAAGTTGCCCAATACAAGATGGGTCCCTGGCAGTCCAGAATATTATGTTGGCTGCCCATGCCCTCGGCTTAGGGACCTGCTGGATAAACCCCGGGCTCAATGACGAGGAAGTGAAGGAAATACTGAATATCCCTCAAGAACACAGGTTGATCTGTGCTCTCTCCTTAGGATATCCTGCCGAGACCCCTTCCAAGCTAAGGAAGAGACTGGGGGATATCGCCTTTTCCAGTCGCTGGGGAGACAGTATTCTGCTAGCGAAGTGAAAGCTGGCGGACTCGGCAAACAAAGGGACACTAAGAGACGGCACCTAAAGAATCAGTTGATGCCTTCACATTTGTGCAGTAGGCCGTATTCACTAGTCAAACGACGTCCACCCATTCTAGAGAAGAGCAGCGATTGTTGCACGAAAACTTACTTTATTTAAGTGCGGATCGGGGCTGATTGAACAATCCTCGGAAATGTTCAGTGGAAACGCAATCAGGTAGAAATTCTCGTGCACTGCGATGAGAACTTCGAAAATCTGATAGGATGGTAGGCCTCAGCGCTGTCAATCAAGCGTGGTCCGTCCCCTCGGTACAGACTCCGGGATGGTCTCGGTCACCGGGGCATTATCCCAGATGCCGCTGCGCTTCTGTAACCGGTACTCACGGTAAAGCCAGAACCCGGCGATAATGGTACCACAGATATCTGATATGGGCATAGACAGCCAGACGCCGTTCAGCCCCAGGAAGCGGGGCAGGATGAAGATTGCCGGGATGAAAAAAACCAGCTCACGCGCCAGTGAAAGAGAAATAGCTGTCCAACCTTTGGATAATCCCTGAAAAGTGGTAATGAACATAATGGCTGGACCAACCAGAATGAGGGCTGAAATGATAATACGTATCCCCGGCACGGCAATAGCCAACAATTCAGGGTCATCATTGAAAATGGCGATTACCTGTGGAGCGAAGAGCTCCAGGAAGACAGTGGCAATACCCAACATCACCACCAGAGCAAGGGAGGCCTGCCTGACAGCTGACCACAGCCGCTCCCAGAGGCGTGCCCCCATGCAGAAGCCAACAATCGGCAGAAGACCATGGGCAACACCGATAATAGGCATAAACGCAAGGTCGATAACACGTATCCCGATTCCCAGGGCCGCCAGCGTTATCGAACCGAAACCAGCCACAATCCGGTTGAACAAGATGAAAACGATTGTTTCCGTCATTTCCATCAAAATCGACGGCAAGCCCACACGGTAGATCTGTGCCATGATAGAAAGGTTAGGTCTGAGGTGATGCAGATTCAACCTGTAGACGGATCTTCCACCGACCAGAAAGTAGTAACTGAGTACAGCAGCGATTCCGCCGGATATCGTCGTCGCCAACCCAGCCCCACCAACACCCATCTCCGGGAATGGACCCCAACCGAAGATAAAGAATGGGTCAAGGATGGCATTGACCACAGCACCAACAATAGTGAAAATCATCGGCTTAACGGCATCCCCAGCGGCGTGGAAAACGTTGCGTGACATGAGTCGAAAAAGAATAAAGGGCATTCCCCAGCCTATGAAAACGAGGTAATCCGCCGTCATGGCTACAATGTCCGGTGTAGCCCCGAGTAGAGTGGCTATCGGCCTGGCAAAGAAGACGCTGGCAATGATGAAAACAACGCCAAATACAGCAGTCAGAGGAAAGATCTGGCCAGCCACTTGGTTGGCTGCCTCTATGTTTCTTTCACCAAAACGCCGCGATGCTAGGGCGTTGGCGCCAACACCCGTGCCAACACCAATGGCGATCACGGCAATATAAAACGGGAAGGTAATGGTTACAGCGGCAATCGCCTGATAGCTGAGCTGACCCAGCCAGAATGTGTCAGCTAGGTGATAGAGAGAGATGGTTATCATTGAGGCAATACTAGGAGCACTCAGGCGGAAGAGCAGCTTGCTCAGTCGTTCTGTACCAAGACGTGCAGTAGTCTCGTGAAGCTCATCGGGGTTATCTGTTTTCATTATCCTTAATGTCAACCATAACTATGTAGACACTGACTGTTCGACACAATAAACTGGTACGACGAGAAACCATGTGAGAGTAGGGCACTTCCCAGCGCTTTGCTGTTTCCGAGTTATTTTACTTTTACTTAGGGGAGTACTGCAAGTCATCCACTGAGGAAAAAATTGACAACCTAGCATTTTCTCGCGGTGTAGCAAGACCACCAAACACCATTCGTATTTACACTTAATTAAACCAAGGCCACCGATAACTACGGAATACGCTCATACACCCACGGGAGATTGAGGATGTAAGAATTACTCACTTTGTGCTTATCTGCTTTGTTTAATTAGACCGGAATAATATGTCAATGCGTTCTTATTGGCTTTATGTACCACTCAACTCAGAGGTCACAGAAGCTTGAGTCATTCAACTGGGTGACATTTGCTCACTTTGTTAAGCCTGGTAACAAACATCTGTAATATCATATCATGGTTTGGATTTATTCAGTCTCTATGCTTAACAGAGCCAACAGGACAAGCCAATTCACATTGGCGGCAATATTTTACTAAAGCATCTTCCGTATTAGAGTCTGCGTACATCTGAAGAGCACATTTTGCTCTTCTGTAGAATGCATCTCTTGCAGGGGGATTTGCCACTTTCATTCGCTGTGGAAAAGATACCATGCTATTGAAAGCCTCCTGCGGGCAAACTTTGCGGCAATACTCCGGGCAATCTTTACACGGGTCAAACTCAATCGGCCCAGTTGTTTTGAGTTCTGCTTCGATCAACATGGCACGAAGGCGTACACGGGATCCAAACTCTGGAGTTACCAGTAGATTATTTTTACCAATGCAGCCTAGTCCTGCCATTACTGCGGTATCTTTTAGATATATTCCACCTTGCTGAATAAAGTAAGCTAATGGACGTGTCTTAATGCTTTCATTTTCTTCTATCCAGGCTGATAATTGCTTATTAATGTTAATTAATATCCTGTTGCCAGTTGAATCCGCTATCAATTGTTGTGCATTGCCAATCCTCCACCAGTCAAGTTCTGGTTTGGTTTCCGGATGAACGATGGCAATCACTAATGCCGTTCTTGCAGCTACTGGCCATTCTATATGTCTGAAATCCTCTCCTTCATTCCCAGAATCCTCGCCTATTCCATCTATTCTTCGACCAACAGTTGATAACAAATAATGTGATGGAGAATCTTTCAAAGCCTCAACGCTAGCTAAGCCGACTAGATCTGCTCCTAGCTCTTTTGCTTTATCAATAATCCGATTTTCTAATTGATTTGACATCCAACATCTCCAAAGACATTATAGTGTATGACTATTAGTGGGTGATATCAAGCACTGATGAGGACTAGTTGGTTAGCTTTTTCCATTAGTGTCATATAAAATAAAGTAGCCAAGAATGACCTGTATACAATAGTATGGAGGTATCAATGTTAAGGGATTTAGTAGTAAAGAACAGGAGTTATCGTCGATGGCATCAGGATGTCCCTATAGATAGTGAGACACTGAAAGAGCTTATTGACCTGGCACGGCTGTCTCCATCGGCGGCTAACCGACAAGCCTTAAAATTCATTCTTTCCAACGACCCCCAGAAGAATGCCTTGGTTTTCCCGAACCTGCGTATAGATAATAACCCCATTGAAGGGGAAAGACCATCCGCATATGTCATCATCCTTCACGATACAAGGATACCAGCTTGGGTACATGTTGACTTAGGAATAGCCGCACAGACTATCCATTTAGGGGCAGTCGAGAAAGGTTTCGGGGGTGTGATGGTAGGTAATATAGACAAGGACGGGCTGCGCAAAGCCCTAGACATACCAGCACACTTTGAGATTCTACTGGTACTGGCGTTAGGTAAGCCCAAGGAAGAGATGATAATCGAGACCATGGGTGCCGACGGTTCTCTCCAGCAATGGTGGGATGATAAGAGAGCACGCCACGTGATAAAACGCCCCCTGGATGACCTTATCTTAGCTTAGTACTTAAATCCACAATGGCGGAGGCAGGACGTGAAAACACGAATGAGCAAGAAGAACCCGTACATTTGTGAACATGGTGGCTACCGAATAGCATGATATTGGACCATGAAGAAATATGTGTGGTAGTCTCATGATGACCGTATGACCGATCCCAGGGTAAACTGGCTGAGTCGCCAGCCAGCGTGAAGGTAATAGTCACAGATAGGATTAAGGATAATGGCGGGCTAGCAGGTCTTCAAGGGTCTGCTAGCCTCTGCTTTTTTGTGTATAAACCCCCAGTTGAGGACTAAATTCAAGTCCTGACCGTGATACGGACTCTAGAGCAATGTCAAAGGTGGGCTGAGGAAGAAAGAGCAATGAGATGGAATTGGATAAACTCATAATTTGCATCATCGCCGTTGTTGATGTGCGATTATTCAGTATCCATCATCAAACAAAAGGACACATTGCTCAGCCCGAACGACATTAGCTTGAATTGTTGAGTAGCTTTGAACGAAGAGGTATTGCTGCCTAAATTCGATTACTATTGTGTGGAATTTGAACCGCTTGACTTTCTTAATTCATCATTGCTTTGCTAACTGTAAAAGGAGGCAAGCGGTCGCTGCTTTTTCTACTAGCTACATGAGGTACTAAGTAGCAAGTCCCGCCGCTTCCAGGATATCTGGAACTACTTCTTCACGGCCTATAGCCATGACATGAACTCCATGGCACATGGATTCTTTTTCCAGTATAGCAATCATCCGACCTGCGATTTCTATACCCTTATTGATTGCTTCGCCTTTAGGAGCACCAGCTAATTCATCAATTAAGTTTTGGGGCACAAAGACGCCCGGGACATTTTCGGTCATATACTTTGCCATCCTGGCTGACACAAGCAGAATAATGCCAGCCAGTATCTTGACCGGGAATTGGCGGGCATATTCCATAAACTTAGCAAATTTGTCCAGGTCGTAGATGGCTTGAGTCTGAAAAAATTCGGCACCGGCTTCAATCTTCTTTTCAAACTTGATTAACTGAGGCTCAATCGGGTTTGCTTCAGGTGTGACTATGGCTCCGGCACAAAACTCAACAGCCCCGTCGAGTTCATTCCCCCCAAGGTCTTTACCAGCTTCCATCTGCCTAATTGTCTGCAGCAACTGTGTTGAATCCAGGTCGAAAACGCCCTTGGCCGCCTTGTGGTCGCCAACTACAACAGCGTCTCCTGTTAGGCAGAGAACATTTTTCACGCCCCGTGTATAAGCGAAGAGAAGTTCAGCTTGAAGGGCAAGGCGATTACGGTCGCGGCAAGTCACTTGTAATATGGGCTCACCTCCTTGTTCCTTAATAGCCAGACAGCCGCCAATAGATGGAAAGCGCATCACGGAACTCTGGTGATCAGTGACATTCAGCGCGTCTACTTTATCCTTGAGAAGGTCAATATGATGAAGCATCTTCTCAATGTTTGTCCCCTTTGGTGGACCTATTTCGCTGGTTATCACAAATTTATCAGATTTGAGAACTTCCTTAAAACTCGGCGCCATAGCTCCTCCTTCATGTAATCCTGGCCGTTCGCGGCCTGGGTGACACGTTATAATCTCTGGGCGAATGATACTTACGCATTAAATCAAGTCGGCCCTGTTCTTCTAAACGCTGATATATGAGCGTCCAGGCACAATCCTTTTCCTTATCCACCTCGCACTTACCACGCATTGACCACACTGAGCACAAACCTCTTGAAAACAGCCCGGGCCATCCTCGATGCCTATAAAAAGAGTATCTAAGGCAGGAATGACTAGCTTGTCAATATATGTACTCAGCTTATGTACACCTAAAGCACAGGACATAACCAGAATACAGTTGGCATTCTGAATTGCTCCATTATTTTCTTTAATAGCTACTTCAGTCATCTCATCACAGGCGGTAGGGATAACTATCCAGCCGGTGACTAACTTGCCAAGTTCTTGTAACCGCTCCCTCATTTCCAGAACCTCTTCTCTCCCGCCAGTTTTAGTCATTGTGGCGCATGTGCCACAACCAACAATATATACTCGGCCAGACCCATCTAATTGTTGCTCTATTTCCTGAAAATTCTTTTGCTTGGTAATAGATTTCATGCTAACCTCCCATTAAAAGCCCTCAGCTTCTAGCAATCAGCAACCTGCTGAATACCGATAGCCTGTAATTGAATACTTAGCTTTATTTTTCCAAGTCGCATCTTAAGCAACGCTTAGCCTCTTGTCTCGCTTTCTCCTCAGAAAAGCTCAGCTCTATTTCTTTAAAGCTACCTTTCCTCTCCTGGAGAGGGAGATGAGGTGTTTCTGGCCTGAATTGTGGTTCCCAGCTTTCTTCTTCTTCTCCACTTATTTCTTCCTCAATAACGCTAGGCTTCAGGTCATACACCTCGACCCGTGAGGTATCGCCCCGGAGATATTTATCGATGGCAATAGCCCCTCTCCGGCCAGCCGCAATAGCTTCTATAACCATGCCTGGCCCGGAGACAAAATCCCCTCCGGCAAAAACCCCGGGAACATTGGTAGCTAATCTGTTTTCATCAACCGCCAGCCTTTCCCACCGAGTACGCTCAAGAACACTATCCGGGGGTAAAAACGACAGATCTGGAGCCTGCCCCACAGCAGCAATGACGGTATCCGCTGAAGCAAAAAACTCTGAGCCGGTAACAGGAATTGGGCGGCGTCGCCCGCTGGCGTCGGGCTCACCCAGCTTCATATGGACACACTGTAAACCGCCTACCTTCCAGTTGTCGCTTACTATGCGGGTGGGACTGATAAGGAAATTAACCTGGACGCCTTCAGCCAGAGCCTCATCATACTCTACCTCAGTTACTGGCATTTCTTCCCGCGACCGACGGTAAAATATGCTCACCTCATCGGCACCAAGGCGAAGAGCTGTGCGAGAGGAGTCCAGGGCTACATTGCCACCCCCAATAACAGCCACACTTCGTCCAATTTTGACAGGCTTGCCAACCTTCACATCTCTGAGGAATCTCAATCCATAGTAGAAGCCTTCAATGTCTTCTAATTCTCCGGGTATGCCAATGTTCTGGCTCCTTTGAGCACCAGCGGCAATAAAGACAGCTTCAAAGCCGTTGTTTCTGATATCTTCTATGGTGAAATTTACGTTGATTGGCGTGTCATATTTTATCTCTACTCCACGCTTGGCGATATAATCTATCTCCTTTTCAATAACCTCCCGCGGTAAGCGGAAGTCTGGTATGGCTACCGATAGCATACCACCGCCTAAGGGGAGGGCTTCAAAGACCGTAACTGGATAGCCCATCTGAGCCAGAAAGTAGGCACAGGATAACCCTGTAGGTCCGGCTCCTACTACTGCTACTTTTTGGCTGTGAATCTGGGGAAAGGGTTCTGGTTCAGGTAATTCTCTAACGTGGTCAAAATACCAGTCGGCGGCAAAGCGCTTAAGTGCCCTAATAGCTACGGCATCGTCGAGTTCCCCTCGCCGGCATCTTCCCTCACAGGGGTGATGGCAAATACGGCCGCAAATAGCGGGGAAAGGATTACGCTCCCTGATGGTGTTGATAGCCTCCAGGTACTCACCATCGGCAATTTGAGCCACATATCTAGGAATATTGATTCCTACCGGGCAGGTATGCTGACATGGTGATACCATAAGGGCATCGCAGACAGCAGCCGGGCATTTCTTCTCCTTTATGTGGGTTTCATATTCATCTCTGAAGTATTCGAGGGTGGTCAGCACGGGGTTAGGACAAGTCTGCCCCAGACCACAGAGCGAGCATTCCTTGACAGTGTTAGCTACGTTAAGCAGCGTATCAATATCCTCTTCACGCCCTTTGCCCTGACTGATTCTGGTCAGTATTTCGAACATTTGCTTGGTTCCCAGGCGGCAAGGGACACACTTCCCACAGGACTCTGCTTGAGTAAAGCTTAAGAAATACTTGGCCACATCCACCATACAAGTTGCTTCATCCAGCACTACCATGCCGCCAGAGCCCATAATCGAGCCCAATTGAGCCAGTGTTTCATATTCCACAGGAGAATCGAGAAATCGGGCAGGGATGCAGCCGCCTGAAGGGCCACCCGTCTGTACAGCTTTAAAGCGCTTGCCCCGGGGGATACCACCCCCGATATCAAAAATGATGGTGGATAGGGGAGTGCCCATAGGCACCTCCACTAACCCGCTATTGGCAATCTTCCCCGTGAGGGCAAAGACTGCCGTCCCTTTGCTCTTTTCCGTACCGATGCCAGCAAACGAATCAGCGCCTTGGTCGATGATGATTGGAATGGAAGCCAGACTTTTTACATTGTTGATATTGGTGGGCTTTCCTTCCAAGCCTGATTGGGCGGGAAATGGGGGCCGGGGACGAGGCATGCCCCGTCGGCTCTCAATAGAAGCCATTAGAGCTGTTTCTTCACCACAAACAAAGGCCCCGGCACCTTCTTTGATGTGCACCACAAAATCAAAGCCCGAGCCTAGAATATCTTTACCCAAAAAACCCTTTTGTCGGGCTTGCTCTAATGCAATGCTAACTCGCTTCACTGCTAAAGGATACTCAGCACGGACATAGATGTAACCCTCATTAGCACCCATGGCGTATCCAGCAATAGTCAGCCCTTCAACAACAGCGTGAGGATCTGCTTCCAGGATGGAGCGGTCCATAAAAGCACCGGGGTCACCTTCATCGGCATTGCAGATGACGTATTTCTTATCCCCGGGAGTATTGCGGCAAAGCTCCCACTTGCGACCTGTGGGAAAACCAGCGCCACCTCGCCCGCGGAGACCAGATTCCTTAACCTCTTCAATAACCTGCTCGGGAGTCATCAAAAGAGCCTTTCTCAGCGCACGATAACCCGCACGAGCAATATAATGTTCGATTTTTTCTGGGTTGATGTGCCCACAGTTACGCAAGATGACACGCTGTTGTTTTTTATAGAAGTTTATGTCTAAATAATGTGGCATGGCTACGCCAGTTACCGGGTCACGATAAAAAAGATGTTCCACAGGCTTACCATCTCTAAGATGAGAGGTGACAATTTCTGGAGCATGTTCGGCCTGGACGCGAGTGTAGAAAATGCCTTCCGGTTCAACAACTACGCTAGGACCTTGCTCACAAAGGCCATGACCGTGACAACCGCTTATTTCCACCGCTGCGTTCTTCAGCTTTTGCCGAGTTACCTCTACTTTGAGCGCCTCATAGACAGCATCAGACCCCATAGAAAGACACGGTGTCTCCTGACAGACGAAAACAGTACGATATTCTGGCATACTATCCTCCACTCTCCCGATTCCTGAACAATTGCTCCACCTTCTTAGGGTTCATGTGACCGTGGACGTGGTCAGCGACAACCATATTGGGAGCAAGGGCACAAACGCCGATGCAGGCCACAGTTTCTAGGGTATATTCCAAATCAGGGCTAGTCTCACCCTCGTCTATATCCAGGTGCTGCTTAACCAGTTTCAGTATCGTCTTCCCTCCCCGCACATGACAAGCTGTCCCTCGACAAACTCTAACAACTTTCCTGCCCCGTGGCTGAGTGTAGAGCTGTGTATAAAAACTAATCACCCCTTGTACCTGACTGGGAAAAAGCCCCAAGCTTCTGGCTATAATCGGTATAGACTGAGGAGGGATATACCCGAACTCACTTTGGATTTTTTGTAGCAGCGGTATCATCGCCCACTTCTGCTGACTATATTCAGAAACAATAGCATTTATTCGTGCTGAGTCAGCCTTTGTGATATTCTTCGCTTTAACCATGAAGCCTCATCCTTTCTATGCTCATATCAAGTAGCACGAGGGCTTGTCCTTCCTCCTTTTTCCGAGGACAAGCCTCGGTGCTATAACTTTTACTCTCAAGGGAGAGAAATCTTCTCTATCTTCACGTTGCATGCTTTTAGTGAAGGCGATTTTGTTTCGGGATTTAAGACAATATCGAATAGCTCATTAACCGGAGTTTCTGGGAATGAAACTGGCATAAAGAGCATCCCCTCACGCAGTGTGCTGGTAATCTTGACCATTGTGGTCACCTCGCCTGCAGCTGAGATTACCTTGACCTTTTCACCATCAGTGAGGGTAAGTTTTGTGGCGTCAGACTCACAAATCTCCACAAAAGACTGGGGGGTAAATTTCCTCAGACGCCAAGCCCTCGAACTCCTGTTGCCACTGCCAAAGTGATAAAGAGTAGTCCCGGTGAGCAGAGTAAAGGGATAATCTGATTTTATCTCCCCTGCTTGTGGAGTATATTCAATGGGAGAGAAACGAGCAAATCCCTTTAATAGTTGCCTACCGTAGGTGCGTCCTGTTTCCCCGTAAGCTAACTCATCTTGTCTTTCGGAATTAGTATAGGCTTTGTATGAAGGAACTAATTCCTCAATCTCATTCATAACATCCTGTGGAGAGGAATATGGCATCAGAGACCCCATTTTGTCAGCCAGACGCAGGATTATCTCCCAGTCTGGCAAGCTTTCGCCCAGAAGGTTGATTGCCTTCCGTACCTTTTGTACACTTCCTTCAAAGTTAGTGAATGTCCCGTCCTTTTCGGCAAAGCTTGCGGCAGGTAAAACTACATTTGCTAGTTTGGCCGTTTCTGTAAGGAACATCTCCTGGACTACGAGGAAATCGAGGGAATTCAGGATTTCTGTAATGAGTCTTGAATTTGGAAAGCTCAAGACAGGATTTTCTCCTACGATATACATGCCTTTAATATTTGTCTTTTTTATCTGTTCCATAATCTCTAGAGCTGTAAGCCCATCTTTAGCCGGCAAGTTTACTCCCCAACGTTCTTCGAATTTCCCCCTAGCCTGGGCATCCGTTACACTGTGATATCCAGGGAGGAATTTGGGCAGTGTTCCCATGTCGCAAGCACCTTGCCCATTGTTTTCTCTTTGTAGGGCATAGATACCACCTCCCTTACAGGGCCTTCACACAGTCCGTTCCTCTGGTATGTTGAGTGATTCCTGTGCCATAGACAATTGCCGCCCGGCTTGCCCTAGCATAAAGTCGAGCTGCGTCACGAATTTCTTGATCAGTAATGCCAGTAATCTTCTCAATGTACTCCAGGGTATATTTTTTCAAGCCTTCTTCAAAAGCTTCAAAGTTATCTGTTCTTCTGGCAACGAATTCCTCGTCCAGCAAGCCTTCGTCAATAATCACCTTGGCCAAACCATTTATAAGAGCCATGTCAGTACCGACTTCAGGTCGTAACCAAAGGTGGGCAAACAAAGAGAGCCTGGTCTGCCGAGGATCTATCAACAATAATTTAGTACCGCGCTGTTTGACAGCACGCTTAATGGCATAACCGACGGCAGGAGCCGAGGAATTAGGATCAGCCCCGACAACCAGTATAAGTTCGGTTTGCTCCAATTCACCAAGATAATTTGTAGTGCCCGAAAAGCCAAGGGAATATCCCAGGCTGACACGACTGGCGGAGTTATACAAACGACCACCATTATCGATATTGTTGGTGCCCAGCACAGATCTGGCGAATCTTTGTAAAAGGTAGTTCTCTTCGTTAGTGCACTTAGATGAGCCCAGTATAGCTAGGCTGTCACCACCATATTCATCTTTTATTCTTTGGAATTGAGTGCCTACTAGATCCAAAGCTTCTTCCCATGATAGTTCATCAAAATTATCATTACCCTTGACCAGAGGTTTGAGCAACCTATCCGGGCTATGTATAAAATCACAACCATAGCTTCCCTTTACGCAAAGCGTGCCTTTGTTCACCAAGCTTTCAGCCACAGTAGGGACAGGTTGTCTGGACAATGGTCTGGGTTGTTCCTCTATATGTTTTCTCCTTCTCCATCAGTGCACCTGTAGGGCACAGTGCTACGCAAGTTCCGCAGAAAGTGCACTCGGAGTTTTCCAGTGGCAAATTGTTCAATGTCGCCGGTATGGTCGTAAATCCTCGTTGAAAGTAGTCGATAGCACCTTCAACGACTAGTTCCTGGCAGGCCCGAATACACTTGGCGCACAGTATGCACTTACTCAAATCCCGTTCAAGAAAGGGATTAATTTAGACAGGAATCAGGATGACTGGTAAGCATCAGCTTAACTATGGTTTTGCGGCGCTCTATCACTCGTGGGGAATGTGTATTGATTACCATACCCGATGCTATCGGGGCGACACAAGATGCCAATAAGGCATTATTTCGCTCGTCTTCAACCAGACAGACACGGCAGGCTCCAACTGAAGTGAGTTGAGGATCGTAACAGAGTGTAGGGATATCTATACCTGATTCTTTCGCCAGTTCCAGTATGGTCATCCCCGGATAGCCACTCACCTCACGACCGTCAAGAGTAATGGTTATCGGCTGCAAACCAATACCTCCTTCATAACCCAGCAGGTGGGTATAAGGATTTCCAAAGGAAATTACTTATTTTTATCTAGCCCCTCCGGCCAGTTAGCAGATACATAGGCAAAAGACCGAGGGAAGTATCTTCCTTCACCTACTGTCCTTATGCCCGTCAATAGGTCGGAACTGACGGCGCTCTTAGCAATGAAGCCGCAAGCCCCTACTTGCTTAGCAACAAACATGTTCTCTTCTTCGTCATATTGGGTTAGAATCAAAACCTTTGTCTCTGGGCATTCGTCAGTTATTCGTTTCGTTGCTTCAAGTCCGCTCATCACCGGCATGACTATATCCATTACAGCTACATTCGGTGTGAGACGCTTCACTTTATCAATGGCATCTCGTCCGTCAACAGCTTCACCTATTACTTCCATGTCTTTTTGTAGACTCAGCAGGGCGCAAATGCCTTCCCTGACCACAGCATGGTCATCTACTACCAGCACTTTAATTCTTCTCAGTGTCTTATCCAGGAATTTCTCCGCCCAGGCTACTATTGAAGCTGACTCGACTGGTTTGATTAAATATTGTTCGGCTTCAAGCTTCAAGCCCTCGTCCATACGCCACCCTTTAATCAGACGCTTTTCGGGTGGAGCATCAACCACAATGAGAGGCACTTCTCTGAAATTTGGGTTCTGTTTCAACCATTGATGCAGCTGAAAAGCATCTCCACGCGGCATTATTGTCCCTAAAATAATCAGGTCAGGTTTTTCATGGCGTGCTACCTCCTCTGCTTCCGACCTGTTGCCGACAGTAAGCACCTGCCAACCTTTTGCCAGTAATTTAGTTTGCATGTCGGCAATGAACTCCGACTCATCATCCACCAGCAGAACTTTAGCCTTCGTTTCCATCATTCACCCCCTTATTTTAGACCTCCTACTATAGAGTATAATGTCTAGTCTACCGAAGGAATAGAGGTGTTCACCCCAGAAGGTAGGGGAATATCACCACAATTTTCTACAGTCAATCACCCATTTATGCGGGTAATGCCTCCCATTAGTGGGCTGTGGAAAATGAGTGGTGCTATGAAGACAATGAGGCAATAATCTCAAACGGTGATAATGCCTTTGCGCAGGGCATATTTGAACAGGTCAAGGCGGTTATGAATATCCAGCTTTGCCATCAGGTTAGTCTTGTGTCTTTCTATAGTTTTGGGACTAAGGACCAGCATTCGGGCTATCTCATGTGTAGAGTGCCCCTCTACTAGCAGTTTTAGTATTTCTCTCTCTCTGGCGGTCAGATGTTCGTAGGTATCCTTGTTTTTTCCTATTCTGGCTAGCTGTCGATAGTCATCGACTAAGAGTCTGGCTATGGATGGAGATAGGAAAGAATCGCCACGGAACACAGATCGAATAGCTGAGGTAAGCTCTGAGGATGCGGATGCTTTACTGATAAAACCGCTGGCCCCAGCTTCAATAACAGGTAGTACATATTCCCTGTCTTCGTATTGGGTCAATACTATCACCTTTATCCCCGGGAATTTCTTACGTATTCGGCGAGTTGCTTCCAGTCCATCCATAATTGGCATGACTATGTCCATAAGCACTATATCCAGCGAGAGCTTGGCAACCATTTCCAGCGCTTCTCTGCCATTGGTGGCCACGCCTACTGCTTCTATATCTCCGGTAAGAGCAAGTAAAGCACAGACACCATCACGCACGATGGCATGGTCGTCAGTTACCAGTACCCTTATCTTCGCCATATCTAATGTCTTGACCTATTGGAATCTTGGCCCAAGCTGTAGTGCCTACTCCAATCCTGGACTCGACACCACTGGTGCCGCCGAGGAAGCCGATCCTCTCTCTCATACTGAATAATCCACGGCCTCGCCCACTTTCCTCTACATCGGTGAGTTTGGAAACATCAAATCCTTGCCCATCATCTCTAACACTTAGTGAAAATTCATGTGGTTGATACACCAGCACTATGGAAGAATTCTTTGCTTTAGAATGCTTGACAATATTACCAATGGCTCCCTGAATAACGCGAAAAAGAGCAGCTTCTACATCAGACGAAAATCGCATCTCAGCCCCTTTAACCTCCACCGTTACGTTAATATTTAAGGGCTGAAGACTATTTTTTGCATACTGGCGAACAGCAGCGACTAATCCCAGCGTATCCAATACAGCAGGGTGGAGATTGGAAATTACCCTGCTTACTTCCTTATGTACATGCACCGTCAGAGATTGTACTTTTTTCAGCCCAGTAATTAGTTGAGGATCTTGACTACCGGATTTCGAGTATATTTCGATCAGTGCTTCTAGCTGAAGTGCTATCCCAGAGAGCGATTGACTGGTCTCATCGTGTAGTTCACGGGCAATTCTCCTCCGTTCCTCTTCCTCTGCTACAAGATTCTGTCGTGCCAGTTTGCGTAGTCTTTCCCGTGCCTTTCTCAGCCCCTCGTATAGTCTTGCCTGTTGGATGGCTGTGCCAAGTTGATCCCCAATCGAGTGCAAGAGATGCACGTCTTCTTTGGTGAAGCGACGTGGCACGTGGCTAGTAACGTTCATCACCCCTAGAACATTATCTTTCGCTCGCAGAGGGACACTTATGAATGCCTTTAAACCCTCCAAGCTTATCAGGTCAAGCCGAGCAGCATTTGGTTCTGTGGAAATGTCCTCCAGTAACACTGCCCTGCCGCTTTGAGCCACCTTTCCTGCGATTCCTTCATTAAGTTTAAGACGCATCTCCTCAGCATATTTGTCGGATAGACCGTGATAAACGCGGTAGAACAGCGTCTGAGTCGATTCATCCAGGAGCATTATTCCACCAACGGTTCCGTTCATAATGCTAAGCACATTATCCAAGCCAATCTTGAGAATATCATCCAACTCACGCAGACCACTGATTGCCGCTGAGACTCGGCTCAAAGCTAAAAGGTCATGATAATATTTCTCATCCTTGCTGCCCTGCTCAGATATGTTTAAATCAGAATTAGCTGGATTGATTTCCTTCTTAATTCCCTTAGCCTTTTTCATTGTCAGTTATTTCACCAAAGTAGTATTAGATTTTTAAAAAATTGACAGGTAAACTCACAATATTTACCACCACGATTAAAATATTATGCTTCAACTCAATAAGCCTATACAAAATCACGACCTTTTGCAAGAGTTTGTCCACATCCCAGAATCAGCGATTGGAAAGTTTTGCCCGACTTTTAAGGTTTGGGGTCTTATTACCACTGATTTGGAGCTGGGGTGGGATTTCAATTGCTGATTTTATAACGAGTATAGTGGTTTGACAAACAACAAGGGCATTGGCCATAATATATCCTTCACAAAATAAGTTCTTTTATACAAAATAAAAATAGGGGGTTTTATGATTAAATCAAGATTGTGCGACCTGCTCGAGATCAAATATCCCATTATGCAGGCTGGAATGGGTCCCTTCAGCAACAATAACCTGTGTGTTGCTGCAGCAAACGCAGGCGTTCTCGGGCTACTTTCTACAAGCGGTATCTTTAACAAAAATGATCAGCCATGGATTTACAACGACTTTGTAAGAACGGGAGAAGCTGACCCCGAAGACGATATGGCTACAGTCCTTGAAAAGGTGCTGAAACGGACATATAGGCTGGTAAAAGATAAGGGCGGTATTTTTGGCACAAACGTGATGGTTTCAAAGGAAGTCCTCTCCGCTTCACATATCATGATCGATACAGCCATCAGAGTACGTGAAGAGAACCCAGATATAAAGAAGCACTTCAAAGTGATGTATACATCCGCTGGTGACCCTCTTGGCTGGGAAGACAAAATAAAAGGAGCTGGATTTACATGGATTCATATTGTTCCATCTGTCAGGGCAGCTTTGCGTTGTAAGAAAGCTGGCGTTGACGTAATAGTAGCTTCCGGCCATGAGGGCGGTTTCCATACCTCGTGGGAGCCAGTCCATTCAATGATTCTGCTTCCAGCGGTGGTGGAGGAAGTATCAGACAACAAGACGCTGGTTGCCGGGGCCGGTGGATTCTCCGATGGTAAAACACTGGCGGCCGCGCTGCTAATGGGTGCTGACGGTGTGCTCATGGGTACCCGCTTTTTAGCAACACAGGAAAGCGATTTCCACCAGATTTGGAAAGAGGGAGTTGTGGAGGCAGGTGATAGAGCAACCCTTGTAGCGCGCGGTTTTGTTGGACCTGCCCGCTGGCTTAAAACACCTCGCAGCCAGGAACATGCCCAAAACACACTCAAGAAATCGCCTGGCGTTTTTCTCGGTACTCCCGATGATTATACGACAATCGACATGTCTTTGATCCAGTATGAGATTGAATCAATAAAAGCTACTTTCGAAGGAAATAAGGAAAAAGCAATGATGGCTGCCGGTGAAGTGGCTCAGCGAATTAAAGATATGCCTAAAGTCAATGATATGGTGCAGGGAATTATCCAGGAAGCGGAAGATATTCTGAGAAACGTTCCGAAAAAGCTTCTAGGATAAATTTTTTAGTAGGGTAACACCATTATTGCCTTACAAAATGGCAAAAGCCATTAAAATTGCCTGAAGTCATAGATGAGGAACTGCCGCGACTTATCGGGGTAGTAGTCGAGGCTACAAGCATTTAAGGATCCCCCCAGATTACAATCGGGAGCTTGAGGTTTCACAGTGTTGGCAAAAAACTAGAATAACTAATGGAAACAAATACGAACTCAGAGGTAAGCAGTAACTCCTGGCACTCACTTTATCCCCTGAATATCTTCGTCCACACTTACCTCTGCGAGAAGCATACTTAACATACATCATATTCTGTCTGTGGTATCATCATCACTCCCTCCACCGGACCTTTGGTACAGCCTGTGTGATATTATATAAATTATACTTATATCATGACTCAGACAGCAGGTATAACAACTTATTTACGGCAACATCTTAGAAATAATGCAATATATTCGGAGGCAAAGATGAAAAACAACGCTTTGCGGATAAACTCAACCGACAATATTATCATTGCGCTACAGTCTCTAAAAAAAGGTGATATGGTAATACTGGAGAATAAAAAGCGCTTTGAGGTGATAGAAGATATACAGGAGGGACATAAGATAGCCCTGGAAAATATTGCCGCAGGTGAAAAGGTCTACCGCTACGGCGAGCCTATCGTAGAAGCAACTCGAACAATAAATCGCGGTGAATGGGTTCACGTCCACAACACCCACCCTGTTCAGGGTGATATAACCGCCTAATAGTCAGGAGGTATGTATGGAATTCAAAGGATATCAGCGCGAGAATGGTGATCATGGAATCAGAAATCACGTCCTGGTCATGTGTTCTACCAACTGCGCCAGTGGGATAACTATGGCTGTAATTCTATTGGAAATGATGCCGTGGTTATGATACGCACCCTGACGGGCATTGCGCACAATCCGAACGTCGCCGCAGTGTTAGTTATCGGGTTGGGATGTGAGGGTTTGAGAGCAGAACGCCTGACAAACTCTATCAAGGGAAAACCTGCTGAATGCCTGGTTATTCAGCGGGATGGCGGAAGTGCAGCCACCACAAAAAGAGGTATCGAAATCGCCAGGCATTTCCTGTCACTGGCCAGCGTACAGAAACGAGTACCTGTATCCATTACGGAACTGGTGGTGGGACTGGAGTGTGGCGGTTCAGATGCTTTTTCCGGGATTACAGCTAACCCCGCTGTCGGCGCTGCCGCTGACCTTTTTGTTAAAGCAGGCGCAACCACTATCCTCGCAGAAACTACTGAAATGATTGGAACGGCACACATACTTAAACGGAGGGCAGCTACTCCTGAACTCGGTGAACAGATTGAAAAGCTTGTCAATAACCAGGAAAAGAGAGTACGCCTAGCTCTTGGCGAACGGGCTGGAATGGTGATAGCGCCGGGTAACATAGAAGGCGGGCTCTCGTCCATCACAGAAAAATCACTCGGCTGTATCGAAAAAGGAGGCACGACGCCTATCAATGAAATCATAGGCTATGCCCATAGACCAATGAAACACGGGTTAATAATTATGGACACGCCCGGCTATGACATCGACTCGATGGCGGGACTTGCCGCAGGTGGTGCCCACATAATACTATTTACTACCGGGCGAGGGACTCCGGCAGGATTCCCGGCAGTTCCGGTCATCAAGATTTGCAGCAACTCTACCACGTTTAAGAATATGCCTGGTGATATAGATTTTAATGCCGGAACTATCATTGATGAAGACAAATCTATTGAGCAGGTCGGTGAGCTCACCTGTGCCGAGAAAAACCTTTCCATTCCGTTCAACTACCTGAAAGAAGGACCAACTTTTTAACAGGTTGGAAGATTTTACTCGAAAGAAAAGTTGATTGTATTTCAGGTGCCTGGTTGGGAACTAGGCCCGACAAATTCAACAGACTTTGTGGGCTAATGAATTGGGCAACCGCATAATTTGAGAAGGTTGCCTATTGCTTGTTATCGGCGGAGAGGGTGGGATTCGAACCCACGGTCGGGAAACCCGACACACGCTCTCCAGGCGTGCCTGTTAGGCCACTCCAGCACCTCCTCATCGATAAATCTCGGGAGATACTCTTTTACTGGCGGAGAGGGTGGGATTCGAACCCACGAGGCATTGCTGCCTACCGCTTTTCGAGAGCGGCACCATCAACCACTCGGTCACCTCTCCCAAAGCTAATTCTTAGTATCAAAACTTTACATAAAGCGTTTTTATCAATAATTTGTCAATAATGCTTTTCGACAAGCTCATTTTCCCCATTATACTCTGGCGATACCAGTTTATCAAAGCTGTCCGCTGCAGTTTCTCGAAGGCCAGCTACTACATTGGAATACGTATCGAGCGTTATTTGTATTGAAGCATGACCTAGCAGTTCCTGGATTATATTGTGGTGTATTCTTTGCTTAAGCATGGGGAAGCGTGCGTATGCTGTGCATCATTTAACCTTATAACTTTTAAGCCGCACGAGTGACCAGCGCAGTCCACGCTCTAAGTAGTGATTTCAGGGACATTGAATGATTAGCGAGTATAAATCACTCGAATGGTGGATATCTTTATAGAGGTAGAAGTAGCTTGTCTATCGTATAAATGACATATCAGGAGAAACAGGGAAGGGTTGTACAAGCACTTTAGCCAGACGACCGCTGGACGCCACACCCTGATAATTCTGGCGAACCTGGGGAGAAGCATCTGGAAGATAGTTACTGCCAGGAAAGTGACAGCTAGCGAAAGGAGGCTCCATAATAAGGTGATCGGATATGGATAAGTTTGCTGGTTTAGATAAGCTAGCAGCAGACATTTGGTGGGGCTGTTCCTGGAATAAGAGCGATGAGATGGTGCACGTAGAAATCAAGCGGTGTTGGATTGGATAAGGTGAGTCCGGTTCGGCTCTCAGTAGACAAGTGGGAACAAATCAAAGAAAAAGCAAGAGAACTTAGCGTTGTGCCTACTACTCTCACCCGCATGTATATCTTAGAGCGTCTACGGTCACGAATGAAGTTTTAGACCAAATTTGCCGAACCCTTTTAAGTACTCTTGCCCCTTCAGTTGCACATTCCAAGCAATTGTTACCCAATAACTACCTCTTTAGTAAGATCTGATAACCGCGCTAGACAATCCTTTCCCATCTTGGGGAGACTAATTCAAACAAGAGTGTCTTTAACACAAGTAGTCTCCTAGGCAGACGAATAAACAGCAGTGTAGTCCGATACACGTTAAGTAGCTGCCTCATCAGTGATAGAGCGCCTGCTGGAGGTGACCAATGAATAACGAATCTAAAGCACACACGGGTGATAGCTACTCATCCCGAAGGCTGAGTGGTCGGGCTAGCTGCTAATCATCCGGTTCCTCAAGTTCTTCCTCAGCAAAGCGCGTGACTGTCATCAGGCCTTTGGTCTGGATTCTCACCATATACCAAAAGCGAAAGGTATCCCTCACAGGTTCTTTATCTACGAAACCAGTGTGACCTGCATAAGGTGAAGGATAATTGACACTGATTTTCACGTTGCTGCCTTTCTTGAACTTCGGCACTATTCTGCCATACCCTCGGGGAAGATCATAATCTCTTCGTTTAATCGGGTCAGACAAGATAGCATAAGCCTCGTTAATCTCTTTCATTTTTTTATGGGCTTCCACTCTTTCCTTATACCTGTCTGGGTGATATTGAAAAGCTAGTTTGCGATATGCCTTTGTTATTTCATTTACACTGGCACTTGGCGCAATGCCCAAGACTTTGTAGTAGTCTTGTTCACCTTGCATTTTGCATATCCTGATTTCCTACGGTCCGTTTCATATTTTAGCACATGAATAGTCTTCCAAGAAATAGGTGTTAAACTATATTGATTCCCTAGTAAAGTTAGGATACTACTAAACATAATAGTGTTCAAAATATCTATTAATTCCTGACTTGACTTCAACTCGGATAGCAGAAAAAGCAAGTTTGCCGTCAGTCTGTTCTGATGTACACGCGTAACCACCCAAGTTATATTGATCTTAAAACACTATTTCTTATATAAATTATTATATTGTTATCTAAGATCAATAGTTTTTGTGCGGTGTCCAGGACATATTATAGAATTAAGGAGCAACAATACGCTATATTGTTACACCAGAGATAACAAAACAAGTCAATGCGCAATTTTACCCTCATGTATAGTCTGACTCACTGCCTCGCCGCTTCGTCGCCCATATAGCCACTGCTATTAAAGCTAGCGCTAACAAGCCTATTATGGTCATCTTCTCGGCGGTATTACTGTTGATGACTGTGGTGCTCATGGCTACAGCGGGCAACAGCCCAACCCTCACTATTGGTTTCAGGCTGGGGTGTTCAATTATGAATTCGGCTATCGGTGGGCTGACCCTGTAATAAAGGGCCACCAAAGCCTTTCCCACCGGGTTGGTCAGCAGGTATCCATCTCTGAACTCACGCAAAATTTGTATCTCCTCTGCCATTGGCGTGCCATAGGCTGCGGTGGCAATGAAGCACGTATTTGTGGATGTGTTTGGCGACTTCACTTGAAAATTGGCTCTGATTGTGTAATTACCGTTCATGGTGATGGTCGTTGAGTGACATTGACATGAAATGGTAGCAATATCGCCACTCCAGTTGACAAAGCGGTAACCTTCCTCGGCCTTGACAGCAAGAGCAACCATTGTTCCTTCGCCATAGGTAAAAGCACCTTCACCAGGAGAAGTTACGGACCCTCCAGCGGTACTGCTCACAGTGAGCGTATACTGCGCTGGTGTCTCACCCATGTTCCACACAACATGCTCGGTCTCCGTGCCCACAGCGACCATAGATTTTACTCGCCCTTTAAGTGTATTCAGTGCCATTGTCGAAGCGAGGCTGGAGCTATCCGTCGCCAAATGACTAATAAAATCGGCCTTCAGCAGAGACACAGTTTCTGAAGCTCCCACTACCGAAGCAGGAGGAATCAGGATGCAGACGAGAGTGATAAAAACCAGAGCTGGTAAAAGGATCTTTCTATTTTTCATTTCTACACTCTCCTTTGCTCATAGTGGCCATTACCTAGCCTATTTACCATTCCCGTCTTTTTATCTCCCGTAGAACACTTCAGTCTTTGTCTCATATTAATCCTGTGCTTCATAATGACATTTGTATATGAGGGAGGGGATTAACCTTGCTGTGATATAAATAAAGGGCCCAGCTCACATGCCTATCTGCGCTCGACCGAACATTGCAGTAATTACGGACATCGTCTAAAGCATACACTTAACTATCAGACCTATGTGAGTTGTAGAGTCCTATTTTATCACCGGCAATGGAATTATCAAAGGTTGGCCTCTCCTGTTGCCGGGAACTTTCCTTTCAGGCTCATTTTTCAATTAGAATAGACTCCTTGTATTGGAAGAGACTTATTGATGCTGCCATCACCTTCAAGGTGGCCAGTGCCTGTTCAGCTCCATACTCCTGAATAGAACCCAAGGTAGTAGCGAAAAGCACGATTACGAAAATCACGATGGCATCAGTTACTTTTATCAAGAAGGCCAATAAGACCACAACAAACAACAATAAGAAGGATAATTATAAGAAAATCTTTGAATTGTCCCCGCCAAAGCATGAAAGTCGAAATTTCTTCCCTCTCCGCCAGTTCATTTGGCCCAAACTAGACGGCGCTCGACGTCCTCTATAATTAACCACTGAATGCCTGAGTTTAGCGACCCAATAACTTCACTTACGCTTAGATTGTACCAAATTCTTTCTATAGACAGACATATCACGTTAAACGAACATCGGCACCAGCATAATCATCACTCCACCAGCTACCACTGAGGCGATTTGTCCAGCAACATTGGCTCCAGCAGCGTGCATCAATAGATGATTGTAAGGATCGGCTTCCAGCCCTAACTTCTGCACCACACGGGACGACATGGGGAAAGCTGAAATACCGCAAGCGCCAATCATAGGATTGATTTTTCGGCGTGATAGAACAGACATTAGCTTGCCTAGCAGAACACCTGCCACAGTATCCAGACTGAAAGCTACTATTCCCAGTATAAACACCAATATGGTCTCGGGTCTGAGAAACTCTTCCTCCCACAGTGATGCCCAGAAGAATAGTTACGATATTAGCCAGTTCATTTTGAGCTGCCAGGGCAAGTCTCTCCAAAACTCCGCATTCTCGTAACAGATTGCCAAACATGAGACAGCCAATAAGTGGAGTTGCTTTTGGAGCAAGCAAGCCTACTACAAGTACAGTAATTACAGGAAAGACTATCTTCGTCCTCTGCGATATTGTTCCCGCGACCGAAGGCATTTTTAAAGCCCTTTCTTCTTTACTGCACATCGCCTTTATTATGGGTGGCTGGATGATGGGTACCATAGCCATATAAGAATAAGCGGCCACAGACCATCGGCAGAGCCGATTATGCCGATAGAAGCAGCATCTTTTAAGCTAAAATCCAAGACATGGAGCCAACCATCGCCCAACAAATAAGCCAAGAAGAAAGTCCCGAAAATACCAAATTGAGCCGCAGCACCAAGAAGAATGGTATAAGGCCTTTGTAGAAAAGGCTCAAAGTCAATCATGGCTCCTACGGCAATAAAGATAAGCAGGGGAAATATCTCGGTACGGATGCCAGCTTCTCTTAGAACAGCTAAAAATCCGCCTGCCTCCGCTGCCCCACCTAACGGTATGTTAGCTAATATGCATCCAAAACCAATGGGCACAAGTAGAACTGGTTCCACCTTTTTGGTAATCCCCAACCACACGAGGATTCCGCCGATAACTAACATTACCACGGCTTGCCAAGTCAGATTGAGAAAACC